>Ga0308161_1000355_pt1 | contig 79527 bp, 77 predicted proteins | sample PhyFR2_FD_201034 | JGI IMG/M metagenome (GOLD analysis project Ga0308161, IMG submission 201034) | Phyllosphere microbial communities from UC Gill Tract Community Farm, Albany, California, United States - DLSLF.R2 | ecosystem: Host-associated > Plants > Phyllosphere > Unclassified | place: USA...
GCCGGCTCCACCCAGACCTTCGCCACGGCCGTGTACGAGACCGCGTTCACCGGGTTCGACCTCGGCCACGCCGGTGCCCTCGGGCTGCTCTGGATGGTGCTGCTGATGGGTCTCGTCGTCGTCTACGTCCGATTCTCGGAGAAGGGAGAGAAGCGATGACCGCGCTGCTCACCGAGACGCCCGCTGTGGCATCCGACCGTCCCGCGCCGCAGCAGCTGCGCAAGCCGAAGATGCGCGCCGACCGTCGCGCCGTCACGATCAGCGCCTGGGTGGCCGTCGTCGTCTTCGGCGGCTTCGCACTGCTGCCCGTGTACTGGCTGCTGGCGACCTCGCTCACCCCGCGCACCGAGGTGTTCTCGTACCCGCCGCGCCTGTTCCCGAAGCAGATCACGTTCGACGCGTACCTGGCGCTGCTCGACAACCCCGCGCTCTTCGGGTATCTGCGCAACAGCATCATCGTGTCGGTGATCACGGCCGTGCTCTCGGTGATCGTCTCGGCGTACATGGGCTACGCGTTCTCGAAGTTCCGCTACCGCGGGCGCCGCAGCCTGATGTACTTCGTGCTGGCCTCGCAGATGTTCCCGCAGGCCCTGCTGCTGATCACCCTGTACACGGTGTTCTCTGCCTACGGCCTGCTGAACACCTATGCCGCACTGGTGCTGTCGTTCACCACCTTCACGCTGCCGCTGTGCGTGTGGATGCTGAAGGGCTTCTTCGACACGATCCCCGACGACCTGATCGAGGCCGCCCTCGTCGACGGCGCCTCGCGGATGCGCATCATCCACTCCGTGGTGCTGCCCCTCGCCGCGCCCGGTCTGGTCGCCGCCGGCCTGTTCGCCTTCGTCCGCGGCTGGAACGACTTCATCTTCGCGCTGACCCTCGCCGGCCCCGACAAGCAGACCCTGCCCCCGGGCCTGGTGAACACGTTCATCGGCGAGGCCTCCACCGCCTGGCCCGAGCTGATGGCCGCCTCGCTCGTGGTCTCCCTGCCGGTGGCCATCGCGTTCATCGCCCTGCAGCGCTTCCTCGTCGGCGGCATGACCGCCGGCGCGGTCAAGGGCTGACCCCGCCCGCTCCGACACCCTCCCACGCAGAACCCCCTCGAAGAAGAGAGAGAAAACCATGTCTCAGAACACCCCCTCCGTCTCGCGCCGCCAGCTCCTGCAGTTCGCAGGACTGGGAGCCGCGGGACTGATGCTGGCCGGCTGCATGCCCAGCGGCGGCACCACCGGCGGAGGCGCCCCCGCCGCGGGTGACGCGTTCGCCCCCGGCAAGTTCAAGGCCACCGATTTCAAGTTCTCCAGCTGGTCGCTGACCGAGGAGGCCGCGGCCCCGGCGATCAAGGCACTCCTGGAGGGCTACGAGAAGAAGAGCAAGGTCGACATCACCGAGGTCTCGTTCCCCTACAACGAGTACTTCAAGCAGCTCATGCTGCAGGTGCGCGGCGGCCAGTTCTCCGGCGCCGCCCACGTCGACGTCGCCTGGCTCGCCTCGCTGGCGGCCCTGGGCAAGCTGCAGGACGTCTCGGCCTTCACCAAGGGCCGCGGCTACACGGCATCCGCTCTGGAGGCCGCGCAGTTCGACGGCAAGCAGTACGGCTTCCCGTGGACGATCGGTGCGATCGGCCTGCTCACCAACTCCGAGCTGATCCAGAAGGCGGGCATCGACGAGTTCCCCGTCACGGTCGACGAGTACGAGGGCGCGCTGAAGAAGCTCAAGGGTCTCGGCAACGGGCTCATCCCCTACGCCGCGTCGACCAAGGCGGCGCAGCTGAAGGACATCCTCATCTGGATGCAGACCTTCGGCAGCGACCTGGTGAAGGACGGCAAGGTCACCATCGGCGACGACGCCAGCATCGAGGCCGTCACCTGGTACAAGTCCCTGTACGACCAGGGCCTGATCGCCGCTGATGTCGACCGCTTCGACGCCCGCTCGCTGTTCTCGCAGGGGCGCACGGCGATCTATGACGACGCCCCGGTCGGCCGCAACTCGGTGATCAAGGACTCGCCGGACGCCCAGCTCGGCGAGAAGATCGTGTCGGAGTCGCGCCCGGTGCTGAAGAAGGGCGACACCCCGCGCGCCCTCGTCTGGGGCGGTGCGATCGTGGTGGTCGGCGGTGCGAGCGACGACTCCACGGGCACCGCCGCGGAGTTCGGGCAGTGGGCCACCAGCGATCTGGATGCCGTGCTGGCCGACTACAAGGTGCGCGCCCTGCCTCCTGTGACCGAGAAGGCGCAGGCCTCCGACGCGGTCGCCTCGGACGCCTTCGGCTCGCGCTTCGCGGAGAAGATCACTGCCACCGCCACGGTGAACCCGTTCTGGCAGTTCCCGCAGTACGCCCAGGTCGAGACCGTGGTCGCCGAGCGCGTGCAGGCGGTGCTGGTCGGCCAGCAGAGCCCGAAGGACGCCATCGCCCAGGCGGGCGAGGCCGCACAGAAGCTGATCGGCTGATGGGCATCCCGGTCACGCGCCGCGCAGTGGCAGGGGTGACGGCGGGCATCGCCGTCGCCCTGGCCACCGCTCTGGCGCCCGCGGCGAGCGCGGGCGTGCACCCGAGCACGGTCGAGACCGTGCCGGTGACCGTCGACGGGTCCAACCAGTCCGGCTGGTGGAATCCGCTGGCCGTCGTCGACGGGGTCACGTACTTCGCCTACAACGTGCCCGCGGGCACGAACCGCCACGAGGTGCATCTCGCCTCGCGTACCGCGTCGGGCGAGTGGACCTCCGGATGCCTGCGGCTGGCCACCGGCGCGTGCGCGAACTACCTGAACGACAACGGGCACAATCAGCCCTCGGTCGCGGTGGACGGCGCGGGCGAGATCCACGTGTTCGCCTCCATGCACCACGAGGACTGGAACTACTTCCGCTCCACCGTGCCCGGCGACGTCACCTCGCTGGTCGAGGTGAGCGAGGAGATGCCCGACCAGGGCTCGACGATCTCATACCCGATCACCGCGGTCGGCCCGGACGGCGACGTCTGGCTGATGGTGCGCACCGGGCCCGACGCCCAGGCGCGCCGCGACGGCGTGCTCTACCGCTACGACCTGGACACGCGCACCTGGGCGCGCGAGACCGTGGTCGCCTCGGCGACGAACTACTCGGTGTACCCCGACGACGTGACCGTCGACGGGAACGGGCAGGTGCACCTGCTCTGGGAGTGGCACGCCTGGGCCGCCGGCCCCTTCCGTCACCTGGGCTCGTACGCCGTGTGGAACCCCGTCGCGAAGGCGTTCAGCGATGTCGCCGGCGGGGCGCTCCCCACGCCGATCCGGCCGACCACCCCCGGCCCGGTGGTCTTCCAGCCGTTCACCGACGGCGAGACCATGACCGACACCACCCCGGCCGTGCAGACCGCCAAGATGGCGATCCAGGACGGCGTGCTGCGGGGCGTGACGTACCGCTACGCCTCGGGCGGCTCGCGCCTGTTCGACCTGGAGTGGGCGAGCTGGAACGGCACCGACTGGAGCCGCGAGACGCTCATCGACCCGCCGTCCCTCGGATCCGGAGTCGACACCGTGGCCGCGATGGATGCCACCTCGTACGGTTCGAAGACCCGCGTGTACGGCGTCGTGACGCTGCAGACCTGCAACGTCACGCGCAGCCAGGTCGTCATGTTCGAGCGCGCCGACGGCCGCTCGGACTGGGCGGTCGAGGCCGTCGGAGACCCGATGCTCGGCCAGCAGCGACTGCGCGCCGCGACCCGCGACGACGGCACCGATGTGCTGTACCTCAGCGCCCCGGCCACGCCGGGCGGCGGCACGCTGCGCTACGCCGAGGTGCCGCGCTCGGGCCAGAAGCGCGCAGGCGGCTCGCTCGCGGGCATCCTCACGGGCCTTCGCGACGACGCCGGCGGCTGCGCGACCGCCGCCGGCTGATCGCCAGGGGCGGATGCCTCACGGCATCCGCCCCTCCCTCCCCCCTCCATCCCTTCCGACCCTCATCTGAAATCCCAGGAGTTCCCCGCCATGCGCACGCAGACCGTCGAAGCCGACATCATCGTCGTCGGAGGAGGCCTGGCCGGTGTGAGCGCCGCCGTCGCAGCCGCCAGGCTCGGGCGGCGCACCGTCCTCATCAACAACCGCCCGGTGCTGGGCGGCAACTCGTCGTCCGAGGTGAGGGTGTGGGTGTGCGGCGCGACCGCTCACGGCAATCAGCGCTGGGCGCGCGAGACCGGGATCATGGGCGAGATGTTCCTGGAGAACCAGTTCCGCAATCCCGAGGGCAACCCGGTCTACTGGGACGACGTCGTGCTCGACACGGTGCGCCGGGAGCCGAACCTGACGCTGTTCCTGAACACCGACGTCTCCGAGGCAGAGGCGACCGGCCCCGATCACGACCGCCGCATCATCTCGGTGACGGGGTGGACCATGGGGTCCGAGATCCGCACGATCTTCCGTGCGCCGGTCTTCCTGGACTGCACCGGCGACGGGCTGATCGGCCGTCTGGTCGGCGCGCGCCACCGCCTCGGCAAGGAGAGCCGCGCGGAGTTCGACGAGGAATGGGCACCCGAGGAGCCGATCCGCGAGTTCCTCGGCTCGACCCTGCTGTTCTACACGAAGGACCTCGGCCACCCGGTCAAGTTCGTCGCCCCCGAGTCGGCGAAGGACATCAGCACCACGCCGATCCCCGCCACCCGCATCATCCGCAGCGGCGACAGCGGAGCGCACTACTGGTGGATCGAGTGGGGCGGCCAGCTCGACATCGTCGACGACAACGAGCGGATCCGTGACGAGCTGCGCTCGGTGATCCTGGGCATCTGGGACCACATCAAGAACTCCGGCGAGTTCGACGCCGACAACCTCACGCTGGAATGGATCGGCAATCTGCCGGGCAAGCGCGAGTACCGTCGCTTCGTCGGCGACCACACGCTGCGACAGCAGGACGTGCTCGACCAGGTCGAGTTCGACGACGGCGTCGCGTTCGGCGGCTGGTCTATCGACCTGCATCCCGCCGAGGGCATGTACGCCACCGGCGCCGGCGCCGTGCAGCGCTTCTCGGACGGCCTGTTCGAGATCCCCTTCCGCTCGCTGTACTCGGCGAACGTGTCGAACCTGCTGATGGCCGGCCGCAACATCTCCGCCACGCACATCGCGTTCGGCGCCGCGCGCGTCATGGCCACCTGCGCCGCGATGGGCGAGGCGGCCGGCACGGCGGCATCCCTCTGCCTGGACCACGACGAGACGCCGCGCGAGCTGTACGAGAACCACCGCCGCGAGCTGCGTCAGGCGCTGCTGCGCTCGGACTCCTCGCTGATCGGCGTCGCCAACGAGGACCCGCACGACCTCGCTCGTGCGGCGGCCGTGTCCGCGTCGGGCTGGCAGCGCACGATCGCGGCCGGAGCGGATGCCGCGGGGGCAGGAGACGCCGCACCGCACGTGCTCGCCGAGGACCTCGGGATCGTCGTGCCCGTGCATCCGCTCCTGGAGACCACCGACCTGCTGCTCAGCGCGAGCGAGTCCACCACGCTGACCGTGGAGGTCTGGTCCACCGGAAAGCGGCAGAACGTCGTGCCCGCGCATCTCGAGCACAGCGCCACGATCGACGTGCCCGCCGGCGACGCCGCCTGGGTGAGCGCGCCGACGCCGTTCGCGCCCGAGACGCCGCAGAACGCGATCGTCGTGCTGCGGGCGAATCCGAGCCTGAGCGTGCACCTGACCTCGCCGCTCCCCGCGGGCGTGCTCACGCTCGTGCACCGGGTGGACAACGACGACGAGAACGTCGAGATCAGCGACGACGGCCTGCTCGTGAAGTGGCCGACCAAGCCCCTGCGCGGCCGCGCGCCGATCTTCCGCGCGCTGCCCGAGAGCGAGGCGCTCGCACCCGAGCGTGCGGTGTCGGGGTACAACCGTCCCTTCGGCGGTCCGAACATGTGGGCCTCCGGTCCGCTGTCGGACGGGCCCGCCTGGCTTCGGCTGGACTGGGCTGCCCCCGTGACGGCCCGCGAAGTGCGTCTGGTGTTCGACGACGACGTCGACGTCTCACTGATCACGCTGCACCACCACCGCACACCCGACGAGATCATGCCGCAGCTGGTGCGCGACTACCGCGTCGAGGTGCTGGTCGACGGGACCTGGGTCACGGCCGTCGCGGAGCAGGGCAACCGGCTCCGCCATCGGGTGCATCCTCTGCCTGCGGACCTCGGTGCCTTCACCGCGGCACGGCTCGTGATCGAGGCGACCAACGGCGCGGCCGAGGCGCGCGTGATCGCATTCCGGGTGCAGTCGTGACGGATGACGCTAACGTGAAGTCCACCCGCGTTCCCGCGGGTGACCGTCGCGCCAAGAGGAGACCGAGGGTGAGCACGTCCTTCGACGAGCGGGAGCGCCCGACCGCCCGCTCGACTCCGGGCGCCAGGGCGACCCGCACCGGGCTGATCGCGCTGGCCGTGCCCCACCTGGAGGAGCCGTACTTCGCCGAGCTCAGCTCGCGCCTGGTGCGCGGGGCCGAGGCGCGCGGACTCGCCGTGCTCATCGTGCAGACCGAGGGCGAGCACAGCCGCGAGATCGACGTCGCCAACGGCCACGGCCTGCCCGACATCGACGGCCTGATCCACATCCCGCGCTCGCTGACCGTCGCCGATCTGACGCGTCGCACCTCCCCCGGCCCCCTGGTACTGCTGGGCGAGCACATCCAGGTGAGCCCGTTCACGCACATCACGATCGACAACTGCGGCGCGGCGAAGACCGCGACCGCGCACCTGATCGAGGTCGGGTGCCGTCGCATCGCCTTCATCGGGCGTCGCGACGCGCGCCCCTCGGATGCCGCGGATCGCCGGCACGCCGGCTATCTCGAGGCGCTGGAGGCCGCCGGTATCCCCGCCGATCCGGCGCTGACCGCCCAGGTCGACGCGTTCACCGCCGAGGAGGGCGAGCGCGTGGCCGCCGAGATGGCGGCAGCCGTCGCCGACCTGGACGGCATCGTGTGCTCGAACGACTCGGTCGCGCTCGGTGCCCTGGCCGCCCTCGCCGCGCGCGGACGCCGCGTGCCGCAGGACATCGCGGTGATCGGCATCGACGACATCCGCGCCGCGCGCTTCTCGGTTCCGGCCCTGAGCTCGGTCGCTCCCGACCACGATCAGCTCGTCGACGCCGCCTTCACCGAGCTGGAGCGGCAGCTGTCCGCACCGATCGGCGCGAACCTGCCCGTGCGGCACATCACGATCCCCGCCCGCCTCGTGAAGCGGGCGAGCACGGCGCGCTGATGACGGTGCTGTTGTCGGCGCTGTGCGGGGCAGGCGGTTCAGTCTGCGACAGCGCGCTCGGCGACGTCGACGCGGGCGATGTGCTCGGCGAGCCGCTCGCGGGCGTCCATGCCGAGGCCGTCGTCGGTGATCAGCCGGTCGATGTCGCTGAGGTCGGCGATCGTCGTGAGCCCGACGACCTGCCAGCGCGTGTGATCGGCCAGCACGATGACCTCGCGCGCGGCCGCCATGAAGGCGCGATAGGTCTCGGCCTCGAGCAGGTTCATGGTGGTGAGGCCGGCCTGCTCGTCGAGCCCGTGCGCGTCGAGCAGCACCAGGTCGCAGTGCAGCCGCTCCAGGGCGCGCACCGCCACGGGGCCGACCAGCGACTGCGAGGGCGTGCGCACGCCGCCCGTGAGCACGACGGTCTGGGTGTACGGCGCGTCGGCCCGCTCGGGCGGCGAGAACAGGTCGGACACGGGAAGCGAGTTCGTGACGATCGTGAGATCGGGCACCCGCACCAGCTCGTGCGCGAGGGCCAGGCCTGCAGGACCACCGGAGATGCCGATGGCCATGCCCGGCTCGACCAGCTCGGCGGCGGCCGCCGCGATCGCGCGGCGCTCGGCCGTCGTCGCCTGCACGGTGGCCGGCCGGATGCCCGTGGCGGGCACGGCGCGCACGCCGCCGCGCACCTTCTGCACCTCGCCGTCCTCGGCGAGCAGCTCGATGTCGCGGCGCACGGTCATCTCGCTCACGCCCAGCGTGGCGGCGAGCTCCGGCAGGGCGACCGACCCGCGATCGCGCACCAGGGCAAGGATGCGCTCGCGTCGCTCGGTGACCAGCATGCGCTCTCCTTCTCGGGTCGCCACCAGTCTGCCATGCACGCCCGCGCCGCCTCGTTCGACACCGCCTCATTCGACACCGCCCTTCCCCACACCGACAGGACCCTTCTCCGCGCATGACCTACCCCGCCCCCTTCGACGCCTGGTTCCCGGATGCCGCCTTCGACGGCAGCTACGGGTTCACCCTCGACACCCTGCGCGCGGTCGCCCCGATCGCGCCGAGGGACGGCTTCGAGGCGCTCTGGCGGGGATGGCGGGAGCAGGCCCGCACCGTGGACGCGGCGCCGACCGTGCTGTCGACGTCGACGGTGGAGGGGCGCGCGGTGTCGCTGATCGAGCTGTCGGGCGTCGACGGAGTGCGGCTGCGCGCGTGGAGCGTCGCGCCGCTCGACGGGACCTCACCCCGGGTGGGCGTCGTGCACGGGCACGGCTACGGCGGGCGGGATGCCGTGGATCTGCGGCGCCTTCCGGCGGACGCCGCCGCGATCTTCCCCGTGGCGAGGGGCCTGGGCGCCCTCAATGCGGACATCGGCGCCCCGGAGGACCGCGAGGCGCATGTGCTGACCGGTCTCGCCTCTCCGGACGACTACGTCATCGGGCTGTGCGCCCGCGACCTGTGGCTCGCCGCGGACGCGCTCGTGGCGCTGACCGGCGACCTGCCGCTCTACTACGTGGGCGAGAGCTTCGGCGGCGGCCTCGGCGCCCTCGCCGTGCCGTGGGACGACCGCTTCTTCGGCGCGACGCTGGTCGTGCCGACCTTCGGGCAGTACGACGAGCGACTCGCGGTGCCGTGCCTGGGCAGCGGCGAGTTCCAGCGGCAGTGGGTGCTGCGGCATCCGGAGGCGCGCGAGCAGCTGCGCCCGTTCGACGCGTCGACCGCGGCGCTGTCCTTCCGCATCCCCGTGCGCGTCGAGGCCGCGCTGTGGGATCAGAACGTGCCGCCGCAGGGCCAGTTCGCCGTCGCCAACGCCGTTCCGGGGGAACTGCTCGAGCTGCACGTCCTCCCCGCCGGGCACGCTGAATACCCTGGTCTCGAGTCGATCACCGCGGATGCCGTGGCCGGTGGCCTCGCGCACCTGGACCGGGCGCTGGCCGCAGCCGCGCGCCGCTGACGCCTCGCCCGGGCCTCGTCAGCCGACGACGCCCTCGAAGAGCCCGATGTGGTTGCCGTCGGGGTCGACGATCACGGCCCAGGCACTGGTCTCGGTGATGGGCTGCTTCTCGGCGGCGACGGTCGCCCCGGCCTCCTTCGCCGCGGCGATCGTGTCATCGATGGAGTCGACCTCGACGTACGATCGCGGCTGCGTGAAGCCGTCGTCGCGGGGCGCGAGCCCGCCCCCGGAGATGCCGTTCGGGGCCTGCCACATCGGGTAGCCCTCGAAGCCCGGCATCTCGGCGATGTTCCAGCCGAAGAGCTTGCTGTAGAACGCGCTCGCGGCCGTCAGGTCGGACACCGGGATGTCGATGTGGGTGATGTCTCCGTGCGCCATGATCCGATCCTCTCGTCAGTTCTCGTCGCCATGACGGGGACAGTCTGCGCCTCCCGGAGGCGCAGGACAAGAGGGTCATCCGATCAGGCGCGGCGGTACCCGGTGTGGTCGGGGTTGGGGGTCAGCGCCCAGCCGTCGCCGTCGACCGTGACGAGGTTCTTCATGCCACCGGCATCCGCGATCAGCGCGTAGTCCTGGCCGGCGTCCGCGGCGTAGCAGAACAGGGTGACGAAGGGCTCGTCGCCCACGTTCACGCTGCGGTGGATCCAGTGCCCCGGCACGTTCACGGCCTTGCCGGGGGTCAGCTCGATCGCCTCGGAACGGCCGTCGACGGTCTCCAGCAGCATCACGCCGCGGCCGCTCAGGCAGTAGTACAGCTCGGCGCGATCGGCGATCGCGTGCAGGTGTCCTCGGGTCACCGCGAACTCCTCGCCCACGCGGCCGGGCAGCAGGGTGCTCGTCCCGGTGATGAGAGCGCCGGGGCCCTCCTGGTAGCGGTGGTCGTCGACCCAGTAGACCAGCTCGTCGGCGCCGCGTTCGGCGACGGACGCCTCCCAGGCGGCCTCGTCGCGGTACACACCCGACATGTCGCCGAGGTGCTTCTCGTAGCGACGCGAGCGTCCTTCGATTCCGCCCTCGGGCGAGATGGTCAGGGTGACGGGGATGTCGAGGGCGGGCATGGTGCTCACGATGGGCCTCCTGGTAACTTGTAATTACAGGTATACTCCAAACACCTGAGACCGCACAAAGACAGGCACGGACTGTGATCATCGCGCACGACCTCGGCACCACCGGCGACAAGGCCTCGCTGCACCACGACGACGGCCGGCTCGTGGCATCCGTCACCGTGCCGTACCCGGCCCACTTCGCCGCCGGCGGCATCGCCGAGCAGGACCCGCAGGACTGGTGGGACGCCGTGGTCGGTGCCACGCGCGAGCTGATCGCGCGGACGGGCACGTCTCCTGCCGAGGTCGCCGGCCTGGTCGTGAGCGGGCAGATGATGGGCGCCGTGCTGCTCGACGCCGACGGCGAGCCTGTGCGCCCCGCGATCATCTGGGCCGACACGCGCGCGGGGGCGCAGCAGCGCGAGCTGGAGGCGGCGCTGGGCGCCGAGCACGCCTACGAGCTGCTCGGCCACCGACTGAACCCCACCTACTCCGTCTCGAAGATCATATGGGTGCGCGACAACGAGCCTCAGGTCTGGTCGCGCGTGCGCCGCACCTGCGTGGCGAAGGACTTCATCGTGCTCCGGCTCACCGGCCGGCTGGCCACCGACCGGTCGGATGCCTCCGGCACCAACGCCTACGACCAGCTGCACGGCACGTGGTCGGACGAGGTGCTCACGGCGGCCCGCCTCGACCCCGCGCTGTTCCCCGAGATCCTCGACTCCACCGCGATCGCCGGCTCACTGACCGCGGCCGCCGCCGAAGCTCTGGGCCTGCCCGCGGGCGTGAAGGTCGTGATGGGCGGCGGCGACGGCCCGATGGCTGCCGTCGGCTCCGGCGTCGTCGCCCCGGAGGACGGAGCCTACGTCTGCCTGGGCACCAGCTCGTGGATCTCGTTCGCAGCGGATGCCCCGCTGCACGACCCGGGCATGCGCACCTTCACGTTCGACAACGTCGTGCCTGGCTCCTTCGTGCCGACCGCCACGATGCAGGCCGGCGGCGCCTCCGTGCAATGGATCGCCGAGGCGCTCTCCCCCGACCCCGCCCGGCCCGACACCGGCCGCCTCACGGCCGAGGCCGCGGACGGCATCGACACCGAGGACCTGTACTTCCTCCCCTACCTGCTCGGCGAGCGCTCCCCGCTGTGGGATCCGGATGCGCGCGGCGCCTTCGTGGGCATCGGCCGGCATCACACCCGCGCGCACCTGGTGCGCGCCGTGCTCGAGGGCACCGCGTTCAACCTGCTCACCTGCATCCAGGCGTTCCGCGAGTCCGGTGCGGCGATCGACCGCATCGACGCGGTGGGCGGCGGCGCGCAGAGCGACGCGTACCTGTCGGTGCTCGCCGACGTCTGGGGCGTCCCGGTGCGCCGCCGCACCGTGGTGGAGGAGGCGAACAGTCTGGGCGCCGCCGTGACGGCGGCGGTCGGCCTGGGCCTGGCGGACTTCTCCGCCGCCCGCGCACTCAGCGAGGTGACGGCGGAGTTCACTCCGGATGCCGCACGCCACGCCGTCTACGCCGAGAGGCATTCCCGCTTCACCGACGCCTACGAGGCGCTGAAGCCCTGGTTCGCCGGAAGGACCCACTGACATGGCCATGATCGGGTGCACCCCGATTCCTGACGCCGTCGCGAAGGCGGTGCGCTGATGGCCGTGATCCTCGTCACCAGCCGTTCGTTCTCGGACGGCGACCTCGACCTGGTCGCCCGCGCCACGCACGCGGGACATCGCATCATGCGCGGGCCGTCCCATCACGACCTCGCCGAGATGCGCCCCCTGCTGCACGGCGCGGACGCCTGGATCGCCGGCACCGGCCCCGTCACCGGCGAGCACCTCGCCGCGGCGCCGAAGCTCAAGATCATCGCGCGCTACGGCGTCGGCTACGAGGCGGTGGACCTCGACGCCGCCGCCGCGCGAGGCATCCCCGTCACCAACACCCCGGGCGCCAACGCGAACGCCGTCGCCGACCACGCCCTGGCCCTGATCCTCGCCGCGCTGCGCACCATCCCCGACGGAGACCGCCGGGTGCGGGCCGGTGACTGGAGCGTGCGCCGCGGCCGCGAGCTCGGCGCCGCCACCGTCGGCATCGTCGGGTTCGGCCGCATCGGCCAGGGCGTGGCGAAGCGTCTGAGCGGCTTCGCACCCCGCATCCTGGCATCCGACCCCTTCCTGCCCGCCGACGTGGTCCGCGGGGCCGGGGCCGAGCCCGTCGACCTGGACGAGCTGTTCCGCACCGCCGACGTCATCACCCTGCACGCGCCGGGGGGACAGCGGCTCGTCGACGCAGACCGGCTCGCGGGCGTCCGGACCGGCACGCTGCTCGTCAACACCGCGCGTGCCGACCTGGTCGACGAGGCCGCGCTGGCATCCGCGCTGCGCGACGGCACCCTCGCCGCCTACGCCGCCGACACCCTCGACGGCGACACCGCCGCCGGCGACAGCCCGCTGCTGGCCGCCGACCTCGCCGACCGGGTGATCGTCACCCCGCATCTGGCCGCCCAGACCACGCAGGCCGTCGACAACATGGGCAGCGTGTCGCTCGACGACGTGATCGCCGTGCTGCGCGGCGATGAGCCCGCCCACCCCGTGAGGAGAATCGCATGACCGTCAGCGACAGCACCCAGCCCAGCGACTACATGGGCTTCGTCGGTGTCACCACCGGCTCCTCGTCGATCATGAAGGTGTTCCCGCTCTGGGCCGACATCCTCGGCCTCCCGACGCGCACGCTGGTCGGCCACGACCTGCCGATGGACGCCGACCCGTCCGTGTACCGGGCGATGGTGGAGCAGATCCGCGACGACGTGCACCACCGCGGGGCGCTGGTGACCACGCACAAGATGAACGTGTTCGCGGCGGCATCCGATCTGTTCGACGAGCTCGACCCGTTCGCCGTGTCGTGCTCCGAGATCTCCAGCATCTCCAAGCGCGGCGACCGGCTCATCGGCCAGGCCAAGGACCCCATCACGGTCGACCTGGCCCTGAACGACTTCCTGCCCGCCGATCATTTCGCGCGCACCGGAGCCGAGGTCGTCATCCTGGGCGCCGGCGGCTCGGGCACGGCGCTGAGCTGGGCACTCGCCGAGCGCGCCGACGCCCCCTCACTCGTGACGGTCACCGCGCGCTCGCAGGACAAGCTCGATCACCTGCGCGAGGTGCACCGCCAGCACGGCACGCGCGAGGACCTGATCCGCTACGTCGTCACGCCGACGCCTGCGGATGCCGACGCGATCGTCGCCGCGGCGCCCGCCGGCTCCGTGATCGCCAACGCGACCGGGCTCGGCAAGGACCGTCCCGGATCGCCCCTGACGGATGCCGTGGTCTTCCCGGAGTCCTCGTGGGCCTGGGAGTTCAACTACCGCGGCTCGCTGGAGTTCATGCACCAGGCGCTCGCACAGCAGGATGCCCGCTCGCTGCAGGTCATCGACGGCTGGCGCTACTTCATCCACGGCTGGTCGCAGGTGGTGGCCGACGTGTTCGGCCTGACCCTCACGCCCGAGGTCGTCGAGCAGCTCGCGGCCGCCGCGGAGTCGGTGCGCTGATGTCCGGGGTGGTTCGCACGGTGCTCGGCGACGTCGATCCGGCGGCGCTGGGTCGTGTGAACTACCACGAGCACCTGTTCCAGATCTCGCCGCTGCTGCCCGGCGACGAGCTCGACGACGAACGTGCCTCAGGTCTCGAAGCGGCGTCGCTGAAGGCGAGCGGCTTCGAGACGATGGTGGATGCCACGCCCTTCGGGCTCGGTCGCGATCCTGAAGCGCTCGCACGGATCAGCGCAGCCACCGGCCTCGCCGTGGTCGCGACGAGCGGCCGGCACCGGGAGGCGCACTACGCGGCCGACCATCCGACGCGGTCGTGGGACGCCTCGCGATTGGCGGCCCTGTTCGCGGCCGATGTTCAGGCCGGGATGCCGGCATCCGACGATGAGCCCGTACGGAACGGATGCACGACTGGCGAACAGTTGCACGACCGGGACGCCGATTCCGTCGTGCATCCGTTCCCGGATCGTGCAGGTGTACCCGCGGTCGGTCCTTCCGGAGAGCCAGTGCGCGCCGGCATGCTGAAGGGCGGCGTCGACTACTGGCGGATCAGCGCGTTCGAGCGCATCACCCTGGATGCCCTGGGCGAAGCGCACCGCAGCACCGGCGCCCCGGTCATGGTGCACCTCGAGTTCTGCACGGCCGCCCACGAGGTGCTCGACCTGCTCGCGGCCGAGGGGGTGGCGTCCGACCGTGTCGTGCTGGCTCACGCCGATCGCGATACGGATGCCGGGCTGCACCTCTCCCTGACCGAGCGCGGCGCCTTCCTCGGCTACGACGGCTTCGCCCGCCCGCGCACGCGCTCAGACGCAGAGCTGCTGCAGCTCACCGCATCCGTCGTCGCGGGTGGAGGTGCCGGTCGCATCGTGCTGGGCGGCGACGTCGCCCGCGCGACCCGCTACATCGCCTACGGCGGCATGCCCGGCCTCGCCTACCTCGGCGAGCGGTACGTTCCGCGTCTGCGCGCCCTGGTCGGCGACGAGGCGGTCGACCGCATGCTGGTCGACAATCCCGCCCGACTGCTGACGCTGTCCGCACCGTCCTCCTGAAGGAGCACCATGTCCGAGCCCACGATCCTGCACGCGACCTTCACGGCCCGCCCCGGCGAGGGCGATCGCGTCGCCGCACTGCTGCGCGACTTCGCGGAGGCTGTCCGCGCCGAGCCCGGCAATGTCGTCTTCGACGCCACCCGCGTGCTCGACGCCCCGGACAGCTTCTTCGTCTACGAGGAGTACGTCGACGAGGCGGCGTTCCGGGCGCACCTGGCGAATCCCGCCGGCGGCCCGTTCAACGCGGCGCTGCAGGAGCTGATCCTCGAGCCGTCCTCCGTGCTGACCTTCCTGCGGCGCATCTGAGGCGGACGCCGCACGCCGACCGCACGCGTGCCAGCCCCACGGCCCTACGTCGCCCGCCTCCGGGTCGCAGTTGGTCCTGGTATCCGGTGCCCCCGACACTCCAGGTCGCAGTTGGTCTCGGCATCCGAGCACCAGAGCGGGACGAAGTGCGACCTGGACGGCATCCGAACGCCGAGAACGGGACGAACTGCGATCTGAAGGTCCCTGCCGGCTTCGCTCCCTCGTCCGGCAGGCCAGCGAGAAGGGCCCCTCACCCGAAGGCGAGGGGCCCTTCTGCGGATCAGACGATCAGCGGGTCACTGGTAGAGGACCGCGGAGATCTTCGGGTCGTCCAGGTTGGTGGCGTCGTACCAGTACGAGCCGGTGTCGTAGAACTTCTCGACGGACTTGCCGTTCGCGAGGTCGTAGGCGGCCTGCACGACGGTCTTGCCGATGCCGATCGGGTCCTGCGTGATCGCGCCGGCGAGGACGCCGCCCTTGATCGCGTCGATCTGGGCCGCGCCCGAGTCGAAGCCGATCGCGGTGATGTCCTTGCTGGTCTTGCCGAGCTCGCTCAGGGCGTTCGCGACGCCGACGGCGGAACCCTCGTTGGTCGCGTAGATGCCCTTGAGGTCGGGGTGCGCGTTCAGCATCGACTTGGTGATGTCGGCCGACTTCAGGTGGTCGCCGTCACCGTACTGGATGTCGACGATCTTGATGTCGGGGTAGTCCGCCTTGATCTTGTCGACGAAGCCGTCGCGGCGCTCGACACCGGTCGAGTTGATCTGCGAGTGCGCGACGATCGCGACGTCGCCCTTGCCACCGATGAGCTCGGCCATGTGCTCGGCCGCGAGCGCGCCGGCGACCTTGCTGTCGGTCGCGGCGAGGGTCTTGCCGACCTCGCTGTTGCACGGGGCGTCGAAGTACGCGACCGGGATGTTCGCAGAGGCAGCGGCGTCCAGAGCGGGGATGCAGGCCTCGGGGTCGAGGGCCGCGTACGCGATGGCGGACGGCTTGCGGTCGATCGACGACTGCAGCATCTGGAGCTGCTTCTCGATCTCGGTCTCGGAGCCGGGGCCCTCGAAGTTGATCTTGACGCCGAGCTCCTTGCCCTTCTCCTCGGCACCCTTCTTCACGGCCTGCCAGAACTGGTGCTGGAAGCCCTTCGAGACCAGGTCGATCGTCATGTCCTTGGCAGCGGGCTTGTCGCCGCCGCCGGCCGGGGTGTCACCCTTGCCGGTGGCGCAGCCGGCCAGGCTCAGCACCGTCAGCGCTGCGACGGTCGCGACGGCGATCTTCTTTCCGTACTTCATGTGAAACTCCATCGTTCTGTGATTGTGGACGTTCTCGGGTGGACGTGCGGTGTTCAGTTGGGAAGGGAGGTCGTTCAGCTCTTGCCGCGGTTGCGCAGCGCGTCGAAGAACACGGCGATGAGGATGACGATGCCGGTGAGGATGTACTGCCACTCGGTCTGGATCGACATGCTGCGCAGACCGTTGATCAGCACGCTCATGATGAAGGCGCCGATCACGGTGCCGACGATCGATCCTCGGCCGCCCATCAGAGAGGTGCCGCCGATGACAACGGCCGCGATGGCCTGGAGCTCGTAACCCGCGCCGGCGGTCGGCTGCGCGGAGCCCAGGCGGGCGGTCAGCAGCACACCGGCGATGCCGATGAACAGGCCGGCGAAGACGTAGACCCAGATGGTCCAGCGGCGCGTGTTCACACCGGAGAGGCGGGTGGCCTCCTCGTTGGAGCCGATCGCGAACGTGTAGCGGCCCAGCAGGGTCTTGTTCAGCGTCAGGTATGCGATGACGGCCAGCACGACGAAGATGAGCACGCCCATCGGGAGGCTCGCGAAGTAGCCGTCGGACGCCGTGAGCACGGGGTCGAACTGGACGATGCTCGTGACCTGCTTGCGCGTCTCAGGAGCGAAGGTGATCGGCTTCACCTCCGAGATGACCAGCGCCAGACCCTGCGCGATCATCATCATCGCGAGCGTGGCGATGAAGGGAGGCAGACGCAGGAAGGTGACGTTGAGCCCGTTGATCAGGCCGATCAGCGCACCGGTGGCCAGCGCGCCGAGCACGCCCACCCACACGGGCAGACCCCATCCGGTGATGAACGTTCCCATCATCACCGAGCACAGCGTCATGCCGAAGCCGAGCGAGAGGTCGATGCCCGCGGTCACGATCACGAAGGTCGTGCCCAGTGCGAGCACGCCGACGAGCACCGTCGACATGAGGATGTTCTCGATGTTGGAGGAGGACGTGAAGTTCGATCCGAAGATCGCGAAGAACACGAACAGCACGATCAGCGTCCCGAGGGCGAGCCCCTGCTGAACCGAGTTGCGCAGAGCCGCGCCGAGGCGGCCCTTCTGGGTGTTCTCGGACACCGCGGTCTGCACGACCGTCGTGGTCGAGTTGCTCATCAGCTGTCCTCTCCGTGGGCTGCGAGATGCATGATCTTCTCCTGGGTGGCTTCCTCGTTGCGGAGCTCACCGGTGACCTCTCCGTTCGCGAACACGGTGATGCGGTTCGCGACCCGGAGCAGCTCGGGGAGCTCGGACGAGATGACGATGATGGACTTGCCCGAGTCGGCGAGCTGCTGCATCAGGCGGTAGATCTCCTCCTTGGCTCCGATGTCGATGCCGCGGGTGGGCTCGTCGAAGATGAGGATGTCGCAGTCGCGCATCAGCCAGCGGGCGATGACGACCTTCTGCTGGTTGCCGCCCGAGAGCAGCTTGACGATCTGGTTGACCGAGGGCGTCTTCACGCGCAGCTGCTGCACGTAGTCCTTGGTCTTCTGCTTGGCCGTGCGGTCGCCCATCCAGCCGAGCGCACCGGCGTAGGAGTTGAGCGAGGCGAGCACCGTGTTGAAGGTGACGTCCTGCTCCAGCATCAGACCCAGCAGCTTGCGGTCCTCGGACAGGTATCCGATGCCCTGCTTGACGGCGTCCTCGGGCTGGCGGATGCGCCGCTCCCTGCCGCCGATCACGATGCTCCCGCCGTCGCGCGGATCCGCTCCGATGACGGCACGAGCGGTCTCGGTGCGTCCGGCGCCCATCAGCCCGGCGAAGCCGAGGATCTCACCCTGGTGCAGGCGGAAGGACACGTCGCGCAGCAGCGACTTGGTGGACAGGCCCTGCACCTCGAGGACCACCGGCTCGGTGGTGTAGTCGCGCGGCGCGGGGCGCGCTCCCTCGTCGATCGCGCGTCCCACCATCATCTCGATGATCTTGGGGATGCTGATCTCGTCCTTCTCGAGAGAACCGATGTATGCGCCGTCGCGCAGCACGCTGACCCGGTCGGCGAGGCGCCGCAGCTCGTCCATGCGGTGCGAGATGTAGACGATGCCGGTGCCCTTGGCCTTGAGCTGCTCGATGAGGGTGAACAGCACCTCGACCTCGGTGTCGGTGAGGGCCGATGTCGGCTCGTCCATGATCAGCACCTTGGCGTTGAACGAGAGCGCCTTGGCGATCTCGACCATCTGCTGCTCCGCGACGGTGAGCTCGCCCACCTTCTGACGGGGGTCGAGGTGGATGTCGAGGCGCTGCAGCAGCTCCGCCGTCTGCTGGTTCAGGCGCCGCTCCGAGACGAAGGGTCCGACCTTCGGCTCGCGGCCGATGTAGATGTTCTGCGCGACCGTGAGGTCGGGCATCATGTTCAGCTCCTGGTGGATGATCGTCACACCGAGCTGCTGGGCCTGCAGCGGACTGGTGAACTCGACCGGCTCACCCTCGAAGGTGATGGTCCCCTCGTCACGCGTGTAGATGCCCGAGAGGATCTTCATCAGCGTCGATTTGCCTGCGCCGTTCTCGCCGACGAGGACCAGGACCTCTCCCGACCGCACTTCGAGGTGCACGTCCTTCAGCGCCTGCACGCCGGGGAACCCCTTGCTGATTCCCTCCACCTTGAGGATGGGATCGCTCATGCCCGCCTACTCCCTCGGAGGTCGAGGATTCCCGTGGAATCCATTCCAAACATCGGATCAATTGTGCGCGTCTGCGTCCTGATGCGCAAGTTGTATCTAAATGTATCTAACCTCGCCGCACAGCGCCAGACCTGTAATAACAAGTTGGTCACGGTAGCCTCGCCGCCCAGCACAGCCGGATGACTCAGTGCAGCCGGATGGAATCGACGGCGACGAGCTTGTCCCGGATGAATCGGTTCGCGTGCGCGCCGAGCTCCTCGCTGTCGGTCCACAGGTTGCGCCAGATCCCCAGCATCCGGCTCAGGTCCTCCGCGACCACCGCCGACGAGAACGACTCGAAGACGATGGGGCCGTCATAGCCGATCCGGCCGAGCGCTTTGAAGAAGGTGTCGAAGTCGACCGTCCCGGTGCCGAGGTAGCCGCGGTGGCTCTCGCCGATGTGCACGTAGCGGAGACCGGGTGCGGCATCCAGCACGGGAGCCGCCATGTCCGACTCCTCGATGTTCATGTGATAGGTGTCGAGATGGATGCCCAGATTCGGCCGGTCCACCTCCGCGAGGTAGCCGATCGCCTGCCGTGCGGTGTTCAGGACGTTGGTCTCGTAGCGATTGACGACCTCGAGGCTGACCTGCACGCCCCGGGAGGCGGCGTGGTCCGCGATGCGTCCGATGACGGCCCTGCTGCTCGCGAGGCCCTCGGGCGTGACCGGCATCATGTACTTGCGCATCGCCGAGTAGATCACGCCGCAGAAGTGCGTGCCGCCGAGCTCAGCCAGGACGTCGACAGCGCGGATCAGCAGCGCCTCGCCCGCCGCCACGACGTCGGCGTCCGCGCTGGTGATGTCGGTCGCATCCGAGAGCCCCAGGGACGCACTCACCGCAAGACCATGCTCGGCGAGCGCCTCCTTCGCGGCCTCGACATCGAAGGAGAACGGGTCCATCAGCGGGAACTCGATGAGGTCGAACCCGGCCGCTGCGGTCTTCTCCACCGCCAGGCGGATGCCTGCCGCGTCGAATTCCCCGGTCCAGACCAGGCCATGGCATCCGATGTTCATAAGAGCTCCTTTGCTGAATTGGCACGTTGCAATTCCACGTTGAGGCGACGGTACTCTGGGAGCTTGCAACGTGTCAATACCCGGGTATGGTGACTTTCACCACCCGATTCGAGCGGAGAGGACGCCGGATGCCGGCCAGTGTCAAGGACGTCGCCGCCCGCGCGGGTGTCTCGGCCTCCACCGTGTCGAACTACCTCAACCATCCGCACGTGCTCAGCGAGAGGACCAGGGAGCGCGTGCGGAACGCCGTCGCCGAACTCGGCTTCGTGCCGAACGAGTCGGCCCGCCAGCTGCGCGCCGGAGCGGGCAGGACGATCGCGCTGATCCTGCTCGATGCCTGGCTGCCGTACTTCAGCGAGCTCTCCCGGGGTGTCGAGGACGTCACCCGGGAGGCCGGCTGGTCGCTGTTCTTCAGCAACAGCAACCGCGATGCCGCACAGGAGCAGCGCAACATCGACATGTTCGAGGCGCATCGCGCGCAGGGCATCCTCATCTACCCGCTCGGCGACGTGCTCGGCCGGCTCGAGGGCCTGGCGGACAAGGGCATCCACTCGGTCGTCATCGGCCCCGAGCAGCCGTCGTCCTCCGTCGGCTCCGTGGCGTTCGACGACCGCGGCGGCGGCCGGCTCGCCGGAGAGCACCTGATCGGGATCGGCCGTCGCCGCATCGCCTTCCTCGGCGATCCCCGCACGGTCAGTCAGTCCGCGGATCGCCTCGCGGGCCTCCGGGACGCGGCGCCGGATGCCCGGATCGACGTGATCGCGACGGACGGGCTCACGATCGATGCGGGGCTGCTGGCGGCGGAGCGGATCATCGCCGCGCCCGCATCGGAGCGCCCGGATGCCGTGTTCGCGGCAAACGACATGCTCGCGATCGGAGCCCAGACCGCACTGCTGCGCGCGGGGATCGCGGTTCCCGGCGACATCGCGATCGTCGGCTTCGACGACGTCGATCAGGCCCGCCAGGCGCTGGTCCCCCTCACCACCATCCGGCAGCCGGGCTACGAGATCGGGCGCGCCGCGGCGTCGGCACTGCTCCGCCTGCTGGAGGCTCCGAGCACACCCGCCGCGCCGGTCACGCCCTTCGCCGCCGAGCTGGTCGTCCGAGCCTCGACGGTCGGCTGACCGCCGCCCGGCAACGTTCAGGCCGAGGGGTGCCCCACGACGCCCTTGCGCAGCAGGGCGTTGCCGTACTTGCGGGTCTCGCCGGTGCGCACCATCAGGTACGCCCCCTTGGCGACGTCGTAGTAGGCGAAGCGCTCCACGAACCGGGTCGTGTCCAGCGCCGTCCCGGCGGCGGCCATCAGCTCGTGCTGCACGTCCAGCACCTCGGCATCCGCCGACTCCATCAGGTCCATGCCGGGCGCATCGTCCAGCGGCAGCACCGAGCGGATCGCGGCGACCACCTCGGGCGTCGTCGTGCCCGGCAGGTCGATCACCCGCTCGCCCAGCGCCCACGCCGGGAAATGCGCATCGGCCACGACGACCGAGTCCGAGTGCCCCATCCGATCCAGGTGCAGCAGCAGCTCACCGGTCAGCAGCGGGTTGATCCCCTCAAGCATCCGTCAGTCCTCTTCTCCCTCTCGCGGACGATCCGAACGGCGTCACGCCGGGATCAGCCCGTCCTCGGCCAGCTCCGCCCAGAGATCGGCGGGGATCTCCAGCGCGGCGTACTCGGCATTCTGCCGCAGCTGCGCGGGTCGGCTGCCGCCGACCACGACCGAGCGCACGAGATCCGACTGCAGCGGGAACTGGATCGCGGCCGCAGGAAGCGGCACGTCATGCGCCCTGCAGATCGACGCGATCCGCACCAAGCGGTCCCACAGTTCCTCGGGAAGCTGGCCGTACTCGTACCGGCCGTCGCGCCGGGGCTCGCTCTGCGCGAGCAGTCCGGAGTTGAACACGGATGCCGCGACGATCCCCGTCCCGGTCTCCGCGCACGCCGGCAGCACGTCGGCCGCGGCGGACTGCTCGAGCAGCGTGTACCGTCCCGCGACCATGATCAGGTCGAGGTCGGCCTCGCGCACGGCGCGCGACAGGGCATCCGACACCATCGACCCGATGCCGATCGCTCCGATCAGCCCCTCGGACCGCGCCTTCTCCAGCGCGGGGAACGCCTCGGCGAGCGCGAGGTCGAGGTCGTGGCGCTCGGGGTCGTGCAGGTACAGCAGGTCGATCCGGTCGAGTCCGAGCCGCTCCTGCGACTCGGCGATGCTCGCACGGATGCCTGCCTCGCTGAAGTCCCACTCGCGGCGCAGGTCGTCCGGCACGTGGAAGTCGTTGTCCGTGTCGAGCCCGCCCGCCTGATGCGCCGGGTTCGGCCGCAGCAGGCGCCCTGCCTTGGTCGAGATCACGAACTCGTCGCGTGGCTTGGTCTGCAGGAACGCGCCCAGACGCCGCTCGCTCAGCCCGAGCCCGTAGTGCGGGGCGGTGTCGAAGTAGCGGATGCCGGCATCCCAGGCGGCCTCGAGAACCGCCCAGGCCTCGTCGTCGCTCAGCGCGCGGAAGAGGTTGCCGACGTTCGCGGCGCCGTAGCCGAGCGCGGGAAGCTCAAGCGACATGCTGCCCCGTCCAGGTGTACTTCGCGATGCTGTCGGCCTTCATCTCCATGCTCGTGCCCGGTGCGGTGGGCGCCATGTACGAGCCGCCCTGGATGTCGGTCGGCACCACGAAGTGCTCGTGCAGGTGGTCGACGTACTCGATCAGCCGGCCCTCGCGAGAGCCGCTGACGGCGACGAAGTCGAACATCGACAGGTGCTGCACGGCCTCGCACAGGCCGACGCCTCCGGCGTGCGGGCACACCGGCACGCCGAACTTCGCGGCGAGCAGGAGGTTCGCGATGTTCTCGTTCACGCCCGCGACCCGCACCGCATCGATCTGCATGATCTTGATCGCGTCGGCCTGCAGCAGCTGCTTGAACATCATCCGGTTCTGGGCGTGCTCGCCGGTGGCCACGCGGATCGGGGCGACGCCGCGGGCGATCTCGGCGTGGCCGAGGATGTCGTCGGGGCTGGTGGGCTCCTCGATCCAGGCGGGGTGGAACTCGGCGAGCGTGTTGACCCACTCGATCGCCTCGGACACCTCCCAGCGCTGGTTGGCGTCGATCGCGATCGGGAAGTCGGGGCCGCACACCTCGCGCGCCTTGCGGAAGCGGCGGATGTCGTCCTGCAGGTCGGCGCCGACCTTGAGCTTGATCTGCGTGAAGCCGTCGGCCATGGCCTCGCGGGCGAGGCGCTCGAGCTTCTCGTCGGAGTAGCCCAGCCAGCCGGGGCTGGTGGTGTAGCCCGGGTAACCGGATGCCAGCAGCTGGGCCTCGCGCTCCTCGCGCCCCGGCACCGCGGCGCGGAGGATCTCGAGCGCCTCGTCGCGGGTGAGCGCGTTGGTCAGGTAGCGGAAGTCGACCAGGTCGACGAGCTCCTCGGGGCTCATGCGGCCGAGCAGCTGCCAGAGCGGCAGGCCCGCGCGCTTGGCCTTGATGTCCCACAGGGCGTTGATCACGGCGCCGATGGCCATGTGCATCACGCCCTTCTCGGGCCCGAGCCAGCGCAGCTGCGAGTCGCCGATGATGTCGCGGAAGGTGCCGCCCATGTCATCCAGCAGCGGCTCGATCTCGCGGCCGACGAGGTGTCCGGCGAGTGCGTCGATCGCGGCGACCTGCACGTCGTTGCCGCGGCCGATCGTGAACACGAACGCGTGGCCCGCGATGTCGTCCGCGGCGTCGGTGCGCACGATGACGTACGCCGCCGAGTAGTCGGGGTCGGGGTTCATCGCATCCGAGCCGTCCAGGCTCAGCGAGGTGGGGAAGCGGATGTCGCTGGTCTCCAGCGCGACGATACGGCTCACGGGGCTCCTTCGGCGCGTCGGACGAATATGACGCGGACTCTTGGAGTGTAAACATCCGATGTCTATACTGTCAACGGCGGGGTCGCGTCAGCACCCGCCGTCGATCCAGGAGAAGGAGAACCATGAAGTTCGCGCGACTCGGCGAGACAGGAAGCGAGATCCCCGTCGTCATCGACGAGGGTCGCACCTTCGATCTGCGTCCGGTGACATCCGATGTGAACGGCGAATTCCTGGCATCCGATCCCGTCGGACGGACGCGATCCGCGCTGGACGCGGGCACTCTTCCCGAGCTGGCGGAAGCGGACGCCCTGCGCATCGGCGCCCCCATCGCACGACCGAGCGCGGTGATCTGCATCGGCATGAACTACGCCGCGCACGCCGCGGAGTCGGGTTCCGAGCCGCCCACCATCCCGATCCTGTTCCTGAAGACGCCGAACACCGTGGTCGGCCCCAACGACGCCGTCACCATTCCGCGCGGCAGCGAGAAGACCGACTGGGAGGTCGAGCTGGGCGTCGTGATCGGCACCCGCACCGCCTACCTGGACTCGCCGGAGGAGGCGGATGCCCACATCGCCGGCTACGTGCTCGCGAACGACGTGTCGGAGCGCGACTTCCAGATGGCCGTGTCCGGCGGGCAGTGGTCCAAGGGCAAGATCGCCGCAGGCTTCAACCCCACCGGCCCCTGGCTGGTGCCGGCATCCGAGGTCGACTCGACGAACCTCCGCCTGCGCAGCTGGGTCAACGGGGAGCCGCGCCAGGACTCGAACACCAGCGACCTGATCTTCGACGTGCGCACGATCGTGCACCATCTGTCGCAGTACGTCACGCTCGAGCCGGGCGACCTGATCCTCACCGGCACCCCGCAGGGCGTCGCCCTCTCGGGGCGCTTCCCCTACCTGAGCCCCGGCGATGTCGTCGAGGTCGAGATCGACGGCCTGGGTCGTCAGAAGCAGGAGTTCGTGGCATGGGCGCGCTGAGTCTCGAAGGCCTGGTGGCGATCGTCACCGGCGGAGCATCCGGAATCGGCGCGGCGGTCGCCCGCCGCCTGCACGAGGAGGGCGCACAGATCGCCGTCCTCGACCGCGACACGTCCGGAGCGGATGCCGCATACGCGGCGTTCACGGCTGACGTCTCCGACCGCGCGTCCGTCGACGCCGCCGTCGCGGCGGTCGCGGAACGGTTCGGGCGCATCGACATCGTGATCAACAACGCCGGCATCGGCGCACAGGGCGATGTGACCGCGAACGACGACGACGAGTGGGCCCGCGTGCTCTCCATCAACGTCACCGGCATCGCCCGCGTGACCTCGGCGGCCCTGCCCTGGCTGCGGAAGTCGCCCTCGGCGGCGGTCTGCAACACGGCATCCATCGCCTCCACGACCGGCCTGCCGCAGCGTGCGCTGTACTCCGCGTCGAAGGGCGCGGTCTCCGCACTGACCCGGGCGATGGCCGCGGACCACCTGCGCGAGGGCATCCGCGTCAACGCCGTGAACCCCGGCACCGCCGACACCCCCTGGGTCGGGCGCCTGCTGGACTCGGCCGCCGACCCCGCCGCCGAGCGCGCGGCGCTGAACGCCCGCCAGCCGCACGGCCGCCTGGTCTCCCCCGACGAGGTCGCCGGCGCCGTGCTCTACCTGGTCAGCCCGGCCTCCGGGTCGACGACCGGCACGTTCATCGAGGTCGACGGCGGCATGGCCGCCCTGCGCCTCCGCGCCGAGTAGTCCGTTCCCGTTCGGAGGGCCGTCCCGCATCCGCGTGGCGGCCCCTCGCGTTTCCCGCGGGCGCCCAGCTGCCATCTGTTGTCCAGGTCGCACTGGATGCCGTCGGGTCGGGGCCTCCCAAGCCCAGGTCGCATTGGATGCCGCCTCTTGCGCGGGTCAGCGGCATCCACTGCGACCTGGACGCCGGCAACACACCGCACGACGGCATCCACTGCGACCTGGATGCTGTCACTCCCTGTGGATAACTTCCACGGCGCCCGCGCGTGCTCGGCAGGGTGGGAGGATGCCCGCGCCACGCCCGCTCCCCGAATCCCTCGGACGACGATTCAGCGTCGCATCCGCCGTCGAGGCGGGCGTCGGCCGAGGACGCCTGCGGCGCGCTGATCTCGAGGCACCGTTTCACAGCGTGCGTGCGCGGCGGATAGAGACCGCTCTCGACGACCTGGACCCTTACACGAAGCAGGTCACCGAACGTCGGATCCAGGCCGACAACTATGCGCCGAGACTCCGGGCCGATCACTGTCTCAGCCATGAATCCGCCGTCGCCATCTGGGGCGGGCCCCTGCCGCTCGTGCTCCCTCCGCTGACGGATCCCGAATGGCGCACGCCGGGCGCCGATCGCCGACCCCGTCAGCCCGTGAGCGGGCTTCTCCTGGACGTCGACGTCAGCACGCTCGGCGACGGACCTCTCGTTCGCGCACGGGGTGTGCGCGGCCATCGGGCCGACCCGGCGGTTGTCTCTCTGCGCAAGGTGCGAGGGTTCCTCGTAGCAAGCCCCGCGACGGCGTGGGCCCAGCTCGGACATCTGAGCCTTCTCGATCTCGTCGCTCTGGGCGATCACTTCTGCCGAAGGTGGCGAGACGGCCATGGCCGCTCGAACGCGGGCCGAAGGCCTCTGGCGACGGTCGATGAGCTGCGCGAGAAGATCGCGTCCACCCGATGGCGGGGCATCCGGCGCCTGCGCGAGGCAGTCGATCTCGTCCGCGAGGACTCGTGGTCTCCCAGGGAGTCGCACGTGCGCTGTCACCTGGTGCTGTCCGGCCTTCCGGAGCCCGTGCTCAATCATGACGCGTACGACCGGCACGGCGCGTTCCTCGGCTGCGTCGATCTCGCATATCCCGAGAGGAGGGTCGCCATCGAGTATCAGGGTCTGCTTCACAGCGCGCAGTACGCCGCAGACGTCGAGCGCATCGCCGCACTCCGAGCGGCCGGCTGGACCGTGATCGAGGTCACCAGCGAACTGCTCGCCAGACCGTCCCTGCTCATCGCCCGCGTACGAGCAGCACTGCAGAGCTGACCCCAGCGAATCCAGGTCGCGGTGAATGCCGTTCGTGTCTGCCGCTTCTGGGTCCAGGTCGCGATGGATGCCGCCGCTTCGATATCACAGCGGCATCCATTGCGACCTGGAGCGAGATCAGCGGCCCAGAGACGGCATCCAATGCGACCGGGGGCGCGTGAGCGGACCTGCGGGCGCGAGTGCCGACATCCGGCCGCGCGTGAGCGGCCGGTCCGCGCGAGTGTCAGCGGATGCCGTAGAAGGTCAGCGCGTTCGACCAGAACAGCGCCTCGACGTCCAGGCCACGCTGTGCCGCCCAGTCGGCGACCGTGCGGAACCAGCGCTGACGGGAGCCCACCACGTATGCCCCGCCATCCAGGCGACCGGCGTCGATCGACGACACCGGCCAGTCGCTCCCCCACATCAGCCGCTCCGGCCCGAACGCGTCGAGCGCCGCATCCAGGAACGGCTGCATCTGGGCATCCGTCCACACCCCGCCGGATTCGGCGGGCAGTCCGGACAGCTTGCAGAACACCTGCGGATGCTGCGCCAGGGCACCCAGATCGCCCAGCCAGTCCGGGGAAGGCCCGACCGGAGACGACGCCGAACCCACCGCGGGCTTGCCGACGTGGTCGAGCACGATGGGCAGATCCGGGACGGATGCCGCGAGCGCCGCCACATCCGCAAGCTGGTGCGCCCGCACACAGGCGTCGAAGGTCCAGCCGCGGCGTGCGACCTCCCGCGCACCGCGTTGGAACGACGACGTCAGCGCGAAGCCGTCCGGTTCGCCCTGCAGGAGATGCCGCACACCGACGACGCGGTCGAAAGCGCTCAGCGCGTCGAGCTGCTCATCCGTCGACGCACCACGATCCAGCCGCGCCCCGGCGACGATCGCCACGACTCCCGCGGCGAGCGCGATCGAGTCCACCCAGCGCACCTCGTCGAGGGACTGCGACTCGATCGGGTCGGCCTGCACGAAGATCGCCGCCTCCTCCGAGACGCCGTCGAGCCGCTCCTCGTAGATCTCCTCCTCGGCGAAGCGCCAGGCCAGTGGGCCCTCGAGCCACTCGTAGGTGAGGACCTCCGGGTCCCACAGGTGCAGGTGGGAATCGATGACGCGCATGGCACCATCCTGCCGGAAACATCGGATGGCTGTGCGAAGATGTGGCCATGGCAGTCACGGATGAGGCGATCGAGAAGATCAAGGCGATGATCGTCACGGGCGAGCTCGGCCCCGGCGACCGGCTCCCGCCGGAGAAGGAGCTCGCGGAGCGGCTCGGCCTGTCGCGCAACTCCATGCGCGAAGCCGTCAAGGCGCTCGAGGTCATCCGGGTGCTCGATGTGCGCCGCGGGGACGGCACCTACGTCACCAGCCTCGAGCCGCATCTGCTGCTGGAGGCGATCAGCTTCGTCGTCGACATGCACGACGACAGCTCGCTGCTCGAGCTGTTCGCGGTGCGGCGGATGCTGGAATCGCAGGCCACCGGTCTCGCCGCAGGCAACGCCAGCGAAGAGCAGGCGCAGGGACTCCTCGACGAGATCGGCTCCGTCGACGCGGATGCCGTCAGCATCGACGACCTCGTCGCCCACGACATCCGCTTCCACGGCTCCATCGTGCGACTGGCCGGCAACGACTACCTGGCGAGCCTGATCGACGGGCTCAGCAGCCAGACGATCCGCGCCCGCGTGTGGCGCGGGCTGACGGAGCAGGGGGCGGTGGACCGCACGCTGTCCGAGCATCTGGCCATCGCCGAGGCGATCGCCCAGCACGACTCTGCGCTGGCGACCTCGCTGGCCACCGCCCACGTCGCCGGCGTGGAGCGCTGGCTGCGTCAGGCCGCGAACGCCTGACGCCCGGACGCCTGACATCCGGGCCGCCAATGCTTGGCGCCCGGGCTCCAGTCGCGATTGCCTGACGCCCGGGCTCCAGGTCGCGATTCGTCCCGCTTTCCGCGTCGGATTACGGGACGAACTGCGATCTGGACGGACAGGAGTGCGGCATTCCGGGACGAACTGCGATCTGGACGGACAAGAGTGCGGCATTCCGGGACGAACTGCGACCTGGCGGAGGGTTCTCTGCGTCAGGCGCCCAGGCGCCCCATCGCGGCGTCGAACTCCTCGGCCGACGAGTCGCTCACGGGATCGTGCAGCAGCGCGTCGAGCACGTCGGGCGCGGCCGTGAAGTACGGCACGCCCGCGAGCCGCAGCTCGACGATGTCCTGCGGTGAGCGCAGGCTGGCGGCCAGCACGTTCGTGTCGGTGCCCTCGCACACGGCCTGCATCCGGGTGATGAGATCGGCGCCGTCGAGGCCGGCGTCGCGCATCCGCCCGAGGTAGGGAGCGATGTACCGCACCCCGATGCTCGCGCACGCGAGCGCCTGCGCCACGGAGTAGACGGCCGTCACCAGCACCGAGGCTCCGTCGCGGATCAGGGCGGATGCCGCTGCGAAGCCCTCAGCCGTGGCGGGGACCTTCACGGCGACGCGCTCCCCGAGTTCGAGGATGCCGGCGGCGTTGCGCAGGAACGCGTCCCGGTCTCCGCCCCAGGTCTGGAAGAACACCTCCTGCGCGCCCTCCTCGACCCATCGTGCGTACAGCGACGGGATCTCGGATGCCGTGCGTCCGCCGCGCTCGAGGATCGTCGGGTTCGTCGTGACGCCGTGCACGACACCCGCGGCGAGCAATCGACCGACCCGCTCGGTGTCAGCGCTGTCCACGTACAGCCGGGGCGCGGTCATCCGGTCTCCTCTCCTGGCCCGGTGACGGGCAGCCCGAGAACCTGTCACTACAGGCTACTCTGCCGATAATGTAATGACAGCGTCCATCTGAAGTCAAAGACGATCGGGAGAACATGACCAGCGACCAGCCCGCCCGCACCGGCGTCGTCATCGTCGGAAGCGTGACCGCTGACGTGACCACCTTCTCCCAGCGTCTGCCCGCTCGCGGCGAGACCATCCTCGGCGACCAGTTCACGCTGCTGCTCGGAGGCAAGGGTGCGAACCAGGCCGTCGCCGCGGGCCTGGCCGGAGCCCGCACGAGCTTCGTCGGATGCGTGGGGGATGACCTGTTCCACGACCTCATCGTCGACGGGCTCAGCGGCGCGGGTGTCGACCTCACCCACCTGCGCACCGTCCCGGGCCCCACCGGCATCGCGCACATCCGCGTCGACGCCTCGGCGCAGAACGACATCGTGATGGTGCCCCTGGCGAACGCGCAGCTCAGCGCCGAGCAGATCGACGCCGCACTCGAGGCGCTCGCCCCGACCACCTCCGTGCTGCTCACCCAGCTGGAGACACCGGCATCCCTCACGCTGCACATCACCCAGCGCGCACGCCAGCTGGGTATGACCGTGGTGCTCGACCCTGCACCCGCGGCGACGCTGGACGCCGAGGTGTGGCGCAGCATCGACATCGTCACCCCCAACGAGACCGAGGCCACGCTCATCAGCGGGATCGAGGTCACCGACGCCGCCTCGGCCGAGGAGGCCGGTCGCTGGTTCCTGGCGCAGGGCGTGGGCTCGGCCGTGATCACCATGGCGGAGAAGGGCTCCTGCGTGGTGACCGCCGAGGGCACCTCGTTCATCGAGCCCATCCCCGTCGAGCCGATCGACACGACCGCCGCCGGCGACGCGTACGCCGGGTACCTGGGCGCCGCCCTCGCCGAGGGCTGGAAGCTCGCCGACGCCACCCGCCTCGCCAGCGCCGCCGGGGCCATCGCCGTGACCCGCCAGGGCGCCTCGCCGAGCCTGCCCCGACGCTCCGAGGTCGACGCACTGCTGGCCGCGCAGCCGAAGTAGGAGGAACCATGCGCAAGACGTCCACCACGATCAACCCGGCCCTGTCGCGGGTGATCAGCGAGACCGGCCACACCGATCTGATCGTCGTGACGGATGCCGGGCTGCCGATCCCGCCCGGGTCCGAGCGGATCGATCTGGCGTACCGCCCCGGCGCCCCCGCCTTCTTCGACGTGCTCGACACCGTGCTCGCCGAGATGGTCGTCGAGGGCGCGACGGTCTCCGCCGAGGTGGCCGAGGTCAGCCCGCACGTGCTCGACGCGCTGCGCGAGCGGCTCCCCGGCATCGAGATCGAGCTGGTGCCGCACGTGGAGTTCAAACAGCGCACGCATGCCGCGCGCGCCTTCGTGCGCTCCGGCGAGTTCACGCCCTACGCCAACGTGATCCTGCACGCCGGCGTCGCATACTGAGGAGCATGATGACCACGGGGGGAATCGACCGACTCTCGGCCACGCCCATGTACGACCAGCTGCGGCAGCTGATCATCGACCACATCGAGCAGGACGGCCTGCGTCCGGGCGATCCGCTGCCCGGCGAGCACCGGCTGTGCGAGCAGTACGGGATCTCGCGCACGGTCGTGCGCCAGGCGCTCGCGCAGCTCGAGCACGAGGGCCTCGTCGAACGGGTCAAGGGCAAGGGCACCTTCGTCGCCCGCCCGCGCACAAGCGAGTCGCTGGTGCACACGCTGGTCGGCCTGTACGACGAGGTCGCGAGCCGCGGCGGTCATGTGCACAGCGACATCCTCCGGCACGAGACGACCGAGGCGGATGCCGAGGTCGCGGCCGCGCTCGAAGTGGAGGAGGGATCGCCGATCGTGGTCCTGACGCGCCTGCGTCACGTCGACGGCGACGCCTGGTCTCTTTCCACCACCTGGATGCCGGAAGCCGTGGGGGCGGTCACCCTGGGCGAGGATCTGCACGAGACCTCGCTGTACCGGCTGCTCGAGAAGCACGGGATCGTCGCGACCAGCGGTGTGCGCTCCGCCGAGGCGACGGTCGCCACCCACGAACAGGCTCAGCTGCTCGGTGTGAGCGCCGGGTCGGCGCTGCTGCGCCTGCGCAGCGTGAGCCGCGATGCATCGGGGGCGCCGATCGAGTTCTTCATCGCGCACCATCGCGGCGACCGCTCGCGCTTCGAGTTCCAGCTCGGCCCGGAGGCCTCGCGCGGGTCGCTGGTCCGCATCCCCTGAGCCGCGCAGCGGATATTCTCTGAGTCGACACGCGATCGAGGGGGAGACGACGATCATGCGCGAGGAAGACGCACCTGCGCCGGGGGCCGGCTACCCGGTGATCCCGCCTGCGCCACCGGAGCCGACGGATGCCGCACGCACGGCGCCGCCGTCGATGCCGACCGCGCCGCCCTACGGCGCACCGGCCGGCGGCGCTCCTGTCCCCGTGCCGCCCGCGGCACCGCCCGCATGGGGTGCCGGGCCGGCGCAGCCGTACGGCCTCCCCGCCGTGCCCGCACCGCCGTACGCGACACAGCCGTACGGCGCGCAGGCCGCACCGCCATACGGATCGCAGCCGTACGGATCGTCGATCGCGCCACCGTACGGCGCCCAGCCGGCTCAGCCCTACGGCGCACAGCCCGCTCAGCCCTACGGCCTGCCGTCCGGACCGCCGTATGCAGTGCAGCCCGTGCCGGGGCGCGGCGCCACACAGCCCGGAAACCCCGCCCCGCAGTCGTACGGCCTGCCGCCGACCCCGGTCTGGGGCGGGCAGCCTTCCCCTGTGACGCCGGCATCCTCCGGGCCGGGCCATCAGCCCGAGCAGACCTCTCAGCGCTGGCTCACGGCCGTGATCGTCGGCGGGATCGTCGTGGGCATCGCGGTCATCTTCGTGCTCATCCGGATGCTGCTCGTCGGCCCCGCCTACCTGTTCGACTTCAGCTCGGGCCCGGCACCCGCATCGACGTCCGATTCGGACACGACCGCCACCGGCTCCGGAGAAGACCCGGCGACCGGCGAAGGCTCCTCCACGGGTTCAGCCGCCACGATCGGCGACGAGCTTCAGGCGAAGATCGATGAGTACCGCACGGCGCGCGACGACGGGTCGCTCTGGCAGAAGATCCCCGACAACGAGTTCAACCGCACGGCCGTGACCGCGTTCCTGTACATCGTCACCGACCTGAAAGCGGCGACGATCTGGGGCGTGACCGACCACCAGGCTCGGGAGTACACCGCGAAGGTCGCCGATGTCGAGGCGAAGCTGCTCGCCCAGCAGCCGCTCGGCGAGGACATCCACATAGAACTCGAGACGCGCACGTTCGACTACGACGGATCCACGGGCGAGGGCGGCTACACGGACAACTGACCCGGACGGAGCGCCCCGCTACGCTCGAAGCATGAGTGAATGGGTCAGTTCCGCCATCCGGGTCCTGGAAGCGGATGCCAACCGCTCCGCCGACACGCACCTGCACCTGTTCCCGCTGCCCACCGACTGGGGCATCGACCTGTACCTGAAGGACGAGTCGGTGCATCCCACCGGCTCGCTCAAGCATCGCCTCGCCCGCTCGCTGATCCTCTACGGCCTGGTCAACGGGCTGATCGACGAGGGCACCACACTGGTGGAGTCCTCCAGCGGATCGACCGCTGTGAGCGAGGCGTATTTCGCACGGATGCTGGGCCTCGACTTCATCACCGTCGTGCCGCGCTCCACCAGCCAGGAGAAGATCGACCTCATCGAGTTCTACGGCGGCAACTGCCACCTGGTCGAGAGCGCCGATCAGATCTCCCCCGAGGCTCGCCGGCTGGCGGCCGGCTGCAACGGCCACTATCTCGACCAGTTCACCTACGCCGAGCGCGCCACCGACTGGCGCGGCAACAACAACATCGCTGAGAGCGTGTTCAGCCAGCTAGCCGAGGAGCGGCATCCGGTCCCCCGATGGATCGTGGTCGGTGCGGGCACCGGCGGCACCAGCGCCACGTTCGGTCGCTACGTGCGCTATCGTCGCCACCCCACGCAAGTGGCAGTGGTCGACCCGGAGGGCTCCGCGTTCTACGCGGGCTGGAAGGGCGACGCGGATGCCGCAGGCAGCCCGTCCCGCATCGAGGGCATCGGCCGCCCGCGCGTGGAGGCCTCGTTCGTGCCGAGCGTGATCGACGAGATGATCCAGGTGCCGGATGCCGCATCGGTCGCCGCCATCCGGCTGCTGCGCGAGCGCACCCTGCACTGGGCCGGCGGCTCGACCGGCACCAACCTCTACGGCGCCTTCGAACTGATCGGCCGGATGCGCGACGCGGGCGAGACCGGCAGCGTCGTCACGCTGATCTGCGACGGCGGCGCCCGCTATGCCGAGACCTACTACTCGGATGACTGGGTGGCCGCGCAGGGCTGGGACCTGGCCCCGCACCGCTCGCGCATGGAGGCCTTCCTGGCGGGAGACGCCTGGTCCTGACAGGACGACGGCCTCGCGACTACAGTGAGCGCATGACCACGCTCATCCTCACGGTCGCGGGAGCGGATCGCCCCGGACTCGTCTCGGCCGTCGCCGATCTCACGGGCGCCTACGGGTGCAACTGGGAGAACAGCAGCCTCGCCGAGCTCGCCGGCACCTTCGCCGGCGTCATCCAGCTGACCGTCGCAGACGATCGCGTCGATGAGCTGCGCGACGCCCTGCGCGGCCTCGACGGGATGCTGGCCGTGACCGTCAGCACCGGGTCGGACGCGACCACGGCGTCCGAGGAGCGGCACGTGTCCGTCACGGTGCTGGGCGATGACCGCCCCGGGATCGTCCGCGAGGTGTCCGGCGTGCTCAGCGCGCATGCGCTCAGCATCCGCAGCATGACGACCGAGACCCGCGACGCCGCCATGGCCGGCGGGCGGCTGTTCGAATCCGCCGTGACGGCGTCGGCACCGGCATCCGCCGATCTGGATGCCCTGCGCGCCGACATCGAGAGGCTCACGCACGACCTGCAGGTCGACATCAGCATCCTGTGACAAGGCTCCCGTCATCCCGCATGTGCCACAGTTGTGGGAGCGCCGCCGAGGTGGGTGGCGGGAATGCCGAGGATGCCCATGTCCGATGACCGCGACGCGCGCGTGATCTCCGCCCTCATCGCCGCAGTGCCGGACGGCGCCGTCATCACGAACCCCGACTCCCTGCAGACGTACCGGCGCGACCGCGCGGAGGATCCGGATGCCGGCACTCCGCTCGCGGTGGTGCGGGCGACCACCACCGAGGACGTGCAGGCGGCCGTGCGCATCGCCGCGCAGGAGGGGGTCGGAGTGATTCCCCGCGGAGCCGGCTCGGGGCTGTCGGGCGGATCGTCCGCCGTGGACGGGGCCATCGTGATCTCGCTGGAGAGGATGCGGGAGATCCGCATCGACCCCGCCCTGCAGATGGCCGTGGTGCAGCCGGGCGCCTTCAACGCGGAGGTCAAGGCGGCGGCATCCGAGCACGGGCTCTGGTACCCGCCCGACCCGTCGTCGCAGGAGTTCTGCTCGATCGGCGGCAACATCGCCACCAACGCCGGCGGGCTGTGCTGCGTGAAGTACGGCGTCACCACCGACTACGTGCTGGGCCTGACGGTCGTGCTCGCGGACGGACGGGCGATCACGCTCGGCGGGCCGCGGCTGAAGGACGTGGCCGGGCTCTCGCTCACCAAGCTGTTCGTGGGGAGCGAGGGCACACTCGGGATCGTCACGGAGGCGATCCTGCGGCTCGTCCCGGCGCAGCGCACGCCGACCACGCTCGTCGCGATGTTCCCGACGGTCGAGGGCGCGATCAGGGCGGTGGTCGACATCAAGGCCGCCATGCGCCCGTCGATGCTGGAGTTCATGGACCGCGTCACCATCAACGCGGTCGAGGACATGATGCGGATGGACCTCGACCGGGATTCGGCGGCGATGCTCATCGTGCAGTCGGACGAGTCCGTCGAGGTGGCGGCTGCGCAGATCGAGGCCATCGAGCGGACCTGCGGGCTGCACGGGGCATCCGAGGTGTACGCGACCAGCGATCCGGGCGAGAGCGAGGCGCTCATCGAGGCGCGGCGGCAGGCGATCCCGGCGGTGGAGAAGCGCGGGGCCCTGCTGCTGGAGGACGTCGGCGTGCCGCTGCCGCACCTGGGCGATCTGATCGACGGCATGCGCGCGATCGCCGAGGCGCGCGGCGTCGAGATCGCCGTGGTCGCTCATGCCGGAGACGGCAACACGCATCCGCTGATCGTGCTGGACCCGACGGATGCCGAGCAGCGCGCCAACGCCGACCTCGCCTTCGGCGAGGTCATGGCCCTCGCGATCGAGCTGGGCGGCACGATCACCGGCGAGCACGGCGTCGGGCGGCTCAAGCAGCCCTGGCTGGCCGACTACCTCGGCGACGACGTGCTGGAGCTGAACGTGCGCATCAAGGAGGCGCTCGACCCGCAGAACATCCTCAACCCGGGCGCGATGTTCGGGCCCCTGTGACGACGCCCGGCAGAGGGGCCTCCGAGTCGGAAGCCCGGGTCAGCTGAGCGCCGAGTTCTTCTTGACCCAGTACTGCGTGTAGGCGACGTGCGCCGAGGCCGCGGACGACGCCGCGACCGGATCCCCGTCGGTCAGCCCGCGCAGGATCGCACGATGGCCTGCATCGGAGTGAAGTTTCAGTTCCGCCGCGTCCTCGGAGTTCGCCATGCGGTACGAGCGGGAACGCGATCTGAGCACCTCGATGAGGCTGGTGAGCGCATCCTGCCCCGCCACGCGCGCGATCGTCATGTGGAACTCGTGATCGATCCGGGACTGCTCGTCGAAGTCCGTCGTCGCCTCGTTCTCATCGAGGAGTCGCTCCAGCTGTTCCAGGGTGTCCCGGTCGATCCGGGATGCGGCGAGGGCCGTGACATGGGGCTCGAGCGCTCTGCGCAGCTCGGTCAGCTCGAGCACGCCTTCCATGGGCAGCAGTCCGACGGTCAGCGAGAGGCTCCTGATGAGGTCGGCGGCGCGGAGGTCGCCGACGTAGCTGCCGGAGCCGTGCCGGGTCTCCAGCACCCCGAGAGCGGCGAGCATCCTGATCGCCTCCCGCAGCGACCCGCGCGAGACTCCCAGCTGTTCGCACAGCTCGCCCTCGCTGGGCAGCCTGTCCCCGGGCCGCAGCGTGCCGTCGGCGATGAGCGCACGCAGGCCGTGCAGTGCCGTGTCGAGCGCGCTCATGCGTGCCCCTCTCCCCTCGAGCCGGATTCCTGAATTCTGACGGATTTCGCCCCTCCCCCATATTTGTATAACAACTTCTGACTTCTGGGCAGACTTCCCTGGCATTCTCGCGACGATTGTGGCAATGTTGTGCAACAACTTGCTGTAATGACAGATGAGGACCAATGACGGACACCCCCGCTCCCGCCCCACTCCGGCTGAACTCCTTCGCCCGTGCGCGTGATGCGTGGCCCCTGGATCCGAGCGTCGTCCACCTCAACCACGGCTCGTTCGGCGCCGTGCCGACGCCGGTCGTCGCACACCAGGACGAGCTCCGCCGCCGGGCCGACCGCAACCCGGTGGAATGGTTCCCGCGCATCGGCGAGCGCGTGCGCGCGGCCCGGGAGCGCACCGCGCCGTTCGTCGGCGCCCGCCCCGAGGACAGCGTCTTCGTCCCGAACGCCTCCGCCGCGGCGACCGTCGTCTACAACGCCCTGCGCCTCGAAGCCGGCGACGAGATCCTCGTCACCGACCACGGGTACGGCGCGGTCACGATGGGCGCGCAGCGTCTGGCCCGCCGCTTCGGCGCACAGGTCCGCACGGTCGCCATCCCGCTGTCCGCCTCCGACGACGAGGTCGTGCAGCTGTTCGCCGAGGCCCGCACCGCGCACACCCGGCTCATCGTGGTGGATCAGATCACCTCCCCCACCGCCCGCCGTCTCCCCACCCGGCGCATCGCCGAGGATGCCGCGCCGCATGGCATCCGCACGCTGGTCGACGGCGCGCACGCACCCGGTCTCATCCCGGACGCCGCCGTCGCCGGCGGCGGCGACTGGTGGTTCGGGAACATGCACAAGTGGCCGTGCGCCCCGCGCGGCTCGGCGCTGCTGGTCACCCAGGCGCACGACCGCCAGGAGCTGTGGCCGCTGATCGACTCGTGGGGAGCGCCCGAATCGTTCCCGGGTCGCTTCGACACGCAGGGCACGATCGACGCCACCACCTACCTCAGCACGCCCGCGGCGATCGACTTCATCGAGCAGGAGATCGGCTGGGCGGCCGCCCGCGAGGCCATGACAGGCATGGCGGATGCCGGGGCGGAGGCGATCGCCGAGGCATTGCGCCCGTACAGCGACACCGATCCGCTGACGCCGCTCCCCTCGCCGGTGCCGTCGATGCGCCTGATCCGCCTCCCCCAGGGCCTGGGCGCCACCCGCGAGGACGCCGACGAGCTGCGCATGCAGCTGCTGGACGAGGTGGGCGTCGAGACGGCGTTCACCAGCTTCCGCGGAGTCGGCTACTACCGCCTGTCGGTGCACCTCTACACCGAGGGCTCCGACTTCGAGGCGTTCGTCGAGCGGTGCGTGCCGCAGCTGCTCCGGCGGGCCGGCATCGGCATCCGCTCCTCGGCATCCATCTCCTGACAGACGCAACATCCCACACCCCGATTGAGAGGCACAACATGAAGAAAAGGATCCTGACGGTCGCCGCAGGCATCGGCACCGTCGCCGCCCTCGCCCTGACCGGCTGCTCCTCCGGAGGCGCCCCCGCCACCGACGGCACCGTCACGCTGCAGATGGTCGAGAGCCTGACCAACCCGGCCCGCACCAAGCTGATCCGCTCGATGCTGGACGACTTCCAGAAGGAGAACCCGAAGATCAAGGTCAACCTGGTCTCGCCTCCCACCGAGCAGGCCGACCAGAAGATCCAGCAGATGCTGCAGTCCGGTCGCGGCGTCGACGTGCTCGAGGTGCGCGACATCACGGTCGGGCCGTTCTCGAACAACGGGTGGCTGTACGACCTGAAGAGCGACCTCGACAAGTGGGACGGGTGGGACGACCTGACCGACAACGCCAAGTCCGCATCGGTCGCCGAGGACGGCAAGACCTACTTCGTGCCCTACGGCTTCTACGGGCTGTCGCTGTTCTACCGCACCGACCTGGTCGAGCAGGCCGGCTTCGACGGCCCGCCGCACAGCTGGACCGACCTGCTCGAGCAGGCGTCCAAGATCCAGGACCCGGGCAAGAACATCTACGGCTACGCGTTCCGCGGCGGCCAGAACGCCAACAGCAACGTGGTCGCCGCCATCGAGGCGTACACGATCGACGACCTGAACGTCGATGACGCGTTCCTGCTGAAGGACGGCAAGACGATGTTCTCCGCCCCGGAGGCGCAGCAGGCGGTCGACGACTACTTCGACCTGTTCAAGAAGGCCTCACCGCCCTCCGCCGTCTCCTGGGGCTACCCCGAGATGGTGGCCGGCTTCACCAACGGCTCGACCGCGTTCCTCCTGCAGGACCCCGAGGTGATCGCCACCGTGCAGTCCTCGTCGCTCAAGGCCGACCAGTGGGACACCGCCCCGCTTCTCGTGGGTCCCAGCGGCAAGGCTGCCCAGCCGCTGGCCGTCGCCGGGTGGGGCGTCGCGCAGAAGAGCGCCAACAAGGAGGCCGCGACCAAGCTGGTCGAGTTCCTCTCGTCGAAGGAGCCCGCAACGAAGTTCGCCCAGGCGAACAGCCTGGTGCCGATCATCGCATCCGCCGCGGATGACGACTTCTACAAGACCGGCCCCTGGAGCAGCTACGTCACCATGACGAAAGACCCGGAGACCTACGTCAACGTGCGTCAGCCCCGCGGCGTCAGCTGGTGGACCGAGTGGATCCAGAAGTCGGACCAGGACGTGCAGAAGGTGCTGCTCGGCAACATGTCGACGAGCGAGCTGCTGAAGTCCTGGGACGAGTTCTGGACAGAGAAGTACGCGTCCCAGAAGAAGGGCTGAGTCGTGACGAGCACGCACTCGAAAGGAGGTTCCGCCGGCACGGCCGGCGGGGCCTCCCGGCGCCGTCCGTTCCGCTCCCGGCAGGCGCTGACGCTGCTGGCGTTCATGCTGCCCGCGATCGTGTTCGTCTGCTGGTTCACGTACTGGCCGATGCTGCAGGGCGCACGGATGGCGTTCCACGACTGGAACCTGTGGGATCTGACCTCCACACCGTGGGTCGGATTCGACAACTTCGTCGCGGTCTTCCAGGATCCGCTGTTCCCGCAGGTGGCGTGGAACTCGGTGCTCTGGGTGGTCGGATCCCTGGTCCCCCAGCTGGTGATCGGATTCCTGATCGCGCTCGCGCTGCGCAAGCGCTTCCGGTTCCGCGGCCTCTACCAGGCGCTGGTGTTCTTCCCCTGGGCGGTGTCGGGATTCCTGATCGGGATGCTGTTCCGCTGGATGTTCAACGCCGAGTTCGGCGTCGTCAACGACCTGCTCATGAAGGCCGGTCTCATCTCGCAGCCACTGCCCTGGCTGGCCGATCCGAAGCTGGCGATGTTCGCGGTGATCACCGCCAACATCTGGTACGGCGTGACGTTCTTCGCCATCATGATCCTGGCGGCTCTGCAGTCGGTCCCCGACGAAGTGCTGGAGGCTGCGAGCCTCGACGGCGCCGGCAAGGCCCGCCAGCTGTTCTCGATCATCATCCCGTACATCTCGGTCACGCTGATGCTGACGATCCTGCTGCGGGTGATCTGGATCTTCAACTTCCCGGACATCATCTGGGCGATGACCAACGGCGGTCCTGCCAAGCAGACGCACATCATCACCACCTGGATGATCGACTACACGCAGCAGGGCAACTACGGCATCGCGAGCGCGATCGGACTGGTCGTCGTCGCCATCCTGTTCGTGTTCTGCGCGTTCTACCTGGTCGCGATGAGGAAGGTGCAGCGATGACCTCCACGATGACGTCTCCGATCAACGCGACACGGCGCCTGACCGTGCCGAACCCGGCATCCGCTCCCCGCGGTCCACGCACGGTGACCGTCGGCGGCGTGGTGCGCGTCGTCGGGCTGGCGCTCTGGCTGATCATCACGCTGTTCCCGCTGTACTGGATCGCGCTGACCTCGTTCAAGGCGCCAGGCACGATCAACCGCTACCCGATCGAGTACTGGCCGAGCGAGCCATCCCTGGCGAACTACGTGAGCCTGTTCCAGGACAGCGCCTTCGGTGTCTTCCTGGGCAACTCCGCGCTTGTCGCGCTGACCGCGGGGGCCGTGGCCACGCTGATCGCGCTGCTGAGCGCCTACGTGATCGCACGTTTCGAGTTCCGCGGCAAGGGCGCGGTGCTGATCGCATTCCTGCTCACGCAGATGATCCCCGCGTTCATCGCGCTGGGACCGCTGTACTCGATGATGAGCGACCTGGGCCTGGTCGACACCAAACCCGGTCTGATCCTGGTGTACATCGCGATCTGCATCCCGTTCTCGACGGTCATGCTGCGCGGCTTCTTCGAGAACGTGCCGGACGCGCTCGAGGAGGCGGCGATGATCGACGGATGCTCGCGCCTGGGCGCACTGTTCCGGGTGCTGGTCCCGGTGATGACGCCGGGCATCATCGCCGCGTTCATCTTCAACTTCGTGAACTGCTGGAACGAGCTGTTCCTGTCGGTGGTGCTGATGAACACCGACGAGAACCGCACGGTGCCGTCGGCACTGAACGGCTTCATCTCGACGTTCAACATCGACTGGGGCTCGATGTCGGCGGCGGCCGTGCTGACGATCCTGCCGACCATGCTGATGTTCGCTCTGGCGAGCCGGTGGATCGTCGCCGGACTGACGTCGGGTGCTGTGAAGGAGTGATGCAGGACTGCCCGGGGGCGCTTCAGGCGAAGCACCCCCGGGCAGTCGGATGCCTCAGACCAGGCGCTCCTTCGGGGAGACGGTGTAGGTGTCCTCGGGGTCGTCGAACACGACGCCGGCGAGCGCGGTGTCGATGGCGGTCATCACCTCGGCGTCCAGCTTCACGCCGGAGGCCTTGACGTTGTCGGCGAGCTGCTCGGGACGCGAAGCGCCGACCAGGGCCGCGGCCACGTTCGGGTTCTGCAGCACCCAGGCGATGGCGAGCTGCGGCATCGTCAGGCCCGCCTCGGCCGCGATCGGCTTGAGGTTCTGCACGGCCGCGAGGATGTCGTCCTGCAGGAAGCGCTGGATGAAGTGCGCACCCGAGTGCGGGTCGGTGGCGCGCGAGCCGTCAGGCACCGGCTGACCGGGCAGGTACTTGCCGCTGAGCACGCCCTGCGCCATCGGCGACCAGACGATCTGCGAGATGCCCAGCTCCTCCGATGCGGGCACGACCTTGCCCTCGATGACGCGGTGCAGCATGGAGTACTGCGGCTGGTTCGAGATGAGCTGCACGCCCAGCTCGCGAGCCAGCGCGTGGCCTTCGCGCAGCTGCTCGGCGGTCCACTCCGAGACGCCGATGTACAGCGCCTTGCCCTGGCGTACGACGTCGGCGAAGGCCTGCATGGTCTCCTCGAGCGGGGTCTCGTGGTCGTAGCGGTGCGCCTGGTACAGGTCGACGTACTCCACGCCGAGGCGCTGCAGCGAGCCGTCGATCGAGTCGCGGATGTGCTTGCGGCTCAGGCCGGTGTCGTTCGGGCCCTTCGGGCCGGTCGGGAAGTACACCTTGGTGAAGATCTCGAGGCCTGCGCGGCGCTGACCGGCGAGCGCCTTGCCGAGCACGACCTCGGCTGCGGTGTTGGCGTAGGTGTCCGCGGTGTCGAACGTGGTGATGCCGGCATCCAGTGCGGCGTGCACGGTGGCGACAGCGGCATCGTCACCGACCTGCGAGGCGTGCGTGACCCAGTTGCCGTAGGTGATCTCCGAGACCTTGAGACCGCTGTTGCCGAGATAGCGATAGTTGACCATGGGACAACGCTATCCTCCTCCCAGCCTGGCAAGGGCCGCGCTCTGTCACACTGTTCCCATGCCCACCCTGCCGCGGCTGCTGTACGTCGAGGACGAGGCCGAGACCGCTGCGATCGTCGTGGAGGTGCTCTCGGACGAGTACCTCGTCGACCATGCGCGCACGGGCGAGCGCGGGCTGGACCTCGCGCTCGGACAGCGGTACGACGTGATGGTCGTGGACCGGCGCCTCCCCGGCATGACGGGTGCCGAGCTGCTGCAGGCCGTGCGCACCGCCCACATCACGACCCCGGCGATCATGCTCACCGCATTGGGCACGGTGGCCGACCGGGTGAGCGGCCTGGATGCCGGGGCCGACGACTATCTGCTCAAGCCCTTCGACTTCGACGAGCTGCGCGCACGGCTGCGCGCGCTCCGGCGGGGACGCGGGCCGGGGACGCGCCGGGAGATCGGCGACTGGCTGTTCTCCACAACCTCCCTGGCGCTCTACGGCCCCGACGGCGGACGTGTGCCGCTCACTCAGGCCGAGGCCGACCTGCTCGAGCTGCTGACCTCCAGCCCCGAGCACGTGTTCTCGCGCGAGGAGATCGTCGCGAGCCTCTTCCCGGGCGGCTCGGCGGGGACCGTCGATGCCTACGTGCACTACATCCGGCGCAAGTCCACGCCCGAGATCATCGACACCGTCCGCGCGCGCGGCTATCGCAGCGGAATGCCGCGATGAGCGCCCGCACCGACCACGCCGTCGCCGCCGATCGCACGCGGGTGCAGCGCTCCGCACTGCGCACAGGCCTGTGGGTCGGCATCGCATCCGCTGCCGTGGTGACCGCGGTGACGGCCACGATCATCACCGCGCTTCTCACCGCGAGCCGGCCGGGGCCGCGCCCGCACGGCCGGCCAGGCGAGCCGCTCGGCGATCGCATCCTCGACCTCGACGACGTGCTGCCCGTCGTGATCGCGATGGGCGTGATCGGGGTGCTGCTGCTGGGCGTCATCGCCTGGTACGCGTCGCGCCGGGCATCCGAGCCGCTCGCCGAGGCCCTCGGCGTGCAGCGCGCCTTCGTCGCGGATGCCAGCCATGAGCTGCGCACGCCGCTCACCACCTTGAACAGCCGCATCCAGCTGGCCGAGCACCGGCTGCGACAGGGCGAGGACGTCGGACGGGTGCTGGCTGACATGCGCGCGGATGCCGCGGTGATGGATGCCGTGCTCACGGACCTGCTGCTGGCGGCCGAGACCGCAGGAGGCCGGGAATCGGATGCCACGGCCTCGGCCTCGGTGTTCGAGTCCTTGCAGGACGCCGCCGCCCTCATCGCTCCGCGGGCCGCCGAACGCGGCGTGCGTGTCGACGTGCAGGCGCCCGCCGATCTGCAGGTGGCCGCCGAGCAGACGGCGCTCATGCGCGCCGTGATCGCCCTGCTCGACAACGCCGTGCGCTACAGCCCGGACGGCACGAGCGTGCAGCTGACCGGGATCGCGTCGGGACGGCAGGCGCAGATCCGGGTTGCCGATCACGGTCCGGGGCTCGGCGACATGGACCCGGAGCGCCTCTTCGAGCGGTTCGCCCGGTCCACGGCATCCACCGAGCGACGCGGGTTCGGGCTGGGTCTCGCCCTGGTGCGCGACGTCGCGAACCGGTTCGGTGGCTCGGTCGAGGTGGAGCGCACGTCCCCTGCCGGGACAACCTTCCTGCTGACGCTTCCGCGGACCTGACGCCACCCGCCCAGGCCTCAGGCTGGGAATCGTCGATCCTCTTCCTATGAGAACGCGCAGGATGCCGGATTCTTGGGGCTTTCTTGGCGGCCGGGCGCGACAGTCGTCCCATGAACGAGAACGACGAGAACACTTCTGTCCCCGGTGAGGCCGCCGACGGCGGCGCTCCCGACACGACGCCGGCCGCCGATGCGGCTCCGGCCGCAGCATCGGATGCTGCGCCGACGGCGCCCGCTGCGGCTCAGACCCCGCCCGCTCCGCCGGCGCCGGGGACTCCGACCGCATCAGCTGTGCCGACCACCCCGATCCTTCCGACGACCCCCGTCGATCAGGCGGCGCCGGGTGGCGCACCCGCCGCGGCGTACCCCGGAGCCGCTGCCGTCGCGGTGTCGGTGAAACCGTTCTGGAGCCGCACCGGCACACGCATCGGAGCCGGCGTCGTCGGCGGCGTGGTCATCCTGATGCTCGGCTTCGGCGGCGGCTGGGTGGCCCACAGCGTGGTGCGCCCGTTCGGGATGCACGAGCAGGCGTGGGGCGGACCGGGCGGAGACCGGGGCATGAGGCACGACGGCTTCGACGGCCAGCGCGCGCCGCGCGGGGGCCAGGGCTTCGGCGACGGCCAGGGTCCCGGTGGCTCGAACGGATCCGACGACGGCAGCACGGGCGGCAACGACTCCGACGACACCCCGACCCCCGGCAGCACGCCGGGCTCCTGAGCCCCGGGTCGGGACGGAAGCCGCGGGAACCCCCTCCGAACCGGCGTCCGTCGCGACCCGGGCCAACCATCACACGACCACCGCAGGGAGGCACGACATGGTCACGATCACCGCTCCGGCCGGCGCACCGACAAGCCGCGCACGTGCCCGCCGCCCCAGCGCCGGGGTCCGGCGGCGCCGTGCCGAGCTGTGGAGTCTCGGCGCCACCGTCGTCGTCTGGACGACCTGCCTGTACGTCGTGGCTCTGTGGGTCGCCGGCGGAGGTGTGCAGGCGCTGTTCACGAGCCGCGCCGATCTGCTGAGCTCGGCCGGCCGCCTCACGGGTCTGGTCGCCTCGAACCTGCTGCTCCTGCAGGTGATGCTGATGGCGCGCGTCCCGCTGTTCGAGCGCGGATTCGGCCGCGACGGGATGACGCGGATGCACCGGCTCGTCGGCTTCTGGTCGTTCGCGCTGCTGCTCACGCACATCGTGCTGCAGACGCTCGGCTATGCGGCATCCGCCGGGCTGAACCCGCTCGTGCAGCTGTGGCAGTTCGTCGTGGACTACCCGGGGATGCTGCTGGCGGCCGCGGGTACCGCGCTCGTCATCCTCGTCGCACTCACCTCGATGAAACGCGCACGGCGCCGGCTGCGCTACGAGTCGTGGCATCTGCTGCACCTGTACGGCTACCTCGGCGCAGGACTCGCGCTGCCCCATCAGCTGTGGGCGGGGTCGGACTTCACGGCATCCGCCGCGGCCACGTGGTACTGGTGGGGGCTGTGGATACTCACCGCCGTCGCGGTGATCGCCTATCGCGTGATCGTGCCGCTGGTGCGCTCCCGCCGGCATCTGCTGCGCGTCGCGAGCGTCGCCCGCGACGGTGCCGACGGGGTGACCGTGCGGATGCGCGGCGAGGGCATCGCGCGGCTCGGCGCGCAGCCGGGCCAGTTCTTCGTCTGGCGCTTCATGGACGGGCCGGGCTGGACGCGCGGTCATCCCTTCTCGCTCTCGGCTGCGCCGACCGGCGACGAACTGACCATCTCGGCCCGGCTCGTCGGCGACGGGACGTCGCGGCTCGCCGCTCTGCGGCCAGGGACTCGGGTGCACGTCGAGGGCCCTTACGGCGGATTCACCGGGGAGCGCAGGCGTGGGCGGCGGATGCTGATGATCGGCGCGGGCGCCGGCGTCGCGCCCCTGGTGGCGCTGCTCGAAGGAGAGTCGTACGCCCCCGGCGAGGCCGTGATCATCAGCCGCGACACCACTCCCGACGTGGCGCTGCGCACGGATGCGCTGGCCGGGCTGGTGCGCGACCGCGGCGTGCGTCACATCGCCCTGCCCGGCCGCCGCGCGCGGTCCGGTGCCGTGTGGCTGCCGGAGTCGCACTCCCGCTGGAACGGTGTCGACGCTCTGCATCACCTCGCTCCCGACGTGATCGAGCACGAGGTGTACGTGTGCGGCCCTCCGGACTGGGCGGATGCCGTGCTGCACGGCCTGCGCGCGGCCGGCTTCCCGCCCGAGCGCATCCACCGCGAGGCATTCGCGATCTGAGCATCCCGACACCCGGAACCTGACGACGAGGAGAAGATCATGGAACGACCGATGAAGCGCATCGCGTACGCGATGCTCGCCACCGTCAGCGGGCTGGTGCTGCTGTTCAGCTACCGCACCTCCACGGGGGCCGAGATCCCCACGGCGAACGCCGCCGCACCGGCCGCGTCGACCGGCACGTCCGGTGCGGGGACAGGGTCCGGCTCGGGAACGACGTCCAACGACTCCGCGTCCGGCACCGACACCGGCTCCGGCTCCGGCTCCGGCTCCACGAGCGGAACCGACGGAACCGGCAGCACGACCGGCTCCAGCACGACCTCATCCGGCCTGAAGGACGGCACCTTCACCGGCGACGCGGCCGACACCCGCTACGGCCCGGTGCAGGTGCAGATCACGGTGAGCGGCGGGAGCATCTCCTCCGTCGACGTGGTCGAGTACCCGAACGAGAATCCTCGCGATCGGCAGATCAACCAGCAGGCCGTGCCGATGCTGGTCAGCGAGACCACGTCCGCGCAGTCGGCGCAGATCGACATGATCTCCGGCGCGACGTACACGAGCCAGGGGTATCAGCAATCGCTGCAGAGCGCGCTCGACCAGGCGAAGTCATGACCGCCCGGCACGTGCAGGTCTGCCCGGTGATGGGCACGGTGGCCAGTGCGCATGTGATCGGCGGAGCCGCCGACGGCGACGTCAGGGCCGCGATCGAGTCCTGCTTCGACGTGCTGCGTCGTGCCGATCGCATCTTCTCCATGTACGACGCCGACTCCGACATCCGCCGCATCGCACGTGACGAGCTGCGGATCGCAGATGCCGACCCCTGGGTGGCCGAGGTCGAGGCCGCCTGCGCCGGAGCGGAGATCGAGACCCGCGGGCTGTTCAGCGCGCATCTGGGCGGGCTGTTCGATCCGACCGGATACGTGAAGGGCTGGGCGGCCGAGCGGGCCGCCCGCGGGCACCTCCTGCCGCTGCTGAACGTGCCAGGCGTGCAGGCCGTGGGGCTCGACGTCGGCGGCGACCTGCAGGTCTTCACCGCCGAGGACTCGGACTGGACCTGGAACATCGGCATCGTCGACCCCTCCGATCGCGCTCAGGTGATCGCGACCGTTCCCGTGCGCAATGGCGCCGTCGCGACCTCGGGCGGCGCGGAGCGCGGAGCGCACATCGTCGACCCCCGCACGGGTGCGGCCGCCACGGGCATCCGCTCGGCCACGGTCGTCGCCGAGAGCCTCACCCGTGCGGATGTCTGGGCCACCGCGATCGTCGCCGCGGGCGCCGATCTGGACTGGCTTCCCCGCGCGACGGGCACATCAGGCCTGCTCGTCGACGCCGCCGGCCGCATCCGCCGCTGGATCGAGGGCGTGACCGTCGAGGTGCAGCCCGCCTGAGCTGATGCTTGTCGAGTGACCTCGGCCCTCCATGTCGCAGTGGATGCCGCTACCGCCCGCGCGCCCTTCGCTCAGGTCGCAATAGATGCCGTCGGGATCGCGAATCGGCGGCATCCATCGCGACCTGGAGAGCGACCGTCTGCAGAACGGCCCGCGTGGCGCAGGGTGGCCGACGCATAATCGTGACCTGGGCGGCGAAGTCAGACGGACACGGACTCGCGGATGTCGGCGCGGGTCAGCGGCACGGTCGGGGTGCCGTCGTGATCGTCCGGCAACCGTGGCGGTGCGGATGCCGTCGGAGCCGGGGCATCCTCCGCGACGATCGCCGCGCGGTCGCGGAAGCCGTCGGCGGTCACCCGGTCGAGCTCGACCTGCTTCCGGATCGCGGCGGTCTTCTCGTACAGCGACGGGTCGCCGTAACTGGTGAGCACCTTCACCAGGACCGGCAGCAGCTCGATCATGAAGAAGAGTGCAGCGATCAGCCAATGGGCCCAGAAGATCGCGGGCTCCTTGTCGGCCAGGCGGTTCAGGCCGGTGATCTGGCTGAGCAGCCCGATCGCCCCCGCGTTGCCCTGCGCAACCGAATCCGCCCGCGCGTTGTACGCGGCGAGCGCGTTCTCGTAGGTCTTCTTCGCCGCGGGCAGCTGGTCCTTGGCCTGCTGGCGGTTGGTCGACTCGGATGCCGTGGTGTTGGCCTTCTCGGCCGTCTCGGCGCTGGACAGGTCGCCGTTGGCGGCGCGCAGCTGCGCGGCCAGAGCGTCGTAGGTCTGCTGGGCCTGGGCGAGCTGGGCCTTCGCGGCATCCGAGCTGGAACCCTGACCGTGCACGCCGGTGCACCCGGGCACCGTGCCCGCGCCCTCCCCGGTCAGCTCGCACTGGTACAGCGCACGGGCGGAGTCGATCACCTTCTGCTGCTCGGCCATCTTGCCGGTGAGATCGTCGACCGTGGACTTGGCGGCGGCGGTCGAGGCCGAGCCCTTGTCGGTGCCGGCGACGATGCCGGTCGCGGCCTGGTTCTCGAGCGCGGCGACCCGCTTGGTCGCGGCGTCGAGGGCCTTCTTCTCCGGCCCCTTCTCGAGGGCCTTCTGGTCGGACTGCGACTGGGAGATGTTGGTGGACGCCACCTCGCGGGCGATGTCGTTGTGGAACACCTGCAGCACGAGCGGCTCCGCGACGAGGAAGCCGATCAGCGCCGCCATCGCCACGCGCGGGACGGCCAGCGCGATCAGTTTGCCGATGCTGCGCGACGACGACATGGTCGCCGTGAGGAAGCGGTCGAGGTTGAAGATGATCGCCGCCCACACGATCGCCAGCGGCACGGCCAGCCAGATCGCCACTTGCACGCCGGTCGTGAGCGCGAACAGCATCGAGATCGCAGAGATCAGCGCGGTTCCGGCGAGCACGAAGAACATCTGCACGAAGCGGGGCGTCTCGCCCGGAACGCGGTCGAGGATCGGGCCGTCGGCACCGCCGAGGATCGCGAGCGTGCGCAGGCGGGAACCCGGTACTCGCTCGCGGCGGGGACGCCGGACGCGGGTGGGCTCCGGAGCGGGCGCGGCCCCCGGCTCGGCGGACATCGGCTCGGCGGTCGCCGGCGCGGATGCCGCGCCCTCGTCAACGGCCGTCCGCTTCGGCCGGGAGGGCTCGTCGAAGAACGGGAAGTCCTCGACGTCGAACGGCTCGGTCTCCTGCGCGTCCTGCACGATCGGGTTGGGTCGCGTGGAGCGTTCTGCCGCGTCGTCGAGGGGGCTCGCGGCGATGCCGGCATCCGCGTCGGGGCCCGAGGGCCGGTACTCGCGGGTGAAGAACTCGGGCACCTCGGCGGCCGGCGCCGCGTCGTTCGAGCCCTCGCCGTCGACCTCGATGCGGTCCTGCGAGCCCATCCGTCCAGGGCGATGCGCGGAGTAAGACATCCCTCCAGGCTAGGAAACCCCGGCTGTGCGACTCCCGGACGAACCCTGCGAACGGCTCCCAGGAAAGGGATGCGGCGTCGCGGTCACCCTGTCAGGCTGGACGCATGAAGACGCTGCTGCTGGCCCGCCACGCGAAGTCGGATTGGGGCCTGCACGGCCTCGCCGATCACGACCGGCCACTGAACGGCCGAGGTCGCCGTGATGCCCCGGCCATGGCCGCGCGCCTGCTCGATGAGGGCATCGCAGTCCAGCGCATCGTGTCGAGCACCGCCGTCCGCGCGCGCAGCACCGCCGACGAGTACGCCGCGGCCTTCGGCATCCCGGTGATCGAAGAGGACGCGCTGTACGCGGCATCCGCCCGCACGATCCTCGAAGTCGCGTCAGCCCTCCCCGACGACATCGACGTGGCGATGCTGGTCGGCCACAACCCCGGAATGACGGATGCCGTCGCCGAGCTGACCGGGGCCTTCGTGGAGTTCCCGACCTGCGCCGTCGCGGAGTGCGCCGTCGACGTCGGATCCTGGCCCGAACTCATCGAGGGGTCGGGCCGGATGCTGCGCCTGCGGACGCCCGGGAACGCCTGAGCGTCGCCGCGGCGGAGCGCACTCAGGCCATCGCCGCCGCGGCGGCCTCGTCCTCGGTGGTCGCGACCAGCTGACCGCAGGCCCCGTCGATCTCCTTGCCGCGGGTGTCGCGCAGGGTGGTCGGGATGCCGGCGTCGTTCAGGCGGCGCACGAACTCGTTCTGCACGTCGACATCCGACGAGGTCCAGATCGACCCGGGCGTGGGGTTCAGCGGGATCGGGTTCACGTGCACCCAGCCGCGGCCGCGCGCGTTGAGCTTCTCCGCGAGGAGGTCGGCGCGCCAGGCGTGGTCGTTCATGTCCTTGATCAGCGCGTACTCGATCGAGACACGGCGGCCGGTCTTCTCGAAGTACTCGCGCGCGGCATCCAGCGCCTCGTCGACCTTCCACCGCGAGTTGACCGGGATCAGCTCGTCGCGCAGCTGGTCGTCGGGGGCGTGCAGCGAGAGGGCGAAGGTCACCGGGATGTTCTCGTCGGCGAGCTTGCGGATCGCCGGGACCAGGCCCACGGTGGACACCGTGATGCCGCGGGCGCTCATGCCCAGGCCGTTCGGCTGCGGCGCGACCATGACGCGCACGGCGTCCATCACGCGCTTGTAGTTGGCCAGCGGCTCACCCATGCCCATGAACACGATGTTCGAGACCCGCTCCATGGAGTGGTCGCTCGCCCGCTTGCCGCCCAGCTCGCCGTCCGCGATGGCGCGGTTGGCGCGCACGATCTGCTCGACGATCTCGGCTGTCGACATGTTGCGCGTCAGGCCCGCCTGGCCGGTGGCGCAGAAGGGGCAGTTCATGCCGCAGCCTGCCTGCGACGACACGCACAGCGTGATGCGGCCGGGATAGCGCATCAGCACCGACTCGACCAGGGCGCCGTCGTGCAGCCGCCAGAGGAACTTGATGGTGTCGCCGCGGTCGGTGGTGAGCCGGCGCACCTCGGTCATGAGCGGCGGCAGCATCCCGCCGACGAGCTCCTCGCGCTGCTCCGCGGGAAGGTCGGTCATGTGCGCCGGATCGGAGGTGTAGTGCGTGAAGTAGTGGGTCGACAGCTGCTTCGCGCGGAAGCCGGGGAGCCCCAGCTCCTTCACCTTCGCGATGCGTTCCTCGGGCGTCATGTCGGCCAGGTGCACGGGCGGCTTGCCGCGCTTGGGGCTCGCGAACTGCAGCAGCGGCCGCCCCTCGGCATCCTTCTTCTGCGTCCACCCCTCCGTCGCAGGGCGCACCTGCGTGCGAGCGGGCCCGGTGGTGCGCACGGGCGTGCTGCGGGCAGGCGGGGTCTTGTCGGATGCAGGCATGCATCAAGGGTACGGGGAACGACCCGCGAGAGGGCTGGATGCCCGGTATCCGAGCCTCCGGGCTGGCAGGCTGGTCGGCATGGAACCGTGGATGTGGATCGTGGCCGTCGTCGTCCTGCTGGTGCTCGTGCCGTGGGCCACGAAGGGGATGCGGCCGAAGGCGCCGCAGCCGACGGCGTCCGTCGCACCTCGTGCACTGTCTCCCGCGGAGTCCGCCGAGATCGACGCCCTGGTCGCCGGCGACCGGAAGATCGCGGCGATCAAGCGCCTGCGGGAGCTGCAATCGCTGGGACTGCAGGAGGCGAAGGACGCGATCGACGCCTGGGTTCCGGAAACGACGTGGACGCCGGCCGCGGCGGCATCCGCTTCCGCGCCGGGGGACGCCCTGACGCCTGCAGCACGCGCCGAGATCACCGCGCTCATCGCCGACGACGAGAAGATCCGGGCGATCAAGCGCTATCGCGAGGAGACCGGCGTGGGTCTGAAGCAGGCGAAGGACGCCGTCGAGAACTGGTGATCCGACTTGTAATTACAAGTGCTTTCCGAGCACAATGGAGGCGACGAACGGAGCCCTCATGACCGACCGCCTCTCCCGTGCCCGCACCGCCGGCGTCCTCGCCGTGCTGCGCGCTCCCTCCCCCGAGTCCGCGCTGGAGGCCGCCGACGCGATCATCCGCGGCGGCATCCCCGGTATCGAGGTCACGTACACCACACCCGACGCCCCCGCCGTGATCCGCGAGCTGATCGCCCGCCATGGCGACGCGGCGTACATCGGCGCCGGGACGGTCACCACGCCTGAGCAGGCGGCGGCTGCGGCCGAGGCGGGCGCGGAGTTCCTGGTGAGCCCCGGCACGCTGCCCGCGCTCACCCGCGCCATGCTCGACACCGGCAGGGTCGTCATGACCGGCGCGCTCACTCCGACCGAGGTCATGACCGCGCTCGAGCTGGGCGTCGACGTCGTCAAGATCTTCCCGGCGTCCCTCGGCGGCCCGCCCTATCTCGGCGCGCTGCGCGGTCCCTTCCCCGATGCGCCGCTGATGCCCACAGGCGGCGTCAAGCCCGAGAACGTGGCGGACTGGTTCGCGGCCGGCGCCGTGGCCGTCGGCGCGGGCGGGGACCTGGCGAACTCGGCATCCATCACGGCCGGCGACTGGGCCGACCTCGAGGCCCGCGCCGCTCGCTTCGCCGCAGCACTGGCCGCGGCGCGGGGCTGAGGGGCGCGGCGGTCAGCTGTCCGCGCCCGCGGGGTGCTTCGGGGCGTAGACGACGTCGAAGTCGTACTTCATGACGTACCCCGGGCCCAGCTCCGCTTCAACAGCGGCCACCAGCCGGAGGCCCTCTTCCACCCAAGCCCTGCCGGTCTCGTAGTCGGACCAGCGCACCTCGAAGACGGGATCCAGAACGATCTGCCACGTCCTCACCCAGGAGCGGAGGTCATCCAGAAGCTCCTCCGACAGCGGAGGGAGCGTTCCGCCATCCCATAGCGGAGTCTTGTGTCCCCAATCGGGGAAGAAGTCCACTAACACCGGGGAATCAGGCTCATTCATGCATGACATCAATCATAGCAATCCGAGAGATACATGATGTCGCTTGGATATGCAGAAATGATGAGGAGATTGTTTCGCGAGGCAATTGTATTCACCCAGAAGGTGTACACCGGGACATCATCTTTCCAGATACTGAAGGTGTTCGAAATGCAAACCTTATCGTTACCTTCGTAGCTCGTTTCCAGTGGATAGGTGAACATGTCCTGTACCGCCATCCACATGAAGTCATCCCAGCTGAAGTACGTCTCGTACCCCAAGACGTCACTGGCGCTGTCCCGAATCGTCTCCCACGAGTTGGGGTGTGCATTCGTCGATGTCTGGTGCCTGCTCTGAATATGCCACCATCCAGATGTTTGTTCAGTCCCACATCTGAGGTCTGTGTCACCGCCTGGCCACAGGTAGCCTCCCGACGCCGTGGTTATCGGCCACGTGTCCATCTCCACGATCATGTGGTCCGCGTTGTGGATTACCTCACATTGCCACGAATCAATGGGATCGAAAAGATAAGGCGAGGCCTGGTTGCCTGTGACCCCGATAAGGGTCGATTCCTCGTAGGTACTGCCTACGCGAATCTCAGATCCTGATGGAACCGCATCGGGACTCTTCGCCACAGCTGATCCAGCACCACCTGCCACCAAGACAAGGGCGGCAACGCCACCGATAATCCCTCGAATAGCCATCCGCACATTCATGACAACCCCCCGCTGTCCTAATGAGATGCGGCGACAATAACACGGCCCCGCCAGGATTCACAACCGTTTCACAGGATTACCTGTCAACGCGCCCGCCACCTGATCGAGCACTCTTGGCCCGCAACCCGGGCGCGAGTTGGCCGACAAGCCTGACCCTGCCGGCATGACGCTGCCTGCGCTCGCCTCAGTCCAGGAAGATGTCCGGGAACAGTCGATCGTCGGGGGTGCCAGGAACGGCCGCGTACTTCGAGAAGTCGGTCACGCCGTCGGCCTCGAGCACGTCCTCGACGATGAGCGTCTGGCCCGTGTAGGAGGCGGCCGGCTTGTTCAGCACCGAGTAGGCGGCGTCCGCGTAGATGTCGGCGGTGCGGCTGGCCGCCATCACGCGGTCCCCGCCGAGCAGGTTCTGCACCGCGGCGGTGGCGATCGTGGTGCGCGGCCAGAGCGTGTTGGCGGCGATGCCGGCACCTGCGAACTCGGCAGCGAGGCCCAGCGTCGCCATCGTCATGCCGTACTTCGCCAGCGTGTAGCCCGTGTGGGCTCCCAGCCACTTCGCCGAGATGTTCAGCGGCGGCGAGAGCGAGAGGATGTGCGGGTTCGGCGCATCCTTCAGCACCGGCACCGCCGCGCGCGAGAGCATGAACGTGCCGCGCACGTTGACGTCCTGCATCAGGTCGTACTTCTTGGCAGCCAGGTCGGCGGAGCGCGAGAGGTCGATGACGCTCGCGTTGTTGATCACGATGTCGATGCCGCCGAACTCGCCCTGCGTCTTCAGGACGGCCTCGGTGATGTCGTCGTCGCTGCGCACGTCGCCGACGATCGGCAGGGCCTTCCCGCCCGCCGCGCGGATCGCCTCGGCGGCGGTGTGCACGGTGCCCTCGAGCTTGGGGTGCGGGGTGTCGGTCTTGGCGAGCATCGCGATGTTCGCGCCGTCGGCTGCGGCACGCAGCGCGATGGCGAGGCCGATGCCGCGGCTGCCGCCCGACATCAGGATGGTCTTTCCTGCGAGGGACATGGGTTCTCCTTCGAGCGTGCGTTCAGGTCGGCGAGTGGTCACTTCGGGGCCATGCGGATGGCGCCGTCCAGGCGGATGGTCTCGCCGTTCAGGTAGCCGTTGGCGACGATGTGCTCCACCAGCGCGGCGTACTCGTCGGGCCTGCCGAGGCGGGACGGGTACGGCACCTGCTGGCCGAGCGAGTCCTGCGCCGCCTGCGGGAGGCCGGCAAGCATCGGGGTCTCCATGATGCCGGGGGCGATCGTGCAGACGCGGATGCCGTAGCGGGCCAGCTCGCGCGCGATCGGCAGGGTCATGGCGTGCACGCCGCCCTTGGACGCGGAGTAGGCGGGCTGCCCGATCTGGCCGTCGAAGGCCGCGACGCTGGCGGTGCTGACGATCACGCCGCGGTCGCCGCCGTCGGTCGGCTCGTTCTGGGCGATGACGGCGGATGCCTGAGAGATCACGTTGAACGTGCCGACGAGGTTGATGCGGATGATGCGCTCGAAGGCGTCCAGATCGGCCGGGTTGCCGTCGCGGTCGAGCACCTTGGCGGGCGGGGCGATGCCCGCGCAGTTGACGACCACGCGCAGCGGTGCGGTCGCCTGAGCGGATGCCACGGCCGCGGCCACCTGATCGGCGCTGGTGACGTCGGCGGGGGCGAACGTGCCGCCGAGCTCCGCGGCGATCTCGGCACCGGCCGAGTTCGGCAGGTCGATGATCGTGACCTGCGCGCCGGCTGCGGCGAGACGCCGTGCGGTCGCGAGTCCGAGTCCGCTGGCTCCGCCCGTGATGAGCGCGCCCTGTCCCGTGATCTGCATGAGTTCTCCTTCGAACGGCACTGGTTGAATCGAACGGCGGTGTTGACGGAGGTTCACCGGACGGCGGTTCGCACCGACGGTGATTGCGACTGAGTCTCAGCATACGTGGTTCTGAGTCTCCCTACTGGCGGGATCACCGCAGGAGGGGGGATGCTGAGCACATGGAACTCCGTCGGAAACGAGCCTACGACAGTGCCTCTGCCGAAGACGGGTTCCGGGTTCTCGTCGACCGGCTCTGGCCGCGGGGAGTCTCGAAGGAGCGTGCGGCGATCGATCTGTGGGCCAAGGACGTTGCCCCCAGCACCGCACTTCGGCACGACTGGCATGCGGCTCCGGACGCCGATTTCGAGGTGAACGCCGATCGTTACCGTGCGCAGCTGGCCGACGAGAGCGCGCCGGCGCTGCAGGCCCTGGTCGACGAGCTCCGGGGCCGCCCTGTGGTCACGCTGGTGTACGCGGTGGCGAACACCGAGCACAACCACGCCGTCGTGCTCGAGGGCGTGCTGAAGCCGCTGCTGGACTGACCGCTACGCTGGCGACGTGCCCCTGCGTGCCGCCACAGAGCTCGATACCGCTGCACTGACAGCATCCGTGCCCCTCGCCGAGGCGCGCGCGATCGCCCGCGAGGCCGACGCCGCCGGTCCGGCGAGCGCACGCCGGCCCCGCGCGGCCATCCTGCTGCTCATCGTGGCGATGTTCGGGCTGACGCTGACGCTCTTCGCCCCGATGTCGGTGCGGATGCTGTCCGGCCGACCGGATGCCGCCGACATCGCGTTCGCGATCATCGGAGTGCTCATCCCGCTCGGCATGCTCGCCGTGCCGGTGTGGATCGCCGCACGCTGGCTGGCCGAGGACCGGCGGCGGGTGCGCCTGCGTGGCTTCGCGGCGGCGAACGGCTGGACCTATCGCTTCTGGGCGCGGTCCGGCGGCGCCGTCGGCCCGGCGTTCGAGGCCGGCGGTGACGAGAACCTGTTCGACGTGCTGCGCACCGCCGATCGGGGCGTCGAGTTCGGCCGCTACAAGTCGGTGACGGGCACCGGGCGCAGCCGAACAGTCAGGACCACCGAGTACGTGACCTTCTCGGTCGCGGCCGAGCTGCCGCACATCGTGCTCGACAGCCGCGCGAACGACGGCCCGTTCGGGCGCAGCAACCTGGTGCTCGATCCGGTGCGCGATCAGCACCTCAAGCTCGAGGGCGACTTCGACCGCTCGTTCCGGATGTACTGTCCGACCGGCTACGAGAGAGATGCCCTGTACCTGCTGCCTCCCGACATCATGCAGTCGCTGCTGACGCATGCCCGCGCGCTGGACGTGGAGCTGAGGGGTTCGACCGTTCGCCTCTACGCCCCGCAGGGCATCATCACGACCGATGGCGACAGCTGGCGGCGACTGCTCGACACAGTCGAGTCGATCCGCGACATGGCGCGCCAGTGGGCGCAGTGGCGCGATGACAGGCTCATGCCGGAAGACGCGGTCGGGCTGTCCCCCGGCGCACGCCCGCTCGGCGTCGCCCGGCAGGGTCGACGGCTGCGCATCCGCTTCCCCTGGTTCGCGTTCGTCTTCGGGCTCGTCGGACTCATCGTGTGGCTGATCTCGGTCATCAGCGAGGCCGCCGAGGGCATCGCCGGCTGGCTGGGCGGCTGAGCGCGCCCGCACCGGTGACGGGTCAGGATGGATGCATGTCCATTCCTGCAGCACCCGTCGACGTCCCTGACCGTGTGCGCGACCTGGCCGGTGACGCCCGGCTCGAACCCGTGTGGGCGAACGACATCGGCGGGCTGACCTTCCGCGCGAGCCCCGCCGCCGGGCATCCGTTCTACATCAAGTGGGGCCCGCGCAACGACGAGTGCAACGTGCGCGACGAGGCCGAGAGGATGCGCTGGGCGGGGCGCTGGATCCGGGTGCCGGAGGTCATCGACCAGGGCCAGGATGCCAGTCACGAGTGGCTGGTCACGAGGGCGATCGATGGCGACAGCGCGGTGCACCCGCGCTGGGTGGCGCGCCCCGAGGTCGCGGTGCGCGCGGTCGGCGAGGGCCTGCGGGCACTGCACGATGCGCTGCCCGTCGACGACTGCCCGTGGGACTGGGCGGTCGAGAGCCGCATCGCGAACGCCGAGCGCCGAGGCATCCACGTCCCCGAGCGCTTCCATGACGCCCCGCCGATCGACCGTCTTGTCGTCTGCCACGCGGATGCCTGCTGCCCGAACACCCTGATCGGCGACGACGGCCGCTGGCTGGCGCACGTCGACCTCGGCCTGCTCGGCGTGGGCGATCGCTGGGGCGACATCGCGGTCGCCTCGATGAGCACCGAGTGGAACTACGGGCCCGGCTGGGAGGACGCGCTCATCGAGGCGTACGGCCTCGAACCCGACCGCGAGAGGCTGGCGTACTACCGGGAGCTGTGGAACGCGACCTGAGTCGACCGCCGACGGAGCCCTGTCAGCTCCACACGAAGCGGAAGACGCCGGATGCCACGGCTGCGGCGATCGCGATCACCATGATGGCCACCCCGCCCAGCACCGCGACGGCGTCGCGCGGATGCAGCCGCGAGGGCCGCGACCACGTGCGCGGGAGACCGGAGCCGAACCCGCGCGCCTCCATGGCCATCGCCAGCTTGGTGCCACGGCGCACGGCGAAGACGAGCAGCACGAACGCCATCGAGAAGAAGCGGCGCAGCGCACCGTGATCGCCGACACCGCGCGCCCGGCGTGCCAGCGCCATCGTTCGCCAGTCGTCGAGGAACAGCCCCAGCATCCGCGTGCCGGCGAGCACGCCCAGCACGAAGCGGCTCGGCAGGTGAGCGACTTGGGCGAGCGCATCGCCGAGCTCGGTGGGGTCGGTGCGTCCGAAGAGAAGGATGGTCGGCAGACCCAGCGCGATCACGCGCAGTGTGACGGCGATGGCCAGTTCGATCGAGCCCTCGCTGATGGCGGCGACGCCGAATCGCCAGAACACGTGCCCCTCGGGCTCGGCGTACAGCAGCATGCTCAGCCCCGCGATCGGCGAGAACAGCGCGATGGGCAGCAGCCGGCGCAGCACCGTGCGCACTGCATGGCCGGTGAGGGGAAGACACAGCAGCTGCAGCGCGATCGCGACCAGCGCGCTGACCGGGTCGATCGATGCGAACAGCGGGACCGAGAGCAGCAGCGCCAGTACGAGCTTGGTCACCGGGTTGACGCCGTCGAGCCAGGCGGAGCGCGTCATGCCGGTGAGAGCCGATGCCGGGGGCTGCGCCCTCACGACGGTCACCTCACCCCTCCGGATGCCGAGGCGGCGACGGCCAGTTCCACCCGATGCCCGCCGAGATGCCGCACGACCGACGCATCGTGGCTCACCGCGACCACCGTGCGGCCCGCGGCGATCTCCTCCTGCAGCAGCTCGACGATGCCGATCCACCCGCGCCGGTCCTGTCCGAAGGTCGGCTCGTCGAGCACGATCACCTGCGGCGCGGAGGCGAGCACGGTGGCCACCGACAGCCGCCGCTTCTGCCCGCCGCTGAGCGTGAACGGGTTGGCGAGCGCCAGCGGGGCCAGCTGGAGCCGCTCCAGCAGGTCGTCGGCGATGGCGGTGGCCTCGGCATCCGGCTTCTTCAGTGCTCGCGGACCGACCGCGAGCTCGTCGCGCAGCGTGCGGGCGAGGAACTGGTGCTCGGGTTCCTGGAACACCGTGCCGATGCGGGTGAGCAGCTCGCGCGAGGTCCAGCGCGACGGGCGCCTGCCGGAGCGTCCGGCCAGATCGGATGCCGCGGTCACCGCGCCCTCGAGCTCGGGCAGCAGGCCCGCGAGCGTGAGCGCCAGGGTGGACTTGCCGGCCCCGTTCGGCCCGGTGATGACCGTGGCAGCGCCGCGTGGCACGCCCAGGTCGAGTCCGGTCTGCACGGAGGTGCGCCCGTCGCGGGTCACGGCGAGAGAGGTGGTCTCGAGCACGGCATCCGCCGTCCCGCCGGCGGGCTCCAGGATCGGGAGGGGGATGCTGCGATCGGGCACCCACACGCCGGCATCCGCCAGCACGTCGCCGTAGCGGCCGAAGACCTCCGCCGGCGTCCCGTCCGCGAGCAGACCTCCGTCGGCTGCCAGCACGATCACGCGAGTCAGCAGGTCCGCCCAGATCTCGGTGCGGTGCTCGACGACGACGAGCGTGGCGCCCGTGGCCTCCAGGACCCGGCCGACGCTCTCGCGCACCTCCCGCACGCCCTCAGGGTCGAGGTTTGCGGTCGGCTCGTCCAGCAGCAGCAGCCCGGGGCGCATGGCCAGGACGCCGGCGAGCGCGAGCCGCTGCTTCTGCCCGCCGGAGAGCGCCTTGGTCGGCCGTTCCAGCGGAACATCGAGACCGACCGCCTCCAGCGCCTCCGCCACCCGGCCGGGGATCTGCTCGGCCGGGACGGCCAGGTTCTCGCATCCGAAGGCGACGTCGTCGCCGACCTTGGAGAGCACGACACCGGCATCCGGATCCTGCAGCACGAGTCCGATCGCGCCGCGGCGGGCTTCCGGCGCCGCGCCGTCGACGAGAAGGGAACCGGTGCGCTCACCCTCCTCCGCATCGCCGAGCACGCCGGCGAGACCGGCGAGCAGCGTCGACTTGCCGGCGCCGGAGGCACCGAGCAGCAGCACGCGCTCGCCGGGCTCGATCGTGAAGGTCGCGTCACTGACCGCGGGAAGGCGCCGGCCCGCGTAGCGCCAGCCCCATCCGTTCGCGGTGACGCGAGCCGGAGCCGTCACGCTCAGACCTCCTGGCGCGCTTCCCGGCCGGCGGCGAATCGGCTCAGCGCGCCGGTCGCGGCGAGCGCGCGGACGAGCAGCCAGCCGACCAGGCCCGCCAGCAGTGCGCCCGAGACCGCCAGGGTGCCGAGGTAGATCGCGTTGAACTCGAAGGACTTCAGGAAGTTCGGCGAGGAGCCGTAGAACATCTCGAAGATCCAGGCCGCCGCGCCTGCGCCGACACCGGCGAGCATCGCCACGGGCAGCGTGAACCGGCGGTAGAGGAACAGCGCGAAGATCAGCTCCGCCCCCAGTCCCTGCACGATGCCGGAGAGCACGGTGGAGACGCCCCACACGTTGCCGATCAGCATCGAGATGATCGCGGCGACCACCTCGACGACCAGCGCGGCACCGGGCTTGCGGATCACCAGACCGCCGATCACGCCGCCGATCAGCCAGATGCCGACGGCGATGCCGCCGAGGCCAGGGGTGACCGCGTCGGCGGCGCCGAACCAGGCGCCTCCGACGATGTTCCAGCCCCAGAAGATCAGGCCGGTCGCGACGCCGAGAACGGCGGCCACGACGATGTCGACGACGCGCCAGCGCGGCTGCGCGACAGCGGTGACGCCCTGTGCGGCGGATGCGGACATGGATGCACTCATCTGAACTCCTCCCTGCGCCGGCATGATCCGGATCAGGTTCGACGGTCGAAGCGCGGGTCGCTTCCTCTCAGCCCGGCACGCCGGACTCCCGTGGTTGTGCCCTCGATTCTAGTCGGTTCGTTCACGGGGATGGTTGGTAGCGTGTATCGGGTGACTGTCTCCCCCGAGTCCACGCGCGCTGCCACGCGCCGTTCGCTGCGCGAGAAGGCGCGCGCGCACGCCGAGCCCGCCTCCGAGCCGGCCGCCACGTCCGCCGACACGACGCCCGCCGGGACGGCGATCATCACGACCTCCCCGTTCAGCGGCGATACTGGCGCTGTGGATGCCATCGAGGGGACGCCTACGCCCGATGCGGGAGCTGCGGGACCGGCGGATGCCGCACCCGACGCTGTCGCCGAGCCGACCGCGCTCACTGACGAGCTCTCCGACCTGCTCGACGACCCGACCACTCCCGTACGCGTGATCCGCGATGCCGGCGCCGCGCGAGCAGCCGCATCCCCGTCCGGCGTTGGCCTCCCGCCTGCGGAAGCGCTCGCCGACCCCCGACTGCTGGGCGCCGAGGACGCCGTCGCGGCGCCGCCCGCCGATGACTCCGCCTCCCCCGCGATCGCCGGCCTGTTCGACGCGCCGGCGAAGGCCGATGCCCCGGAGCTGTTCGACGAGCCCGCTCCCGTGACCGCTGAGGAGCCTTCCCCCCTCTTCCTGAGCGACATCGAGAACGCGCTGGCCGCGGAGGCGGACACCACCGAGGTCTCCGAGCCCCAGGTCGAGGCGCAGCCCGCCCAGGTGACGGCGTGGGCCGATGAACGGCATCCGATCACCGCGCTGACCTGGGTCGATCCGCTGAAGGTCGGGGCGACGCCGTCGGCCGAGCCGGAGACCGCCCCCGCGCTGTTCGCCGGAGTCCGCCTCGCTCCCACAGGACGACGGCTGCGGCTGATCCTCCCTCTCGCGATCATCGGTGCTCTGTGCGCGAGCTACGTCGGCGGCACGCTGCTCGCTCCGCTCGACAACGTCGCACCGGCGGTGCAGAACGCGCCCGTCGAGATCGCCGCGGCACCGGCCGCGACCGTGACCTGGCCCGCCACGGGCAGCGCCGCGGTGGCCGTGCTGGGCATGAACCCGGTGGCCTCCACCTCCGACCGCGACCAGATCGCGAGCCTCAGCAAGGTCGCCTCGGTGATGATGGTGCTCGACAAGCTGCCTCTCAAGGTGGGCGAGCAGGGACCCAGCTACGCGTTCACCAAGGCCGATCAGCGCGACTTCCTGGACTACCGCCGTTCGAACCAGTCCTCTCTGGACGTGCCCGTGGGCGGCAGCCTGACCGAGTACCAGATGCTCCAGGGCGTGCTGCTGGGATCGGCGAACAACTACATCGACCGGCTCGCCAGGGAGATCTGGGGCTCGGAGGCCGCCTTCGCCGATGCCTCGGCGAAGTGGCTGCGCGACAACGGCATCGAGGGCATCACGCTGGAGAACCCGTCCGGGTTCAGCAAGTCGAACGTCGCGACGCCCGAGGCGATGCTGCGGCTCAGCGAGCTGGCGATGCGCAACCCCGTCTTCGCAGAGATCGTCGCCACCCGCAGCGCCGAGATCCCGGGCGTCGGCACCGTGACCAACACCAACAAGATGCTCGACGACCCTGGCGTGATCGGCATCAAGACCGGCACGCTCGACCACTGGAACCTGCTGACGGCCAAAGAGGTGAAGGTGGGCGACACCACCATCCGCCTGTTCACCTCGGTGCTCGGGCAGGACAGCAACAAGGATCGGCTCGCCGTGACCCGGGAGCTGCTGGCCGGCATGGAGAAGTCGCTCGCCGATCAGCCGGTGTCGGTCCCGAAGGGCACGGTCGTCGGGAAGGTCACGACCGAGTGGGGCAGCGAAGTGAACCTCGTCACGGACTCCGACGTGCGCGTGGTGCTGTGGAACGGCGCGACCGCCACCGCCACCGCGGATCTCGCACTCGGTTCGAAGACAACGGCCGGTGCGAAGGCCGGCACACTGAGCGCCAAGGGTCCGGTGAACACGGCAGAGACCACGGTGTCGCTCACCAAGGAGGTCACAGCCCCGAGCATCTGGTGGCGGCTGACGCACCCGCTCGAGCTGTTCGGCATCGACAAGCAGTAGGTCCCGCCCGAATTCAGCCCCTGGCCCGCATCGACGGTTCAGATCACGGATGTCGGCCCGCAGGCCGCTTCTCGACCAGCATCCGTACTTCGGGCCGACATCTGTCCGGTCGAACTGGGCCCAGACACGAGAACGCCCGCCCCGGAAGGGGCGGGCGTTCTGCATGTGCCGGTCTGGTGCGGCGGCTCAGGTCCGGTCGGACTCGGATGCCGCTGACTCCGCCTCGCGCACGGCCTCGGCCAGCTGCGGGGCGTCCGCCGCCTCGGCGACCGCTTCCTGCGCGGCATCCTCGGCGTCGCCCGTCACGACCACCGGAGTGCTGCCGGTGAGGGCGTCCTCGGCGTCGATGTCGGATGCCGCCTGCTCGAACTGCGACTGGTACAGGCGCCAGTAGGCGCCCTGGGCGGCGATCAGCTCGTCGTGAGTGCCCTGCTCGACGATGTCGCCGTGCTCCATCACGAGGATGAGGTCGGCGTCGCGGATCGTCGAGAGACGGTGCGCGATCACGAACGAGGTGCGTCCCTGACGCAGCGCCGCCATGGCGTGCTGCAGCAGCAGCTCGGTACGGGTGTCGACCGCGCTGGTGGCCTCGTCGAGGATGAGGATCGACGGCTGGGCGACGAACGCGCGGGCGATCGTGATCAGCTGGCGCTCACCCGCCGAGACGTTCGACGCGTCCTCGTCGAGCACGGTGTCGTAGCCGTCCGGCAGCGAGTGCACGAACCGGTCGACATAGGTCGCCGCCGCGGCGGCGACGATCTCGTCGTCGGTCGCGGACTCGTTGCCGTACCGGATGTTCTCGCGGATCGTGCCGCCGAACAGCCACGGGTCCTGCAGCACCATGCCGGTACGGCGTCGCAGGTCGTCACGCGCCATCTCGGCGATGTTCTGCCCGTCGAGCAGGATCCGGCCCGAGTTCAGCTCGTAGAACCGCATGATCAGGTTGACCAGCGTCGTCTTGCCGGCACCGGTCGGGCCGACGATCGCGACCGTCTGGCCCGGCTCCACCCGGAACGACAGGTCGGTGATCAGCGGACGGTCCTCGCTGTACGAGAAGGCCACGTGGTCGAACTCGATCACACCGCGGCCGCCGTCGACGGTCGGGGCGTCCTCGTCATCCGGCTCCTGCTCCTCGGCATCCAGGAAGTCGAAGACGCGCTCGGCCGACGCCGTGCCCGACTGCACAACGGCCGCCATGCCACCCAGCTCGCTGAGCGGCTGGCTGAACTGCTGCGAGTACTGGATGAACGCCTGCACGTCGCCGAGCCGCAGACCGCCGTTGGCGACCATCAGACCGCCGAGCACCGCGATGCCGACGTACTGCAGGTTTCCGACGAACGTCATGGCGGGCATGATCACACCCGACAGGAACTGCGCCTTGAAGCTCGCCTGGAACAGCTCCTCGTTCTCGACCTGGAAGCTGTCGAGGGCGTCCTGCTCGCGGCCGAACACCTTGACGAGGGCGTGGCCCGAGAAGGCCTCCTCGACACGGGCGTTCAGGCGGCCGACCTTGCGCCACTGGATGCCGAACGCCTTCTGCGACCGCGGTCCGATGACGCCGAAGATGACGGCCATCAGCGGCAGCGACACCAGCGCGACCAGTGCGAGCTGCCACGAGATCGAGAACATCATGACCAGCACGCCCACGACCGTGAGCACCGAGGTGAGCGCCCCGGACAGCGACTGCTGCATGGTCTGCGTGATGTTGTCGATGTCGTTGGTGACCCGCGAGATCAGCTCACCGCGCTGCACCTTGTCGAAGTACGACAGGGGCAGGCGGTTGATCTTCGCCTCGACGTCCTCGCGCAGCCTCCACATGGTGCGCACCATGATCACGTTGATCACGTAGCCCTGCAGCCAGCTCAGCAGCGCCGAGACGATGTAGATCGCCATGACCGCGATGATGATCCAGCGCAGTGACTCGAAGTTCACGCCGTCGCCGACCTTGAACGGAGCCATCGCCGCGATCATGTCGGCGAAGGTGTCCTGCTTCGCCTGGCGCAGCACCTCGACGACCTGGTCCTGGGTGGTGCCCTTCGGGAAGGCCGTCTTGCCCTCGCCGAGCGTCATGGAGATGAAGCCCTCGTAGACGATGTTCGTCGCCTCACCGAGGATCTTGGGCGCGGCGACGGACAGCACCACGCCGATGGCGCCGAACAGCGACACCAGCGCGAACCACGCCGCCGACGGCTTGAGCAGCCCGATCATGCGCCGGAAGCTCGGGCCGAAGTGATCGGCCTTGCCGGGCGCGGGCCCGTCGAACATGCTGCCGCCGTGCTGGCGGGCCTTCTCGGCCTGCTCGGCCTCTTCGCGCTCGGCCTCGGTCATCTCGACCACGGGCGCGGATGCGGCGCGTGCGGCGACCATGCGCTCGCGGCGGCTCATCTTCTTGTCCTCCCCGCTCATGCGTCCACCCCCAGCTGAGACACGACGATCTCCTTGTAGGTCTCGTTGGCGGCGAGCAGCTCATCGTGCGTGCCCACGCCGACGACCTTGCCGTCCTCGAGCACGACGATGCGGTCGGCATCCGTGATCGTCGACACGCGCTGCGCGACGACGATCTTGGTCACGTCCGGCAGCTCGCGCCACAGCGCCTGCCTCAGGCGGGCATCCGTGGTCAGGTCGAGTGCAGAGAACGAGTCGTCGAAGACGAGGATGCGCGGCTGGTGCACGATGGCGCGGGCGATCGCGAGTCGCTGACGCTGACCGCCCGAGACGTTCGTGCCACCCTGCGAGATGTGCGAGTCCAGCCCGTCGGGCATGTCCTCGACGAAGTCGCGCCCCTGCGCGATCTCGAGCGCCTTCCAGAGATCCTCGTCGGTGGCGTCCTCCCGGCCGTAGCGGAGGTTGGACGCGACCGTGCCGGTGAACAGGAACGGACGCTGCGGCACCAGACCGATGCTCTTCCACAGCGAGTCGAGGTCGGCGTCGCGCACATCGACGCCGCCCACGCTCACGGCGCCGCCGGTGACGTCGAACAGGCGGGGGATGAGGGACACCAGCGTGGTCTTGCCGGAGCCCGTGGAGCCGATGATCGCGACGGTCTCGCCCGGCTCCGCACGGAAGCTGATGCCGCTGAGCACGGGCGACTCGGCGCCGGGGTAGGTGAATTCGACGTCGTCGAAGGCGACCGCCCCGGGAGCCGGGAACTCCTTCACGCCGTTCGCCGGGCGGCTCATCGACGCCTCGGCGTCGAGCACCTCGCCGACGCGCTCGGCGGAGACCGCAGCGCGCGGGATCATCATGGCCATGAAGCTGGACATGATGATGCCCATCATGATCTGGCCGATGTACTGCATGAAGGCGAAGATCGTGCCGACCTCGGCGTGGCCGGCGTTGATCTCCACGCCGCCGAACCAGATCACTGCGACGATCGTCACGTTGAGCACCAGCATGAACAGCGGGAACATCAGCACGAACAGCGAACCGATGTTGCGTCCGAGCACCATCAGGTCGGTGTTGACCTCGCGGAAGCGCCGCTCCTCGATGCGCTCGCGCACGAACGCGCGCACGACCCGCACGCCGGTCAGCTGCTCGCGCATGATGCTGTTGACGTTGTCGATCTTGCGCTGGTTGGCACGGAAGAGCGGCACCATGCGGCCGATGATCAGCACGGCGATGATGAGCAGCAGCGGGACCGAGACGGCGATCAGCCAGCTGAGGCCGATGTCGGTCTGGATGGCGTAGATGATGCCGCCGATGGCGAGCAGCGGGGCGGTGACGAACATCGTCGCGCCCATCATCGCCAGCATCTGCACCTGCTGCACGTCGTTGGTGTTGCGGGTGATCAGCGAGCCGGCGCCGAACTGCGAGACCTCGCGCTCGGAGAAGCCGCTCACGCGCGCGAACACGTCGGCGCGGATGTCACGACCGGCCGCCATCGCCATGCGGGCGGCGAAGAAGGTCGCGAGGACCGAGGCGACGATCTGGCCGAGCGAGACCAGCAGCATGAAGCCGCCGCGCGCCCAGATGTAGCCGATGTCGGCCCTGGCCACGCCCTTGTTGATGATGTCGGCGTTGATCTGCGGCAGGTTGAGAGATGCCATCACGCTGGCGAACTGCAGCACCACGACGAGGAGCAGCAGCCACCAGTATCTGGAGAGGTAGCGAACGAGGAGTTTTCCCAGCACAGGCGGACTTCCTTTTGGGATCGGGGCCCGGAGAGGGCCACATGACAGAGTGCCACGAACCGCGGACATTCGTATCCCCCTCAGGGATGACCTTCGCTGAGGGCGAAACGGGCGCCGGGACCGCTCCCACGGGGCCCGTTTTCCTGGATCCGATCGAGAAATCGGTCAGGGTGCCGCGAATAGACTCGCAGGCATGCGAACCGGTTCTGCTGTCCTGCTGGTCTGCGATTATTCGCTGAAGTACCTGGGCGGCGCGCAGACCGCGTTCGTGCGGCAGGCCGAGGCCCTGGCGAGCGAGGGAGTGCCTGTCGTGGTGCTGGCCCCGGATGCCGATGCGCTGACCGCCGACGGCGTCGTGACCGTCGCACCGCCCCGCCGCGGGACGATCCCCGTGCTGGATCTGCCGCTGCTCGGTCGCGCCGGCGACCTGGAGCCGCTGGTGGCCGCGACCGTGCGCCGGCACGACGTGGGCGCGATCGTCGTGCACTCGGAGTTCGCCCTGGCATCCGCCGCCCTCTCCGTCGGGAAGCGGCTCGGCATCCCCGTACTGCACACGGTGCACACCTTCTTCTGGCGCGCGCCGGCCGCGCTCGCGCCGTTCGCACCGCTGGTCTCACGCGTGCACAGCGCGCTGACCGGCATCCGCGACGGCGACCGCTACTCCGGCAGCCATCCGCTGAACAACGCCCTGCGCACCATGACGCTGCGCATCGCTCAGCGCGCCGACATCGTGCTCTCCCCCTCGCGTCACCAGGCCGAGGCGCTGCGGCAGGCGGGCGCAGGGCGCGTGGAGGCGTTCTCGAACGTGGCGCAGCCGCTGCAGGCGACCGATCCCGCGGAAGGCGGTCCGCTGCGGCTGCTGTGGGTGGCCCGCTTCGCGCCGGAGAAGCGCGTCGAGGTCGCGCTCGACGCCATGCGCGCCGTCGTCGCGCGGGTGGGTTCTGATCGCGTGCACCTCGACGTCGCGGGCGGCACGCACCGGCCGGTGCCGGGGGTGACGTTCCACGGCCCGGTTCCCGGCGAGCGCGTCGCGGAGCTGATGGATGCCGCGGATGCTGCGCTCATCACCTCGCTCGGCTTCGACAACCAGCCGATGGTGGCGCTGGAGGCGTTCGCGCACGGGCGCCCCGTGATCGTGAGCGACCCGGTGCTTGCGACGGAGTTCGGCGACGCCGCGCTGGGAACGTCGACCCCGGATGCCGCAGGACTGGCCGAGCTGATCCTGCGCCTCGAGTCCGACCGCTCGCTGCTGGACGCGCCGCGTGCCGGCGCGCTCGCCTACGCGAGCGACCGGGTCGCCGCGGCGCACGTGGCGAAGCTGCAGGAGCTCATCGCGTCCGTGCGCGACTGAGGCGCCTGCCTGCGACCTTCAGGTCGCAGTTCATCCCGCTCTCCGCATCCGTCGGCAGTACAGGTCGCAGTTCGTCCCGCTATCGGCGCCGCTTTCCGTGACGAATCGCGACCTGGACGTCCGCGAGCTGCTCGTTCCATGACGTGGTGCGACCTGGACGCGAAGTACGAGTGCGAATTGACCGAGCGTCGAGCGTCGAGCGTCGAGCGTCGAGCGTCGAGCGTCGAGCGTCGAGCGTCGAATCGAGCCTCAGTCGAACAGCGGCACGTCCGGGACGAACTCGCGCGCGCGAGCGCCGGGGTCCGCCGGCAGATCCGCGATCGTGGCGGGGTTCCACTTCGGGTCGCGGTCCTTGTCGATCAGCTGGGCGCGGATGCCCTCGACCATGTCCGGCTGCGTGGCGAACCACATGATGCGGCGGTACTCGCCCTCCAGCGCCTCTCGCACGCTGTGCATCCGGCGCGCCTCGCGCACGGCGTCCAGCGTCACGGCCAGCCCGGTCGGGGCGAGCTCCTCGAGCACGGCGAGCGCCGCGGCGGCATCCGGCTCCTCGGATGCCCGCAGCCGCGAGACGATCTCGCCGACGGTGTCGGCCGAGAACACCTCGTCGATCCAGGCGCGTGCGGCGAGCGCCGGCGACGGGTCGGGGGTCTCGTCGAACAGCAGCACCAGCTCGTTCGGGGTGCCGGGATCGGCCCGCCACGCCAGCGCCTCGCGCAGCGCGTCAAGCCGCTCAGAGGGGACGTAGTGGTCGGCGAAGCCGAGCTGCACGGCATCCGCTCCGGTCATGCTCTGCCCGGTCAGGCCGAAGTACTCCCCCAGCCTGCCCGGCGCGCGTCCGAGCAGCCAGGTGCCGCCGACGTCGGGGGTGAAGCCGATGCGCGTCTCGGGCATCGCGAGCTTGGAGCGCTCCGTGACGATCCGCACCGCCGCATGACCGGCCAGGCCGATGCCGCCGCCCATCGTGATGCCGTCCGCGAAGGCGACGACCGGCTTCGGGTACTCCGCGATCATCGCGTTCATGGCGTACTCCGCACGGAAGAATGCGGCGACATCACCCGGATGCCCTCCGACGAGCTGCTCGTACAGCGCGCGCACGTCACCGCCCGCGCACAGTCCGCGCTCGCCCTCGCCGTCGATCAGCACGGTCTCGATGTCGGGGTCGCGCGCCCACGCCTTCAGCGCCTCGGTGATGCGCGCGATCATGTCCTGGTCGAGCGCATTGATGGCCCGCGGACGGTTCAGTGTGATGCGCCCGAGGGAGTTCTCAGTGCGGACGAGGACAGTGGCGGCTTCGGCATCGGTCACGCCGTCAGGCTACTCCGCTTGGCGTTTCGCCCCTATTCGGGGGCCGGGATCGCGGTTTCCGGCAAGGTGAGACCCGGATTCACAGGGTTTTCCGAGAAGATAGGAGGAACTGACTGCAACAGGGGGAGACTGTCATGCCTCAGGGACAGGTGCTCGAGTTCAACCGGGTCACGAAGCGCTTCGGCGACGTGACCGCGGTCGCCGACCTGTCCGTGCGCGTCGAACCCGGCGTCGTCACGGCTTTCCTCGGCCCGAACGGGGCCGGCAAGACGACGTCGCTGCGGATGCTGCTCGGCCAGATCCGCCCGACCTCGGGCACGGCGACGATCGGCGGCTCCGCCTACTCGGAGCTGCGCCAGCCGCTGCGCTCGATCGGTGCCGTCCTCGAAGAGGCCTCGTACCGTCCGCGCCGCACCGCCGCGCGCCAGCTGTCGATCGCCGCCAAGGCGAACGGCATCCCGGCCTCCCGCGTCGACGAGGTGCTGCGTCTGGTCGGCCTGCAGGACGACGCCGACACGCGTCTGGGCAGCTACTCGCTCGGCATGCGCCAGCGCCTGGCCGTGGCATCCGCTCTGCTCGGCGACCCGGGCGTGCTCGTGCTCGACGAGCCGGCGAACGGACTCGACCCCGAGGGCATCCGGTGGATGCGCCTGCTGATGCGTCGCCTCGCCGACGAGGGCCGCACCGTGCTGGTGTCCTCGCACGTGCTCAGCGAGATCGAGCAGGTCGCCGACGATGTGGTGGTGCTGTCGAAGGGTCGCGCCGTGTTCGCCGGCTCGATCGACAAGCTCGCCGATCCGGCCGGCGGCGCCGTCATCGTGGATGCCGAGCACCGCGCGCAGCTGATCACCGCGCTCTCGGCGGCCAAGCTGAACTTCGACGTGCTGCGCTCGGGCGTGACCGTGCGGGACTCGGATGCCGCGACGGTCGGCGCCATCACCGCCGCTGCCGGCGTGCCCCTGACCCTGCTGCAGCAGCGCGGCCCCAGCTTGGAGGACGTCTTCCTCGACCTCGTCTACGGTCGCCGCTCGGACAGCCCGCGCCTGGACCAGGTGGCCAACCCCGTCGCGCACGCACCGCAGGACGAGGCGGCTTCCACGCCGGCAGCCGGTCTCGCGACCGCCGGTGCCGCCGCGGTGGTCGCAGACGGCGGCCTGGTCGCCGCGGCGGGTGTCGGCTACGGCACGGCTCCGGTGGACATCGTCCCCGGTGTGACGGCAGAGGCTGACGAGGCCGCCGCGGATGGCGAGTCCGAGACGGATGCTGCTACCAGCGACACCGCGGACACGGGCGCTGCCGAAGCCTCGACCGAGGGCCCCGATGCCGGCGCCGCCGTGGGTGTGCTGCCCTGGAACACGCCGGAAACGGCTGAACCCGCCGAGGTGACCGACGGCGATGCGGACGAGGATTCCACCGACCAGGACGTCGCCGGTGCGTCGACGTGGGGTGCCGAAGACACCGCCGTGGAGAGCGCCGACGAGCCGAACGACGGCGAAGACGCCGGCAGCCCTGCGGAGGGCGACACCATGGACGCCGCGGCGAACGGCGATGAGGCGGAGGACGCCGGCCGCGAGACCGACGCCGACGAGACGCACACCGGCGGTGGCGGGGTGGGTGCCGACGAGGCGAGCGCCGATGAGGTGGACGAGGCCGAGGACGCCGACCACGGGACCGACGCCGACGAGACGGACGCCGACGAGACCGACGGCGACGAGACCGACGGCGACGAGGCCGACGCCGCTGGCAGTGAGGCGAACGCCGACGACGCGAACGCTGACGACGCGGGCGACGCCCACGCGGACGCCGCCGAGGACACCGCGGACGGCGATGGGGACCTGTCGCGCGACGCCGATGACTCGGCGGACGACACCCACTTCGACGCCGACGGATCCGCGAACGCCGAGGACCCGGACAACGGACGCTCGGGCGACGAGACCGACGGCGAGGTCGAGACCGACGACGACAGCCAGAACGACCCCAGCGCCCACGACGACTCCGCCGCTCAGGGCGACCCCGACGCGCACGGCGACGACGCATCCGAGCACGCCGAACACGCCGAACACGCGGCATCCGACGCCGACGGCGACGCCTCCGCCCCGGATGACCCCGCGACGGACGAGGCGCAGACCGAGGACGATGACGCCTCCACGTCGTTGCACGACGCGGTGGCGGGACTCTGGGCACCGCGCGTCGCGGACACCGCCGACACCGGCCCGGCAGACGACGAGGACGAGGACGAGGACGAGACTGCAACCCGCGACGAGGATGCTCCCGAGCAGCCCGCCGCACCGGTCGACCCGGCCGACTTCTTCACCGACCCCGACGAGCGTCCCGGCGTCCTTCCGAACGCCACCGGCGCCATCTCGATCTCGCCGCTGACCGACCGGACGACGTTCACGGAGCTGATCACCGGCATCCCGGCATCCGCGTCTCTCGGCGACACCGAGGCTCCCGCGGCGGCCACCGAGGCGATCCCCGTCTTCACGCCGCCCCTGTCGCACGACGAGGACGATGACGAGGGCGTCGTGGACGACATTCCCGAGGACGACCCGCGCCTGGCCGCGATGCGCAGCTCGCTCTCCAGCGCCGCCAGCCGCTTCTTCGATGGCCCCGCGCCGGACTACCCCTACGGCGATGTCCCGAAGCCGGATGCCGCCGATGAGCAGGAGTCAGCGGACGCCGAGCAGTCGGACGACCACGACGGCGACGAGGGCGACGAGAACCCCGAGGGCGACCAGCACCACGGCTGATCGCCGCGGACCGCGGAAAGTCGGGTCAGGCCGGCCGGGGCCGGATGACCGGACGCTGACGCGGCTTCGTCACGGGCACGGATCCCGTGGCGATCTCGACGACGTCGGCGGGCTCGGCGCTCACCTCGAGGCGCAGCGCCTGGGTGAGCGCGAGTCCGTGCTTCGTGGTGAGGATCAGCCGCTGGTACTGCTCGTCACCCTCGAGGTCGATGACGACGCTGGGCCGGTGCTTGCGGATCAGCACGAAATCCGTCGTCCCCGCACCCTTCCAGGTGCCTGCGGCCAGGATGCTGGGGATGTAGGTTCCGGGTCCGGGGACGCCACGCAGCCAGGTCCACGCGTCGTCGGTGAGCTGCACGCGGGTGATGTGCTCGCGCTCGACGCGCACGTTCTCGCGGTGGAAGGTCGATGCGCGCTCGATCGGCGACAGGACCACCTCGAGTCGCGTCTGATCCAGCAGGAGCGTCACCATCACCCCAGTCTGCCAGCGCCGCCCTGCAAGATGCCTGCGACTTGCTCACAAGGCGGCAACGATCCGTTGTGCGATCGACAAACGGGAGAGCGACCGGTCGCGCGGAGTCAGGCGGTGGCGGATGCCGCGGCCGCCGCGGCCGCGGGCAGTGCGGCCTCGATCGCGGCGAGCTCCACCTCGTCGTGTGCGGCCGTGAGGAACCACGCCTCGAACACGCTCGGGGGCAGCGCGATCCCCTGCTCGCGCATGGCGTGGAAGAACGGCGCGTACCGGAACGACTGCTGTGCCTGCGCCTCGGCGTAGGTCTTCGGCGCCTCGGCCGAGAAGGCCACGCCGAACAGGCTGCCGGCGCGCGGCACGGCGTGCACGACGCCCGCATTGGTCAGGGCGCGGTGGAGGGCATCGGCCAGGCGGGATGCCGAGGCGTCGATCTTCGCGTACACCTCGGGCGTCGCCAGGCGCAGCGTCGCCAGGCCCGCCGCGACCGAGAGCGGGTTGCCCGACAGCGTGCCGGCCTGGTAGACCGGGCCGACGGGCGCCAGCAGGTCCATCACCTCGGCGCGGCCGCCGAGCGCCGCGAGCGGCATCCCGCCGCCGACGACTTTGCCGAACGTGATGATGTCGGGCAGGTACCGCTCACCGGCCTCCTGCTGCAGACCCCAGTACCCGGCCGGGTGCACGCGGAAGCCGGTGAGCACCTCGTCCAGGATCATCAGCGCGCCGTGCGCGTGCGCTGTCTCGGCGATCAGCCTGTTGAAGCCGGGCAGCGGCGGGACGACGCCCATGTTCGCTGAGGCGGCCTCGACGATCACCGCGGCGATGCGGTCGCCGTGCTCTGCGAAGACCTCGGCGAGGGCATCCGGGTCGTTGTAGTCGATCACGAGCGTCTGCGCGGCGATCGGAGCAGGCACACCGGCCGAACCGGGCAGCGCGAGCGTCGCGACGCCGGAGCCGGCGGCGGCCAGCAGCCCGTCGGAATGCCCGTGGTAGTGACCGGCGAACTTCACCAGCAGGTCGCGTCCGGTGGCGCCGCGGGCCAGGCGGATGGCGGTCATGGTCGCCTCGGTGCCGGTCGACACCATGCGCACGTGCTCGACCGGGCGCGCGTCGCCCACCTGCACGCGATCGGCGATCAGCTGCGCGAGCTCGACCTCCCCCTCCGTGGGGGCGCCGAAGGACAGACCGCGAGTCGCGGCCTCCTGCACCGCTCGCACGACCTCGGGGTGCGTGTGACCGAGCAGCGCCGGCCCCCAGGACGCGACGAGGTCGATGTACTCCGTGCCCGCGGCATCCGTCACCCTGGCGCCGTTCGCGGATGCCAGGAACCGGGGCGTCCCGCCCACCGAGCCATACGCCCGCACCGGCGAGTTCACGCCTCCGGGGATCACCGCGCGGGCGGCGTCGAACAGGGTGTCATTGCGGTCGGTCATGGATACAAGCCTACGGATGCCGGCTATGTGCGCGCCTCAGCGGACGCCGTCCCCTCGCCCAGCGCCCGCCTACGGCTCAGCGTGGATCAGAAACGCTCCAGAGAGCGCCGTGGGCGGTGCTCTTTCGATCCGCTGCGGCACGCGGATGCGTTGTCGATCCGGCCTGAGAGCGGCGGACGGGAACCGCCTGGTCGGACAGCCGCCGACCTGCGAGAAGCATCCGCACCACCGGTGCCGAGAAGCAGACCCCCTCCAGGTCGCAGAAAGGCCTGCTCACTGGCATCCCATCCTCGTCCAGGTCGCAGAAGATGCCGCTCAGAACGGCTGTCAGCGGCACCGATTGCGACCTGGACGGCGCGGTGGACGGCTATCCAGCACCAATTGCGACCTGGACCGCATCCGTCAGCACGGCGTCGGCCCCAGCGCGCCGGATCGAGAGCAGCGACTCCAGGATGGCCGCGCGGCGGTCGATCCAGCCGTTCGCGGCGGCGGCCTCGATCATCGCGTACTCGCCCGAGACCTGGTACGCCCACACCGGCACGTCCACGGCGTCGCGCACCTCGCGCACCATGTCGAGGAACGCCATCGCCGGCTTCACCATCACGATGTCGGCGCCCTCGTCCACGTCGAACAGCGCCTCGCGCACGCCCTCGCGGCGGTTGCCGGCATCCATCTGGTAGGTGCGGCGGTCGCCCTTCAGCTGCGAGTCCACGGCCTCACGGAAGGGACCGTAGAAGGCGCTGGCGTACTTGGCCGAGTAGGCCAGCAGCAGGGTGTCCTGGAAGCCCTCGGTGTCGAGCGCCTCGCGGATCGCGGCGACCTGGCCGTCCATCATGCCGCTCAGGCCCAGCAGCTGCGAGCCGGCCCGCGCCTGCGCGAGAGCCATCGACCGGTAGCGGTCGAGCGTCGCGTCGTTGTCGACGGCGCCCGAGGTGTCGAGGACCCCGCAGTGCCCGTGGTCGGTGAACTCATCCAGGCACAGGTCGGTCTGCACGACCAGGGCGTCGCCCACTTCGGCGGCGACCGCGGCGGTCGCGACGTTCAGGATGCCTTCGGGGTCGTCCGCACCCGAGCCGTCGGCGTCGCGCACCTCGGGGATGCCGAACAGCATGACCCCGCCGATGCCGGTCTCGGCAGCATCCGCCGCCGCCCGGCGCAGCGAGTCGAGCGAGTGCTGCACGACACCGGGCATCGAGCCGATCGGAGCGGGCTCGGACACGTCCTCCCGGACGAACATCGGCAGCACCAGCTGCTGCGCCGAGAGCGAGGTCTCGCGCACCAGGCTCCGCACCGGGGCGGACTGGCGCAGCCGGCGCAGCCGGGTCTCGGGGAAGCGGGTCATGAAGTGAACTCGTCCGCCGCGAACTCGTCCGCCGCGTGCGGGAGGGTGAAGTGCGACACCGTCTCGATCAGCGCGTCCACGGTCTGCCGGTCGGCGACGACGGAGATCGGCAGACCCGCCTTCTGCGCGTCCTTGGCGGTGCGGGGGCCGATGGCCGCGAGCAGGGTGGAATCGGGGATCTCGGGGAACTGCTCGCGCACCTGACTCGCGACCGAGCCGCTGGTGATCAGGATGGCGTTGATGCGACCGTTCTCCACATCACGGCGGATGCGGTCGGTGACCGGCACCCCCACCGTGCGGTAGGCGACCACGCTGTCGACGTCGTGGCCCGCGTCATTGAGCATGACGGACAGCACGGGCTTCGCGATCTCGCTGCGCAGAGACAGGACGCGACGGGGCTCCGGCTCGAGGGCGATCATCTGCTCGGCCATCCCGGCTGCCGAGTTGTCGAGCTCCGGAACGAGGGCGACCTCATAGCCCACCGCGAGCAGAGCAGCCGCCGTGGTCTCGCCGACGGCGGCGATCTTCGTGCGCTTGGGCACCGTGACACGGTGTGCGAACAGCACGTCCACCGTGGTGGCGCTCGTGACGGTCAGCCAGTCGTAGTGGCCCTCCTGCAGCCGCTCGAGCGCGGCATCCAGAGCATCCTGATCCGTGGTGGGGGCGAAGTTGATCAGCGGGGCCACGACGGGCACTGCTCCCTGCGCTCTCAGGCTCGCGGCGACACTGTCGCCCCACGGGCCGCCACGGGGCACCAGGACGCGCCAACCGTCCAGCGGCTTGGCCGTTTTCGTTTCGGAAGCAGTCATCAGGATCACTCTCGCGGGAGAAGGTCGGCCGCTCCCTGTTCGAGCAGCCGATGGGCTGCAGACATGCCGATATCACGGATCGCGCGCATCGGGTCTGCACCATCGGCAGCACTTGCTCCGTTGCCACTGCCGTTCCGACGAATATACCCCCCGTTCAGGGACTCCGTGACGTCGATTCCGATCCGGCCCGTTCCGGCCGGCTCGTACACGACGCTGCGGATGCGGATGCTGTCGCCTGTGACCTGCGCGTGGGCGGCCATCGGCGCCTGGCATCCGGCCTCGAGACCGGCGAGGATCGCCCGCTCGACCGTCACCGCGATGCGGGTGTCCTCGTCGTCGAGCTCGGCGAGCGCGGCGAGGAGATCGGCCGGAGCATCCGACAGGGTCTCGACCGCCAGCGATCCCTGGCCCGGAGCCGTGGGCCACTCGGCCAGGCCGAGGTGCTCGCGGTGCAGGGCGGAGTCCGCCCCGAGCCGGCTCAGCCCTGCGGCGGCGAGGATCACGGCATCCAGCTCCCCCGACGCGACCCGCTCCAGACGCGAGTCGACGTTCCCGCGGATGTCGACGGCCTCGGCGTGCGGCGCGCGGCGGCGCACCTGCGCGATACGGCGCGGGGCGCCGGTGCCGATTCGCGCACCGGCGCGCAGCTCGTGCAGCGGCGTGCCGTCTCGCGTGATCGCGACATCGCGGGCGTCCTCGCGGACCGGGGTCGCGGCGATGACGAGGCCGTCGGGCTGAGCTGTCGGCAGGTCCTTCAGGGAGTGCACCAGGATGTCGCACTCCCCCGCCACGAGCGCTTCGCGCAGCCGGTTGGCGAACACCCCGGTGCCGCCGATCTCGGAGAGCGATGCCCGGTTGGTGTCGCCCTCGGACACGATCGGCACCAGCTCGACCGGGCGCCCGATGATCTTCGCAAGGGCGTCCGCGACGTGCCCGGACTGCGCCTGCGCGAGCGCGCTGCGCCGGGTGCCGAGACGGATGGGAGCGGTCACTGCAGCACGTCGGCGATCTCGTCGAGGCGCAGGCGGCGCCCGGTGTAGAAGGGCACCTCCTCCTTCACGAAGCGGCGGGCCTCGGTGTAGCGCAGGTCGCGCATCAGGTCGACCAGCTCGGTCGGGTCATCGGCCTCGAGCGGCAGCAGCCACTCGTAGTCGCCGAGAGCGAAGGCGGCGACGGTGTTGGCGATCACGCCGCGGTGCGCGGCTCCCTTGCGCCCGTGGTCCGCGAGCATCTGCCTGCGGTCGTCCTCGGAGGCGAGGTACCACTCAGGGGTGCGAACGAACGGGTAGAGGCAGAGCCAGCCCTTCGCCTCGACACCGCGGAGGAAGCCGGGCACGTGCGCGCGGTTGAACTCGGCGTCGCGGTGCACGCCCATCACGTTCCACACCGGCAGCAGCGGGCGCAGCAGGTCGGTGCGGCGCAGTCGGCGCAGGGCGCGCTGCAGCTCCTCGGCGGTGTCGCCGTGCAGCCAGACCATCAGGTCGGCGTCGGCCTTCAGACCGCTGACGTCGTAGAAGCCGCGCACCGAGACACCGGATTCCTCGATGTCGGCGACGATGGTCTCGATCTCGACGGATTCGGTCTCGGTGACCGGCGCGTCGGGGTTTCGGCGCCAGACGGCCCAGAGGGTGAAGCCTGCAGGGGCGGATTCGGATGGGATGTCTTCACGAACTTCCGGCATGCATCCAGTCTGCCCCTTCCTGAGGGGTGCCGCGTACCTGGAGACCTCGGTCCCTAGCGGGAGACCGCGCGCGCGAGCACCCAGACGAGGCCTCCGACCACGGCGGCGACCCCGGCGACGGCCGCCGCCGCGCCGATCGGGTTGCGCCGGGCGAACGCGCGAGCCTTGAGGATGCCGCGCTCCGACGCCTCCTCGACGCGTCGGGGCACATTGCCCTTGATCTCGATCGCGGCCAGCGCGGCCTTGAGCTCGGCACGAGCGGATGCCACCGGATCGACGATCCCGGCGGGTACGGCCGTGCGGGGCAGGGACGCCTTCGGGTCAGAATTCGTCATCGTCGGGCTCCTTCATCAGGCGGACGTCGGTGGCCACGGCCTGTCCCGGGTTCTCCCGCTTCACGACCTTGCGGAAGCGCAGCACGCCCAGCAGGGCGAACACGGCGATGGCAACGAAGAGGAACACGAAGACCGCGAGCGCGGCCAGCCAGGCCGGCCACCAGGAGGCCAGGCCGATGATCCCGAAGGCCAGCAGCACGGGGATCGCCCAGAACAGCAGGAACAGCACGATGACGAACCACATGCTGCCGATCCCGGCGTCCTTCGCCGTGCGCGACACCCACGCCTTGGCGGCGTCGATCTCGGCTGTGACGAGGTTGCGCACCAGCTCGGGCAGATCGCCGAGCAGCGTCAGCAGGCTGTCGTCGGCGCGATCGCGGTATCCGCGGGTCATGTCACTCCGCCTCTGAGGTCTTCTTCTTCGCCGTGCCGGAGGACTTCGCCGTCGTGCTCTTGGCGGCGGTCTTCGTGGCGGTGGTGCGCTTGGCCTCGGCCGCGGCGTCCTTCGCTGCATCCGCGACATCCTCGGCGGCGTCCTTGGCCGCATCCGCGGCCGAGTGGAGCCTCTGCTCTGGCGTGCCCGCGCTGGAGACCGCCTTGACGACGTTCACCGCGCCGGTCCACAGTGCGCCCGGAACGGCTGCCGCCTGCGCCTTGGCGAAGTCCTGTGCGCGCGTGACCTGCTTCTGCACCGGGTCGAGGTGCCAGACCTTGAGCCACTGCGTCTTGATCTGCTCATAGCGCTCGCGCCCTGCGCGGGTGCCGAGCACATAACCTACGCCGAGTCCGACGACGA
>Ga0308161_1000356_pt1 | contig 79442 bp, 82 predicted proteins | sample PhyFR2_FD_201034 | JGI IMG/M metagenome (GOLD analysis project Ga0308161, IMG submission 201034) | Phyllosphere microbial communities from UC Gill Tract Community Farm, Albany, California, United States - DLSLF.R2 | ecosystem: Host-associated > Plants > Phyllosphere > Unclassified | place: USA...
TCTTCAGAGAGATGCAGCGCTTCATTAACGGCGTAAGAGAAAAATCCGTAGGAAGAAATGGTTTTTGCCAGGGAATGTTTCAGAAGAAAATCTTCGTGGAAAATCAACAGGTAACCTGTGTTTTTGCAATCCATCGTCTGCAGATCCAGATACTGAACCTGGTTGGGCGCTGTAAAACTCAACACCCCTTTATCATAATCGTAATGCTGTTGTCCGTATTTTATTTTTCCTGTAGCGTTCCGTTTCAGGGCTACACAGTAATAACGGCTCACAAAGCCTTTCCATACTTCATCTTCAATAAAAATACTTTCCGAAAGATTGATCACGCTTACCATCGGATGTTTCGGTTCCGGAAGCGACAAAAGTCTGTGAAAATGGGAAATAGATTGTATGGTGTTCATACTTAAGGTTTATAATAGTAAAGGTAACAATTATTTGAATTCTTCAAAGCGTCTTAGATTTGGGCGCCTTTTCCGTCTTCCACTCCCGCTTTTTTGCTTCACTTCGTTCCGCAAAAAGAGCTCCGTTCAAGCCGGGGCGCATAAAAGTACTTTATAAACCTAACAGATTTCAAAAACCTGTTAGGTTTGAATTATTATGAATTTTACTTTAAAGATTTAACTTTGAAAAGGAAATACTAATAATCTAAGAGTCCCATCCCGAATTCATCATACGTCGCTCCCGTATCTGTTCCCAACGGCACAATACTTTCAAGCTTCTCAATATCAGATTCGCTTAACTGAATGCTTGCCGCTTCAATATTCTGTTCAAGATATTTTCTGCGTTTTGTTCCCGGGATCGGAACAATTCCTTTGCTGATGATCCAGGCAAGAGCCAATTGAGAAGACGTAATTCCTTTTTCTTTTGCCATTTTTTCAATGGCTTCCACCAATTCGATGTTTTTATGGAAATGCTGTTCCTGAAATCTTGGGATTCCTCTTCGGAAGTCATTTTCCGGCAAATCATCAATGGAACGAATCTGTCCGGATAAAAATCCTCTTCCCAGTGGAGAATAGGCTACAAAACCGATTCCCAATTCATTCAGCGTTTTGATGACGCCCTTTTCTTCAACGGTTCTTTCAAACAAAGAATATTCGCTCTGAACCGCAGAAATCGGATGAACGGCGTGTGCTTTCTTTACGGTTTCAGAAGATACTTCGGATAAACCAATGTAACCGATTTTACCTTCTTTTACCAGATCGCTCATGGCGCCAACCGTTTCTTCTACCGGAACATTCTTATCCAGTCGGTGCATATAATACAGGTCGATGTAATCAGTTTTCAGATTTTTCAGTGAGCGTTCAACAGATTTTTTAACATAGTCTTTACTTCCGTTGATTTTCCAGGTGATCTGCTCATTGTCATCAATTTCCCAGCCGAATTTGGTGGCGATGATATACTGGTCACGATTACCTTCAATTGCTTTTGCTATAAGCTGCTCGTTTTTAAAAGGACCGTACAGATCTGCCGTGTCCAGAAAATTTCCGCCCAGTTCCAAAGAACGGTGAATGGTTGCAATAGCTTCTGCTTCGTCTGCAGGACCATACATGTTGGCGTCGCCAAACCCTGTCATTCCCATACATCCTAAACCGATATTCGGGATGATGAGTCCCTGGCTTCCTAATTTTACCTGATTCAATTTCATAATGTTGATTTTTATTGATACAAAATTGAAGAGAAATTAAGAACCGGATGTATGCAAAATGAAGATTGTCGTATGCAAATTACAGGTGAGCAGAATTTTAATCTAATTCATTACGCTGAATATAAAACAATGTACGTTCAGAAACAGGGTAAAGAATTAATTATTCTTTCTGTTGTTATTATGATTATGATGTTTAACTATTTCTTTGCCTTCGAACCCATATAAAAACTCATTTTTCCGCCATTCATGATATCCGAATGTTTTAATGTAAAGTTTTTAATTTCCTTACCATTCAACAGGATTTTTTGAACATACACATTTTTCGGGCTTTGATTAATGGCTTCAATTTCAAATATTTTTCCGTTTTCTAAATTCAAAATCGCATGATCAATTGCCGGACTTCCAATGGCATACTCTCCCGAACCCGGAGCAACAGGATAAAATCCAAGCGAACTCAAAATATACCATGCACTCATTTGTCCCGCATCGTCGTTTCCACCTAATCCATCTGGAGTCGCTTTATATTGCATTTCAAGAATTCTTCTGATCTGCGCCTGCGTTTTCCAGGGCTGTCCTGCCCAATTATAAAGATATGCAACATGATGTGCCGGTTCGTTTCCGTGGACGTATCCTCCGATAATGCCTTCTCTTGTAATGTCCTCTGTATCTGCAAAAAATTCGTCCGGCAAATGCATGGTGAACAATTCATCCAGCTTGGAAGCAAATTTTTTCTTTCCGCCCATAAGCTGAATTAATTCATCCGGATTATGAGGTACGAAAAAAGTATAATTCCATGAATTTCCCTCGATGAAGCCCTGTCCGTGCGTGCTCAGCGGACTAAAATCTTTTTTAAAACTTCCGTCTGCAAGATGGGGACGCATGAATCCAATACTTTTATCGAAATTATTTTTCCAGTTTTCGGAGCGTTTGATGAACTGATTATAGATTTCTGTTTCACCCAGATGTTTCGCCAGCTGTGCGATTGCCCAGTCGTCATAAGCATATTCCAGCGTATTGGAGACAGAAGTTCCGTTTTTTTCGGCAGCAATATATCCGAGATCGATATATTGTCCGATTCCCTCATAGTCTCTTTTATTTGCCGTAGCAATACAGGCTTGTAAAGCAGCTTTTGCATCACCGTCATAATTTCCTTTAATAATGGCATCTGCGACAACACTTACGCTGTGATAGCCGCTCATGCACCAGTTGTCATTGGCATAGTGCGACCATATCGGCAGCATTTTCATGGAAAACTGATCGTAATGTGCCATCATCGACCTCACCATATCGCTGTTTCTTTTTGGCTGAATAATATTAAAAAAGGGATGTAGTGCACGATAGGTATCCCAAAGTGAAAAAGTAGTATAATTGGTGAAGTTTTCTGCATGGTGAATATTTTGATCCAAACCTTTATATTCTCCGTTTACATCCATATACGTGGTCGGATTGATAAAAGTGTGGTACATTGCCGTATAAAAATTCGTTTTCTCAGTATCTGAACCTTTAATGACGATTTTATTAAGCTCATCATTCCAGATTTCCTGGGTTTGTGCTTTTAACTGGTCAAAAGATAAATTTCCGTCTTCTTTTTCAAGATTTTCCAAGGCATTGGCCTGGCTTACCGGTGAAATGGCTAATTTAATTTCAATCGCTTCATTTTCATTCGTATCAAAATCGAAATACATTTTCAGGTTTTTCCCAGCGATTTCCGGGAAGTTTTTCGTCTGGTCGAATTTTCTCCAGAATCCATTGTACACCTGTTTTCCATCATAGTTCTTTTGTCCGTAGGATTTAAAAGGCTTTGAGAATTTCATCGCAAAATAAACGGTTCTTGTTCTTGCCCAACCGTTGGTCTGCCGGTAGCCGGTAACGGTATTTCCGTTTTCCACCCGAACATAGGTCCAGATGTTTTTTCCTTCATAATTGTAAATTCCGGCCATAAGATCGAAAATAATATGTGCCTGGTCCGACTTCGGAAAAGTGTATCGATGGACACCAACTCTTGTTGTTGAGGTTAATTCGGCTAAAATATTATGATCCTCCAGTTTTACTTTGTAATAGCCGGCTTCTGCTTTCTCATTGGCATGTGAAAATCTGCTTCTGTAGCCATTTTCAGGATGATCTGCAGTTCCGGGATTCAGCTGTAACTGCCCAACAGTCGGCATTATTAAGAAATCTCCCAGATCAGAATGTCCTGTTCCGCTGAAATGGGTCGAACTGAATCCTACAATGGTTTTATCTTCGTAACGATAGCCGGCGCAGTATTTATAGACCTTGCCATTATATTTTCCGTTGAGTTCATAAGCAATAGTATCGGTTTCCGGACTTAACTGAACGGCTCCGAAGGGTGCAGTTGCTCCGGGATAGGTATGCCCCATTTTCTCTGTGCCAATCAGCGGATTGACATATTGTATTAATTTTTCAGATTTCTGGGCGTTGGTAAATGCGCCAAAAAACAAAAGAAGAAAAACAAAAGTTCCGGGATTTTTCATGCAAGAATTTTTTGATGCATAAATTTAGATAAAATCGAATGATAATGATTTATGGTTTTCGATTAATCATTATTTTTCAGAAAAACGGAAGCCAATACCATGCAGATTTTCAATGACAATATTTTCTTCATCTGCCAATACTTTCCGTAATCTGGAGATAAATACATCCAGGCTTCTTCCCATGAAATAATCATCATCGCCCCAGATGGCTTTCAGAATTTCCTGTCTTTTCAGCACCGTATTTTTATTCCGGATAAAATATAACAGCAGGTCAGATTCTCTTTGGGTAAGGGTTATGATATTTTCTGAATCCTGTAAAGTATAGTTTTTGGGATCAAAAGTATATTTTCCAACTTTAAATTTTGATGGAGAAGTATTTGTTTTCTTAGATCGTTTTAGAAAAACTTCAATTTTCAGAATCAGTTCTTCAATGCTGAAAGGTTTTACCAGATAATCATCGGCACCGATCTTTAATCCTTTGATACGGTCTTCTTTCAATGCTTTTGCAGAAAGAAAAATAATTGGGATTTCGGTATTTTTTTCACGAATTTGCTCAGCCAGTTCAAAGCCGTTGAGCTCGGGCATCATAATGTCAAGCAAGCAAATGTCAAAAGTTTCTTTATTAAATGCGTCAAGTGCTGATTTTCCGTCGCGGTAGCATGAAATGTCATAATAATTTTCCAGGCTGTCCTGAATCAGGAAGGCAATTGTCTCGTCATCTTCGGCATATAGAATTTTAGATTTTTCCATGGCTTTCACATTATTAAAGTGGCAAAGTAAGGGTAATGGTAATTCCTTTATCTGCATTGTTTTCAACTGAAATTTTCCAGTTATGCTGCCGGACAATTTTTTTTACATAAAATAAACCTAACCCAAAACCATTCACTTCATCGCTCTTTTTGGTATTCACTCTGTAAAATTTATCAAAAATGTGAGGCATATTTTTAGCAGGAATCCCTATTCCGTTATCTTTAAACTTTAAATATAATGCTTTTGAATCTTTTAGTGCAGAAATGATGATTATTGGTTTCGTATCGCAATATTTGATGGAATTGTCTAAAATATTATAAACAATATTGGCAAAATGAAACTCATCGGCAATGATTGTAATAGTGCTGTCTACAGCTATTTCCACAGAAAGGTTTTCATTCTTCTGCTTTATATTGTCAACAATTTCCTGAATGAATGGCAGCAAAACAATCCTCTGTGGCTTCAAAGATAAACCTGATGCATCATTTTTGGCAATATTCAGGATCTTTTCGATATGTCGATTAAGTTTATGGCTTTGTTCGGTAATAATCGAAGTATAGGTCTGCAGTTTCGGGTTTTCTTTTACGGCATCCTGTTTTGTAAGCGATTCTGAAGCCAGCAATATGGAAGAAAGCGGTGTTTTGAATTCATGCGTCATATTGTTGATAAAGTCCCTCTGAAGTTCCGAGAATTTTTTCTGCTGAATAATAGTATAAATAGAATAAACATACACAAGAAGAATAATAATCAGCGCAAAGGTAAGTACGTACCAAAACCGCAATGAGCTGATGAGGTACGTGGTCTTGTCGGGAAAGCGGATGGAGAAATAGTAAACAAGATTTTTATGTTTGGGAAATTTGATTATTTTTTCATTCGGGCTTTCCTGATGTTTGGAGATAAACTTACCATAAACCATCTGATCACTATGGCAGTTGTATAAAGCATATACATAGTTGGTATTGATCTGGAAACGCGTGAACTCCGTTTTCAGATAATGCTCCAGCAGTTCAGGGTGAAATTCATTATTGATATTGACGACGTAATAATCATTGGAAATATTCTGGACGGGACTTTCCGTATAAGAAGTTTTTCCTCCGGAAAGCTTTTCTGCAACTTCAAGCAGCGCCACATTTACAGTCTGATTGAATTTTTTATCCTCAAGATTATAAGCCTGGCGTGTCCACATCAGCTGGGCTATCAGAATCCCGATGATCGCGACAAATCCGAGAGAGATGATAATATTGAGCTTCTTTATTTCCATTTACAGACAATAATATCCAAAAATATCTATTTATCTTTTATTATTAACAACTCATTAACAAATGTTTGAAACCGGTTAACATGCAGAACTGATCGTGCACTTTACATTTGTTGTATCAAAATAACAGAATTTCTTTAATTATTAAAAATTGTATATCATGAAAAAATTAAAAGTAACCGCTCTTTTGGCTGTATTGGCATTTTCTCCTTTTTATGCAGGAATATTCCCAGCTGAAAATCATCCCGTTGTAAAAGTATTGGCAGATGCCGTAAAATGGAAATCAGAATCTATTGATGTAGGAAATATTCCTCAGGGGAAACCTAAAGTTATTCGATTTGAATTTACCAATACCTCAAAAAAACCGATCGTGATTGAAAATGTAGCACCATCTTGTGGCTGTACAACAGCAGATTATACAAAAACGCCTATCCTTCCGGGGAAAAAAGGATTTGTAGAAGCAAGCTACAACGCGGCTAATGCAGGTCCGTTCATGAAAACGGTAAACGTTACCACCAGCGACAGCAAAACTCCGAAAACACTTTCTTTTAAAGGAACAGTTGTTGCTTCTTAATCTGGATTAATTTAATCTTGTTCAATATAAAAAACAGCCTGATCATTATCGTTCGGGCTGTTTTTGTCTTTTTAGGAGCAGTTGATCCCATGAAAACCTGTTGTGTATTTTATTTGAAGCTTTTTGACTTCGTCGAATTGTAATTTTATTTCTTTAAGGAGCAATTTCCGGCTTTCCGCACTCGCTATTTTGTAGGTTTTGGCGCGGCAGCTTCGCTGCCGCGCCAAAACCTACGAAATGAGCTCAGACAAAGCTGCAATCCGGGCTATGCTCGAAGACATAATTTCAATATCTGGAATTCAAAACAATTATTACTCTAATTAGAATGAATAACCATCTTTCTCTGACTTTTTTTGTAATCTTTTGACACCTTTTCCACGATAATCCTTTGCATCTTTTTCAGCAAAAACAAAATAAATTATTTGGCGCATTATTTCTTAGGCTATTTTACAGGACGGCATTTCAATATTTAGTATTTTTAAGAAAAAATAAACAGTATGAACCTATATACACAGCCCATGCTAAAGGAAGACGCCTTAAAAGATAAAGTAGCCATTGTTACAGGAGGCGGAAGCGGTCTTGGAAAAGCGATGACAAAATATTTTCTTCAGTTGGGCGCAAAAGTGGTGATCACTTCAAGAAATCTGGAAAAACTACAGGCAACCGCAAAAGAATTGGAAGACGAAACCGGCGGAACCGTTCTCTGTGTATCATGTGATGTCAGAAACTGGGACGAAGTAGAAGCTATGAAGGAAGCTGCTTTAAAAGCATTCGGAAAAATCGATATTCTATTGAATAATGCGGCCGGAAATTTTATTTCCCCGACAGAAAGGCTGACACACTCTGCCTTCGATTCTATCCTGGATATCGTTTTAAAAGGAACAAAAAACTGTACCCTTTCTATAGGTAAGCACTGGATTGATTCCAAAACACCGGGAACCGTTCTCAATATTGTAACCACCTATTCATGGACGGGTTCTGCATACGTTGTTCCATCAGCCTGTGCTAAAGCAGGAGTATTGGCAATGACAAGATCTCTGGCCGTAGAGTGGGCAAAATACGGAATCCGTTTCAATGCTATTGCTCCGGGACCTTTCCCTACAAAAGGAGCCTGGGACAGATTGCTTCCGGGAGATCTGCAGGAAAAATTCGATATGAGAAAAAAAGTCCCGCTGCGAAGAGTAGGAGAGCATCAGGAATTAGCCAATCTTGCCGCATATCTTGTTTCTGATTATTCTGCTTACATGAACGGGGAGGTTGTAACGATTGATGGAGGAGAATGGCTGCAGGGCGCCGGTGAATTTAATATGCTGGAAGACATTCCGCAGGAAATGTGGGACGCTCTGGAAGCAATGATTAAAGCAAAAAAATCAAATTAATTTTTTGGTATTGTCAGAAGTCTGTTTGAGCTAATTTAAATTTTAACCGTATCATCAATAAGATTAAAAGGATTCTATGGTTTTAAAATCTTTGATTTTATTCTTTTGGAAGCTTTGTTAAAAAAAAAATATTAAAATAGCTTTTTGTTTCTTTGTGGTTAAATAAGATTAAAAGCCTTAAGTAAAAAGTAAAGTAGATTCTCTATCGGGAATCTACTTTTTTTATTTGGGTGATTTTACGGTTGAAGTTTAGTTGAATCACTGATATAGGTCACTATTTAGCGACATACATTTGCAGTAGAAATTTTTACTAAAAACAATTCAAAAACATGGAAACATTAAAGTCGGTGTTGGAAGCAAACCACACCAAAAAATCAAAAAACGAATTAATTGACCTTTTAACAGGACTTGAAAAATCATTAACGCCTGCAGTGTATGAAAAAGTTTCAGGAATCGAAACTTCTGAACTTACCGCTCTTTCAAACAAAGAATTATTAAACATCATCGATGATTTTAAGAAGAATTACGATGAAAAATGGGAAAAATCCTTCGCAGCAGTTTCATCGGAAGTAATGAAAATGATTGCTGGAAAAATGATCGCCGATGATCATGTTTTTAAAACATCAGGCGCGGAAAGCGCAGATTTCGCTGCAGAATTAGGAAGTATTGATTTTGCAAAAATAATTGGCGGTCCGCTCGATGCATGTGTTAAAGCACAATCCAACGCAGCAATCAGCACCGTGAGCTTCATCCAGCAGGTTGGTTTTGAAAAAGACGGAGAAGAAAACAAGCTTCGTATGGCAGAATTCAAATACAAAAAACATGTGCCGAATCCTGAATATAAAAACGAAGAAGAAACTCCGAATGTAGATCCTACCATCGAGCAGGATGTGGAAATTTCCGTTCCTTTCATTGCCTTGCTGAATGTACCAAGTTTCAGAATAGAAACCTGTGATGTAGATTTCAACGTGAAATTAAATTCAACCTATACCAAAGATGTAAGTGACGAATTCGGAATTAAAGCGGGAGCTTCAGGAGGCTTCGGTCCGGTAAAATTCAACGTCGATGTATCTTACAAAAGAACTTCCAGCACGGGAATTAAAGTAGAAAAGGAATATTCTCTTGGGGTAAAAGTAAAGGCAACCAATGACGAAATGCCTGCAGGATTGGAAAAAGTTCTTGGACTGCTTGCTCAATAAAACTTTTACGAGTCATGATTAAATTATCAGATTACCTGGATTATCTCAATAATGAGATAATTCAGGCTCGTAAAAAAGCAGACGAAAATGCAGTGGCCATCGCAAAAGAGTATGCTCAACACGAGTACTTAAAATATTTTAAAGTTCCGAGATATTCGCTTCCCAGCGTGAAAATGGATATTCCTATTAAAATCACCGATATTGATGCCGATGCCGACAGGAACTTTCCGATAAACGAACTCAAATTAATTCACGATGTCAACGAACGAATTTATACGGTCAACAAAGAAAAACAGCTGAATATCCAGCCGATATCTACAAAAAATATTCAGACTGAAGATTTCAGGACAATAGTCAATTCCATCAGAACAGGAGGGTTGGCTTCCGTCAGATTACAAAAACAGGAAACAGGAGCACAAATGGCTGATATTAAAAAAACTTCGGTCAGAGCTATTGCTGCAACCCCGCAAAAGCCTGTGGAAAGACCTATTGACGGAACTTCAACGGAAGAAGAATCTTTAGTGCTGCAACAAATTTATGCGGAAGTGCTAAACAGGTACAGTTTAATCAATTCAAAATTAAACAACATCTATATTGACCCGAATACCAATTCTGCTGAAGATAAAGATAAATTATTCATCAACCTTCATGTGGAGATGGAAGAAGAAGGCATCAGGATCATGTCCTACAAAGACAAAGACGGTAAAGAAATAGAACAGATAATTTTTGAATAATGCAGGAACTCGTTCATCATACGATACAGAAAATTCAGGAACTATTTCAGCAATTTAATAAGGTTCAGGAGTTGTATCTGTCGAAATCCTTCGATTTTGACGGGCAGTTTGAAGCTTTTCTTCATGAATTTTTAGAATATTTAAAAACCAAAGGAAACACCACGTGCGAATCTGACGTGTTGAAGGTGATGAATATGATTTCAACCGTCAAAAGAGGATTCAATCCCATTCAGATGGAAAAAATAACCAACGCAAAACGAGAGCTTCAATGGGGTTTTTCATTCAACGCGATCGAAAGCATCCACGGATTGCTGACGGAGATGTACGGCAAAGAACAGAAAAAACTCGATGAAGCCGAAGAAATTCTTTCAGGGCTTATTGTTTCTTTATACCAGAACGGATTTTTAGATGAAGATAAAGTAAAAGATCTCAATACAATCCCCAAAATTGAAATATTCTGGAACTCGCTTGTTAACCACAACACACAGATTTTAGGAATTAACAAAAAACTGAGACTTAGTATGATTTCGGAAGATATATTCCTGGTTATTGAAAAAGTCCTTTTAAAACTAATATAAACAACGCTATGGAAAAAGAAAGATATATTGTTGTGCTCGAAGATCAGCAAAAAAATTCCCTCAGAAAAGTAGAAAACGAACTGGAAGTTACCATTACTTCGTCAGAATTTCTTTCATCAGAAAACCGCTCTTACGAGGTAATTGATAATGATAACGGTGTTCTTTATAAAAATTTGGGCGTTCTGGTAGTTGAAAATATGGATGAAGAACAACTGAAAAGTGCTGTTAAAAATGATTCTAATCCCATCGTTTATTTTGAAAAAGAAAGAGAATTCTTTTCTGCAGATGAATTATCTATCATCAATGAACTGAAAAAGCAATCCGCGGAAATTACCGATAAAATCTCGGAGCTGGAAAAATATATTACAAATAAACCTTTGCCGCAAAAATCCCTCATAGAAATGGAATGGGGATTAAAAGCGCTTAATATCGAAAATTCGCTCTACACCGGAAAAGGTATTGATATCTGTATTCTGGATACAGGAATAGAATTGTCGCACCCCGATTTTTCAGGAAGGGAAATTGAAGGAAAATCTTTCATCAGCGGAGAAAGCTGGGACCGCGACCCGAATGGACACGGGACACACTGTGCAGGAATAGCAGCCGGGAACATCAGACTGGACAACGGAAAGCGGTACGGAATAGCCAAAGATGCCAATTTAAAAATTGCCAAAGTGCTTTCCGATTCCGGAAAAGGAACCACCAGCAGCGTAATCGATGCCATAGACTGGGCTATTACAAAAAAATTCAGGGTTTTGTCTTTGTCACTGGCTTCTGCCGTAAAACTGAATGATACGCCTTCTCCACTTTTCGAAACGGTTGGAGCAAGAGCGTTGGAAAACAACTGTATCATTATTGCCGCTGCCGGAAACGACAGCAGCCGGCCATCAGTTCCAAAGCCGGTTTCTTCTCCTGCGAATACCTCTTCCATCATGGCAGTAGGAGCGATAGACGGGCATATGAAAATTGCGAAGTTCTCTAATGCCGGACTGAACCCCGCGACAGGAGGCAGCGTCAATATTTGTGCTCCTGGAGTCGACATTATCAGCACTTATCCTAAAAACAGCAAAAATAAAAGCAGTAGCTACTACGCGATGAGCGGAACAAGTATGGCTACACCGCACGTTTCCGGAATGATGGCATTGTACATGGAACAGTTCCCCGAAAAAACGGCAAAAGAAATCTGGGAACTTGCTGAAACCAGAGCAAAACCGATTGAAGGTTTGAAATACCGGGATATCGGAAGCGGATTAATACAGGCATAATTATGAAAACCTATATCGCAGTTCTGAAAAAAGATATTGATATTGAAAATCTTGAAAAAGAACTTAAAAAAAAGAATATAAAACCGGCGGCTCACTATACATCTATCGGAGTAGTAAAATTAGAGAGTGAAAAGCCGGTTTACCAGAAAGATTTTGAAGAATATTTCATTTCTGTAGAAGAAGATAAAAATATTAAGATTGAATAAACAATAAAAGCTCTTTTCAAGAATCAAATGATTTTAATTATTTATTAAAAGTTCCTGTTAAGTAGGCTTTCTATAGGATAAACCTTATTTTTGTTTTTAACTAAAATAAATGATTATGAGTTTCAGATTTTTAATCGTATGTATGATGATGTTTGCTTTAGGTTTTTCACAGGATCTTAAAGTGATGAGTTTTAATATCAGATTAAATGTAGATTCCGATAAAGAAAACGCCTGGACGAACAGGAAACAAGATGTAGCAGACCTTCTTTCCTATTACCATCCGGATTATTTCGGGGTTCAGGAAGCCTTGCCGGAACAGATGAAAGATATTAAAAACGGATTGAAAAATTATGATTATGTAGGCGTGGGCAGAGATGATGGAAAGGAAAAAGGTGAGTTTTCCGCGATATTTTATGATGCGGACAGATTGCAGGTTATCAAATCCGGGACTTTCTGGCTTTCCGAAACTCCTGAGAAACCTTCTAAAGGATGGGATGCAGCGCTGAACAGGATTTGTACCTATGCACTTTTTAAAGATAAAAAATCGGAAAAAGAATTTCTGGCCCTGAATCTTCACTTTGATCATATTGGCAACGTGGCAAGAGTGAAATCTTCTGAACTGATTTTAAAGAAAATCAAAGAACTGAATCCTAAAAACTTACCGGTAACCGTAAGCGGTGATTTTAATTTAACCGAAGATTCGGAACCGATAAAAATTATGTCACAGAACATGAAAGACAGTTTTTATCATTCAGAAACAAAACATTACGGCCCGAAAGGAACATTTACAGCATTTAACGTTAATGAAATTCCGAAAGACAGAATCGATTATATATTTGTAAAAGGATTTAAAATTAAATCCCATAGACACATTAATGACAGGAGAGAAAATCTTCTCTATCCGTCAGACCATTTTCCGGTACTTGCAGATTTACAGTTTTAACTGATATAAAAGACTGATATTTCGATTATGTAATTATTATTACTCTGTCGAAGCATTTTTCCCCAACAAACCATACAGGATCTTATCCCTGATCTCATCCGTGATTTCGGTGGTGGATTCTGTATTTCTTTTGAACCAGAAATAAGAATTATTCAACGTATGAAGGATGAATCTTGTTGTGAAAGCAGATGATCTCAGCTCCCAGTTTTCAGCCTGATAGATTTTGGAAATCAGTTCTTCCACTTCCTGCTGGTAATTTTTTCGCAGCGCAATAAATTCAGGAAGACGCTCTTCCAGGTGCTTCCATTCATTGGAGTAAATATGCGTAACATCGCGGTTTTTAAGAACCACCGACAAATGTTTTTCAATAAAAAGGTTGAGTTTTTCCCTTGGCGGAATATTCGTGTTCTTCACTTCCTGCAGCTCATCAAAGAATTCCTGGGCAATACCGAAACAAATCCATTCTAAAATTTCTTCTTTGGAACGGATGTGGGCATACAGTGAAGCGGCCTTGATGTTGAGTTTGGTCGCCAAATCCCTTACAGAGCTGCCCATATAACCTTTCTCCTTGAAAAGTTCTACAGCAACATCCAATATTTTCTTTTGTTTTTCTTTAAGCTCCATCTGGTAAAAGACAAAAGTAATTATTTTGATTTTAATATTTTGATTTTGAACGGATGATTTTGCCTTCAATAGGAACGGACTTTAGTCTATTTTAAAATATAAAAAATTTCTGATTACTTTAGCCTAAATCTATTATGCTCGTTTTAAACCTGATAAAAAATTTTGAGCTTCATATTTTTTCCAAATCTGACTTTTCTTCCATAATTTTTATTTGAAAACAGCCTAACCGGAATTTTTGTCTGTCAGAATCAAGTTTAAAATACATTTTTCGGAAAATTTGTCTCTATTCTTTAAAAAATCAATAATTGAATGCTTTTTGTGATATAGCTTTCGAATTAATTGATTAAATAGGATGGAGGGCATCAGAAATTAGAAACTCGGATTTAAAAAATTAATATGTATTAAACTCTTATGGTCTGAAATCTGATGTCTGAAATCAATACGATGAAAACTAAATTAAACCAAAACATATACAGAATATGAACTTAAATCAATATACCGTAAAATCGCAGGAAGCCATCCAGGCTGCTCAACAGGTAGCCATGGAATTCGGCAACCAGAGTATTGAACCTCAACATCTTCTTGAAGGTATTTTTCAGGTAGATGAAAATATTTCGCCTTTCTTATTAAAAAAATCTGAAGCTGATGCTGCTTTGGTAAGAGAGCGAAACCGTGAAAATTTAGAAAAGCTTCCGAAAGTGCAGGGTGGAAATATTTACCTCTCTCAATCGGCCAACAAAGTTTTGCTGGATGCACCCAACATCGCTAAAAAAATGGGGGATGAGTACGTAACCATAGAACATCTTTGGCTCTCTCTTTTGGAAACCAATTCAGAAGTTTCCAAAATGCTGAAAGATATGGGTGTTACCAAAAGCCTTCTAGAAGGAGGAATCAAAGAATTGAGAAAAGGAAGCAAGGCTACTTCTGCAAGTTCAGAAGAAACCTACCAGTCCTTAAATAAATATGCTAAAAACTTTAATGAATTAGCAGCGGAAGGTAAACTTGATCCTGTAATCGGACGTGATGAAGAAATCCGGAGAGTTTTACAGATTCTTTCGAGAAGAACAAAAAACAATCCAATCCTGATCGGTGAGCCGGGTGTTGGTAAAACAGCTATCGCAGAAGGTATTGCCCACAGGATTATCAGTGGTGACGTTCCTGAAAACCTGGTAGATAAGACCTTATATTCATTGGATATGGGAGCTTTGATCGCGGGAGCGAAATACAAAGGTGAGTTTGAAGAGCGTTTAAAATCCGTTGTAAATGAAGTCATTAAATCAGACGGACAGATTATTCTTTTCATTGACGAAATCCACACATTAGTGGGAGCCGGAGGCGGTGAAGGTGCAATGGATGCTGCCAACATTCTGAAACCAGCATTGGCAAGAGGTGAATTAAGAGCCATTGGTGCTACCACGCTCAATGAATATCAAAAATATTTTGAAAAAGATAAAGCGCTGGAAAGACGTTTCCAGAAAGTAATGGTGGAAGAACCGGATACGGAATCGGCCATCTCTATTCTTCGTGGAATTAAAGATAAATACGAAGCGCACCATAAAGTAAGAATCAAAGACGAAGCAATTATTGCTGCTGTGGAGATGTCACAACGATATATTTCCGACCGTTTTTTACCAGATAAGGCGATTGACCTTATTGATGAGGCTTCTGCAAAATTGAGGATGGAAATCAATTCAAAGCCCGAAGAATTGGATGTTTTAGACAGAAAATTAATGCAGCTGGAAATTGAGCTTGCCGCCATTTCAAGAGAAGGAAACCAGACAAAAATCGACCATTTAAAAGAAGATATTTCAAAAATTTCTGAGCAGAGAAATGAAATCAATGCAAAATGGCTGAAAGAAAAACAGAAGTCTGAAGATTTAACACAGATTAAAAAAGATATTGAGTCACTGAAACTGGAAGCGGAAAGAGCTTCAAGAGCAGGAGATTACGCGAAAGTAGCGGAAATACAGTACGGAAAACTCCGCGAAAAAGAAGAAGATCTTAAAAAGCTTGAAATCGAAATGCAGAATCATCAGAATGAGCTGATCAAGGAAGAAGTTACTTCCGAAAACATTTCTGAGGTGATTGCAAAATGGACCGGAATTCCTGTAACCAAGCTTCTTCAATCTGAAAGAGAAAAGTTATTGAATCTTGAAACAGAACTTCATCACAGAGTTGTAGGCCAGGATGAAGCCATCACAGCAGTTGCGGACGCCATAAGAAGAAACAGAGCAGGATTGAGTGATGATAAAAAGCCTATCGGTTCATTTTTATTCCTGGGAACAACCGGAGTCGGGAAAACCGAGCTGGCAAAAGCCCTGGCAGAGTTTTTATTCGATGATGAAAACAATATGACAAGAATTGATATGAGTGAATATCAGGAAAGACACAGCGTGTCCAGACTTGTCGGTGCGCCTCCGGGATATGTAGGCTATGATGAAGGCGGTCAGCTCACTGAAGCGGTGAGGAGAAGGCCCTATTCAGTAGTGTTGCTTGACGAAATAGAAAAAGCGCACCCGGATGTTTTCAATACTTTGTTACAGGTTTTGGATGACGGTCGTCTGACGGACAATAAAGGAAGAGTCGTGAATTTCAAAAACTCAATTATCATTATGACCTCGAATTTAGGATCACATTTAATTCAGGAGCGCTTCGATTCCGCTCAGCGTGACAAAGATGATAATATCAGTCCTGAAACTTTAGAGGAAGCCAAAGATGAAGTTTTTGATCTCTTGAAGCAGACCCTCCGTCCGGAATTCCTGAACAGAATTGATGAGGTGGTATTGTTTCAGCCGTTAAGAAAAAAAGAAATCGGAAAAATTGTTACCTACCAGCTGAGAGGATTCAATGATATGCTTTCAAAGCGAAACATCATTATGACAGCCACTCAGGACGCTGTAGATTATCTGATGAACAAAGGGTATGATCCTGCATTTGGTGCAAGACCGTTAAAAAGAGTCATTCAGCAGGAAGTTCTCAACAAATTGTCTCGTGAGATCCTTGCGGGAAATGTGAATGACGGCGACCGAATTACCTTGGATTATTTCGAGGAAACAGGTCTTGTCTTCAGGCCAACAGACTTATAAGTAGTTTTTTTTCATATATATTATTTTTGTAAGTAAGTGCTGCAGATTTTTCTGCAGCACTTATTTTTTATCGATTGTATTCAAATCTTTTATAATTTTAAATAAAACTTGCAATCCGTAAAATCCCTGAAAATAAACAGGAAAAAAACCATGTCGCAGCAATGTTATTTTTGCGAAATTTGCAGAGTCAATTAACATTAAAATACAAACTTATGAAAACACAAACTACTTCCGAAGCTGAAATACTGGATGTTGCCCAGCCGGCAAACACCATGTCTTATAGCCTTATCCAGACTCTGGTAAATAACTACAGAAACAATCAACTGATATCTGTAAAGGAAAAATTGGGAATAGATGATGCGCATTCTATTCATTTTGACCTTACAACGTTGAAAAAATTTATTGCTGATATCGAAACACTAGCCTCCGCAAACAATTCGTCAACCAATGTTGGAGATTTAGGAATTCGTTTTTATTATGCAGCTTATCCGAAACTTGAAAACTGGGACGTTATGAATGGTATCCCCATCGGTAAACAATATGCGGAAAAACATACATTGGTAATGGTTCCTACGATAAAAAGGCAAGATGAAAACGGTGTGATGCTAAGCTACGATTTTAATCCTATGAGCAGTGATGGGAAAGTGCTGGCAATGGCTTCTGCGAAAAATGCAGGTATCCAGTCTGATGTAGTTTGCCAGAATCACGGGGCCCTGATACCGCCCGATAGTGTAAAAACCGAATCATTTTAATATTCTTATCAACAAGACATTTTAACAATAAGCACAATGAGTGATTTCCAAAAAATAGCATTTGAAATTATGTATTGGGCAGAAGGTATTGCTGCCGCTGTCTCTCTTATTTTTTATAATAGAATAAAAGATAAATACTGGAAATACTTTGTGTTCTATCTCATTTTTATTTTTATAGGTGAAAGCATTGGCCGGTGGGGAAACCTTTTTTTTGAATATAATAAGCAGGCTTTTTACAATTATTTTGTAATCCCGGTTCAGTTCCTGTTTTTCTACTGGCTGTATGCTGCACGATCTTTCAAGAATATAAATCTCTTTCTTATACTCTCATCTGTTTACTTGCTGTCATTTATTCCGAGTGAATTTTTGTATTCTGCAAATAAAGTAATGTTTTCTCTTAATTATACATTGGGATGTCTTATTTTAATGATCCTTGTAGTCATGGAATACTATAAGCAGATTAATGATGCTGATATTATTAATTTCGACAAGAACAGGATGTTTTATATCAATCTTGGGGTGACACTGTTTTATATCGGGACATTGCCATTCTGGACTTTCCTGGAGCTTATCAAGCAATACCGTGAAATTTTCAATATTTACTTTGCTTATTTTCTAATTTCAGGGATTATTATGTATGTATTATTTTCAATATCTGTGATATGGGGAAAACAGAGCTCCTGATCACAATTTTTCTATTCAACATGTTTTTCGTGTTGTTTGTAGTTGCCGTGATCATGTACATCCGGAAATACAGGCAGCGTAAAAAAGAATACCTGCACGAAATTGAGGTGAAAAATGAAATCCACAAGCGTGAACTTCTTGCAACGCAACTGGAAATTCAGCAGGCTACCATGCAGCAGATAGGACGTGAGCTTCATGATAATATCGGACAGAAGCTTACCCTTGTCAGTCTTTACACCCAACAGCTTTTGTATGAAAACAAAGTTCCGGAAGTCAGTGAAAGGATTGAACAGGTATCGCAGATCATTAATCAGTCTTTGCAGGATCTCAGAAGTCTTTCAAAAACATTAACGGATGATAAAATTAATCAGAAGGAAATTGTAACTTTAATTCAGGAAGAAGTAGACAATACCAATGCTTTTAAAAAGTGCAAAGTATCCTTCAAATGTAATTTTAAACAGCTTGATTTAGGATTTGCCCATAAAAATGTATTGTTGAGAATTACTCAGGAATTTATCCAGAACAGTATAAAACATTCAAACTGCGAAAATATTTTCATTACCCTGAATACCTCTGAGGAAGTACTTTGGGAACTGAACATTAAAGACGACGGTATTGGTTTTGACCAGTTTAAAATCAAATCAAACGGAATTGGTCTCACCAATATGAAAAATAGAGCAGAAATCATAGGAGCTGATTTTTGCCTGGAAAGCCGGGAAAATTTTGGGACTACACTCAATATTATTTTAAAGAAATAATTATGAAAAAGACAATAGTGATTGTAGACGATCACACACTCATCGCAAAAGCGTTAGAAGGAATCATCGATAATTTTGAAGAATTTGAAGTGATTTACGTTGCGGAGAACGGGAAAGATCTTATTCAGAAATTTGAAAATAATAGCAGGATTCCGGACATTATTTTACTGGATATCAGCATGCCGATCATGGACGGGTTTGAAACCGTACTCTGGCTCAGAGAACATTATCCCGGTATTAAAGTAATGGCATTAAGCATGCAGGGAGACGATAAAAGTGTCATTAAAATGATTAAAAACGGAGCAAAAGGCTACCTGCTGAAAAATACACATCCGAAAGAACTTGAAAATGCACTTGTAAAATTAAATTCTGAAGGATTTTTCTACCCGGACTGGGCTTCGAAAATTATTTTCTCCAATATGAATAATAATGAGTCGGGCAACAGTGTTAAAATTTCAGACCGCGAAAAAGAATTTTTAAAATACACCGTCACTGAGCTTAGCTATAAAGAAATTGCAGATAAAATGTGTTGCAGCCCAAGAACAGTAGAAAGTTACAGGGATCAGCTTTGTGAAAAGCTCGATCTTAAAACCCGCGTAGGATTAGCTGTTTTTGCAATAAAAAATGGATTTGCAGTCTAAAACTCAATGTAATAAATTTAATAATAGGATAGATTATAGATATTTAAATCTATATTTTAATGATATATTTTCATGTTAATATTAAAAATGTTATTGATTGAATAATAAAATTAAGTAACAATCGTGTGAAATATTTGCATGTGAACTCTGAATTTCATAATTTCATTTTGTAACAAAATATATTTATATGAAAAAACTACTATTCGGAGTTCTTATGCTGAGCTTCCTGTCCTGTAACAGCGACAACATTACCAATCAGACGGAGGAAACATCAAACAACACAGAAAATTCAGGAGGATCTGCTTTAAAAAGAGGTTGCCCATCTGAAGAAATCAGGAAAACGGCCCTTCAGAAAAGTGCAGAGCTACGACAGAAATATTCCGCACTTGAAGCCAATACAGAAAAATTTGCTAACGATCTTAAACTGGGAAAAGTTTTATCCGACGGGACCGTTGAAATTCCCGTGGTGGTAAATGTCTTATACAGAACATCAACAGAAAACATTTCTGCTTCCCGTATTGCGGAGCAAATTGCAGTTCTGAATGCAGATTACGGAGGGACAAACAGTGATGTATCAAAAATCCCGACTGCTTTTCAGAGTTTGAAAGCCGGAGATGTAAAAGTAAGGTTCAGGCTGGCAAACACCATAAGAAAATCAACTACCAAAACAAGCTGGAGTACAAATGACGCTATGAAAAGAGCTTCCAGCGGAGGAATTGATGCAACAAGTCCGGCCAATTATCTTAATATCTGGGTCGTTGGAAATATGGGACAAATTCTGGGATATGCTACGTTCCCTGAATCTTCAGGACTTTGGAATGACGGTGTTGTAATTGCTGCTTCTTATTTCGGGAAAACAGGCGCGTCCGCACCATTCAATCAGGGAAGAACTGCTACGCATGAAGTGGGGCATTACCTTAACCTGAGACATATCTGGGGAGATGCTAATTGTGGAAATGATCTTGTAACCGATACGCCTACACAAACAGGACCTAACTACGGGAAGCCAAGCTATCCGCTGTACAATACCTGTGGAGGGGTGCAGAGATCAGTGATGTTCATGAATTATATGGATTATGTAGATGATGCAGCCATGTTCATGTTCTCTGCCGGACAAAAAACAAGAATGCAGTCTGTGGTAGCTTCATCAGGAGCAAGATCAGGATTACGATTATATTAATAAATAACTTTTCATAAATACGAAAGTCCGGCTGTTTCAGAATGAAACAGCCGGACTTGTTTTATAGCGTTTTCTTATTATCTTCAGGAGTGTAATCCATAAAAATTCCACCTTCAAGATTCACTGATTTTACCTTTTTCGTAATAGGAATCGTGAGCATGGTCTGTCGCTGGTCCTTTTCCCAGACAGAAGGTGAGAAATGAAGCTTTTCAACCGTTCCGTCATCATAGCTTATTTCTGCTTCAAAAGGGATCGCAAAGCCACCTATATTATTAATATTTACGGTTAAAAGATCATTCATCTGGCTCGCCCCGGCTATCTTTAGGTCAATATAATTATTGGTGTAAAACCAGTTGTTGAAGAACCAGTTAAGGTTTTTTCCCGAACCGGTATTCATAGAATAGAAATAATCCCACGGAATAGGATGTTTTCCGTTCCAGTTATTCATATAATGGTGCAGGGCTTTCTTAAAGACCTCATCTCCCAGATAATCCTTTAAAGCCAGATAAGATAATGATGCTTTCACATAGGAATTATTTCCGTATCCTGCGCCGCTTACCTGTGTGCTCATGGTAATAATAGGTTGGTCCTGTTCCGCTGAAGGATCATTAATCCATCGTTTTACCCTGAAATTTTTATAAAACTCTTTGGCTTTAGCCTCGCCGTTTTCATCGATCCCAATAAGATACTCCAGTGTTGTTGCCCACCCTTCATCCATAAAGGCATATCTTGTTTCGTTGATTCCCATGTAGAAAGGGAAGTAGGTATGTGCGATCTCATGATCTGCAGTCAATCTTGCATCCTGGAAATCATCAGGAATACTGGTGTCGTTAATCATCATTGGGTACTCCATATCCGCATATCCCTGTACAGCAGTCATTACATTGTACGGATATTCCACACCTGGCCAGTTTTTGGAAAACCAGTCCAGGTTATAGCGCATCCATTCTACATAATGTTCAAAATCTTTGGCTTCAGGTCCATATGCTGCCTGAACACTCGCTCTTTTAGTTTTCAGCTGAACACTGGAAGCATCCCACGCATAATGATTGCTTAATGCAAAGCAGAAGTCTGTAATATGGCTGGCTTTAAATTTCCAGGTGTTCCATTTATTTGGTTTTGTCACCTTTCCGGATTTCATTTCATGCTCCGTAGCTACGTGAATTACTTTGTCACTTTTTAAAGAAGCCCGATATCTTTTTAAATATTCTGATTGAAGAACTGCTTCAGGATTCAGGAAATCTCCGGTTGCCCATACCACGTAATTTTTTGGAGCAGTGATGGAAAAGCTGTAATCATTAAAATCATTATAAAACTCCTGTCTGTCGGAATGCGGAAGCATATCCCATCCGTTGTAATCATCATATACAGATATTCTGGGGAAGGAATACGCAACATAAAAAGTTTCCGGATCAATCTGCCCTTCTCTTCCGCTTTCTACCGATAAAGGGTATTCCCATTCAATCTTTATTTCAGCCTTAGCTTTTGATTTTAAAGCGGAATTAAGTTTTACCTTTTCAACAGTTCCCCAATGTTCACTGTTCACAGCATATTTTTCACCATTTACCACAAATGATTTAATGTGCAGCCCTGACGTTAAAAAATCTTTGGAAACCATCCCGGATCTCGGAGCCTGGGGTTTGTGTAAATTATTAACAAAACGAATTGCCAGCTCATTGAGGTTATCCGGACTATTGTTGCTGTAAAAGATGGTTTCTTTACCGGAAACAATTTTCGAGTTGGCATCCACTTTTACTTCTACATTGTACACTCCTTTATTTTGCCAGTAATTTTTTCCCGGTGCACCGGATACATCACGGGTACCGTTTGCATATGCTTTTTTAATATTTCTCGGCATATATAATTCCTGAGCGGAAAATTGCCATGAAACTAAAAACAACAGACCCAAAACCAATCTTTTCATTACAGTATGTTTATAATCAATTTAGTTTAACATAAAATTGCAAAAAAATGGTAAAAAAATAATATCTCAGTTAAATTGTTTTTTAAAAGAAATAAATCTTACCATTATTAAATCATCCTTAACTTATAAATAAATCCTTCAGTATAACTTACAAAGATACGTCAATTTAGCATGTATGATGTAAAATTGAATTTATTAATGCAAGGTTTTTTTATCTTTTTAGATCAGTTTTGACTTAATATTGTTCGTTTTACCTTTTACTGGTGTATCTATGATGAAAATCATAAAAATTTGGCAGAAACAAAAAATCTTTTTACATTTACACCTAACAAGTGTTAGTTAGTTAAGTATGGATTTTTCAGTTGAATATCTGAAGCTCGATCAGTTGAGACAGCTTCAGTCTGAGCGATTGGTAAAGCTGGTAGGCTATCTTGGAGAAAGTTCAGAATTTTATAGAAGGAGGTTTAATGAAAAGGGAATATCAGTACAGGATATCCGCTCGATTGAAGATATCACGAAACTTCCGATTACCTATAAGCAGGATTTGAGGGATAATTATCCGTTCGGCCTGTTTACCGTTCCGAAAAATGAACTGCAGAGAATTCACTGTTCAAGCGGAACAACGGGTAAACCGACGGTAGTGGGATATACAAAAGAAGACGTTGATCTATTCAGCGAAGTTGTGGCGAGATCTTTAAATGCAGCAGGAGCAAAACCTGGAATGCAGCTGCATAATGCTTATGGTTACGGAATTTTCACCGGTGGATTGGGATTGCATTATGGCGCTGAAAAATTAGGAATGAGTGTTCTCCCTATTTCCGGAGGCATGACGGCAAGACAGGTTGATTTAATTATGGATTTTAAGCCGGAAGTGATCTGCTGTTCACCTTCCTATGCTTTAACTATTGCTGATGAACTGGCCAGACGAGGAATTGCTGCAGATGAAATAAGCTTAAAATATGCTGTGCTAGGTTCAGAACCATGGACGGAAATTATAAGACATCATATTGAAGAAAGATTAGGCGTTCATGCAACCAATATTTACGGGTTGAGCGAAATTATCGGACCGGGAGTCTCAATGGAAGATTTCGAAGAAAAAGGTGGATCTTACATTTGGGAAGATCATTTTTATCCCGAAATTTTAGATCCGGTTACCAAACAGCCGGTGCCGTTTGGAGAGGAAGGCGTTTTGGTCATTACAACATTAACAAAAAAGGCAATGCCGCTTTTACGATATTGGACCAATGATATTACCAGTCTTTATTATGACGAAAATGGTAAAAGAACCATGGTGAAAATGAAACCGATAATCGGAAGAGCAGATGATATGCTGATCGTAAGAGGAGTAAATGTTTATCCCAGCCAGATTGAAGAAGCATTTTCTCACGTAGAAGGTGTGGTCCCGAATTATTATTTGACACCGGTTGAAAAAGAACAAATGTGTGTTGCGCTGGATATTGATGTGGAAGTGGATGATGAATTGGTAAGGGCGCAAAATTTAAGTTTAAATACCGACGATTATGCTATTTTTGTCGGAAATTTCGGGAAAAACATAGAAAACGAAATAAAGAAACGGGTAGGAATTACCACAAAAGTGAAAATTCATGCCCAGGACAGTTTACCTAAATGTGAAGGTGGAAAAATTAATAGAATATTAAAAACAAAATGAATTCATTTTATAAACTAAAAACGGTAAAAGTTCAGAAAGATACCAACGACGCAGTTAATGTAGCTGTTGAAGTTCCGGAAGAACTGAAAGATAAATTCAGGTTCAAGCAGGGGCAGTATCTCAATTTCCGGATGATGATCAACGGAAACGAAGAGAGACGGTCTTATTCTATCTGCAATGCGCCGAGTGAAAAAAGCAATACGCTGGAAGTATTGGTGAAATTATTGGAAGGCGGGAAAGTCTCAGGTTATTTCAACGAACATCTTCACATGGACGAGGTGCTTGAAGTGATGCCTCCGATGGGTGGTTTCAACACTTCTTATCATCCTACAAACGTTAAAACGTATATCGGCCTTGCTGCAGGAAGCGGAATTTCCCCGGTGTTGTCCAATATTAAAGAAAGCCTTTACCAGGAGCCTCTTTCCAATGCATATCTGTTCTACAGCAACAGAAGTATGAATCATGTAATGAAAAGAGCTGAAATTGATAAATTGGTAGAGCAGTTCAACGGAAGGCTGAAAGTAGTGTATCTGGTAAGCCGCGAGAAACATGAAGATCCGCTTTTTGAAGGAAGAATCTGTCCGGACAAACTCGGGCTGTTGTTTGAAAGATATGCTGATATCAATATAAAAGAAGCAACCTATTTCATTTGCGGTCCTTCAGAAATGATTAAAGGCATCGCAGATTATTTAAAGAAAGATAAAAAAGTACCTGCTATCCAGGTTTTATTTGAATATTTCACCGCCCCTGACGAGGAAAACACGGAGGAAATGAGTGATGAATTCAAAGCCATTGCCAATATCGAAAGTATGGTGACGGTAATCATTGATGATGATGAATATTCGTTCCACCTGAATTCAAAAAAAGAAAGTATCTTAGATAAAGCATTGAAAGACAATCTCCCTGTACCTTTTGCGTGTAAAGGAGGAGTGTGCTGTACGTGTAAAGCCGAAGTTTTGGAAGGAGAAGTTTTCATGGAGAAAAACTACGCGCTTACCGAAGAAGAAGTAGCCAGAGGTTACGTTCTTACCTGCCAATGTCATCCTACGACGAATGTGGTGATGCTGAATTATGATGTGTAATTAATATAACAATGTAACAATTTACCAATGTAAATGATAAGATTTAGCTCTAAAACTTTTTGGACTTGGCTAAGTGAAACGCCTCAGCGAACTTAAAAGCAGTTAGTAATAAATAAATCTTAGCAAACTTTGCGTTAAAATTTACCTTCATTTTAAATATTACAAAATGGAAATAGATATTGAAAAATTTGTACAGTACGTACATGAAGAAAATAAAGTAGAACCAAAAGATGTAATGCCTGACGATTACAGGAAATTATTGGTTCGTCAGATCTCACAGCACGCCCATTCTGAAATTGTGGGAATGCTCCCTGAAGCCAACTGGATTTCCAGAGCGCCCTCACTGAGAAGAAAAATGGCGCTTCTGGCCAAAGTTCAGGACGAGGCTGGTCACGGCTTATACCTGTATTCTGCAACGGAAACATTAGGAGACGGAACCGTAAGAGCGGACAGGGACGCAACATATGAAGATATGCTTTCAGGAAAAGCAAAATATTCAAGTATCTTCAATTATCCGACGTTAAGTTGGGCAGATATCGGCGCCATCGGCTGGCTGGTAGACGGTGCTGCCATTATGAATCAGGTAATGCTGATGGGAAATTCTTACGGCCCTTATTCCAGAGCGATGGTGAAAATCTGTAAGGAAGAATCTTTCCACCAAAGACAGGGTTATGAGATTTTAATGGCGCTTTGCCGTGGTACAAAACAGCAGAAAGAAATGGCTCAGGCTTCGTTAAACCGTTTCTGGTGGCCGGCTTTAATGATGTTCGGACCGAACGATGACAGTTCGCCAAACTCTAAGATCTCTATGAATTACAGAGTGAAAAGAGAAAGCAACGATAGTCTTCGTCAGAGATTCATCGATGTTACGGTTGCTCAGGCTGAGTTTTTAGGATTAACAATTCCTGACCCGGATCTGAAATGGAACGAAGAAAGACAACATTACGATTTCGGACAGCTCCCTTGGGATGAATTCATGGAAATCCTGAAAGGGAACGGACCGTGTAATAAAAAACGTATCGAAACCAAGAGAAAAGCACAGAGAGAAAATTCCTGGGTAAAAGAAGCTGCGGCGGCTTTCGCGGAGAAACAGGAAAAAATTTCAATATAACAATATAACAATATACCAATGTAAAAATGTAACAGTCCTATTGTCATTCTGAGCGAAGCGAAGAATCTCAGTATTGTTAAACTGTTATATTAATACATTGTTAAATTAATTTATTTATGGCAAATTTAGATGTGTGGGAAGTGTTTATACAGACTAAACCGGGATTATCTCACAAACACGTTGGAATAGTACAGGCACCGACTGCGGAAATGGCTTTGCAGAATGCAAGAGACGTTTATACAAGAAGAAAAGAAGGAACATCAGTTTGGGTAGTTCCAAGTAAATATATTGTGACTTCGGAAGGAGTGGATAAAGAAGCATTCTTCGATCCGGCTGATGACAAACTATACCGTCACCCGACTTTCTACGAAATTCCAAACGATGTAAAAAATATGTAAAACAGCGATTGGCTGTTAGCTTCCTGCAATTTGCTAAAAGCTAGACGCCAAAAGCCAAAAGCTAAAATAATGAACCCATTATACAATTATTTATTAAAACTCGCAGACGATAGCTTCATTATGGGACAGCGTTTGTCTGCGTGGTGCGGTGAAGGTCCTTATCTGGAGGAAGATATTGCATTGACGAATATCGCATTGGATGAACTTGGTCAGGCGAATAACCTTTATGTTTACGCTTCCAGAGTAATCGATGATGGTAAGAGTGAAGATGATTTGGCATTTTTAAGATACGAGCATGAATATGTGAACGCTCATTGGGTAGAACTTCCCAATGAAGATTATGCCCAAACAATTCTAAAAGTGTACGTTTTTGCGGTGTACCAGAAACTGATGTATGAAGCATTGTCCAATTCTGCAACCGAAGAACTGGCAGCCATTGCCCAAAAATCCTTAAAAGAGGTAAGATACCATTACACCCATGCTGCATCCTGGATGAAAATTTTTGCTCAGGGAACGGAAGAAAGCAGAACCCGTTTGGTAAAAGCCATTGAAAATATCTGGGAATACACCAAAGGCCTATTTGCAAAAACAGAAGGGGAAGAAGATCTGATCGCTTTAAATATTGCTCCGAATGCAGATGTTCTTTATGAAGAATTTCTGGCAATCACGCAGAAAGATTTTGCAGATTTCGGGTTGGAGTATCCAACAAATCCTTTCATGCAGCCAAAATCAAGAACAGGTTATCATACAGAATATTTTGGATATATGCTTTGTGAATTGCAATATATGCAGAGAGCGTATCCGGGTTGTACGTGGTAATATTTTAATATACCAATGTATCAATTTAACAGTTTAACAATATTGTTACAATGATACATTGTTAAATTATTAGATTTAAAATTGAAAAATCCTTTAGAAATATTAGAACTTGTTCCCGATCCGGAAATTCCTGTGATCAATATCGTGGAATTAGGCATTGTAAGAGAAGCGAAAATTACAGGTGAAAACTCCTGTGAAGTAACGATTACACCGACTTATTCTGCATGTCCCGCCATGTTTACCATTGAGGAAGACATCATCAAGATCATGAAGGAAAACGGCTGGGAGGCAAAAGTTACGACCAAAATGTTTCCTATCTGGACAACAGACTGGCTTACGGATGAAGCAAGAGAAAAACTTCGCGTCTACGGAATTACACCTCCCGAAAAAGGAGCCGATGAGCATCACATAGGGAAACCGAAGAAATGTCCGCGTTGCGGTTCTATGAACTCAAAACAGATCAGCAGGTTCGGATCAACTTTATGCAAGGCTTCTTACCAATGTTTAGACTGTTTAGAACCTTTTGACTATTTTAAATGTCACTAAACAATTTGAAAATGTGCTAATTTGAAAATGAGTAAATTAGTGGTGAATTAAAATTTTCAATTGTCTAATTTCAAATTAAAAAATTATAAACTATGTATACACAACTCGATATTGAGACCCATTTTGAAGGAAAGCTTAAAATCGCTTATCTCAACCAGCCTGACACGATGAATGCACTTACCAAGCCTTCTTTAGCAGATCTTAAAGATTTCATCAAAGAATGCAGCGAAGACAGCACGGTAAGATGTGTAGCAATTTCAGGAAGAGGAAGAGCTTTTTGTTCCGGTCAGAATCTGGATGATGCTTTTGTACAAGGAAATGAGCATCATGATAATGACATTATCAGAAAAATCGTAACCGATTATTACAACCCACTGGTTATGGAGATTACACGATGCAGAAAGCCTGTAGTGGCTTTGGTTAATGGTCCCGCAGTAGGAGCAGGAGCGATGTTGGCATTAATTTCTGATTTCGTTCTAGCGGCTGACAAATCATACTTCGCTCAGGCATTTTCGAATATCGGATTAATTCCTGATACAGGAGGAACTTATTTCTTGCCAAAATTAATGGGAAGACAACTGGCCAACTATTTAGCATTTACAGGAAAAAAATTATCGGCCGAGGAAGCAAAATCATACGGTTTGGTAGCAGAAGTTTTCAGTGAAGAAGAATTTGTTCCAAAATCAATGGAAATTCTTGAAAAAATGGCGAATATGCCGACGGCAGCTATTAAACTTACCAAAAAAGCCTTCGCTAACTCCTACAACAATACGTTGAAAGAGCAGCTGGAATTAGAAGCAGATTTACAGCAGGAAGCAGCAGAGACAGAAGATTTTAGAGAAGGAGTAAGTGCCTTTTTACAGAAAAGAAAACCTGATTATAAAGGAAAATAAGAATTAATATAACAATGTAGTAAGCTGGCAATGTAACAATGAACAAAATTTTTTACATTGGTAAACTGCTACATTGTTAGATTGTTACATTATAAAACATGAAGAATGTAGGAATTATCGGTGCCGGAACAATGGGAATCGGCATTGCACAAGTAGCCGCAACGAATGGATGCAAAGTCTGGATTTATGACGCGAATGCAAAACAGGTAGAAACGGCAACCATAGGATTGGAAAAAACACTGACCAGATTGGTCGACAAACAGAAAATTTCAGTAGAGAAAATGACTGAAATTTTAGCCAATATTTCCATCGCTACAGAATTAAAAGATTTCAAAGATTGCGAATTGATCATTGAAGCCATTATCGAAAACAAAGAAATCAAAACCAAAGTTTTCACAGAATTAGAGAAACACGTTTCAGAAAGCTGTGTCATCGGTTCCAATACATCATCCATTTCTATCACCTCTCTCGGTGCAGAATTACAGAAACCGGAGCGTTTCATCGGAATTCACTTCTTCAATCCGGCTCCTTTGATGCCTTTAGTGGAAGTTATTCCATCCTTATTAACAGAAAAATCTTTAGCGAAAAAAATCTATAATCTGATGAAAGACTGGGGGAAAACTCCGGTTATTGCAAAAGATATTCCCGGATTTATCGTCAACAGAATTGCGCGTCCTTACTACGGTGAAGCGTTAAGAATTGTTGAAGAAAACATCGCAACGGTAGAACAGGTGGATGAAGCGATGAAAACCATGGGGAACTTCAGAATGGGACCGTTTGAGCTGATGGATTTAATCGGTGTTGACGTAAATTTCTCGGTAACTAAAACAGTTTACAACGAATATTTCTACGATCCGAAATACAAACCATCTCTTCTTCAGCAAAGAATGTCAGAGGCAAAACTTCATGGAAGAAAAACAGGAAAAGGATTTTACGATTATTCGGAGGGAGCTGTCAAAGTAGAACCTGTGAAAGATGAAGCGCTTTATCAGCAAATATTCATGAGAATTATTTCTATGTTGATTAATGAAGCCGTAGAAGCAAAAAGATTAGGCGTGGCAAATGATGAAGATCTGGAACTGGCAATGCAGAAAGGGGTAAATTATCCTAAAGGATTATTAGCCTGGGGAAAAGAAATCGGATATTCCAAAATCTCCGAAACTCTGCAGAATCTGTACGAAGAATATCAGGAAGAAAGATACAGACAAAGCCCGTTGCTTTGTAAAATGTAACAATATACCAATCTAACAATTTATTTGTTATTCTGAGCAAAGCGAAGAATCTCTCTTGGTAAACTGTTACATTGTTAAATTATTAAATTAAAAATGAATATAGACGGATTCAGAGCCGAACTGGAAACAAGATTGAATATTGAAAAAGAATACATTGTTCAGGAACTTTCTTTGATAACTGACTATCAGGAAAAGCTTGAATTATTAGGCAAATTCAATGAAAAATATAAGGAGCTTATTAAGAGAATTTCCAATGAAGAAGGAATTGATTTAAATACTTCTTATCCGGCAGAAAATCTTTCATACGGACAGATCATTCTCGGTAAGACCATGAATATTTATGACCGGTTGGCCGACGAATTATATGAAAAAATAACACATTCATCTGAAACTTAAAAGCCATGTTTAAAAGAATCTTTACAAAAAAGAACTTTTTACGCTCTTTCATAAACGCAATCATTTTTGTGGTTGCCTTTTCTCTAAACAAATTTCTTTTTTATTATTTAGGATGGGTCGATGAAAAAAGCATCAATATATATGGTTTTATATTTTATTTCGTGTTTATGTTTTTAGCTTTTTTCATTTTGAACGGCAGAGAGTACACATGGAAAGATATGATTAGATTTAAAAATTTAAATAAGAGTAAATGAATCCGAGACAGGTTGCAGAATATATGTTCGATCAGGATTTCTTTTCCCAATGGATGAATATCAGACTGATTGACGTTAAAGAAAATTATTGCTTAATAGAAATGCCCATTAAGAAAGAAATGATTAACGGGCTGAAAACGGTTCACGGAGGCGTTACTTTTGCTTTTGCAGATTCGGCGCTGGCTTTTTCTTCCAACAATTCCGGAGACGCCGCCGTTGCATTAAACTGTATCATCAATTTTACGAAAGCGGGAAAAGAGGGCGACACTTTCAGAGCAGAAAGCATTTTGGTCAACGAAACCAGAAAAACCGCTGTTTACGATATTAAAATCACCAATCAAAATGAAGAACTGGTTGCAAAATTTGTCGGAACAGTTTATAAAATAGGAAAAAAAGTAACGGAGCTGTAACTCAATGTAACAATTTATCAGTATATCAATTTAACAATGATGAAATAAAATTAAATGAACACAAATGATAAATTTCGAGAACAATCCATTAATTGAGAAAACAGTTCAATTTTCTTTAGATATTATTGAATTTTGTGAACTGTTAGATGAAAAAAGAAAATTTGTTATTGCTAAACAATTGTTACGCTCTGGGACAAGTATAGGAGCCAACTCATTTGAAGCACAAAACCCACACAGCAAGAATGATTTTATCAATAAAATTAAAATTGCGGCAAAAGAATTAGAAGAAACAAAATATTGGCTCTATCTCTGTAAGCATTCAAAAACTTATCCTTTTAATGAAAAGTTAGAACTTCAGGTTACCGAGATTGGGAAAATTATATATAAAATATTAAGTACAAGTTTAAAAAATTAATCTAGCAATGTACCAGTTTATCAATGTGTCAATAATTGTTACACTTTTACATTGCCAGATTGTTACATTAAAAACATTATGAACAACGTATACATTATAGATTACATAAGAACTCCCATTTCAAAATTAAGCGGAGGACTTTCAGAAGTAAGAGCCGATGATTTGGCTGCCATTGTGATTAAAGAAATTGTAGCAAAAAACCCTGAAGTTCCTGTGGAGGAAATTGAGGACGTTATTTTCGGATGTGCCAACCAGGCAGGTGAAGATAACAGAAACGTAGCCAGAATGGGACTTTTATTGGCTGGACTTCCATATAAAATCGGAGGCGAAACAGTGAATAGATTGTGTGCTTCAGGAATGTCTGCGGTGGCAAATGCTTTCCGTTCAATTGCTTCAGGAGAAGGTGAAATTTATATCGCAGGCGGAGTAGAGCATATGACACGTTCTCCTTATGTAATGTCAAAACCAAGCACAGCTTTCGGAAGAGACAGCCAGATGTTTGATACCACTTTCGGATGGAGATTCATCAACCCGAAAATGAAAGAAATGTACGGCGTTGACGGAATGGGCGAAACTGCAGAAAATTTAGCGGATATCCACAACATCAGTCGTGAAGATCAGGATAAATTTGCACTTTGGTCACAGCAGAAAGCGACAAAAGCCCAGGAAAGCGGAAGACTGGCAGAAGAAATTGTAAAAGTTGAAATTCCTCAGAAAAAAGGCGAACCGAAAATTTTTGATAAAGACGAATTTATTAAGCCAACGTCTTCCATGGAGGGACTAGGAAAACTTCGTCCTGCTTTCAGGAAAGAAGGAACCGTAACGGCAGGAAATGCCTCTGGAATGAATGACGGAGCCGCAGCTTTAATTTTGGCCAGTGAAGAAGCCGTACAAAAATACGGACTTCATCCGATCGCTAAAATACTGGGTTCGGCAGTTGCGGGAGTAGAACCGAGAATTATGGGAATCGGACCGGTGGAAGCCACTCAAAAGCTATTAAAAAGACTAAATCTTTCATTAGACGATATGGATATTATCGAACTGAATGAAGCGTTTGCAGCACAGGCTTTGGCAGTAACCAGAAGTTTGGGATTAAAAGATGATGATTCAAGAGTGAATCCAAACGGAGGAGCGATTGCGATTGGTCATCCGCTGGGAGTTTCAGGAGCAAGAATCGTTGGTTCTGCGGCAATGGAACTTCAGAAGCAGGATAAAAAATATGCACTGTGTACGCTTTGTATCGGTGTCGGGCAAGGCTATGCGATGGTGATTGAAAAAGTATAACTTTTTTAATAATGTAACAATATAGAAATGTATCAATGTATCAATTCCATTGTAATGGTGCATAGTGAACTTGTCGAATTATCTATTGGTAAACTGTTAGATACATACATTGTTAAATTAAATTTTTAAACAAAAATTTATGAATATCTACTCATATCACGGAATTCGTCCGATAATAAAACCTTCCGCTTACGTTCATCCGCAGGCGGTGATCATCGGAAATGTGGAAATCGGCGAAGAGGTTTATGTTGGTCCCAATGCGGTGATTCGTGGGGACTGGGGTAAAATTATCGTCAAAGACGGTGCGAATGTTCAGGAAAACTGTACCCTCCATGTTTTTCCGGGAATTGAAACCATACTGGAAGAGTCTGCACACATCGGGCATGGAGCGATTATTCACTCCGGACATATCGGCAAAAACTGTCTGGTCGGAATGAATTCTGTCGTGATGGACAAAGCGGTCATTGGAGATGAATGTATCATCGGTGCTTTAGCTTTTGTTCCGGCAAACTTCAGATGTGATGCCAGAAAATTAATTGTCGGAAGTCCCGCAAAAATCATCCGTGATGTTTCTGATGAAATGATTAAATGGAAAACAGAAGGAACGAAGCTGTACCAGGAATTGGCAAGAGAAGGAAAGGATGCTATTCTGCCCTGTGAACCTTCTACTGAATATGTTCAGCAGATACCAACAAAAGTTGTGGATTACAGCATTTGGGATGATGTGAAATAATTAAATTATTATGATCAAAAAACTTCTCATTTTCTGCAGTATTCTGTTTGCTTTTCAGTCTCTGGTTTTCGCCCAGATTGAAAATGTAAAACCACTGACTATTGGAGAAATCAGAACAATACAGTCTAAAATTTTAAATGAAGAAAGAACTTTAAATATCTATCTTCCGCAAAATTTCGACAAAACAAAATCTTACCCGGTTATCTATCTTTTGGACGGAAGTATGAATGAAGATTTTATTCATGTGACCGGTTTGGTTCAGTTCTTTAATCAGATGTATTCTATGCCGGAAACGATCGTTGTGGGAATTGCCAATATTGACAGAAAAAGGGACTTCACTTTTCATACCGATTTAAAAGATTTGCAAAAAGATTATCCTACAACGGGACATTCAGATAAATTTATCAGTTTTTTGGAAAAAGAACTAAAACCTTATATTGAAAGTCAGTTTAAAACAATGGATAAATACCTGTTCGGGCAATCGCTCGGCGGACTTTTGGCAACGGAAATTCTATTGAGAAAACCTGAAATGTTTAACAATTATTTTATCATCAGTCCGAGTTTATGGTGGGATGATGAAAGTCTTTTAAAGCAAGCACCTAAGTTATTAACCAAAATTCAGGATACGAAGAAATTCATTTATATTTCAGTAGGAAAAGGAGAACATCCGGTAATGATAAAAGATGCGGAAGATCTATACAATGTATTGAAGAAAGCAGGCAAGAAAAACTGGACTTTAGAATATAAAATGATGGAAACAGACAATCATGCAACTATTCTTCACAGAAGTTTATATGAAGGTTTGGTGAAATTGTTCCCGTATCAGGAACCTAAATAAATGTAACAATATATCAATGTAACGATTTTGCACACTGTTATTCTGAACGAAATGAAGAATCTCATTGGTAAACTATTAAATTGATACATTGCTAAATTAAAATATTAAAAAACTATATGGAAAAATTAAAAAACTATATCTACGGCGAATGGGTCGAAGGTTCCGGCAATGGAATTCCTTTGTACAACGCCGTAAACGGTGAGCAAGTTGCTATTTCCGACACAGAAGGGCTTAATTTTGAACAGGCTTTGGATTATGGAAGAACAATAGGCTACAAAAACCTTTCATCCATGACGTTCTATGACCGTGGAGAAATGCTGAAAAAAGTAGCGCTTTATCTTTTAGAAAGAAAGAAAAAATATTACGAATTATCATACAAAACCGGAGCGACCCATATAGATTCGTGGGTAGATATTGAAGGAGGTTTCGGCACATTCTTTACGTATTCGGGATTGGCAAAAAGAATGCTTCCCAATACCCCGTTTTGGGTAGATGGAGACACTCAGAAAATCTCGGCCAACGGAACGCACCTCGGGACCCATATTTTAACGCCTAGTGAAGGGGTTTCCATTCAGATTAATGCATACAATTTTCCGGTTTGGGGAATGTTGGAAAAGCTTTCAACGTCTTTATTGGCGGGTGTTCCGTCAATTGTGAAACCTTCACCGTTCGGTTCGTATTTAACGAATGCGGTTTTCCAGGATATGATCGAAAGCGGAATTCTTCCTGAAGGAGCGGTTCAGCTGGTTTGCGGTGAACCCGGAAATATCCTGGATTATGTTCAGGATGGAGATTCCGTACTGTTTACAGGTTCTGCAACCACGGGAAGAAAATTAAAATCTTTACCTTCAGTTGCCGGGAATGCCGTTCGTTTTAATATGGAAGCTGATTCTTTAAATTGTTCCATCTTAGGACTTGAAGCAAAACCAGGTACGCCGGAATTTGATTTATTCATCAAAGAAGTCCGTAACGAAATGACCACAAAAGCCGGGCAAAAATGTACGGCAATCCGTAGAATTATTGTTCCGGAACACCTTATCGGGGACGTTCAGCAGGCTTTATCGAAAGCTTTAGACCAAACCAAAATCGGAAATCCTCTGAGCAGGGAAACAAGAATGGGATCTTTGGTGGGAAAACAGCAGTACGAGGAAGTATTAAGAAAAATAGACATGCTGAAAGCAGAAACCGAGCTTATCTATGATGGTCAGCACGAACTGGTAGATGCCGATTATGAGAACGGAGCATTTATGAGCCCGAAATTATTCCTAAATGACAGACCTTTCGAGAAAAACATCTCTCATGATGTGGAAGCTTTTGGACCTGTTTCTACCCTGATGCCTTACAAAGATGCGGAAGAAGCTGCAACGCTTGCAAAAAGAGGAAAAGGAAGCTTGGTGGGATCTATTGTTTCTTATGACGATCAATTCGTAGCGGAAACATCATGGAAAATGGCCTCACACCACGGAAGGATTTTTGTGCTGAACAGAGATAATGCAAAAGAAAGTACCGGTCACGGATCACCACTTCCGACATTGATGCATGGCGGCCCCGGAAGAGCAGGAGGAGGTGAGGAAATGGGCGGACTCAATGGTCTTCATTTCTTCCTTCAGAAAACAGCCATTCAAGGTTCACCGGATATTGTGACGGCAATTACAAAAGTATATCAGCAGGGTGCTGAAAAAAAATATTCGGACAAACATCCGTTCCGGAAATATTTTGAAGAAGTAGAAGTGGGAGATTCTCTGGAAACGGCAGGAAGGACTGTGACAGATGCAGATATTGTTAACTTCTCTAATGTTTCCTGGGATCATTTTTACGCGCACACCGATGCTACAAGTTTAACGGGAACTATTTTCGATAAAACGGTTGCTCACGGATACTTTATCCTTTCTGCAGCGGCAGGATTGTTTGTTTCAGGAAAAAAAGGACCGGTTATCGCCAATTACGGACTGGAAAACTGTTCATTCTTTAAACCTGTGTACGCAGGAGATACGATTACGGTATATTTAACGGCCAAAGAAAAAATTAACCGAGGCGTAAAAGGGAGAAATATTCCTTCCGGAGTGGTAAAATGGCTGGTTGAGGTGGTGAATCAGAGAGATGAGATCGTCTGTGTAGCGACAATTTTAACGTTGGTTGCGAAACAGTCTCCATTTATTGATCTGAATCTGAAAAATATTCAAAAAGCACTGAATGGTTTAACAGAATCTACTCAGCCAGATTGGGGTAAAATGTCTCCTCAGCAAATGATAGAACATTTAGAGCATGGTGTTTTGGTAAGTCTCGGCGAACCTGAAGCAGATAAATGTTTCACTCCTGAAGAGCAGCTGGAAAAATGGCAGGATTCCCTTTATAATCACCGAAAGATGCCGAAAGATTTCCCTGCTCCGTTTTTGGCGGAAGATGAAAAACTTTTGGAGTTGAGACATAAAAACCTTGAAATTGCCAAACAATCGTTCATGGATAATCTTAAAAGATTCATTATCTACTATAAAGAAAATCCGCAGGCAGAGCATATGAATTTCGTATTCGGTAAACTGAATAAGGAAATGTGGGAACTGATGCACAGAAAACATTTTACACATCATTTTGAGCAGTTCGGATTGATTTAAAAAGTATAGCAGTGTAGCAATTAATTGTTACACTGTTATATTTTTAGATTGTTACTTTTGTACAATATGAAAAGCTTCGGAGAAAAAGTCATAGAATTCAATAAAAAATTAACGTACAACGGAAGTCTTCCCAATGATTTTCAGGTGCTGAACCCCTATCTTGACAATCCTGAAACGTTGGTTGTAATGGAAAAGTTTTATCACAAATATTATAACGATTCTAATAAACGGAAATTTTTGATAGGAATAAACCCCAGCCGCCATGGAGCCGGAGTTACCGGAGTGCCCTTTACCGATACCAAGCGCCTGGAAAGTGTCTGTGGGATTTCAATGACCTCAGCGTATACCCATGAAGTTTCATCGGTATTTGTGTATGATATGATTGCAGAATACGGTGGAGCGGAAGAATTTTACAGAGAAGTATATATCAATTCACCTTTTCCGCTGGCTATTGTCAGAAAGTCGAAAGGAAGCTGGATCAATGCGAATTACTATGACGACAAAGCATTATTCAATGATGTAAAAGATTTTATGATCGATTCTTTAAAAAAACACATCCGCCTTAACCTGGATACGTCCGAAGTTTTTATAATGGGAAAGAAAAATGCAGATTTTATTACTAAGCTCAATCAGGAAGCATGCCTTTTTGATAAAATGACTGTTCTGGAGCATCCGAGGTATATTCAGCAGTATAAATCTAAGGATAAACAACTCTATATTGATAAATATATTTTAGCCTTAAAAAAATAAAATTCCCCGAAAACTTCGGGGAATTTTTATCACACTTATGCATTAGAATCGTCACACAATAAGTTTATTTATCAGATAGGTTTTGGTTATTAGTTGTTTGATGATAAGTTCTTATTGTTTGATAATTTTGTAAACCTCTGATGAAGATTTCACCATGTATACACCTTTTGGTAATTCAGTGATATCTGCTTCATTTAATCCTTTTTTAGCTTCGATTGTTTTTACAATTTGTCCGGATTCGCTGTATACTTCAAATTTTGTATTTTCTGTAGTTTTAATTGTAAGAGGACCGGTTGTTGGATTTGGGTAAACATTATTCTCTTTTTTAGTAGCTTTCACATCGTTCGCCGCCAAAACAATTCCCGCATCTTTCACCCATGTAAAGGCATCAAATTTAAGATATTGGAAGTTTCCTCCCGCAGTAATTTGCAGCTGGTCGATGACAATATTGCTGTAATTTTGGCCGTTAAGATTGGTCATGTCAATTAAAGTATAACCATTGGTAACAGCCGTTGTTCCGTTAAAACCAGTGGTTTTAGTCTGTGTAAATTTCGTTACTCCAGACAATTTTCCTGTAACAGTAATAGTACCGGCTACACCCAATGTGCCGTTTGCAGCTGCTGCAGAAACCCAGAATCTGTTTACTTTAAAAAGGTTTGAAGTCGTTTTAATACTGAATGATGTTCCGGCAGACTGGTTTCCCGTTCCGGAATTATCAATGAACCTGTTGTCGACAGAAGTTCCGTTCCATCCTGCACTTGGACTTGCTGCAGATACCTTATAAGAATTTACTACAGACAGAATATTAAAGATCACTCCGTTATCCGTGAAGCTTGAGCTGCCGTTAGATTCTGTCTCAAATTGTTCTGTACTGGTTTGTCCAAATGTAAGCATTGAAACAAAAAGACCACAAAGGGTAGAAAGTAAAGTACTTTTCATAATTTTAAATTTAAGGTTGATAATGTATTTAAATGGTAAATGATTATAATAAAGTGGGTATTATCGTTAAGCAGATTCTGACAATAAAGTTCTATTAATCCGTATTGGAATTACAGCACTTGCATTTGATAATCCATTGTATATCACGATATTGGGAAATTGAATCCGTGTGATTTTACTATTCTCATGAATTGTTTATTTATGATTATTAATTTTTAGTTCAAATTCCTACTCTGTTCAGGTTTTTCGGTTCCGCCTTTTATTTAAATATTGTACACTATTTTTAAGTTCAAAGTAACAACAATCACATATTCTATTATAGAGTGGAAAATACTAAATTACGCATTACGTATTTATACGGATAATAGAAAAGTATTAAATTTTCGGCAAAAATAAATAAATTATTTATTAATTTATATAATGTGGTACATATATATTTGCATCTTTATTTTGGTGATTATATATCAAAAAATATATAAGATGATAATTAAATTAAAGTGTTTGACTAATAAGGTGTCTATAGACTTTTTAGTCAAGTTTATTTTCTTAAAACACTTTGTATTTAGTATTTTTGCTTTTATTCAATTTAAATTAAAAAATGAACGAATTCGTAATATCAGAACTTAAAAACAATATTGCCGAAATCACTTTCGGAACCCCGAAAAGCAATTCTCTTCCGGGAGTAATCCTTGAAAAACTGGCACAAACCATTCTTGATGAAGGTGCAAAAGATGAGGTGAAAGCAATTCTCATCAAAAGTGAGGGCACTAAGGCGTTCTGTGCCGGAGCAAGCTTCGATGAACTGCTGGAAATTGAAGAACTTGAAAAATCCACGAAGTTTTTCGGAGGTTTTGCCAAGGTTCTCAATGCGATGAGAAACTGCGGTAAAATTGTAGTCGTAAGAGTTCAGGGAAAAACAACAGGTGGAGGAGTAGGTATTGCCTGCGGAGCAGATTATTGTTTTGCCGTAAAAGATGCTGCCTTGGCTTTAACAGAAATAAATCTGGGAATTGGGCCTTTCGTAATCGGACCTTACGTGGAAAGAAAAATTGGCAAGTCACAATTTTCGGCAATGGCTATCGATGCGGATTTCAGATCAGCAGAATGGGCAGAGCAGCACAATATTTATCATTCCGTTTCGGAAAGTATTGAAGAAATGGATGCCAAGCTGGAGAAATTCCTTGAAACATTAGCTTCAAGAAGCAGTGATGCTTTAGCCTTGATTAAAAGGGTTTCCTGGGAAGGTACAGAAAATTTCAACGAACTGATGCCTGCAAGAATTCATATGAGCGCCAGCCTGATCCTGGAAGATTCTGCAAAGAAAAATATCGGAGCGATTAAGGAAAGATTGAGAGCGAAATAATTCAATTTAATACAATATCAACCGTTGGGTATCCAGCGGTTTTTATTTTCTTCAAAAAACATTTGTACGATTAAAAATAAATTATAACTTTGTAATTCAAAGTTCTTTTTATGGAATCGAAAAACTATCACGAAGACTTATCACATATTCGCACCATGATGGAGCGTTCTTCACGGTTTATTTCTTTGAGCGGTTTGTCCGGAGTTGTTGCAGGATTTGCTGCAATTGCCGGAGCCGTGTATGTCTATTTTGTATTTCAGAGAGAAGGGATTGATTATTTTGATGGGAAGCGAAATGTTTTCGGACCCTCTCTGGTGAAGGAACTGGTAACCATTGGAATTGCAATTCTGATAGTTGCGCTTCTCAGCGGATATATTTTTACGGCCAACAAAAGTAAAAGAAAAGGATTAAAGATCTGGGATGCTACAACAAGAAGACTTTTGGTTACCTTTGCAGTCCCTTTGATAACGGGAGGTTTCTTTTGTCTGGCGCTTCTCTATCATCATCTTTTTGTATTTATTGCTCCGGCAACACTTATCTTTTATGGTCTTGCGTTGATAAGTGCGGAAAGATATACCTTGACAGATATAAAATATTTAGGATATTGCCAGATTATTTTAGGATTGATTTCCTTATTCTTTTTAGGGTGGGGACTGCTTTTCTGGACTATTGGATTTGGAGCTTTACATATAGTGTACGGATTGATTATGCATAAGAAGTATAAATAATACTATTCCTCCAGCTTTAATAATAGAAGTAGGTGATGTTATTTGATAAGCTCTACCTTAATTTAAATTTAAAATGATAAAAATAAATCAACTCAATAAAGAATTTGAAAGTCGGGTAAGATTGGGCATTATGTCTGTTCTTATGGTCAACGACTGGGTTGATTTCTCTGAAATGAAAAGCCTGCTTGAAATTACAGATGGAAATATGGCGAGCCATAGCAATGCGCTAGAAAAATCCGGTTACATTGAAGTAAAAAAAGAATTTGTAGGAAAGAAACCGAAAACTTCTTATCGTGTTACACAAAGTGGGAGAGAAGCGTTTACCGAGCATATCAATGCTTTGGAAAAATTATTAGGAAAATAAGCATAAATTTTTTTTACTATTTAACTTTGAAATACAAAGTACTTTTAATAATTAAGATAATATATCATGACTTTAGAAAAACAAAAAACAACAATCATTTTCGGTGTGCCCACTTTATTAATGGTCACCGCTTTTTTCGCAAATCTCCTTGTAGAAGGCTGGAACTGGTCACCTTCCGATTTTGGCATTGCCGCAATTTTACTCTTCGGAACTGCATTCTTTATCAATCTGGTTATCCGGTCAAAAAAGCCATTGCTTACTAAGCTGATCATCTGCTTCCTTATTTTATTGCTGTTGGCGTTGGTGTGGATTGAGCTGGCTGTGGGAATTTTCGGGACTCCGTTCGCGGGTAGCTAATTGATAAATGATAAAGCGAATAATATCAGTTGCAGTTTTGGGAATCTTTGTAATTATCATTTTAAATATAAATTTTCCTTTAAAAGAAAAAGAACTTTACGGAAGGTATGCCAATTATAATTACGAAAATCCTATCTGTTGTGTTGAGACTCCTCATGAATCTGATACTTTAATTTTATTTCGTGATGGACATTTTGAAAGTGAATTTTATGGGAAAGGACGGTTTGAGGTAAGTAATGGGCTTGTTTCCACAATTATATTGCATTATATAAGTTATGGAGAACCAGCATTATATAACACTTATTTTTCGAATAAACTTTTTGAAAAACCAAAAATTATTTTGAACGCAGATATGAATCATTATTATCTAAAAGTAGATTGAATTGAACAATATGAGCGAAAAAACAATCATAACCGTCGGAAAAACTCTGTTTTGGACTTCAATTTTATCAGGAAACATTTGCCTATTCGGCTATATTTTTACTCAAAATGATTTCTTTGTAAATAGTGGATTCCTGTTGCTTCAGTGGGCATTTTTAATTAATCTTTCAGCAATATTTATTCTCATTACGTATGGCATTATTTATAACAGCAAACTTGATGCATGTCTGAAGTCTTCAGCAATCATGTTAATTAATGTTCCAATAGCAATCATCTATATTTTTATAGGAATTCAACTGGTTTCCACAAATTTTTTAAACCCATAACTATGAAAAAAATACGCGTACAATTTCTTCTGTTTGTCTACAACAGAACCCAGAAGCTCTACAGAACCTATTTTAAGAAAAAGAAAAGGCAGTGGCAGTTTACCGAAAAACAATTACTAGAGTTTCAGGAAGATTCTCTAGGCAGAAAGCTGGGTGAGTTTTATAAAAAACACGGATTCACAATGATCCCGAAAATGGAAAACCACGATGTTCATCATCTCATTACAGGTTGCGGAACCAATTTCGAGGACGAAATCGCCATGCAGTTCCTGCTTCTGGGAAACGGCAAACTGAATGCTCATCTTTTAGCAGCTATTGTTCTTGGAAGCATCATTTTACCCGAATATTATAAAATTTACATCAAAGCTTATAAAAAAGGACAAAGCATGCGGCCTTTTCACCAATGGGATTTCGAAGCGTTGCTTTGGCAAAATTTTGAACACCTGAAAGATTTTATTCAGCAGAAAAATACAACTGTACTATACTAAAACTACACTATGAAAACACATCACTATATATTTCTCACGACAATACTTTTTGTTATTGTATTCTATGACCAGAATGTTGGTCTTAATCTCGGAATTATCGGAATTATCTATGCCGTACTCACTTTCTTCAGAACTCCACGAAGAAACAGAACTGGAATATTTGTTTTTCTGTTTGTAACAAGCATTCTTTCAAGTATAGCTTTTACCTGGTATGGAGATTTTCCCTCGTTTTTGGCTGTTGCCGGTTCGCTTTTGCTCCTAGGATTTCGTTCCAGAAACCGCAGGATGAAAATCCTTTTGCTTATTCCGGTATTTGTGACCAACTGTTTTACGGAGTTTTTCAGGATCTTAAATTTTGATGCCTGGCTTCCCAAAAGAAACGTTTCCGGTCTCTGGCAGAAAGCGCTGGCTTTTGTAATAATTCCTTTAATTCTGATCTCTGTTTTCTTTGGAATTTATTCTGCAGGAAGCGATCATTTTGCTAATTTATTCACGAATATTGAACTTGATCTTAATTTCTGGCAGCTTTTGGCCATGGTTGTTTTAGGATTTTTTATTGCCTTCAATTACTGGAATTTTGGGGTTGAAAGATTTATTTATAAAAGCAACAGGCTTTTGGATAACAACTTTGAAGAAAAAGATAAAATTCAAAAAACAACCTATTCTTTCCTTGACCTGGATGCGGAAAGGATGAGTGGTATTATTTCTTTATTTGCTTTGAATATTTTGCTGATATTTTTTATCGCTACTTACAATTATGAACAGTTTTATGAGCAAGTGAAAACTCCTGTAAAACTTTCCGAAGAAACGCACGAAAGAGTAAATGCGGTAATCATGTCCATTATTATGTCGATTGTGGTCATCATGTTTTACTTTAAATCCAATTTTAATTTTGATCCGAAGGCGGGACTTCTGAAAGCACTTGCTAAAGTCTGGATTTTACTGAATGCCGTTCTTGTTATTTCAGCTATGGTTAAAAACTCAGAATATATTATGAATTATGGTTTTACCTATAAAAGGCTCGGCGTGTATGCATTTTTGATTTTAGCGCTAATAGGATTGATCATCACATTTATTAAGATTCAGAAACAAAAAAGAAATATTTTTCTTTTCAACACAATGACTTGGTATGTTTACGTGGTAATCCTGGTTTGCAGCTACGTCAACTGGGGCGGGATCATCACTTCCGAAAATATGAAACGCAATGATTTCGATGCAGCATATCACGTAAAAGAAATCAACTTCAGCGAAAAGCAGCTGCTGAAATATGCCGAAGAAAACCGGGATTACCAGCTAAAATCTGAGGTTTTGGAATTGGAAAGAGTGAAATTTCAGCAAAATGAAAAGTTTCTTTCTAAAGTTCTGTATTATCAGAATTTGAAATAAGTTTATCGTTTTTCAAACCTCACAGGTTTCAAAAACCTGTGAGGTTTAATTGTCTATAAAAACTTTAATTATAATCAATTTAAAATGTTTAGAAAATTAAAAGAAAGCGGAAGATTTGAAATAACTCTTTTGTTGATTTCGATGACATTGTTTTGCTTCAGTCTTTCGGTATTCAGATATTATATAAGCGAAACGAAAGTGTTTCTGTTTCTCAACTGGAATTTATTTCTGGCATGGATTCCCTTCGTTATCAGTAGCCTTTTAATGATTTTTAAAATCAGAAGTAAGCGGTCTCTTGTCATTGCAATAACGATGTGGATTTTATTTTTTCCAAATTCACCGTACATTCTTACTGATCTTTTTCATCTGAAGCACAGAACTGCTATACCGATATGGTACGATTTGGTTGTGATTCTTTCATATGCGTGGACCGGCTTGTTTTGTGGATTTATGAGTTTGCTGGATCTTGAGAAATTAATGTCACATTATTTTAAAAAATCAGTCATTAGCATTATTACAGCTTCATTTTTATTCATTGCCAGCTTTGGAGTTTATTTGGGCAGATTTCTGCGGTGGAACAGCTGGGATGTGATAAGTAATCCTTTTGGTCTTTTTAACGATATTCTGGTAAGAATTGCCTATCCGATGGATTATACAAAAACTTGGGGTGTAACAGTCTTTATGGGATTGATGCTCAATTTTATGTATTTCATGATGAAGTCTGTAAAAAATTTTAACAGAGAAGTCATTTTAACCGAAAGTTAATAACAGGTAAACCTCACAGGTTTCAAAAACCTGTGAGGTTTTCGTCCATTCAAAGAAAGAGATCATCAAAAATAGTGTAATGGAACAATTTTCGCTTCTCAATAAACTTTAAAAAAGGCCAACAGGCGTTACAATTTCAAAATAGGTATTATGAAAAAATTATTTTTGCTTATCCCTCTTCTTATCATATCATGTAAAAAAGAATCCTCTGTTACAGAAACACAGAATGCCGATTCATCGGCAGCAGTGCAACAACCCGCTGCCTTAGAAAAAACAGATTCTACTGACGTAAGGATGAAAGATTCTATCATCAATAATGCACCGAAAACGAAAGAAGTTCTGCGTACAGGGGTGATGCGCGAAGTAAAAAACGGACAGATTATAAGAATGGTTGATGGTGAGCATTTGCCAATAACTTTAGGTGAAGAATTTACCAATGAAAATGAAGAGCTGGTGCTTAAAATAACCGATTTTAAAAATCCTGAAATAAAAGCTAAAATTTCAACAAAAGAAAAGGACTTTAATATTCGATTCAACCAGATAAAATTACCGAATGGCGATTATGATGGGCCTTTTGGGAGAGATCTTACCTACGACCTGAAAGAAAAAGGCGAAGTATGGCTCATTATCGGGAAAAGCAATATGACTTCAGGAAATACGAAAGGAAGCTTCACCGTGAGTATAGAATGATTCAACGATTTGGTATAATTTCTGCTACCATCACTTTAAATTTTATCATTATGAAAAATATCATTTTGACAGCGGCAGTAGCCTCAGCGGCTCTGGTAAGCTGCGGCACCGTGCAGTCGTTGGTTCAGAATACATTTCCTTATACAGCTAATGTTTTGATTTCAACCGGCGTTCCTGCAGATAAAGAAGTTTCTTCTACCGCTACAGCATCCAATGTACAGACTTGGTTCGGAGGTAATAACAATGCAAAAATTAAAGACGTAAGAATTTCCGATGCCAAAGTTTCGGTAGTATCGCCATCAGGAGGAAATCTAAGCGCATTCAAATCGATTAAAGTATATATTTCTTCCAGCGGAACAGGTGAGAGGCTTGTCGCTTCAAGAACAAATATTTCCACAGATGCTTCAAGCCTTACTCTTGATCTGGAAAACTCAGGATTTCTTGATGAAGTGGTGAAAAGCACAGGAGTTACCGTAAGAACGGTGTATGAACTTAAAAATCAAACCAGTTCTGATATGAACCTTAGAATAGCACTTAATTTCAGCAGTATCCCTGCGAATTAGTTTTTTTATAAAAGTTTATTAGAAAAAACGTCTTTCAGCAATGAAAGACGTTTTTATATGGTATGTGGAAAATAATTATTTAAAATCTACCAACTCAACATCGAAAATTAGTGTTGCTCCCGGAGGAATTACGCCGCCGGCACCATTATCTCCGTAAGCAAGATCTGTGGGAATATAGAATCTGTATTTTGCACCTTTAGACATCAGCTGTATTCCTTCCGTCCATCCTTTAATTACTCCTGAAATATTAAGTTCGACTGGTTTTCCACCGTTTTTATCCGTAGAATCGAATACCGTTCCGTCCATCAGTTTACCGGTATACATTACGTTCGCAGTGCTCGTAGCGGTTGGTTTTGTCTTTCCGTCGCCCTCTTTCAGAACTTCGTATTGTAAACCGCTTGCTGTAGTTTTGATATTTTTGTTCAGCTTGTTTTTCGCTAAAAATTCTGCACCTTTCTTTTTGTTTTCTTCGGCTTTTAATTTGGCTTCAGCCTGCTTCTTTTCATTCTGCTTCTGCATAAAGTTCTGCATGAAACTAGCCATTTCTTCTTTAGGAAATAAGCTTGCCTTCTCTCCGAATGCATCTTTGAATCCCTGCGCCAGTAATTCAGGATCTGCCGGGAAGCCTTGTTTTTTCATGTTTTCGGCAATGTCCTGCCCGATATAATAAGAGGCTTTTTGCTCATCAGTATAAGATTTCTGAGCGAATGCAAGTTGTGCTCCTGTTAAAAGAACTAACGTAAATAATGTTTTTTTCATTGGTATTGTAAAATATATTTTCTGCGAATTTAAGCTTTTGTAACGGAATCCATCACAATTGTAACGGGTCCGTCGTTAATTAACGAAACTTTCATGTCGGCACCGAATATGCCACTCTCGGTTTTCAGCCCGGATTTTGAGATTTCTTTTTTAAAATAATCAAACAACGGAATCGCTTGGTCAGGTTTTGCCGCTTTAATGAAAGAAGGGCGGTTTCCTTTTTTGTAATCGGCTATTAAGGTGAATTGACTGATGCAGAGAATTTCACCTTTAATATCCTGAACGGAAAGATTAAGTTTTCCTTCATCATCCCCGAAAATCCTTAAATTAAGAATCTTCTGCACGAGCCAGTCTGCATCGGCTTCCGTATCGTTTTCATTAATGCCAATAAGAAGCATAAGTCCTTTTGCGATTTCCCCTACAATGCTTCCGTCCACTTTTACATGGGATTCCGAAACTCTTTGAATAACGATTTTCATTAATACGTAATATTTAAAATTTTCCCGGCAGGATCATAATTGTAAAGATAGGTTTTAGGCTGTACATTGGCTACCGCGGTAGGCTGCCCAGTTAATAAAATCCATTGGGCATTGTCTTTCGGGCAAACAATTCTTATATTATCCTGAACTTCCAGCGTTGTATTGCTGTCGGGGCAGATATGCGGAGCATTGCGGTCATATACTTTAAATGTTGTATCGGAAGCTCTTACGATAATGAGCCCTCTTGTGCCGGATTGTTGTTCATTGATATATACCCATCCTCCAACCTGGTTCAGCGGGTAATAGGCGGGAAGATTGAGATTAAGCGTGACGTTAATAGGATTATTCGGGAAGCAACTTACGGTATCTTCGGTACTTCCACATGATTTTATAGCTAAATTACTGAAAATCAATAGTGTGATTAAGGATAATATTGAAAAAGTTTTTTTCATTTCAATTTAAATTTTTATATATTTGTAGAAATTAAACGATTACAACTCGAAAACATTGTCCGGCAAATGTCGGATTATTTTTTTATACTAAAACTAAATTTTGAAAATTATGGCAAGCTATGTTACAAAGGAGGGATTAGACAAAATGAAAGCTGAGCTGGAACAGTTGGAAACTGTGGAAAGACCAAAAATCACCCAGCAGATTGCTGAAGCAAGAGATAAAGGAGATTTGTCTGAAAATGCAGAATACGATGCTGCTAAAGAAGCTCAGGGAATGCTTGAAATGAGAATTTCGAAGCTGAAAGATATTATTGCTACTTCCAAGATCATAGACGAAAGTCAGCTGGATACTTCAAAAGTTTCTATCCTTACAACGGTAAGATTAATGAACAACGCCACCAATAAGGAACAGGTATTTACTTTAGTTCCTGATAACGAAAGTGATCTTAAAGCAGGCAAAATTTCTGTAAATACGCCAATTGCAAAAGGGCTTTTGGGTAAAGCAGTGGGTGAAACGGCGGATATCACGTTACCTAACGGGAATAAACTTTCTTTTGAAGTATTAGAAATAACCCTATAATCTATCGATTTTTAACACGTAAACTTTTAGAAAATGAGCACAATATTCACAAAGATCATCAATGGCGAAATTCCCTCATACAAAATTGACGAAGATGAAAACTTTATTGCTTTTCTGGATGCAATGCCTCTGGTAAAAGGACATGCTTTAGTTGTTCCCAAAAAAGAAGTAGACCTTATCTTTGATCTGGAAAGTGAAGAATATAAAAATCTATGGGGATTTGCTCAGGAAGTTGCTAAAAAAATAAAATCGGCAATTCCCTGCATACGGGTAGGGGTCGCTGTGGTGGGACTGGAAGTACCTCATGCTCACATTCATCTGATTCCCCTTAATAAAGTGGAAGATATGAATTTCAGAAATGAAAGACTTAAATTAACAAATGAGGAGTACACTGAGATCCAGAACTCTATTATCAATTCTTAAAAACTGTAAACTCGTAATTTTTACGGGTTTATTTTAATCTATACTTATATCTATATATAATAATGAATTCAAACCAATGTTCTTTCTGCGGAAGAAAGAGAAATGAAGTGCAGATGCTGATTTCCGGTCAGAATGGTTTTATTTGTGAAAACTGTATCGAGCAGGCTCATGCCATTGTGAAAGACAGTTCGGTAAAAACAGGCTTTTCTCCTGCTGAAAATATTGAAGAACTTAAAAAGCCGAAAGAAATCAAAGGATTTCTGGATCAATATGTTATCGGGCAGGATCAGGCCAAAAAGCAACTTTCAATTGCCGTTTATAATCATTACAAAAGATTGCTTCATGCTCAGGACGAAAATCGTGAAGTAGAGCTTGAGAAATCCAATATTATCATGATCGGTGAAACCGGAACAGGAAAAACCTTACTGGCAAAAACCATCGCACGCGAACTGAACGTTCCTTTTTGTATCGTTGATGCTACCATTTTAACGGAGGCAGGATATGTAGGTGAAGATGTTGAAAGTATTCTTTCCCGACTGCTGATGGTTGCAGATTATGATGTAGAAAAAGCAGAGAGAGGAATTGTTTTTATTGATGAAATAGATAAAATCGCAAGAAAATCTGATAACCCGAGCATCACAAGAGACGTTTCCGGAGAGGGCGTTCAGCAGGGATTATTAAAACTGCTTGAAGGCAGCATTGTAAATGTGCCGCCACAGGGAGGAAGAAAACATCCTGATCAGAAATATATTCAGGTAAATACCCAGAATATCTTATTCATAGCGGGAGGTGCATTTGACGGCATCAAAGAAATTATTGAACGCAGAATGAATAAGCAGGCTATTGGTTTCAGTGCAGAAAAAATCAATAACACCAATGAAGATGAATACGTTTTAACAAACATTAATGCTATTGACCTTCGTTCTTTTGGATTAATTCCTGAGCTTTTGGGAAGATTTCCGATCATTACCTACCTTGATAAGCTCACAAAAGAAACAATGGTAAGGATTATGAAAGAACCGAAAAATTCTATTGTTAATCAGTTTATAGAACTTTTCAAAATGGATGGTACCGATCTTACCTTTACAGATGCCGCTATCGAAAAGATTGTGGAAGAAACTATCGAAAAAGGGTTAGGTGCAAGAGGGTTGAGAGGAACAACCGAAAAAGTTCTTGAGGACTACATGTTTTCAATTGGTGAAGAAAAAGAAATTATACTAACAGAAGACAACATTTTTGTAAAAAATTAAAATATTTTTGTTTTTTATTAAAAATAATATAACTTTGCAGTTGTATTAACACACAAATAACTACAACAGTGAGAAAAAATTTATTTGCTATTGGTCTATTAGCAGCTATATATTCTGTTCAGGCGCAGAATATTCTAGTACACATAGATGATGCTGCTACTACGTACGTGAGTGAAGGCACTCTGTTATACTCCGGCGGAGGACTGCAGACGCGAGGTTCCGGCATAATAGATCTTCACGGAAATATGATGATTGAAGGCTCATCTAGCGATGGGTTTAAAACAATCACTACAGGAGGTTCCAACAAAACGGACGGTGGAAACATCGTTGTCAGACTTAATACTCCAGGAAGCTATGCTTCTTCTACTTATGGACAGCTTTACATTAACGGATTATCCCAATCGAATATTACAGGTATTGTAAGTAAAGAATTCCGCACAGCTAGGCATGGAACCAGCAATAGTTACTATCAACAAATAGCAATGCCATTCTCAGGTAAAGTTTTAAGCAGTTTATCAACTGAACTGGGTAAAACATTTAATACCAGCCGGTATGATAATCCTATTTTGAAACATGATAATACTAATGCTGTATCGGTTCATTATACAAATTTGGCATCTTTAACCAGTGATCCTACAGGATATTATATGTTAAAATCTAAAAATGGTGATCTAGATACCAGCACACCTCCTGTTTCATTAGCTACCATTGCACCTACTACAACAGGATCTGTATTTACGCTTAATGGCCAACCTTATTCTAATCTTTCTGCTCCTATAACTCTGCAAAATTCGGGGAATGTAAATTTCGGACCGAACGGTACGAATAAAAATGTGTATAACGAGAAGTACAATACTTATCTTGCTGATTCTTTCGAAGGTACTGCAACTCCTTGGGCCGGAACATTTGGTAAGAACTTTTATCAGTTGGGCAACCCGTTTCTTACCAATTTAGACTTATCCAGAATAGGATATGTGGAAAATGGGAGCATAACAGACGGCAATAATGTGTCAAACATTTGGGGGATAGAGTATGACCCAGGTACTGTAGTTAATACCCCAACTGGCGGAACATATTCTACAGGATTTTTGGTGCAGACATTTCATCCTACAGGAATTCCGGTAGGGGATACAGGTCTTATTATTAAGCCTATGCAGACCTTCAAAATTAAACTTAGAGATAACACTCTTCAGACCCTAGATTTTAATACGTTAAGAAGATTTAGCGCAACCGTAAGGGCTGCATCTACTGACTATAGTGTTGTAGCAGCAAAAACAAATAATGTTGGAACTGTGAAGCAGCTGGGTATCATTGGGCTGGATGCTAGTGGTAAAGAAATATCCAGAACATATTATGTAGTATCTCCATCATCTGTTACAGGTCACCAGACATCAATAGACACAACAGTTCAGGCTTCTGCTGGCAGTAATATGATCGGAACTTTTGAAGAAGCGATAAACGGGGGATATGATAACAACTACTTAAATTATTGGCTATATATCAATGAAGCCAATGAAAATAATTTTAAAGGGAAAAATGTAAAGCTCGTTAATTACTATCCTGATAATGTTAAGTCTTATAAATTTGAGATTAAAGAAAATGCCGAACCGATAGCAAATGGCACTCATACACTGTCTTCGGGTATTGGATTCTACTACAAAGCACCAAACGGAACCGTGCAACAAGCTAAACAGGGCGATATTATTCCGGTAGCAGGTAATGAATACGATCTATATTATGGAGAACCTAGTAATATTGTATTAGCAGCTACCGAAACATCTACAGCAGTAAGAACATTGGTTATTTATAATCCGGCAATAGAAAATTATTTTGTAAGATTTGATCCCAATTGGAAAAAGGCAGATATCGAAGTTTATGATATGAGTGGAAAATTAGTTATCTCTAAAAAAGCTGTAGATACGTCACGTGATTTTGTCATCGAATTGGATGGTAAGATTAAGAACTCTTATGTAGTGAAAGTGGTGTCTGAAAAAGGAGAGATTGTTAATGCAAAAATATTAAAATAGAATATATGAAAACTATAAATAAACTGGCCTTTGTTTTTTTTCTTTTACCCGTCTTCTTCGTTAGTGGGCAACCCCCTAGTCCTGGGTCAGGTAACGGATCAAATGGGACTGGTGCCCCGGATTCGCCAATTGATATGTATGTATATCTGCTGACTGTTATTGCGATTACTTTAATACTATTTTTCAGTAAAAAGTATATGATTAAGAAAGCATAAAATTTATTAAAATAATATTAAACTCTCTGATTACTCGGGGAGTTTTTTTATTTTTACCGTATGAAAAAAATTTTTACATTACCAGCTGTTATAGCTGCATTTTCATTACAGGCTCAATTTACCGTAAGCATTCAGGCGCCTGCCGAGTTCAAAGAGCAAGATGCTATTTTATATACTTTAAATGGTTCTAAGGATATCATTTTTTCAAAAGAAAAAAGCAAAAATAATACATGGACCTTTAAGTATCCCAAAAACTATATGGGAATGATGAAAGTTTATTTTCCTGATTCAAATAATACATTTAATTTTATTTCAGAAAATAAAAATGTGAGCGTAAAGCTTGAGACACAAAGTAATAAGATTAAAGATGTCATTTATCTGGATGAAGCCAACGATATCATGAGTAAACTGCAGGAAGGTTCTCAAAAAAAGGAACTTATACTTCCGGCACTATCACAGATTAAGGAGTATTACAAAGATAATACGGATTTCGGAAAGGCGCTTAGAACTGAAATAAACAGGCTTAGCGGAGCTTCCGGGGGTATTGACCAGGCTCAGCATCCTTTTATCTATTATTACAATACCAATTACAGCAAATTCCTTTCTAATGATGCTTCTAAAAAGGTAAGTCAGGACGAAATCATCAATTTTATTGATAAATCCAATGATATGCTTGAAGCTTCATCCTTATTAAGACCCATCCTGGTTTCATATCTTAATACAGGAGGCAATACCAATGTTAGTACATCAGTAGACAAACTGCTGGACAGGCTAAAAGTAGAAACTCCAAGAGGACAAACCGTTCTTTCTGAACTCATTGATATCTTTGATGTGTACGACATGCAGGATTTTAAAGACAAATATCTTGGCCTTGCAAAAAATCTTAAGTGTACTATAACAGACCGTTTGGCTTCTACCCTCAAATCTAATGCAAATGTCGAGATTGGAGCTGTTTTTCCTAATTACGAATTTCAGGCACCCGTTAATACCAATGCTAAAACTTTGCATGATATAAAAGCGGATAAAAAAGTAGTGGTATTCTGGTCATCGACCTGTTCTCACTGTGAAAGTGAATTGCCGCAGCTATTGGCAAAATACAATGATCTGAAAGCAAGAAATATCCAGGTTATTGGCTTGTCATTGGATGTTGACAAAGATTCTTACACTAAAAAGATAAGTGCATTTCCATGGGTGAATGATTCTGAATTAAGAGGATGGAACAGCAGTTATGCAGATACCTACAATGTTCATGCTACACCAACGTATTTTATTTTAGATGCTAACAATAAGATAATCAATAAACCAGAGCATGTAGGCGATGTTTTGGAATATTTTAAATTAAAATAATTTTGGAGGTAAGCAAATATTTTCTATATTTGCACCACCAAAACGGCGAGGTAGCTCAGTTGGTTAGAGCGCAGGATTCATAACCCTGAGGTCACGGGTTCAATTCCCGTCTTCGCTACAATAAAAAATCCGTATTATGTTGATTAAAGACATTTTACGGATTTTATTTTTATAATCCCATAATCCTAAATTTTTGAAAATTGCTATGTCTAACCTGAACAATTTTTATTCTTATATCAAAATCAAAAATTTTATAATCTTATTTTAAAATTATAGATATTCTACATTATCATTTTCATGTAGTGTCCTTTATCAGTTAAGTTCTTTTTGTTGTTAAATAGGCATATCTTTTTTCCAATTATTCATATCATATCAACTAATTTTAATTGTATTAATACAGAAAAAACTCAAATTTAAAATGCAAGCTTTTTTCGCTACAAATGGTTGATTATTCATCTTTTTAGAGCTAACAGCCTGTTTTTTTAAGTCCTATTTTTTTACCGTTAATTCAAATTAATAATGTTTTCGTCAGTGGGGTAATAAATTTATTACTTCTGGCTTTGGTTCCCATATGATATCGCTGTTTTCATCTATTTCAATACTGTCTACAAACTTGAGGACAATACGCTCGCCTTTTTCGCTGACTACTAACACATATTCCGCTGTAGCTATCTCACATGTTCCGTTTACAATCCTGCTGTCAAATTCGACCATCCTTAACTTTTTATGGATTTCGCTGATATCAATCTTTTTACGACCATCTACATTCAGAATAATTTTTTTATCCATAGGTTTTAATACTCTTGGCAGCATTGCCACTTTACCACCTGGCCTAACTAAAAATAAATTAAATCCACTGATGCTATAGAATTGTTCACTGCCTTGTATAATTATTTCCACATCAGAAGTATTATCACTCGTTACAGAAATTCCTTTATATCGCTCATTATTTAATAAATAAACCTTACTTTCTAAGGAATTCACTCTCCTGATATTTAATGTGGAATAACTGCCTGGTGCTATTTCTATATCTCTGTTGTCTAATGGGGCATAATCGGTATAGGTTCCATATTGCCCATCAATTTTCATATACATATGCTCATACCCCTTATCACTAGCGTTTCGTCCATAATTTCTGTATAATGAATTTAATTTTACCTCTTTGGTATTATCATTAAAACTTAAATACATCTCCTCTTTATCTGTTTTAAAATCAGCTATATCGTCATGTCTTTTGAATACAGTAGCTTTAATTGACACTCTTATTTCTTTCCAACCTTCCTCATTATCGTCTTTGATATTATTTATTAATTCACTGATATCATTAGATGTATTAGTGGCAACATTTAAATAACCACTTATTGTTGTCACGAAGCTCATAAATGCGTGTTCGTCGCCATAGTTGAGCCGCTCTATTGCTGCCGATAAATATCTATGTAATTCAACCTCATATATTGGTATTCCTTTCGTATCCACCTCAAATGCATCAAAAAGTAACCTGGTGCCTGATTGTTCACTAACTATTTTATATCTTATTATGACCTCATCATCGTTATGTTTTGTATACTCTAATATGCTGCCTCCTATAATTTTATGCACAATGTTAAACATATGATTTACCATCTGCATTTCTATATATCCGGAATGACCCGCAATGTCTTCTACTTTTATTCTTATAATTCCAAAATCAAACTCTGTTTTTATCTGAGCCTCTCTTATTATATCATATAATAATTCCGGATTGTTATATAGTTCTTTTAATAGAAGTGTACTGCCACCCAGTACATTCATTTGTCTCATTATCTGATTATCTATATGAAACTCGCTAATAACTTCCACTTTTGCGCCTTTATAGCGTCCTTTCATTATCGCTATTGGATTTCCTTTTACTTTATCTATTCCTATTTCGTATCCTCTTACCTTCATTTTATGTCCCCGACCTGAAGCATACTCATAGTAGTAGTATTCTCTTTCTTCTGCATTACTTTTATATAAATCATATAAATCCGGACTGGTCATCTGGATTGCGTATTCTACCATTTCAGGGTATTCACTCACCGAAAGTAAATAAGTATATAAACTATCAAAGGTTGCGCTATCAACAACAGTTTGTATTTCCTTAAGATAGTGGATTGCTTCTAGCACATCCTGCTTGACTTCTAAACACAGTAATAAGCCTTCGTTATATAGTAATCCTATCTCGTTATTAAACATAAACAATAAGCTGTGTTCCAATGTAAATACTCGTTTAATTAGCTCTAACGCCCTGTTTATCTCCTGTTCTTTTGTATAATCACATTCACCAATATACTCCCTGTTAAATTCTATATGTCTTAGAAAGATGTTGTGCTTAAATGGATCAACCACATGCACCTCAAACAAAACATTTAATACAACCTCATCTGAAAAAGTCTTTTGAAAAGATATTTTTGTATCAGGCTGTTTGCAGACAGTGACTTGTCCGTTGATATGCACAGCTACAGGGAGAAAGTCAACATTTTCTTGTTCAACCCATAAATATTCTGCTAACGTTGCGAAAGAGGATGGCTGGTTTCTTAAATCAAATAGCCATGTTTCATTTTCTGATAGTTTAGGATCTTTTGATTTGTTAAGATGGATTTTGATTTTAGCGGCGCTCAATAATACCACGGTACTGCTTCCACCACCCCAAAACTGATAGGATAGATACCTGCCATCATCTACTGTAAGTGGCGAAACAGCTAACACCCGGTGTTGTGCATCCAGCTTAACATCAATTGTTGTGGGAATATACTCGGATACTAAGCCTGTGACGATTGCTGAATAATCCTCATACACGTATTGTGTAGCTCCCAATCCTCCATTATAGCCAGTGTATTTCACATGGGGCCTGTACCTGTAATGATACCTATTGAATACTGCCTGCTCAATATTTTTGCCCTCTTCTATTTCGAATGGTTCAAATGAAGGTTCCTTTCCTTCCGTGTCGTGCTGCTGTCCTGTATTGTAAAATGTAAACCCAAAACATTGGTGTAAGTATAACGCTGCCTTACCCGGCAACACATAAACTGCGTTCTTGTTATCTATATATTTTTGATCTATCCTGTATGTATAATTTCCTTGCAGAAAAGCATCATAAAAGGATATTCCTCCAATTTTTCGTTTCCACTCGCTGCTATCATATACATCTATCTCATTCCAGGGGCAAAATGGGGTATAATGCCAGGAAGAAAAATCATTTTTCCGTTCTCCATATGCATGTATCTCATTATCTCCCATGTCATCTAACCTTACATCACCTATTACTGCCAGTTTTTTATTAAAATCGACCTCTTTTATCACCAGATCATCCGAAAACTTTATCAAATCTTGGCCTTCTTCATTCCCCTCTCTTATATACTGCTTTTTACTGCTGTCGTCAATGTATATAAATTTATCCCATCCCCCTTTAGCTAAATTTTTTACGCCAATTCCGTATTCAAAAAACAATCCATGCTTCACGTCTATCTCCTGCCATTTTTGGTAATCGGCCTTACACTTTTTACTGGTATTAATAATACTAAAGATAAATTCAGCTATGCCAGCTGCTATTGCTAAGGCAAATCCAATAGGTCCGGTAAACTCTGAAGCCAAAGCCACAAACTCCATGGCAAAGTCAAATATATCTAATACAGTAGTGATTAGGCCTAACGCTGATAACGCACCGCCTACAGTTCCTAAGACTAAATTTGTAATGATCTGTGCCTGCTCTTCAGGGCTTGCATGGGCTAATGATATAGCCAGTGTCGTAATGTTTACGATGTCGAATATCGGGGCGATGACACTTACAAACCTGCTAAAGCTGCTCATTGGCTCGAGCAGACTTTCCGAATTCAGGTTATCTGCCCAGTTAAGTGCTCTTAACGCTAAATCTGCTGTGCCAAGGCTGGTTTGCGTTAGCTGCGATACCAACGAAACTTTCATGGCCACAGTCAGTTGATTAAGCTCACCTGAATTTAAGATTCTGGCAGAGTCTAGCAATCCCGACAAGGTAAAATATACATTGAAGAACTCATTTCCGACCTCAACGGTTTCTGTTCCTGGTTTAGGACTGAAAACACCCGTATGCTCATCATAATTGAAATTCCCTCTCGTATACTTTATTGTATCATCGGTATATTTCTTTAACTCCTTTATTGCTGCGCTCTCTGTTTCTATATTTTTTGTCCGCTCGCCGGTTTCTTTATTGATAAAGTCTACTCTTATCCTGTCACCTTCCAATTCTTTTATACTCTGTAAATCCAAAATCCACTCACCAGTCGGTTTGATGGCTATCACATCTTTATTTGCTTGCTCAATAACCTTTGCTATTGCTGCTTTATCTCTAAATACTCTCTGTACCTCTTCCATGTTCGGTACCGCTTTATCGTATATCTCATTAATTTTTTTCTCTACGTCTGCCTGCAGCGCTTTTAAGGCGTCTATTTCATAATCCTGCAAATCTCCTCCCAAGGTTGCCTTAAATATTTTCGAATATATATCCAATATCTTTGCTTCAGAATGCGGCGCTTCTATCATACTGTTATCAGTTCCCCTGTAAGTGACCTTGGTATAATCTCCGAATAACCGCTCTACCTCCGACAGCACCCATATGCCGGCGTAGGTTAACACTTCTTTATGCCCATTGCTGTTCACCCGTACAGGGTATTTCTGTGCGGTAAGCTCTATGTGTTCCGGATTAATGTTCAGATTTTTGCCTGTCTCGAACACATGATCCGCCACTATTTTTGGGAGCCCTTTCGCTCCCTCTTCGCCAAGGTTACAGCCAACGAGGCTTATTTTCAGGCTCTCGGGTTTTCCGGTGTTGATTTTGTTTTCGAATAATCTACTTAGGCGCTCTCCAATTTCTTTACCGGTTAGACTTCCTAAAGTTGTTTCGCCCCCCAACTCTGAGCCATGCCCAACTAATACCAGCTTGATATGCTTTACATCCTCCAGGGCAAAGCCGGTTTTGGCTGTTAACTGATCGCCTTCCAATGTGATAACCGCGCCTCCAAACTCATCTCTGCCCTGTACCCAGTTGCTATTCCTTGGATCTTTCATAAACAGGTCCCTCGCTGCTTGGAAGCTGACTTCATCGCCCTGCATTTGTATGACAATCCGCTTTTCCTTATTGCTGGCATCTGGTTTTCCTTCTAAAGAACCTATATCTCCTTGTCCTGGTATTTTCCAGGACTCTTCTCGCGGACTTCCTGCCAGATATTTATCATGTTTAGAAATTTTAGACTTTAGAGTTAGATTTTTAAAAATTTCATCGTATGATGTATATATAAGTGTCTCAATTTCCTTTTCCAGATCGTACCCAAGAGGTTGGCCAAAATAACGTATGTGCACATTTTTTTTCATCACCCTAGGACTATCACATTCTTCATATCTCACCAGTAAGCTGTCCATTATTTCTTTAAAGGCTTCTTTATTAATACACTTTATATATCCATAATTGGGATCAAATACCGTAAAGCTATGATCTTCATGTAAAGTGCAGGATAATGCGTGCCCTATTCTTTGTGTTAAATCAATTCCTATCGAAACGTAGTAATATTCATCATAGTGGTCTTTGCCAAGAATACGTTCAAATTCATTAGCAAATCTTTCAATCATCTTCTCCCTAGTTAAACTTTTTTCGGTTCCGTCGGTAATAATATGTTTATCACCCGTTAATGTGGCGTTGTTTTCTTGAGACTGTTTCAACTTTTGTACAATCTCTCGAACATTTTGTTTAAGGTGTTCATAGTTGTCAAGACCTATAAATTTTCGATCGTCCAACACTCCCATAACATTTTTTAACTTTAAGAAAGTTTCAGATTTTTTTTCGCATACTGAAAATAAATTAGAAAGTGCAGAACAAATACCCGCTACCATTTCCTCATGTTCCTGGGGGAAGGATTTTTCAATATGGTCAAAAAAGTTTTTCCCTTGATTAAAATTGAAACTATCACCTGATGACGCTGCGAAATTTTGCATTTTTAGATGCAATCGATCACATTCTACAGCTAATCTATATTCATATTGGTCAAAAAGGGTGTTGGCGATCTCTTTAATACCGTTTGCCGCTTTAGCATATTTTTTGTCGCTAAAATCCGTAAATACTTTTCCGATATTAGTTTGTATTCCTAATTTCTTAACTGCATCACCAATCTTATTCAACTCGTTAGCTATGTTTACTTTTTCAAACGTAACCATATCTATATCCCCCAACGCCCCATGCATATCCGTTTGATATTTCTGGTTATAGTTCCATGAAGCTTGGGTTGGCATTCCCTTGTCTTGTTTCTTCTCTATAGTAACCGCCGGCGCCAGCATGTAATTCGGATGCATGCAAATCCGTTTATTTTCAAGTAATACAACCGTTATTTTTCGGGCTGCCTCCTCTCTGTTTTTCAGGATCCCTTCTATTTCAGGCATGGTCAACCCAATGCTTGACAGCATAGATTCCACCAGCCAGGCGTTTATCAGTTCCACACTTAATTCTTCTTCCAATGTATAGCTGTACTTCAAATACCCGTTAAGAATCTTCAGCTCAGCAGTATTGAGTCCATGCATCAGCGAAAAATCATACGGAAAGGTCATTCCGTAGTATAAGCTGTTATTATCGTGAACCATTTGGCCTGCGCGGCCTTCTACTGACAGTTTTCCACCATAACCGGACTTGAATGCCTCTGCTACTTTTTGTATAAAACTGTCCCCTGGTGCCTCCAGTGGCTTATTGGTTTTATTTACACCGCTCCCCGTAGCATTTATTAGGATCCTAAGGTCTGTATCATGTGAGTTACCAGCCTCAAGAAATGCCTTTCCTAACATTGAGCCTAATGATGCTCCGTCCAAATCCCATATTGGTTGATTATTTTCCGGAATTCCATGAAAAGTGCCACTAAAACAGATGAGGTTCCCATCGAAACTGCCCTCCGATGTTATAATTATCTCCGCTACATCTTTTAATAGTTTATGCAATTCCAATGAATCTATGTTCTCCAGCCTGTTTTCAGAATATCCGATAACATCCTCTTTCGTGTAAAACCTGCCTTCCCTGGTTTGTAAATAATACTCTACGGCTTCATCGCCGTTCATATCTGTAGCATTTAGCCAATCCAACTGCCTTAATTCATCTTTTATATACGCAATGATGTGAATTTTTCTAGACATTTTCATTTATTTATTTGGTCTTGCAAATTGTATTATGACAAATATAAATTGCCACTTCTTAACAAATTGTCGTACTTTTTTAAATAAATTAGAACCGGAATAATTTGTATTTGATCAAAATAGAAATAATCTTATGTTCAATACAGACTAATACCAAAGATTATAAAAAGAAAGCAGTGCAAGAATATATGCACTGCTCAATAAATATTTATTTGCTATCCTATATCAGTTTTCAGAACATTACTATTAAATGAAATAATGTATTAAAAAAAGCTGAAATGTATGCTTCTGCCTTATATTATCTACGCCTGATAACCCAGCAATTTCCTAATTTGGTAGAAGAATCTTTCGATAAGTCTGAGATCCTGGGTTACGATTTCTGCGTTGCCTTTTAACTCTTTGTCGAACTTCAGGGTTTTATTGTAGGAAGTTTTCAGACCTTTTGGAAGGGTGACATCAACGTAGTAATTTCCATCCTTGTCCGGAGAAAGGGAAATGTTTTGTACTTTGCCTTCCACAATGCCATATTCCTGATATCGGTAATTGTCTAGTTTTATTAATACTTTTTCCCCGGCGATTATCTTCCCCGAATTAGCGGCGGGAACTGACATCCTTCCCACCAGTTTTTCCTTATTGTCCGGCAGAATAGATAAGATAGCGTCTCCTGCCTTTACAAACTGGTTTTCGCCGAAGAATTGCTGGAAGCTTGCTTCACCATCCGTATTGGAAATAATAAGATAGTTCTGTTCCCATTGCTTCAGTGATTTTCTGAGCTGTTCGAAAAGCTGTAATGTCTGGGAAGAATAGGTGATTTTATCTTTCTCGGTGTTGATTACCGTTCCGCTTTTTGTTTTATTAACATTAGAAATTCCTTCTTCGATCTGGGAAAGAGAGATATTGATATTTTCCAGATTCTGTTGCGCCTGGAGAAATTTAATTTTTTCATTTTCCAATTCTACGGCAGCAATTACCCCTTGATTAAATAATTCCTGTGAGCGTTGATAGTTCTTTTTGGTGATTTCATATTTTGCCTGTTCGAGGTTTTTCTGCTGCTTAAGTGTCGCAATTCTCACCCTGTATTCCGAGAGACTCTGATTGGCAGCAAGATTTTCAGGGGCATAAGGCTGGAGCCTTGTAAAAAGTGCTTCATCCTGAAAAGCTTTTGCAAAACTATTATAATCACCCTGCAGTTCCCCAAGCTTAAAATGTGAAGTTCTGCTCAGCGGAAATGAAGCCAGCTGATCAGGAGTAATAGGATCGATAAGTTTTTTTAATTCAAGTATATCCTTATAATTGGCCGTTGACTGCATGACCATTAATACTTCATTTTTTTTAACATGTTGATGGTCTTTAATGAAGATCTTTTCGATTTTTGAATTGGTGCGGGCTTCAAGTTTCTCGGGGGGATTCTGTGAAGTAACCACAATAGGAGCTGGAATAAATTCAGGATACCGTATCATATAGCTCATGATGAGAATCATGATAAGAATTAAAAAAATAATGGTGTTTCCCCAGCGAATCATCCAGTGAGGCGGCTGGGTTAGGATATCCTGAACGCTTTCTGAGCGTAGTTCTATATTGTCTAAAATGTCTTTTTTCATATACATAAAACCCAATAACCTTCAGATAAGAAGATTATTGAGTGTGTTTAAATACTGTTATAATGGCAGTGTATAATCGCATTTCGGATTATTGCCGGGTTCTACTCCGGGAATGTCCCCATCTGGGCACAGTCGGTTGCAGGCATTCCACTGCTTTACATTATTAATGTAGCAGAAGCAGTTACATGGAAATACAGGAATAGGGCCTGCTCCATGAATCTCTCTAAGATTTTTTCTTTCGATTTTTCGTAAATTTTTCATAATGAATATATTTTGAATTGGTTAATAAACTCTATGCTTAGATTTACTTCTTCTATGGTGTATTATTATTTCTTAAGATAATTTTGCTGTGTAAAATCCCCAAGAGACTGTTTATAGCCTCTTGGGTTTTAATGTTAGCAAAAAGATTGGTTAACTTTGTAGCAGCAGTCGTTACACATTATATATCCTGGTACACATGTACCTTTTGGAGATCCACTTCCGGTATAATTTGGATCACAATACAATTGCCAGTCATCAGGACCGCTTCCTTTAACGTTTTTTAAATCCTTTCTCGTTAATTTTTTTAAATTTTTCATAATGATTGGTTTAATTTGTTTCCTACTCTATTAGTTTTTCGGATTCCACTATTTTTTTTGATTTTTAATATAATATTTAATTCCCAAGCTCAAGCTGATTTTTAACGAGCCTGTAATATTCACCACGCAAAGCAACAAGCTCTGCATGGTTTCCTTCTTCTACTACTTTGCCTTTGTCCAGCACAATGATTTTATCGGCGTGCTTTACAGTGGAAAGCCTGTGGGCAATTACTACTGCTGTTTTTCCTTTAAAAAACTGCTCAAGATTTTCCATAATTACTTTCTCGTTGTTGGCATCAAGGGCAGAAGTGGCCTCATCAAAGAAAATATACTCTGGTGATTTGTAAACTGCCCTTGCAATGAAGAGCCTTTGTTTTTGGCCACCGCTTACGCCAAGTCCTTCATTCCCGATCTTAGTGTTGTAGCTTAAAGGCAGCTCTTCAATAAAGTCCTTTATATGAGCTATCTCTACAGCTTTTCTAAGTTTTTTCTTATCCGGGTAATCTTCACCAACGGCAATATTATTGGCAATTGTATCATTAAAAACGTAGCCTTCCTGCATTACCACTCCACAATGATCTCTCCAGAAGCGTGGAGATACATTCTTTAGCTTGGTATTGCCTAACCGTATTTCACCCTCATTGGGTTCGTAAAATTTCATCAAAAGCTTCAGCAGGGTGGTTTTTCCGCTTCCGCTGGCTCCTACAATGGCTGTTGTTTTCTGATAAGGAATCGTTAAATTAAGATGTTCAAAAACATAAGCTTCTGAACCGATATACCGAAATGAGAGGTTCTCAATCTCAATATCTTTCTGTGGAAGATCGTGGGTATATTGCTCTTCTGTATTTTCTTCATCCTCTTTATCGTGAATTTCTCCCAGCCTTTCAAGAGAAATCTTGGCATCCTGAGATTGTTTAATAAAATCAATTAATTGCAATAAAGGACTGTTGAGCTGCCCGATAATATACTGTACCGAAAGCATCATCCCTAAAGTAAGATTGCCGCTGAGAACCAGTTTGGCAGAGAGAAAACTTACCAGGATATCTTTCATCTGGTTGATGAAATTTCCACCTACGGACTGCCACTGCTCAAGGGATAAAGATTTTATCCTTATTTTAAACAGCTTTACCTGCAGAAACTCCCAGTCCCACCTTTTTTGCTTTTCGGCATTATGCATTTTAATCTCCTGCATGCCGTTGATAAGTTCAATGACTTTGCTCTGCTCTTCCGAAACCTGGGAAAATCTTTTATAATCGAGCTCCTTTCTTTTACTAAGGAAAAAACTGATCCACCCGATATAAGCTGCTGCTCCTACCAGATATACGGCAAACAGCCTGTAATCGTAAAATAAAAGTACAATGCTGAAAATAATAAGGTTGACCAGTGAGAACAAGGTATTGAGCGAAGAACTTGTCAGCAACTGCTCGATTCTGTGATGATCATTGATTCTTTGCATGATATCTCCCGTCATTCTCGTATCAAAAAAGCTGATGGGTAATTTCATCAGTTTAATAAAGAAATCTGAGATAATTGAAATGTTGATTCTTGCAGAAAGATGCAGCAAAATCCAGCTCCGGATTACCTCAATTCCCATTCTCCCAATAAAGAGCATGATCTGGGCCAGCAGGACAAGATAAATAAAATTCAGGTCCTGATTCTGGATGCCGACATCCACAATACTCTGAGTAAGGAAAGGAAAAATAAGTGAGAGTAAACTTCCAGCCGACAGGCCTATGGCCAGCTGGATAACAAGAGATTTATATTTTAAAAGATATTTTGAAAGAAAAGAAACGCTGGCTTTGCTTTCTTTATCATCAAACTCGGTCTGGAAGAAAGCCGGGGTTGTTTCTACAATAAGAACAATACCTTCTTCGGTTTTTTCATTAGCGTTTTCACCGATCCAGAGCTTTATGAATTCTTCCCTTGAATAGGTAATCAGTCCGTAGCTTGGATCTGAGATATATACTTTGTTCTTTTTATCAATGTTATAAACCACGACAAAGTGGTTCTTGTTCCAATGGACGATGCAGGGGAGGGGTACTTCTTCGGCCAGAGTATTGAAGTCGATTTGAACTCCCAGTGAACGGAATCCCAGATTTTCAGCAGCATCACTCAGTCCTAAAAGGCTACTTCCCTCCCGGGTAGTCTCGGAAAGGTTACGGATCTGCTGTAAGGAAATAGTTTTGCCGTAGTATTTACTCACAATACGAAGGCAGGTAGGACCGCAGTCTTTGGAATCCGGCTGACGGTAAAAAGGAAAAGATTTCAATGATGTATTTTTTTATTGTAACAAGTTGCCGCCGTAGGAGGCGACAACTATTTTAATTTTTAAAAGATTAACTTTTAATAACAATATCTGTTGCAAAAATGCATGCAGAATGAAGTTCCAAATGTGGGATCATAGGAGTTCGGATCTGCCTGACAGGCTGCGAGAGTAGAATAGCAGGCAATAGCGCTCTGTTGTGCCGCGAGACATTCCGGTGTAATGCCTCCTTTTACTGATTTTAAATTTTCTCTTGAAAGTTTTTTAAGATTTTTCATAGGATTATTAATTAATTTGTTGTTAGGAATTTGGTATCTCTGAGTTGTTTAATTTTTTTCCTAATTTAGTGAATTTTGTAGTACGAAAGATATTTTTATCAAATATTATCATCTTCCGTTAGCTCATCCATAAAATAATAAATATCTTCCCGTTCGTATTTATCAGGAAACTGATAGCCGTTGATTAGAAAAATCGGTGTAAAATTAAGTCCGGCATTTCTATTTTCCGCTGACATGTTAATAATAGGAGAAAGATCTTCATTAGTCGGGGTAATCCCTGCTTTAAATCTTGTTTTAGCTTCATCTTTTGTTTTAAACCAATAATCAACAAGATTTAAAAAGTCTTGGGAAGTTTTGTTTTTGTAGGTGTGCATGAAATCGGAAATGAGATTTGTGAATTTTTCATTCTGCTTATCCGGGGTATAGTTAAATCTCATTTGAACCGAAATATTATCCGGATATTTTTGAAGAAGGCTTTCCGCAATTTTATGGGCGTCTTTACAAAATCCGCAGTAAGGATTTGAAATAATAGACAGATTAATCTTTGCATCTTTATTTCCTATAAGGAACGTTTGATTGTCTGTAAAAGTTAATTTCTCATTTTCTAGAAGCTCTCTTTTAAATAAATCATAATTTCTTTTGAATCTTAAATTTTTTGCATTCGACTTCTGAAGGTTTTCCTTTTCTTCAAGAGTAGTATTAAGGTATAGAATAGAAAAAAACACAACACTCCATAAAGTGATGCTCAATAACGCCGTCTTTATGTCAAAAAAAACATTTCCGAAAAAAAAGATGCTGATGATAAGCTGTAACAGTAAAACCGAAATAATTAAAAGACAAACTCTGCAGTATGCTTTCTCTACAAATCCCTGAACGTATAAAGAATAACCGATTGCAATTAATGAAGCCCATGCGAAACCTTTGATGACCAAGGCTGTAGCGGGTAAAAATAGTCCTAAAACAGTAATTCCTATGAAATAAATCAATGAGAAATCAGAAAATTTCAATCCCATAATGCTGGTTTTATCCTGGGTAATAATTTTATTGCAGGAACTTGTACTCTGGTTTCCTGCTGTTTCTCCACAGATACTGCCGATGACTGCCGACTTATTCCCAAATTTCTGATTAAAAATCTCAAGAGAAATATAGACGCCGGCTAATGAGAGAATATTGAACAGGGCTTCATACCAGGTCAATGTGAGAACTGAATGGAGTATGATGATGGAAAAAACAAGATATAAAAATGGCTTATAGCTGGTGAATGATTTACTTACGGTTGAATCTTTTTCAAAAAGCAGTACAAAATCCGTAGATTTTTCGTGAAGTTCATCTTTGTTTACGGTCTTCGCTTTGTCAGAATAAATTGAATATTGGCTTCCCGATTTTTTAACTAAAGAAAATGTATTGTCAACAATAGCAATAAATTCTTCCGGAAGTTCATCCCAATATTCCTTATCAAGCTCATATGCATCGTTTCTCACTCCCAGAAAATTCAGGGTATCACTAAAAGCCAGCGCTGAAGGATAGTTTGGGTGAGAGTTAAACTGAAACATAAACTCCTGTTTGTCAAGTTTAAGGTAACTAATAAGTTTGTCCAATGGCATATTAATATTTTTCAACTAAAATAAGCAGATGTTTGAAAATAACAAACATTTTTCTCATATTAACGTGATTTATACTTGTATTGTTGTCTAATAAAAATTTACATAAAACAAATATTAGTAATTCATAGAGTAAAAATTGATGTTAAAATACCAAAATATGAGTTTCTTTATCTATCGGATTGTTATATTTTTGAAATGTTTCAAAAATGAAAGCGTTGGTAGATCTGTAATTTTCATCTTTTTTTCCGGTAGGCTGATAGTCAAAAGTATCTCCGTAAGAGTTTTTTAGGGAAAGTTTTTTAGAGGCAGGATCTTTAAGAAATTCGGAGATATAAAGTTGAAGTTTCTTCTTTTCTATTTTTTTATAATTTTCAAGATGCAGATTTTTTTCCTCCTTGGTTTGTTTTAAGCCGATCATTTCAAAGGAATAATCTTGATCTTCGGAATGTATTTCTGTAATCAAGCCTGGAAGACCTTGGAACTTGTAAGGTCCTTTAGAAACTGAAATGTCTGGCGTAAATGTAGCAATCCATTTTCTGCCATCTAATTGTATTTTAGCTTGTTGGGTTTTATAATTGTTATGAATACCGGCAGAGTTTGGAATTATCACCCAGTTATTGATAGGTTTTTCGTGATAAAAAAACTGTAAATCATTAAAGCTTCCATAATATTTTACCTGAGATGTGTCTTGTACCACTATAAAATTAAGATATGTTTCATCGATTTTCAGGCTATCAATCATTTTTTTTGCAGGAATATACTCGCTATTTAATCCATTGATTTTTAAAAGTGAATATTCGATCCTCATAAGTTGATTCTCTTTTTGAGGTCGGAATTTTACTCTGTAAGAAATCTCAATATTTTGAGACCAGGTTATTTGAAAAAGACAAAATGCTAAGAAAAAAGTCATTTTATTCATTGGTCCCATATTTTTCAATTAAGTCTTTATTCATTTCAAAATTATTGATGAGAATTTCTTTATACATATTATATATTGGATTTTTTTTGTGCACATTAAAAGAATAACGATCTAGTAATTTAGCTTGCTGACAGCTCTTAGGTAAATATTTGTTTAATGAATCGTCCTCTGTACTTTTCACAATTGGGTATATTGGAAGTTTTATTTCTTTACTGTCGAGTTTTACTATTGTTTCTAAAATATTATATTTTAAGAAATTATCAAGGGAACTACATGAGTAAGATTCAATGTCTCCTTTTATGTATTTTGAAAAATAATAATTAACTGCATTTCGGAAAAACAAAGATTTTCCATCTGTATTGCCAACTAAAAAAAGCCAACCGAGCCATCGATACTTCAGGGCTTGTTTAAGATTTTTTTGTGCAGTTGAATCATTTTGTTCATCGAAAACAGTCGTTAGATTTAGCATTTTAAGATGATTTATTAATGCCAACTCAGAAAAATTAATAAATGAGCTCAAGTCTCCTTTTTGAGAAAGTTCTACATATTTTTTTAAGGTAGCTTGTAAATTCTGACTAATGCCTCCATAAATATATTGGTAATTTTTTTTCTTATCTCCAATAAACGAATATTTGCCATCATTGAAAATTTCAATTTTTAAATATTCCTTTGGTTCTAAAAAATTAATTAAGTTTAAAATAATTTTATTTTCATTTGAAATAATAGTTTCGGACGAAGCACTTATTTCAAGTTCTTTATTTTTTGTGACTTCATGCTTTATATTATTTTGAAAATAGAATATTCTCTCATTACTTTTGTTGACTATTGTAATTTTTTGAGCATTAAAATGTGAAAAAAAAGCAAAGAGGATTATGGTAATCCCCTTTTGAAATAGACAATTTTTATTCATTGTTACTAAATAGTTGTAGTTGCTTCTTGTAGTTCTTTCATTCGTTTTCTATATTCTTTGCATCCAGAAAAACATGCTTCTGCACTTTCTGCATGCCAGTGAAATTCTATACTGCTTCCTGCTCCACAAGTGCAGTTGTTTTCTAAACCACCAGCAATTGTGCTTAATTCTCTCCTTGAAAGTTTCTTGAAATTTTTCATTATTTGATTTTTAAAATTAAAAAAAAATATTCTGCCGTACAAACCCCGACATTGGGTTTTTTGCTTTTTTTGTTTTAATCTATACCTGCGCAAGTATAAATTGATTTTAATAACGCTATCAATATTTATGGATCAAAACTATTAAAAAATATATCTCGGACAGCAGACATATTTTGCAATTTTCTTGCGATTTTCTTGCAAATTTTGCGGTGAGTTTTCATACATTTGCAATAAAGCACATTAGAATGATTCAGGAAAAATTAAAAAATATCAGAAAACAGAAAAACATGTCTCAGGAAGCCATGGCAAAAATATTATCCACTGATACTTCCAGCTATTCCTGTAAAGAAAACGGGAAATCAAAAATTCATGACGATGAATGGGAAAAGCTGGCAAAGGCATTATATGGTTTGCAATGATAGCTACCTGGTGAATTACTATTTTTTGTTAATGAAATTATACAGTTCTTGTTCGGAAGATAAGCCAACATTATATTTTAAAATTTTATAGTTATTATCGATAAGAACTGTATATGGAATTGCACTATTTAATCTGAAATGCATCTGGATTTTTTCATAATTTAAATCTTTTTCATTCGTAATAAACTGCGCCCAATCCATTTTTTCTTCATTTAAAGCTTTTTTCCATTCAATATTGTCTTGATCAATAGAGATTGAAATAAATTCTAATGATTCATCTTTTGTTGAGTACATTTTTTTTAAAAGAGGAATCTCTTTTCTGCAAGGTCCACACCAACTGGCCCAAAATATAACTAAATGCTTTTTGTATTTTGAATTCAGAATCGCAGATTTCTCACCTTCAACATTTTCTAGTAATGGAAGAGAAGCATTTTTCTCGTGATATCTTTTTTTGTTATATTCAGATAAATTTTTAAAAGTTTTACTTTCTGTAATTTCGTCTTTGAAAAGTTTTAAAAACTCATCGATCTGTTCAGGAGAAAAAGCATTCTTATTCTCTGCTATTTTATATAATAGATGATAAGAATAGGGATATGTTTTTATTTTATTTTCAATAATATTGACTTTTTTTTCTGTTGCTTGCCCAATATTTTCAAACAAATCACAGTCTATATTGTAAAAAGCTCGTGTCTGTTTTCCTGCAATGAGTTTAGGACTTGTGACAATTTTATATTTTTCCGAAAATTCAAAATCTTTTAACAGAAAATCATTAATCCGTCCGTTTATAGAAATAATTGAGTCTGAAAAAAAATATTGAGGATTACATGTAGAACCTTTAAATTTAGCATTGGCCGGAAAACTAAATGCTCTCGTAACCTTTTTTTTATCTACATGATCCAAACCAAGATATACAGGTTCATCATTTTCTTTCCATTGGTGAACCAAATTAAACTTCCCATTTTTAGTAGATGTGCTGTCGATTCTATTTTCAGGAATATCCTTATAGAGATATAAAATACCATCGGGTAAATTAGATATTTCACCTTTTATAATAATTCTGTGTCTTTCCTGAAAACAGGATGTGGTACAGAAGTAAAAAAATAAAATAATTATGTAGAATGATTTCATTATTTATATTTTAAAGGGGCTGTCTCAAATATTGTCTGACAAATTTTAAAGTTTAAAAGGTTCTCAGAGCATTAGTTTATCTTCTGAGACAGCCTCTTTTGATTAGCAGCGTGATTGTCCGCCATTTGAACTTAATGGAACTTGACCCAATCCAGTTTCGCAATAGCTAGATGTTGAAGGAATAGAAACATCTCCTACTTGAGTAAAAGAAACTACCTTTTTGCAAACACCTGTTCTTGGTACCCATGCTCCATTACTTCCCTGCACATATAAAACGCAAGATTGACCTCCTTTCACATCTTTCAATTCTTTTCTCGAAAGTTTTTTCAAATTTTTCATTATTTGATTTTTAAAATTAAAAAAATATTCTGCCGTACAAACCCCAACATTGGGTTTTTGCTTTTTGGTTTTAATCTATACCTGCGCAAGTATAAATTGATTTTAATAGCGCTATCAATATTGATGGATCAAAACTATTAAAAAATATATCTCGGACAGCAGACATATTTTGCAATTTTCTTGCGATTTTCTTGCAAATTTTGCGGTGAGTTTTCATACATTTGCAATAAAGCACATTAGAATGATTCAGGAAAAATTAAAAAATATCAGAAAACAGAAAAACATGTCTCAGGAAACTATGGCTAAAATATTATCCACCGATACTTCCAGTTATTCGCGTAAGGAAAACGGAAAGTCGAAAATTCATGATGATGAATGGGAAAAGCTTGCAAAAGCTTTGGAAGTTTCTGTTGAAGATATTAAAGAATCGGAAATTTCGGGTATTGTTCATAACGAAAACTCTACCTTACACGATCAGTCAGGAAGCTATATACACAATTATAATTTTCCTCAATCAATAATAGATAATTTACAGGACTATATAAAACTTTTAAAAGAGCAGAATGAATTCTTAAAGAAAGAACTTGAAAATTTTAAAAATAAATAAATGAACATCCTTAACGGATGTTTTTTTATAACCTGCATTAAAATTTAGAAAAAAAATATTTATAGATGATAATAAATATATCTAAAAAAAATGATTAGATATAATCACCTGTTAATGAGTAATAATAGCAAGTTTGAAAGAGAAACTGAGATTATCAGAAATGTTAACATAAATTTAAAATTGTTAATTGTCCTAAATTTGTGAAAAAAAATATGAAAATATTTTTTTATTTATAAAATATATTGTAATTTTACAACGCCTTGAATGAGGGAACAAGTCAAGGTAATAAATTTTTTTTCATCATTTGTGTTTTTAGAATCGTATCGCCTGATACGATTCTTTTGTTTTATATTACTTTTCGTAATTCAGAAGAAGATTGATGAAATAAGAGTAGGTAACCGATCCTTCCTGCTGATTAGATTTCAGAAAAAGGTTATTGGTAAATCCGAAAAAATCATCAAGTAAACCCTGATGTTTTAAGATAAAAGCCTTTTCGTAAGCCCTGTCTCTTTTCATTTCAGGTGAATAGTTTTTAAGTACAGATTTTACAAATGCAGGATCTTTATCGACAATATAATTCAACAGGCTTCTTAGGGTAAAATATTCTGTACTGTAACGAAGTTCTGTATTGTTGGAATTTATACCGATCAGATAGCCTATAAAATTAGCCTCCTGTTCTCTTGCAAAGCCAAGCTGATGAGAGCTTTCATGAGCTGAAGTAAAAGGAATTAATGTGTTTGGCAATTGAGAATTGAATTGGGCTTCGGCAGTAAAGGGATTATAATACCCCAGAATGCCGGTAAAACTCATGATATTTTTAAAAAGACTGGGCTTAAAAGAATTAATTTCAGAAGCTCTTTTACCAGAAATATTTTCAGGAAGCATTATTTGTCTGTTGAGAATTTCTGTTTGTAAAACATTCAGGTCTTTAATAATGAAAATCCCGTTGACATCTTCCTGGGCCAGTTTCCTGGTTTCTTTACATCTTTTGAGATATTTTAGCGCTAAGATTTTAGCCTTTTCTACGGTAGGCTCTTCCTGAGAAGTAAGTTTTTTGATAATCGGAGTCTGGAAGTAGAGCATTCCCCAGAATACCTGATAAAGAAAATAAAGAACATTGAAGCAGGCAAGAATTTTTAATAATGAACTTTTTCTTCTCTTTTTACTGAAACACCCAGCGATATGGTAAATAAGAAATATTCCCAGAGAAATATACAGCAGATCCCCGAAAGAAAACGGGAACCATGAAAACGTCAGCTGATGGAATCTCTTCTGACTTTCAAAAAAACGTTCAAAAAAGGAAATCATTAGAGGAGATTTCGAGAATATATAAAACAAAACAAATTGGGCAAGTAATAAACCTGCCCAAAATCTTTTCTTATGTAGTATTGTTGATGTTTTAGTGACCACTGCCTTTTGTGATTTTGTCAAGATCAATTCCCTGAGATTTCAGGATCCCGCTTACTCTTATCGCATAGAAAGCAAGATACGCAAAACAGACTACTCCTACAATATAGCTGAAGTGGATATTGGTAAGGTCTGCCACATATCCCTGGATGAGACTTACGATTCCTCCTCCCATAATCATCATGATCAAAAGTCCGGAACCTTGGTTGGTATGTTTTCCCAGACCGTTAATTGCCAAAGCAAAGATACATGGCCAAAGGGTAGAGCAGAACAAGCCTACACTTGTAAAGGCATATACGGAAACCATCCCTTTAGTAAACATTCCTATTAATAAAGCTGCAATACCTGCAACAGAGAAGATCAGAAGCATTCTTGCCGGATTGCCCTTACTCATGATGTCACAGATAATCATGGCAATGATAATTAATCCGTATACATAGAAATGAGACAGATCGTGTTTTGCAATGGCATTTACCAATAGAAAAACTCCGAATGCAAGATAAGGTGCCAGAAACCGTAAGATTTTTTTAGCTCCTGCACTTACGTCAAATGCTTCTACAGCACCTGTCCAACGTCCTATCATTAGTGATGCCCAATATAAAGAAATATAAGGTGCAATATCTTTGGTCTCAAAACCTAAACTTTTTTCCATATACGCCGGCAGATTACTTGCCGTAGAAACTTCCACTCCTACATATACAAATATGGCAATCATCCCCATAAAAAGCTGCGGATATTGAAAAGCCGACTTTCTGTGTTCTCCCGGAACGGTATCATCCGTATCCTCGGTAATGGTAGGGGTAATAGCCGGAAGAGAAGAAAATTTAAGCATTATAGCAACCAAAACAAAAGCAGCCCCTAAAATCAGGTAAGGCACTTTTACACTTTCAACACTTACGTTCTGAGTTGCGGCTGCAGCCGAGCCAAAAATAGCGAAAGAGACAATAAGCGGGCCTATCGTCGTCCCCAGGTTGTTAATTCCTCCTGCCATTGTAAGCCTCTGTGATCCTGTTTCAGCAGGTCCTATTTCAATGGCTAACGGGTTGGCTACAATCTGTTGCAGCGAGAATCCAAGTCCTACAATAAATAGACCTGAAATCATCAGCGGGAAAGAATGCATATTGGCTGCAGGATAGAACAGAAGAGTACCTGCTGCAGAAATCAAAAGCCCTACAATGAGCCCGTTTTTATAACCGATTTTGTTTACCAAATCCTGTTTTATACCTTTGGAAACAGCCATATAAATCAAAGAACCTACGGTGTACGCAACATAGAAGCATATCTGCACCAGCATACTTTCGGTTTGTGATAATTGAAAAGCTTTTTGGAAAACCGGGATCAAAATGTCATTACTTGCCGCCACAAATCCCCAGAAGAAAAACACAGTAACCAATGGGATGAATTGCCCCCAATTGGTTTGTTTAGAATAATTTGACATATTTGTTGAAAATTTCTGAAAACAAATATATATTATTTCTTTTAATTATAGTGTTTTAGCAATACTTTTTTTATTGTCTCAAAAGAAGACATTTTAAGCTCTTTGGGAGGGGCCGAAGGGTATAATATCCCATTAAAATAGACTTTGGCTTTTCCGGGATAACCTTTTGAATTGTCAAACGGAAAAATTTCCTTTAATCCTACAAATGTATAGATTACTATCGGAGAATTATGCTTTGATGAAAGGGTAAAAGCGCCATCTTTAAATTCATCCAGAATGATAGAAGTATCATCCGGAACACCGCCTTCGGGAAATATCACGATACTGTTTCCTTCTTCCATTTTTTCGGCACATCTTCGGTAAACATCTGCGCGGCTTCTGGCGCTTCCCCGGTCCACCATCACGCATATTCTTTTGTAGATGGTTCCGAAAATCGGGATTTTTACCAGCTCTTTTTTACCTACGAAACAAATGGGATGGTCGGCACACAAAATACACATCAGCATAATATCCATGATGGAAGTATGGTTGGAAATAAAAACATACTGCTGATTTTTGTCCAGTGTCTCCCCCGAAAGTTTTTTCAGCTCGTAACGCAGTCCCATTCCGTAAAAGATACAGTAGCTCCAGTACCTTACGAAGCGATATGCATATTTATAATGCTTTTTGTTGAAAGATAACAGATAAACAGGAAGCCCGAAAATCAGAGTAAAAACAAAGGCCAATATCAGCAGCCACGCTCTCCAGAGATAGTTTAAAATTTTACCCATCTTCTATCCGTTAAAAATTATTTTTTTCTTGATAGAATAATTAAGTACGGAAACCAGAAGGATCGCGGCAATCTTGCTAATGATCTCGGGACTTAGAGAATAAATAATCAGATCAAACGTGTCTTTAAAAATATAGCTGTAGAAAATCTGGAAAAAACCAAGACTTAATAATGTTGAAATAAAAGAAACTACCATGAAATAAGCAAACTCCTTTCTTTTTGAATGCTTACCCCTTTCGAACACAAACCATATGCTCAGGAAATAATTGGTGATAATCCCGCAGCTGGTCGAGAAAATATTACTCAATGGATAATGAATTCCATGAAAATTGGTTTCGCGGGGGAAAAAGTGCGGTATTGCCGTACTGAACAGTTTAAAACTTCCGATTTCGATCACAGCACTCAATCCTCCTGCAAGTATGAAGAATAAAACCTGTTTCTGCCGTAATAGTAATTCTCTCATCCCGATGATATAATGTGCAAATTTATAACTATATGTTAAACACTGAAAAAAGATGTTAAAAATTTTTTTAGATTCAAAATAATTTCTAATTTTAATTTTCCGGAATGACGTAGGTTTCACCTGATAATAAATTCATTTTCAACTATTTGTGTTGATGGTTTTTTCTATCTTGTAATATGATTCAATCATACGATTCAAAAAAAATTCACGACCACATTTAATAATATTTGTATGAAACATCAAAACAAATACAGGAAATTCCAGCTTCAGCAGAAAAATATTGAAGCGCTAGAACGGGAAAATTCGCGGTTTAAACGCGTCTATTCTGAGTATGAAAATATGTCTGAAGAGCTCTGGAATATTGAAAATTCCAAAAATGAGCCTATTCCCGATGATTTTATCAACGCCATGATCCTTCAGACTTCTTATCTTGAGGATGAGATCGAAGACTGGCTGGTGCAGTTTAATGATAAAAATGCGGAAATAAAACAATAATGATGCATTACAAAAGAACAAATTAAAGAGAGCTGAACAGAATTTTGTCCGGCTCTCTTTATTATTTTAGTATACCTTCAGATTCACAAATAACACATATGTCATGTTCATAATCCGTCATCTTACAAGATAAATTCATAATTTAGCATCCTTAAACTAAAATGAAAATATGGTTGCTATTGTTGATAGTGGTTCTACAAAATCAGACTGGGTCATTCTGGATGAGTTCAAAAACGTCTTTCTGAAAGCAGAAACCATTGGCTTCAACCCGAATTTTATCAGCAAAGAACTTATCGTTCCCGAAATTGAAAAAAATACAAGCTTAAATTCCGTTAAAAACTCTATCACCAAAATCTACTTTTACGGATCAGGGTGTGGCGTTCAGCAAAACTGTGATATCATTATCCACGAATTAGGGAAAGTTTTTACCAATGCGGAAATTATTGTTAAAGAAGATCTTACAGCTGCCGCATATGCTGCTTACAGAGGAACGCCTGCTATTGTATGCATCCTTGGTACAGGCTCCAACTCGTGCTATTTTGACGGTAAAAACATAAAAATACAATTACCTTCATTAGGCTTTCTGGTAGGTGATGAAGGAAGCGGAAGTGCGATTGGCAAACAGCTTGTCAGAAGATTCTTTATGCAGAAGCTTCCCGATGATCTTTCGTTTGAATTTGAACAAACGTATAAGCTTACTGTGGATGAGGTGTTGAAGAACATGTATCACAGCACACGTCCCAACGCGTTCCTTGCAGATTTTAATAAATTTGTGGTAGAAAGAAAAGAACATCCGTACCTACGTAAAATGGTACACGATGAAATGCTGAATTTCTTCGACTACCAGGTGCTTCCCTATAAAGAGTCAAAAGATGCCGAAATTAATTTCATTGGCTCTATTGCCTATTATTATGAAGATATTCTGCGTGCAGCCGCAGCAGAACTCAATGTAAATGTGGGACAGATCGTACAGAAACCTATCGAAAGTTTAGTCGATTACCACATTCAATATATTTTATAATTTAAAAACAAAATTCATCATATGTCAAGTAAAACCCAGCGCGACGAAAAGAACTTTAATCAGGCCGCTTTAGATTATCATAAAGCCGAACCTAAAGGAAAAATCGAAGTGATTCCTTCAAAACCGCACTCCTCACAGAGAGATCTGTCATTAGCGTATTCGCCGGGTGTTGCAGTTCCTTGTATGGAAATCCACGATAAGCCGGAAACCGTTTATGACTACACAGGAAAAGGAAACCTGGTAGCGGTTATTTCCAATGGGACAGCGGTTCTGGGATTGGGCGATATCGGTGCAGAGGCTTCAAAGCCGGTAATGGAAGGGAAAGGTCTTTTGTTTAAAATTTTTGCAGACATCAATGTCTTTGATATAGAAATTAATGAAAAAGATCCCGACAAATTTATCGAAATTGTAAAAGGTATTGCTCCTACTTTCGGAGGAATCAACCTTGAAGATATTAAAGCTCCGGAAGCATTTTATATCGAACAGCGATTGAAAGAAGAATTGGATATCCCTTTGATGCACGACGACCAGCACGGAACAGCTATCATTTCTGCTGCTGCCTTAATTAACTCCCTGAAAATAGCCAATAAAAATATAGAAGAAGTAAAAATGGTGGTAAATGGAGCCGGAGCGGCTGCAATTGCATGTACCAATTTATATATTTCTCTAGGTTTAAAGAGAGAAAATGTCCTGATGTGCGATAGTAAAGGCGTAATCAATCATAAAAGAGAAAACCTTACTCCGGAAAAGTTAGACTTCATTGCCCAGACAGATATTGATACATTGGAGGATGCCCTGAAAGGGTCTGATGTTTTCGTAGGACTGTCAAAAGGAAATGTAATGACTCCGGAAATGCTTTTAAGCATGAATGAAAATCCAATCGTCTTTGCTTTGGCCAATCCGGATCCTGAAATTGCCTATGATCTTGCGATCGAAACGCGTAAAGATGTTATCATGGCAACGGGACGAAGTGATTTCCCTAATCAGGTAAATAATGTTCTTGGATTCCCTTACATTTTCCGTGGAGCTTTAGATGTACAGGCGAAAACGATCAACGAAGCTATGAAGCTGGCTGCCGTTCATGCCATTGCAGATCTTGCTAATGAACCGGTTCCTGAAGCCGTAATTCTTGCATATAACCTTCAGAATCTTCATTTCGGAAGAGAATATTTTATTCCCAAACCATTTGATAACCGACTGATCACAAAAGTATCGAGTGCTGTTGCCAAAGCTGCTGTGGAAAGCGGGGTAGCCCGAAAAGCCATTACGGATTTCGAGGAATATGAAAACAGCCTGCTAGACAGAATGGGAAGGGATGAAAAGCTGGTGAGAATGATGCAGAACAGGGCAAAAGCAAATCCTAAGAGAATCACTTTAGGAAATGCCGAAGAATATAATGTATTAAAAGCTGCACAGATTCTTTATGAGGAAGGGATTGCCTATCCGATTCTTTTAGGAAGCAAAAAATACATCAAAGAACAGATGGAGCGTTTCGGAATTGACCTTGATGTTCCGATTATCGATCCAAGTGACGACGACCAGAAAGAAAACAGAAAAAGATACAGAGAGACGCTGTGGAAGCTTCGTCAGAGAAAAGGGATGAACGAATATAAGGCTAAAAGATTCGTTCGTCAGAGAGATTATTTCGGACCTTTGATGCTAAAACACGGCGATACCGACGGACTGATTGTTGGATTCTCAAAAAATTATGCTTCGACCCTGAGACCGGTTCTGGAAGTTATTGAAAAAGATAAAGGCGTTGATAAAGTATCGGCCATGATGATGATCCTTTCGGAGAAAAAACCGATTTTCTTTGCAGATACTTCCATCAATCAGAATCCTACCG
>Ga0308161_1000360_pt1 | contig 79036 bp, 50 predicted proteins | sample PhyFR2_FD_201034 | JGI IMG/M metagenome (GOLD analysis project Ga0308161, IMG submission 201034) | Phyllosphere microbial communities from UC Gill Tract Community Farm, Albany, California, United States - DLSLF.R2 | ecosystem: Host-associated > Plants > Phyllosphere > Unclassified | place: USA...
GCCGTCGAAGACTACGACGTTGATAGGTTGGGTGTGTAAGCGCTGTGAGGCGTTGAGCTAACCAATACTAATTGCCCGTGAGGCTTGACCATATAACACCCAAGCAATTTGCTGACCTGAAAAGGCACCAGATTGCGGTGTGTGAAGACGAAACGAACCGAAAGTTCGAAACGCACAAACACCGAAAGCTGTCACATACCCAATTTGCTGAAGCGAGGCCGTCTGGTCACGAGTCAGTACCCGAATTTCTTGACGACCATAGAGCGTTGGAACCACCTGATCCCATCCCGAACTCAGCAGTGAAACGATGCATCGCCGATGGTAGTGTGGGGTTTCCCCATGTGAGAGTAGGTCATCGTCAAGATTAAATTCCGAAACCCCAATTGCGAAAGCAGTTGGGGTTTTGTTTTAGTAGAAGTTCCTGTTTTTGCTGGCTTGTTACCGTGTTGACGGGCCAGATAAAGAATTTCTTGACGACCATAGAACATTGGAACCACCTGATCCCATCCCGAACTCAGCAGTGAAACGATGTATCGCCGATGGTAGTGTGGGGTTTCCCCATGTGAGAGTAGGTCATCGTCAAGATTGAATTCCGAAACCCCTGTCTGCTAACGCAGACAGGGGTTTTGTCATTTAAGCGTGTACGAAAGATCAGGCCGTTCTGCGACTCTTGCTGCTGCGTCTTGCCTGCCACTTGCGCCACCAAATATAGACGCCCGTCCCTGACAACCCCGCAATCAACACACCCAGTACCGCGATCATTACCTGCCCTGTCACCCCGATGATCCGTCCTCCATGTATGGGCAACTGAAGTCGATAGAACTGCTCTCCAAGCGTGCCCTGTCCCGCGATCTCCTGTCCCAATAATCGGCCATCTGTACCGTGAAAGAACAACCAGGATTTTCCATGGGCGTCCGTATCGTGCTGTCCAAATCCTGCGCCGTAGAAGTTGTACTCAAAGCTGTAATACAACTCGCCGATTGCCGCCGTCAGTCCTAATCGTTTCCCTTCCTGCAATGCCCTTTGGTACGCCTGTTGATAACTCAACTGTGTCGTACCCAGTTGATTGGCGGGCATTCGTCCTCTGGCTTCATAAACGCTCGGCTCGATGGGCGAAAACAACGAAACCGCAGGCTTGAACACTTGGCTGGGCAAGTTCATCGCCACGCTACTGACGGCGATCGGTAACAGCAGCAGCCACAGCCACAATCCTCCGGCGCGATGCAGGTCGAAGTTCAAGCGGTAGGCATGCCCGCCTTTGACCTTCCACGCAGTCGCCCACTTCTTCCAGAAGGGCTTGCCACGCGGCAAGGTCAGCCACAATGCGACAAAGCAGTCGATCACCCACGCGATGGCCACCCCACCCATTAACAGCAATCCCCAGTTACCCGGTAATGTCAGGTTGTAGTGAAACTCCAGAATGAACGGGATGAAGTTCTCCCGCTGAAAACAGCATTCACCCCAGTAGCGCGCGCCTTTTTGCTCCGAGCTGACCGGGTCCAGATAGAACACCTGATTGGGCTCATCAAACGGCTGGCCCGTCGCCGGATCCTTACGCGGAACGGCCGCCAGTAGCGCCGTATGCCCCGTCTCATGGGGATACTCCATGTACCAGACTTGCAGTTTCGGATGTGCAGTCTGCACTGCATCTACCAACGCGCCCGGCGACAAGCGCTCACCCACTGAGGTCGCCTCGTAGAACTGCGGATTCAGCCACTCATCCAGTTCGTGATTAAACGCCAGCACACTGCCGGTCAGCCCGGCCAACAATAAAAACGTCGCAGTGGCCAAGCCAATGTACCGATGCAACAAAACCAGAAACGCACGCATACAAAACACCCCGAAGAAACGACAAAGCCAGCCCCTGATAGCAGGAGCTGGCTTTTTTATGCACAGGACATAGCTTTAGAACTGATAGCTGACGGTCGCCGCTACGTTGCGTTCTTCGCCCATGTAGCAGAAGTTCAGGCTGGCGCAGGACGCGACATAGGATTCATTGGTCAGGTTGTTCGCGTTGAGCCGGACATCCACACCTGTCAAGCCGACCTTGCCCAGGTCATAACCAATCGAGGCGTCGAACAGCGTGTAAGACGGCACCTTCATTGTGTTCTCGGCATCGGCCCAGCTGTAGCCGACATAGCGCACCCCACCACCCAGGCGCAGCCCATCAAGTGCGGCGCTGTCGAACTTGTAGTCAGCCCACAGCGAGGCCATGTGTCGCGGCGCCTGAGTCGGTGAGTTGCCCTTGTTCTCGATGACATCGGTCGGCGTGCTCAAGGTGCTGATCATCGATTTGGAATATTCGATATCAGTGAAGGTGTAACTACCGAGTACTTTGAAGTTATCGGTCAGTTGCATATGCGCTTCCAGTTCCAGACCTTGCGAGCGTACGGCGCCGACCGCGCGATAGAAGTTCTCCTGCGGTAGTTTGGTCGCGAGGTTTTCCTGATCGATGCGAAACAGCGAGGCGGTAAACAGGTTGTCAGTGCCCGGCGGCTGATACTTCAAGCCGACTTCCCACTGCGTGCCATCGGTGGGGGCCAGTGGATTGCCGGCGCTGTCGGCATAGGAGTTCGGGTTAAACGACTCGGAGTAGCTGATGTATGGCGCCAGACCGTTATCAAACAGATATAAAGCGCCGGCACGCCCAGTGAGTTTCGTGCGCCGATCATTGATCTCTGTACCCACCGGACGCCCCGCTTCGGCGATGCGGTTTTCATCGGATGTCTCGACCCAGTCCTGACGCAGGCCCAGCGAGAAGCGCCACTTGTCCATCTCGATCAGGTCTTGCAGATACACACCGGTCTGCTCCAGACGACGCAGATAGCTGGTGTCGCCGTACATCTCGATCGCCGAGCTGCCGTACACCGGATTGAACGCATTGATCGGCGCGAGGCCACCGCTGGTCCAGTCGACCACGGTTTTGCGCCGTTGATAATCCGCGCCCATCAGGACTGTGTGCTTGGTCGCGCCGGTGAAGAATTCGGCCTGCAGCATGTTGTCGACGATGAACGCATGCAGGCGCTCATCACCGCCGGTGTAATAACGGTTCAGTTCATTGCTGGTCGGGGTGGTCCAGCCATAGGCGTAGACCTGATCCATGTTCACTTTGGAATCGAGATAGCGGAAGTTCTGCCGGGCGGTGAAGACATCGTTGAAGCGATGTTCGAACTGATAGCCGAACGATTGCTGGTCACGAGAGTAGCCGTCGATCCCCGGTTCGCCCTCGAAGAAGCGCGGCGAGATGCGCTCGCCATTGCGCTGATGGATCGTGCCGTCCGCCGGAACGCCGCCGTGGTAACCACCGTCCGGATCGTGTTGCAGATAGGCCTGCAGGGTCAGCGAGGTGTCTTCGCTGAAATCGATGCTCAACGTCGGCGCGAGGGCGAAGCGTTTTTCCTTGTTGTGATCGAATTGCGTGTCGGACTGATCGCTCAATCCGGTCAGACGATAGGCAATGCGCTTGTCGTCATCGACCGGACCGCTGAAGTCAAACCCAACCCCACGCTGGCCTTGCGTCCCCACTGTCGCCTGCACCTGATGGTAGGCCTCATACAACGGCTTTTTGCTGGTCAGCGCGACCAGACCGCCAGGCGAGCTACGGCCGTACAGCACGGACGACGGGCCTTTGAGAATGTCCACACGCTCAAGGAAATATGGATCGACCTGCATGGTGCTGTAAGTGCCGCTGTCGCCCATCGACTTGAGGCCGTCGAGGTAGATGTTGTCCACCGAGCCGTCGTTGAAACCGCGCATCGCCACGTAGTCGTAACGGTGCGTAGCGCCATACGGGTTGGTCAGCACGCCCGGGGTGTAGCGCATTGCTTGCGAGACGGTCTGCGAGCCTTGGTCATCCATTTGCTCGCGTGTGACCACGGACACGCTTTGCGAGGTCTCCAGCAGGGCGGTACTGGTCTTGGTGGCGATCTGGCTGTGCGTGGCGTTGTAGCCGGCCATGCTGCCCAGCGCGTTGCCGAGGGCGAAGCCTTTGATGTCGGTGGTCGGCAAGGCCAGTGCTTCGCTTTCGGCGAGTGGGCGCAGAATGTAGCTGCTGCCGTCCTGGCTGACGGCCTCCAGTCCTGAGCCGCTGAGCAAATGGCTCAAGGCCTGGTCGGTCGAATATTCACCCTGCACGCCGGGAGATTGCTGACCTTGAGTCTGTTGCGGTGTCATCGCCAAGGTGATGCCGGCCTGCCGGGCAAACTGATTCAACGCCTCGCCCAATGGCCCGGCAGCAATGTTGTAGCGGTGGCTGATCTCGGTGCCGGTGTTGGCGGCCAGACTCAGGCTCGGTAACACGCTGACGCCCAGCGCGGTGGTCAGCAGTGCCGCCCGAACCGCATGGCGCAGCAGTGTCGATTCTGCAGTGAAATTCAGAGGGTTCTTACAAGTGGCGCGGACAGTCATTGTGGATTTCCGTAGGCAGTCGCGGGGGCTGAGTTGAAGTGCTTACTGACTAAGCCGGACTGCCTGCGAAAACCCGCCAAAAATAATCACACCGCACGTTCCAGGGTCACCCACCAGCGGGTGCGATAACGCAATTGCACCGGCAGCGTCTGCGGCAGGACCGCCAGCAGCCTGTCGGTGTTCTCCAGACGGAACACCCCAGAAAGGCGCAGGTCTGCGATCTCCGCCGAACAATGGAGATAACCCGGGCGATAACGGCCGACTTCAGCGAGGAAGTCGCCCAGCCGCATATTGCGCGTGACAATCAAACCGTCGAGCCAGGCGCCCGCATCCATATCCGGCGTCGGCGCTGCGCGCAAACCGCTTTGGTCGACCAGAAAACTCTGCCCGGGGAGCGCTTCGAGCGAATGACCGCCAGCCCTAACAACCACCCGGCCACGGGTAACGCTGAGCCGCGTGCACTGATCGTCCTGACGCAAAATGAAACGCGCATCGAACGGCGCATAAATGCCGTGGCGATTCTGTATGCGCAGCGGTCGATCGGTCGCCGCGCCCTCGTCAGAGCCGCCGCAGGTAACGATGATCTCGCCACGGGTCAGTTTGATCAGGCGCTGCTGCGCGGTGTAATCCAGATCTACGGCGCTGGCGGTGTTGAGTTCGATGCGCGTGCCGTCGGGCAACTGGAAACCGCGCCGTTCGCCGGTCGCCGTCGCGTAGTCGGCACTCCATTGCTGCCAGGCGGCGCTGTCCTTGGCCAGCCATGCGGCGGAGCCCATCAACAGCGCGCCCGACAACAACTTCAAAGCCTGGCGTCGGCCCAGCCCCTGCGCACTGTTTTCCAAGGTGTTGAAAGCGACCTGCGCACCCGGCACGGCGCGCAGACTGGACCTCAATTCGGCTTGCAGCGACTGCACCCGCTGCCAGGCGATTTCATGTTCGTGATGCTCGGCGCGCCACTGCTCGCATTGGCGAGTCAGCCGCGAATTGCCGTGGTTGTTGCGCAGCCGCAGTAGCCAGTGAATCGCTTGCTTGACCACGTGTTGGCGCGGTTCGACGCGGCGAGCGAGTGAGAGGTTATCCACAGGCATCAGCTTTCATACCGCAACACATAGCAGTGATACAGCGCATCGGCGACGTAGCGTTCCACAGAACGTACCGATACGCCCAACTGCTCGGCGATCTGTTTGTGCGTTAACCCTTCGCACTGCGCCAGGAGAAATGCCTGACGCACTTTCGGCTTAAGTCCTTCGAGCATGCGCGCAATGCTTTCCAGCAGTTCCAGCACCAACGCGCGGGATTCGGCGTCAGGTACTTCGCCTTCAGGCAAGTGAGCAATGGTCTCCAGATAGGCCCGCTCGATTTCCTCGCGGCGCCAATGATCGATCACCAGACCGCGCGCGATGGTTCGCAAGAAAGCTCGGGGCGCTTTCAGTTCGAGGCGTTCGGTACGTTGCAGCAGACGCAGGAAAGTGTCCTGAGCCAGATCCGCCGCATCCGCTGCGTTGCCCAGCCGCGCGCGCAGCCAAGCGTTGAGCCAGCCGTGATGACTACCGTAAAGCGCCTGTACGACCAACTCAGGTGAAGACATGACCACGCCAGCCCGAATGTCACAAATGATAATTAGTCGCATTGTCATCAAGGGTTACAGATTTTGCAACTGCTGCCCCCATGTCGATGCGAAAAATTCCCTCGCAGCCGCTCTTGCACGCCGTTCGGCGGGAATCCTGTCCAAAACCCGCCCATCTCTCACGCGCCCCTAAGATTTCTCCGCCGCTGGCCGACAGACTGGTGAGAAATGCGTGCACCAAAGTAGAGCGGCCAGAAGAACGCTGCCTGCGCCGTACATGGAATGTTGCATCCGGAAACGCACCCCCACTTTTGGCATAAGAAGTCCCATGAAATGAATCTCAAGTTCAGCCATAAAATCCTCCTGGCCGCTTCGGGCGTCGTGGTCCTGGCGTTCGCGTTGTTCACCCTCTACAACGATTATCTGCAGCGAAACACCATTCGACAGAACCTGCAGTCCTCCGTGCAACAGGCCGGTGACCTGACCGCCAGCAGCGTGCAGAACTGGATGAGCGGGCGGATTCTGGTGCTGGAAAACCTTGCGCAGAACGTTGCCCATCAAGGCAGGAATGCCGACCTCCCCGGTCTTGTCGATCAACCGGCCTTCACGTCGAACTTCCAGTTCACTTATGTCGGGCAGGCCAACGGTGTCTTCACCCAGCGTCCCGATGCGAAGATGCCGGACGGTTACGATCCGCGTCAGCGCCCTTGGTACAAGCAGGCCGTGGCCGCCGACAAAACCATGCTGACACCGCCTTACATGGCGGCCGTCGGTGGCCTGGTGGTGACCATCGCCATGCCGGTGAAGAAGGACGGTGAATTGCTCGGTGTGGTCGGTGGTGACCTGAGCCTGGAAACCCTGGTGAAGATCATCAACTCGGTGGACTTCGGTGGCCTCGGCCATGCGTTTCTGGTCAGTGCCGACGGTCAGGTGATCGTCAGCCCGGACAAAGATCAGGTAATGAAAAACCTCAAGGACATCTACCCGAACACCAGCGTGCGCATCGAGAAGGGCAACCAGAACGTGGTGCTCAACGGCCAGGAACGCATTCTCTCGTTCACCCCGGTCAGCGATCTGCCGAATGCGCAGTGGTACATCGGTCTGTCGATCGATCGCGACAAGGCCTACGCCGCACTCAGCCAATTCCGCACCTCGGCGTTGATCGCCATGTTTGTCGCGGTCGCGGCGATTGCGTTGCTGTTGAGCCTGTTGATCAACGTGTTGATGCGTCCGCTGACCACCATGGGCCGCGCGATGAAAGATATCGCCCAGGGCGAGGGCGATCTGACCCGGCGTTTGGTGGTCGAGAGCAAAGACGAGTTTGGTGAGCTGGGCAGCGCGTTCAACCAGTTCGTTGAACGGATTCACGCATCGATTTCCGAAGTGTCGTCGGCGACCCGTCACGTACATGACCTGTCGCAACGGGTGATGGCTTCGTCCAACGCTTCGATCGTCGGTTCCGACGAGCAAAGTGCGCGCACCAACAGCGTCGCGGCGGCGATCAATCAGCTGGGCGCGGCCACTCAGGAGATCGCGCGCAACGCGGCGGATGCTTCGCAGCACGCCAGTGGCGCTTCCGAGCAGGCCGACGACGGTCGTCAGGTGGTCGAGCAGACCATTCAGGCGATGACCGAGTTGTCGCAGAAGATCAGCCTGTCGTGCACGCAGATCGAAACCCTGAACGCGAGCACCGACAACATCGGCCACATCCTCGATGTGATCAAAGGCATCTCGCAGCAGACCAACCTGCTGGCGCTCAACGCTGCCATCGAGGCCGCGCGTGCCGGTGAAGCCGGGCGCGGTTTTGCCGTGGTTGCCGATGAGGTGCGTAACCTCGCGCATCGCACCCAGGAATCGGCGGAAGAGATCCACAAGATGATCACCTCGCTGCAGGTCGGCTCGCGCGAAGCGGTGAGCACCATGAACGCCAGCCAGGCGTCCAGCGAGCAAAGCGTGGAAGTGGCGAATCAGGCCGGTCTGCGCCTGGTCAGCGTGACCCAGCGCATCGGCGAAATCGATGGTATGAACCAGTCGGTGGCCGCTGCGACTGAAGAGCAGACTGCGGTGGTGGAAACGCTGAACGTCGACGTCAACCAGATCAACCTGTTGAACCAGCAGAGCGTGGCCAACCTCAATGAAACGTTGAAGGATTGTGATGCGTTGTCGCAGCAGGCCAATCGCCTGAAGCAATTGGTCGACAGCTTCAAAATCTGATTTACAGATCGCAGACCGCGTTATCGTTCTTCGCGAGCAGGCTCGCTCCCACAGGGAAATGCATTCCAAATGTGGGAGCGAGCCTGCTCGCGAAAGCGGTCTGACGATCACCGCAAAGCCTAAGCCTTAGACAAACAGCTTCAGCACATTGCCCATCGCATCATCGGCAAACCCCTGCACGAAATCCCTGAACCCCGGCAATGCTTCATCCCCACCCGCAGCCGGTTCGGCAATGATCGTCCAGGTCGCTCGCGACTTCCCTGCGCTCAGCGATTCCACTTGCATCGCCGCCCACAGATTCCCCACCCCCAACGTGTTGTAGATCGTCGTCCAGGTCATGCGCCGCGCCTGTTCATCGCGCGAGTTGAGTTGTTCGACCACGACGTTGCCGTCCTTGAAGATTTTCTTGCGCAGCGATGACACGCCCTCGCCGGTCATTTCGGTGTGCGACAGCGCCGGAATGAATCGTTCGAAGCCAGCGAAATCGCCAACGATCGCCCAGACTTGTGCCGCGTCCCCCGGCACTTCCACCGACGACACAACGTGGCAGCCTTGCGGGTTTTTGATCAGGGTGTCGGGTTGCAGATTGCTCATGGTGTTGCTCCTTGTGGATGAGTCAGATGAAGTTGATTTCTTTCAGGTAGTCGCAGCCGCGACGCAGCAGCGCCGGGGATTTCTGTGGGTAGTGCGCGCCCATCTGCCGCACGCCGGCCTCGGCGTTGGCGTGACCGATCAGGGAGATGTCGCCGATGTCTTCTTCGAAGCCGTTGAGGTAGAAACCGAGCACGCCGAACAGCGCGTTGTCGGCGTCGACCCGGTTCAGTTGCTGTTGCCAATCGGCGACGCTGACCAGCGAAAATTCGCTGCCGGTTTCGCGGAACGAAGCGACGTAGGCATCCCAGCTCAGCGGCTCGGGGTTGTGCAGATTGAACACCGCGCGCTCCGCTGAATAACGGCTGGCATGGAAGGCGATGAAGCGGGCGAGAAAGTCCACCGGCATCAGGTCGAAATTCAGCGCAAAGGCCGGTACCTGACCGAGCTGGATCGAGCCTTTGAGCATCAGCATCAAACGGTTTTTATGCGGCTGGCAAACGCCGCTGAGGCTGTTGAAACTGATGTTGCCAGGGCGATAAAGATTGACCCGCACACCGCGCTCGCGCGCCCGTTCGAGAATGCGTTCGCCGACCCATTTCGACAGGTTGTAGCCGTTGCGAATGTAGATCGGCGGCGTCGCGGCGGCGGGCAGTTCCAGCACCCGACCGGCATCATCCACGGTGCTGGATGCCGATAGCGTCGAGACAAAGTTGAAGACCTTTTTGCGCTGCCCTTCACACAGCTTCAGCAGGGCAAAGATCGGCTCTACGTTGTCCGCCGCCAGGGACTCGTAATCGAGCACGTGGTTGACGTTGGCGGCGTTGTGCACCAGCGCGCCGAACTCGCGGTCCAGGCGCCGATAATCCTCATCGCCCAGGCCCAGTTGCGGACGGCTGATATCAGCTGCGTAAACTCGCACACGGCTCAGGTCGAGGTGCTCCAGCCTGTTCTCGCGCAGTGACTGAGCGAAGCGTTGCGCCGCCGTTTGCCCGGCGCCGTCGCGCACCAGACAGGCCACTTCGCTGGCGCCCCAACCGAGCAGCGCTTCGACGATGTGCACGCCGACAAAACTGTTGGCACCGGTGACGATGACCTTGTGCACATCGCCCATGCGGCTGATCGGCAGCGGTTCGACATCCAGCGCGCGCTCGGCGTCGGCCATGGCCTGAGCGCTGAGCACGGCGCTGTCATCGCTGCCGCGCACCAGCGTCGCCAGTTTGCTGATCGTGGGCAGTTCGATGAAGCGATTGATCGAAATGCTTCGGCCGAATTCCTCACGCAAGCGCAGCAACATCCGCGACAGCAGAATCGAATGACCGCCGAGATTGAAGAAGCTTTCGTCAGTGGAAATGTCGCTGGTCGGCAGTTCCAGCAGTTCGGCCCAGACCTCAAGAAGCAGCGCTTCGTCAGCATTGGCCGGCAGGCATTTCGCAGCGCTGTCCTGCACCGTCACCGGCAATGCCAACAGCGCCTTGCGATCGACTTTGCCGTTACTGGCGAATGGCATCTGCGCCAGTTCGGTCCACGCTCCCGGTTGCATGTAGTCCGGCAGAAACTGCCGGGCGTGGGCTTTCAGTTCGTACCGGGCAGTCTCGGTCTGTGGCTGGGCGAGGAACGCCAGAATCCGCCGCTGATTGTCGATGACCACGGCAATCTGCCGATACAAGCGGCTCTCGCGCAGGCAGCGCTCGATCTCTTCCGGCTCGACGCGAAAGCCACGGATTTTCACCTGATTGTCGCGCCGCCCGCACAGCTCGATACCGTGCTCGCCCCACTTGGCCATGTCGCCGCTGCGGTAGGCGCGCACGGTTTCGCCGCCGGGCAGTGACAGGTTCAGATAACGCTCGGCGGTCTGCTGCGGATTGTTCAGGTAACCGAGGCAGACACCGGGGCCGACGATGAACAGCTCACCGACGGTTTGATCGGGCACCGGTTGCAGATCGTCGTCGAGAATCAGCACTCGACTGTTGGCGATCGGCCCTCCCAGCGTGCGGTTGCTGTCGCCCGGTTTGAGCTGGCGCGCGGTGATCAGCACGGTGGCTTCGGTCGGGCCATACAGGTTGTGCAGGGTGCCTTGGCGGGTCAGTTGCTCGATGACGTACGGCTCGCAGACATCACCGCCGGTCATCACCTGCACGCCCTCCAGTTGCTCCAGCGGCAGGATGCTCAACAACGCTGGCGGCAAGAAGGCGTGGGTCAGTTGCCGCCGGCGAATCAGCGCAATCAGCTGCAAAGGATCGCGGCGCTGGGTGTCGTCGGGCACGACCAGTTCCGCCCCTGCGAGCAGGCTGGGGAAGATGTCGATCAGCGAAGAATCGAAGCTCAGCGAAGAGAACTGCAACACCCGACTCTCGGCGTGCAGCTGCACGTAGTCGGCGTACCACGCGGTGAAATGGGCGAGATTGGCCTGGCTGAGCAGCACGCCTTTCGGATGCCCGGTGGTACCCGAGGTGTAGAGCGCCATGCACGGCGCATCAAGCTCCGGGCGGTGCTGCATCAGCGGCCGGTCGAGATCGGCGTTCGGCGCTTCGATGCCACTGACATCCAGCCCCGCTATCGACTCGCTGAGCGCCTGCTGTCCATCGTGAAGCAACAGCACCGCGCCGGCGTTTTCCAGGATGTATTGCTGGCGCTGCAAAGGATGGCTCGGCTCCAGCGGCAAGTACACCGCGCCGCTGCCGAGAATCGCCAGAATCGAGGCGAACAGAGCCGGGCTTTTGCCTTGGCAGACAGCGACCATCCACGGCTGCGGATGTTGCTCGAGCAAGGGCAGCAACCGCTGCTGGATCGCCCGGCTGTGGGCGTGCAATTGGCGGTAGCTGATGGACTGTCCGCCGAGGTGCAGCGCCGGTCGTTCGGCATGCTCGATCAGGCTTCGTTGCAGACGCTCGATCAGCGGGATTTGCGCCTGCTCCAGCAGCGCCGGATTTGCCGTGTCGTTGAGACGGTGGACATACGCCAGTTTGTCGAGAAACAGCAGATCTTCCAGGCGTTCGAAATCCGGCGCTTTGAGGACCGGGGCATGCCTCAAATAATCGGCATCGCGGGAAAAGCGGCTGACCAGCAACGCCACTTCGTCGACCACATGGGCGAGCGCTCGTTGGCGTAGCGACTGACCGTTGCCGGACGGCTCATCGCCGATCGGCACACGGCTGATCAGCGACGAGCCGAGAAAGCACAGCAAGTCGAGGGTCGGCAGGCCGCCATGCTCTTGCGCGGCGATACCCAGGCGCAGGTGCAGATGCGGGATGGCGCAGAAGTCGCCGGCAGCGATAAAGCCATCGTCGATGATCAGATCCACCGTCGCTTGAGTGGCGCCGCTGCGGGTCAGTGCATGGCCATGCTGTTCGAGTTCCCGGGCCAGGTCGGTCATGGCCTGGCCGGCGCCGGTGAGCAAAATGTCCAGACGTTTCATGTCGGTCTCCTCAAACCAGATAGTCGCGCAGGGCGTGCTGCACGCACGGTGTGTCGAGCAGCGAGCTGTTGTGGAAAAACCTGACGATGTTGCCCACCAGCGGGTGGTGGCGATTGATCGGGAAGGCCAGTCCGGCGATTTCTTCGCGCAGTGAATGGCGCGTGGTTTCGCTGACCGGCAGCGCATCGATCAGGCGCAAATCGAAGGACTTCTGGATGTCGTTGGTCAGGTAATGGCCGATGAACACCGGCAGAATCTGCGCGATGGTTTCGCGGTCCGCGTCGCTGGCGGTGTGCCAATAGATGCGCACCATCCGCGCCCAGAAACTCGAGTGGCGACCTTCGTCGAGCAAGTGGTCGGCCATCAGGCCCTTGATCGACGGCTTGACCGAATCGTCGCGGGCGAACGCGGCGACATCACCGGTCACGGTGTTTTCGGCGATCGCCACGCAGATCAGTTCCACCGCGCTGCGCAGGTGGTCCGGCGCCAGCGCAACAGCGGCGGGAATTGCCCGGCTCAGCTCGATTTCGTCGGGCAACGGAATCGGTTCGATACCGGTCAGCGCGACCGTTTGCTGCATGAAGTCCATGGCCACCAGCGCGTGGTAATCCTCATCGACCACCACGGTCATCGCGTCGTAGCGACAGGCGAACGGGAACGCCACGGCAAAGCGATTCTTGGCGATGCTGCGGGCGGTCTTGTCGACGATTTCCGTCTCGAAAATCACTACGTCGTTGATGAATTTGTACAACGTCTGCACCAGGGCGAAATCACGTTGCTGTGGGCATTCACGCAGGAAGGTTTCGCTGAGCACCAGCGGCTGGCGGCTGAGCGGGTAGATCAGGCGCTGATCGTCTTCCAGCAGCCGCCGTGGACGGGTGCGGATGGTCGCGCGGCTTTCCCAGGCCTCGGCGAAGGATTGATAGTCGGCAGCGTTCATTGGGCCACCTCGGCAACTTCCACGCCCATGCTCAGGCGCAGCCCGTCCCACAAGGCGATGCGGCTTTCCACGGCGGCGATGGCGCTGGCGTAAACCTCGGCTGCGCGCTGCGGATCGCCGTCCACCAGACGCTCCAGCAACTGCTCGGCGGCCGGGCCGTGATCTTCGGAATCGACTTCGATATGCCGTTGCAGGTAGTAACGGAAAGTCGGTGCCTGTTCGATGCCGATGCCCCAGTCATCGAGGATGCGCTGGAACATTGTCGGAATGACGCTCTCGCGACCATGCAGGAACGCGGCAGCGACACTGTGTCCCGGCGCCTCCAGGGCAATGCGCAAGGTATCGCGGACAAACTGCGCCGCCGCTGGATCGACATCGACGCTCTGCAACGCGACGTCATAGCTCACGCCCTCCTGCTGCAGGGCGACAAAGCGCTCTACCGCCGTGGTGCTCGCGCCGATCTCGCGCATCGCATCCAGGTACAACTCGAAATGGCTGTAATGGCCGGCATCGAGGCGATCGTCCGATTCCTCGCCCAGCACGATCTCGTTGATCAACCGAGCGGCGTGGGGATCGCGCGGCGGCAACCAGGGTAAACGCGTGCAGGTCAGTTCCTGTTGCAGGCGCTTGGTCAGCGACATGAAGTCCCATACGGCAAATACATGGGTTTCCATGAAACGGCGTAATACCGATAACGAAGTAATCTCGGAAAAGATCGGGTGAATACTCAATTCGGCTTTCTTCAGGGCGAGTTGCTGCTTAGTGGGCATCATGATGTCCTTTATCATTGATTGAAGTGCACGGTTCTTTTCAGTCGCTGTAAGCGGGCGAGCAAGTTGGATAGCAAATTAGTCGGGCAAATATTGATTGCGCAATGGCGCCGTTGCGGCGCCACGGGTGCTGCGGTTGTTACGTGAGGTCTGCCGCGCTGAACAGCGACGTTCAAACCTGGCGAGAGAAAAACTAATACAGGGCAAATGCATTTAACAAGTTTATTTTAAATTATTTTAAGTTGGCTATTTTTTGAGTATGAGAGTTACCGATAAAACTTTCACACGAAGTTTTATTTGGGCGTAGTTACTCCTTTCGGCTAATAACGGCCAAAATCGATAACAAGAGTGAATGCCTCACTCGAAGCAACTTTTAAACAAGGGAAGTTTATGAATTCAAAGGGGGCGAAAGTTGGCCGGGACCGGCGCCATGACTTCCTGTTTCCCGTGACAAGGCTCCTTCCGTAGGTTCCTGTTGCGGGGACTGTGCCGTCAGGGCGGCGCGTCCCCGTTCTGTAGGGGTGGCGCTGGAAGAGTGCGGGTAAATTGCCGTCAGGGCTATTACCGATTGGTCATCGGCGGGCAGCAGAAACGCGTCGGCAGGGCCGGGGCGGGCACCAGCGGGCACGCCGATCCGCTGCCAGAGCCGGCAGCAGAGCGGTCGCGAAGATTTGTAAGGGGATTATTCGACGTACGGGATATCAGCGTGCAGTGTGACGCTTCTGTGCGGTGGGAGTCGCCAGGTAGCGGGTGATGACCTCAACGCCACGGTTGAGGTGCTGCTCCAGCATTTCGAGCGAGCGCGGTATGTCCCGCTCGATCACGGCCTGAAGCATGGCGCGGTGGTCATCCTGGGACAGCTTGCCCAGGCCCATCGCTTCCAGATTGAACCGCAGAAAACGTTCTTCTTCGTTCAGGCCGTCCTCCACCAGGCGCAGCAGTCGCTGGTTGGGCGCCTTGCTGTACAAGGCCATGTGAAAGAGACGGTTGAGGCGGCCGATTTCGTTGTAGTCGTGCTGCGCTTCCAGTTCATCGATGTAGCCAGCGGCGAGTTGATGCTCGGCCTCAGTCAGCAGCGGAATGGACTGCCGCAATGCCTCGGATTCGAGCAGAATGCGCAACTCGTAGGTTTCAGCAGCATCGCCCTGAATCAGCGGGGCGACCACGGCGCCTTTGTGCGTAGTGACGCTAAGCAGCTCCTGCGCTTCGAGCTGGCGCAAGGCTTCGCGCACCGGCATGCGGCTGACCCCGAACAGATCGGCCAGATCCTGCTGGCGCAGTGCAGTGCCGCAGGGCAGGCGGCCATCGAGAATGGCCGAGCGCAGAGTTTCTTCGATCACCGACCGGGCCAGATGCGCAGGAATCGGTCCTTCGACTTTGATGCTGTGCAGCGGTTTGGGCTTCTGAGTCACGACAACACACCCTGTAGGTCGCAATATTTGGATCCAAATGACACTAGTGATTGCTCTACAGGTTGTCAAACCTTGTAAAACGTTGCGCGGCAATCTCAAGTCTAGCGCGTCTTCGATGATCTCACGGTGCCATTGTTTTTTGCCGGGCTAAGCTTCACCATCAAACGCTTCCTTTCTGTCCTTCTGGAAACCTGCAGTGGCGGTACGTTTCGCGATCCCTCGGACCTTGCGCTGGCTTGGCTGCGCATTGCTGCTAGCCGGCGTCATGCTGGGCGGCCTGCACGCCGATTGGGATTTTTCCGCGATCAGCCGCAAGGCCACGGCTCTCTATGGGCCACTGGGCGCGGGGCAGCAGCGCATCGACGCCTGGCAGAACCTGCTGGCGACGCAAAAGCAGGCCAGTGAGATGGACAAGCTCAAGGTGGTGAACCTGTTCTTCAACAAGCAGGTGCGTTACGTCGAAGACATCGATCTGTGGCGCGAAGTGGATTATTGGGAAACCCCGATCGAAGCGCTGTGGAAGGGCGCCGGCGACTGCGAAGACTACGCCATCGCCAAGTATTTCAGCCTGCGCCATCTCGGCGTTTCCAGTGACAAGCTGCGCATCACCTACGTCAAGGCGCTGCGCCAGAACCGCGCGCACATGGTGTTGACGTACTATGCGACCCCCGATGCCATGCCGCTGGTGCTCGACAGCCTGATCGATCCGATCCAGCCGGCGTCGCAGCGGACCGATTTGCTGCCGGTCTACTCTTTCAATGCCGAAGGTCTGTATCTGCCCGGCGCCAAGGGCAATAAAAAGGTCGGCGACACCAAACGCCTGTCGCGCTGGCAGGATGTGCTGAAAAAAATGCAGGCCGAAGGTTTTCCGGTCGAGACGACTAACTAGGAGCACGCGCTCAGATGTCTTTGTTCAAACAGCTGTTGATCGCTATCTGTCTGTTCCTGGTCGTGGCCTTCACCGGCAGCTTCATGGTCAGCCTGGAGAGCTCGCGCACCCAGTACGTCAATCAGTTGCGCTCTCACGCACAGGACGCGGCGACGGCGCTGGCGTTGTCGCTGACGCCGAATATCGACGACCCGGCGATGGTCGAGCTGCTGGTCAGTTCGATTTTCGACAGCGGTTATTACGCGAGCATCCGCGTGGTCGACGTGAAGACCGAGCAGACCATTGTCGAGCGCAGCGGTACCCCGGCGGTGAGCAATGTGCCGGACTGGTTCGTCAGACTGATCGGCCTCGAACCGGCGGGTGGCGATGCGCTGGTCAGCCGTGGCTGGGAGCAGGCGGCGCGGGTCGAGGTGGTCAGCCATCCGATGTTCGCCGTGGCCAAGCTGTGGCAGAGCGCACTGGGCAGTCTTGGCTGGTTGCTGATCTGCGGCGCATTGAGTGCGGTGCTCGGCGCGCTGTTGCTGCGTCGGCAGTTGAAACCCCTCGATTACATGGTCCAGCAGTCCCATGCGATTGCCCGCCGCGAGTTTCTCAGCCTGCCGGATCTGCCACGCACGCCTGAATTGCGTCGCGTGGTGCAGGCAATGAATCAGATGGTCGAGAAGCTCAAGACGCTGTTCCAGGAGCAGGCCGAGCGCAGTGAAAAACTGCGTACCGAGTCCTATCAGGACAACCTCACCGGCCTGGCCAACCGCCGCTATTTCGAGATGCAACTGAACAACCGCGTGAGCAACCCGGAGCAGGCCAGTTCGGGTTATCTGCTGCTGTTGCGGGTCAAGGACCTGGCCGGTCTCAACCAGCGTCTCGGCGGCCAGCGTACCGACCAGTTGCTCAAGGCCGTCGGCGAGCAACTGACCCGCGAGTGCGCCAGATATCCACAAACTCAGGACTTGGTCACGCGTATTCGCGGAGGTGAATTCGCCGTGCTGGCGCCGGGGCTGGTGCGCGAGGAAGCGTTGCAGCTGGCGCAGAATCTCGACAATGCCTTGAGCAGCCTGCATGCCACCGGCGCGACCGACGTGCCGGCAGTGGCTTCGATCGGGCTGGCGCCGTTCGCTCACGGTGACTCCCCGCAAGCGGTGCTGACACTGGGCGATCAGGCGCTCGCACAGGCCGAAGGGCAGGGCGAGCAGAATTGGGCGTGCATCGATCAGAGTCTGGTGGCGGAGGTCGGTGACGACCATCACGCTTGGCATCGACTGCTGGATCAGGCCTTGAGTCAGCAGCGTTTCGAGCTGTACTTCCAGCCCGTGGTCGCTGCGCAGGACACGCAACTGGTGCTGCATTACAAGGTGCTGTCGCGCTTGCTCGACGAGCAGGGTCAGACCATTCCCGCCGGGCGCTTTCTGCCGTGGCTGGAGCGCTTCGGCTGGACCGCGCGGCTCGATCGGCTGATGCTCGAACGCGTGCTCGAGCAGATGAAGGGGCACGAGGATTCGCTGGCGCTGAACCTGTCCTCGGCAACGCTGGCCGACCCGCAGGCGCTGAACAAAGTCTTCGAGATTCTGCGCGCGCATTCCAATCTCGGCGCACGCCTGACTCTGGAGATCGGCGAGGAGCAACTGCCTGAACAAGCGGTGCTGGAGCAGTTGACCCGACGCCTGCGCGAGCTCGGTTTCTCGCTGAGCCTGCAGCGCTTCGGCGGGCGCTTCAGCATGATCGGCAACCTGGCGCGCTTGGGTCTGGCGTACTTGAAGATCGATGGCAGCTACATCCGCGCGATCGATCAGGAGAGCGACAAGCGTCTGTTCATCGAAGCGATTCAGCGCGCGGCGCACAGCATCGATCTGCCGCTGATTGCCGAACGGGTCGAGACTGAAGGGGAGTTGTCGGTGATTCGCGAGATGGGCTTGTATGGCGTGCAGGGGCAGTTGCTCGGTGAACCGAAGCCCTGGGGCCTGAACTGATCGTTCCCACGCTCTGCGTGGGAATGCAGCCCGTGATGCTCTGCGTCACAACGGTGACGGGCCGTGATAACTGAGTTGCGGTCGGAACGCGGAGCGTCCCTTGATGCATTCCCACGCGGAGCGTGGGAACGATCATTGTGGGAGCGAGCCTGCTCGCGAAAGGGCCAGTCCAGTTGGTGAAGATCTAGGATCAGATCAACCCGCCCTCATCCTCATCGATCAACTGGCTCAACCCGCCCAGCGCTTCACGTGCCTGGGTGCGGTCCATCAGTTTGGCCTGGGCCGCCGCCGGCAGGTCAGTGACGCGGATCACGCCTTTCTGGGTCAGCACCTGAATCAGGTCGTCGAGTACCCGAATCATTTCAAAGTCGCTCTGCTTGAGCTGTTTGAGGCTGTTTTCCACGGCTTCGTTGGCGTACCACGCCTGAATTTCATGGTTATCGGCGGGCAGCGTTTCCGTGGCCTCGGCGTACGCCGCAGCTTCCACGCGAATCAACTGGCCCTGCGCATCGCGTTGCACGTAAAACATTAAGCATCCCTCACAAATGAACAGCGTCATGCTGTCAGCAGCATAGCCAACTGCGCGCCAGTATGCGGGGCGACGAACAAATCGTCACCGCTGCATTGCCCGCAAACGCGACGGCCGCCCCACAGGAGGCGGCCGTCGTTGTTTCAGCCTCAGCTGTTGTTGTGATCGACCTTGATGGTCGGGTCGCTGCCGGCAATCAGGTTGTGCAGGTTGGCGCTCGCCCAGTTGTTGCCTTCCAGTTTGATCGTCACGTCCGGCGTGGCCGCAGCGGCATCGCCCGAGTTGAATTTGCCCGCCGAGCTGACTTGCAGCGACGACGTGCCATCCACCGTGGTGATCTTCAGGAAGTTGTCGATCGTGCTGCCGGTCTCGCCCTGCAACAGGTCGCGCAGGTCGATGCGGTCGCCTTCGCTGGCTTTGAAATCCTTGATCACGTCGTTACCGGTGTCGCCCGATTTCCAGACGAAGGTGTCGCCACCGGAACCGCCGATGAGGATGTCGTTGCCCTGACCGCCGATCAGCGTGTCGTTGCCGGTGCCGCCGAGCAGGATGTCATTGCCTTTGCCGCCGTCGAGCAGGTCGGTGCCGCCCGAGCCGAACAGGATGTCATTGCCTGCGCCACCGAGCAGCGTGTCGTTGCCATCGTGCGCGCCGGATACATCAAACGCCTGATAGTGCTCGGTGATGTACTGGTGCACATTACTGGTGCTGACTTTGCTGACATCGACGCCGGTTTCCTTGGCGACGAACGCCTGCATCGCCTGGTAACCCTCGCCGGCAATGCCGTTGAAGCTGACCAGATCGCCGAACAGGATGTCGTTGCCTTCGCCACCGTTGACGGTGTCGTTACCCGGCATCGTCGCTTCGGTATGGCCGATTATCGAGTTGGCCAGGTCCTTCGGATCGATGTTGGTTTGCGGCGTTTTGTCCGAGTCGTACGGCTTGAGATCGTTGAGGCTGACGTCGTTGTTCAGACCAATGGCTTCGACGCTCGACAACCCGCTCAACAATGCAAAGCCGCTGGTCGAGTTGCTGGTCGTCGACGAGTTGGTGCTGTTACCGGTACCTGCCAGGTTCGACAACTCGTAAGTGCCGTCGCCCTGCGCATGGATGGTGCCCAGATTGCTGCTGCTCCAGCCCCACCATGAGCTGTAGGTCTGCAGAGTCACGGTGCCGGCACTGTTGATCGTCAACGCATGGGTGTTGTCGATGTAGGTGCTGAAGGTGTCGCCCGGCTTGTAGTTGCTGGTTTTCACCACGTCATCGAGCTTCACGTTGCCATAAAGCGTCGGGTTGGTTTGCTCACCGCTCTGGTAGTAGGTCGGCTGGCCGTCGGTGATGAAGTAGGTGAGGTTCTTCGCCCCGGTGTTGGCCACAGCGTCGGCGCTCTGGAACCAGTTGGCCGTGGTCTTGAACACGTCCTCGTAGTTGGTGCCGCCGCCGGAGCCCATCGAGTCCAGTACGGCTTTGAGTTGCGCCAGAGCGTTCGGGTCGTTGAGGTTCACCGACACCGACTTGTTGACCTGGGTATCGAAGTCCACCAGGAAGATGTTCACCGTGCCCGAGTTGCTGCCGCCCAGGCTTTGCTTGAGGCTGTTGAACACCGAAGTCAGCGAGTCCTTCGCGGCGTTCAGCGACGAACTGCTCATACTGCCGGAGCTGTCGACCATGAACGCAATGTTGTAGTTGGTGCCCGGGACCACGGTCAGGCCGCCGATGTCAGCGACGATGATGTCGTTGGCGTCGGTGCCGGTGACGGTGTCGTCACCCGAGGTGGCGGTGACCGCGTTGTACACCGCCGGCACCACTGTGACCGGAATGGTCGCGGTGCTGCTTGCCGAGCCGCCGACCTGTTCGGTGGACGTCGAAGTCACGGTCAGGTTGAACTGGCCGTTGTAGTAGGTTGGCGGGGTCACGGTCAGAGAGCCGAGGTTCCAGCCGGTGACGTTGGCTTCGCCATTGCTCGCGGTAACGGTGAAGGTATGACCCGCGCCATCGCTGAGCACCGAACCGACCGGTGCACCGCTGATCTTCACAGTCAGGGTTTCCGAGCCGTCGGTGTCGGTCAGCGCGGTGCTGATCGCCGACAGTTTCACCGTGGTGCCTTCAGCGCCGGTGTTGAGCTTGTAGCCGTCGTAATAACCTTCGCCGTTGGTGCCGTGCAGATCGGAGACGGTCACGCCCGAGTTGATCAGGTCCTGCACACCGGTGTAGATCGGCACGCCGGCATTGCTGAGGTCGATCGGCGTGCCGCCGTTGACCGACAGGTTGACGTCGTAGCTGCCCGGGCCGCTCTGGTTGTGGTGGTAGATGTCGAGGGTGTAGTAACCGCTGGTAGTCGGGGTAAACGAACCATTGATCGCACCGCCCGCGCCCCAGGTACCGGAAGCCACACTCTTGCCGCCGATGGTAATCAGCAGGCTGTCATCGGCCACGCCGCTGAAGCTGTAGGTTTTGCCGGCTTCCAGGTAGATCAGGCCCGAGGTCTTCGACGCCGTACCGGCGGCGACACTGCCGTCAGACTGCACGTTGGTGACGTTGCCGCTGGAGTTCGGTTTGCCGGCGGCGTCGATGACGTTTTTCAGGGTGGTCGAGTTCGCTCCGCTGCCGTCAGTGCCCAGGCCCGACAGACCGGTCCAGACTTCCTTGATGAGGCCGGTGGATTTAACGCTGTTGTCAGCCACGGCTAGGGTCGGCGCATCCGCCACTGGCGTGATGTCGATCTTCACTGTGCCGGTGCTGCCCAGCGCCTGGCCATCGGTAGGCTGGAACTTGATCTGCGCGTAGTCCGCCTGCTTGTTGCCCAGACCGGTGCCGCCGTAACCGTTGGTGCCCGACTCGTTGGCATCCGGCAGGAAGCGCAGCTTGCCGGCGTCGATGTCGGCCTTGCTGAAGGTCTGGTTGTTGGCCACATCCTTCCAGGTCGAGCCGTCCAGATACTGCAGTTTGCCCTCGCCCGGCAGCTGCGTGATCTTGATACCGAGGCTGCTCGCCGGGCTGTCGACATCGGTGACGCCAAAGGTCGACCAGCCGAGTACCAGCGGCGTATCTTCGGTGCCGGTGACATCGCTCGGCGCAGCGACCGGTGCATCGTTGACCGCCACCACGTTGACCGTGGTGGTCGCAGTGTTCGAGTAGTTGCCGCCATCGGTCACCGTCACGGTGATGATGCGCGGCACGGTGCTCGGGTTTTCGCTGCTGTTGGTGAAGCTGATGTTCTTGATGGCCTGCATGTAGTCGGCCAGGGTCGCGTTACCCGAGAGGGTCAGGGTCACCGTGCCGTTGGTGCTGTTGGCATTGATGGTGATGCCGTTGACGCTGTTGCCCAGATTCAGCGCATCGCCGTCCTGACGGTTGGTCAGCACCACGGTGGCACCGGTCAGCATGGTGCTGTCCGGGTCGGTGATGCTGAGGTCGGTGTCAGCGATCGACACGCCGGCGCCCGGGGTGTTCTCGGTGAACGTCACCTTGTAATCGGCACCGGTCGCACCGCTGGAGTTGTTGGCGTCCAGATCGAGCACCGGTGGTGCATCGTTGTCGATGATCGAGGTGCTGACGCTGCCATTGGTGCTGCTGACCGCGAGGTTCTCGAAGTTGCCGCCGGTAGCCGAATCGATCTTGACCACGAAGTTCTCGGTGCCTTCGGTGATCTTGTCATCGAGGGTGGCGACGTTGAACTGCGCGCTGCTGGCGCCCGCCGGGATCTTCACGGTGTACACACCGGTGAAGTCCGAACCGTCGGCAGCAGTGCCGCTGTAGACGATTTTCAGGGTCACTTCGGTCTGCGCCGGGTGATTGAGGCTGACGGTGTAGCTGGCGGTCTGGCCTTCGGTCACCGAGCTGCTGCCAGTGATGCTGACGGTGGTGGTGTCGACGGTGTCGGTGACGCTGGTCACCGCTGGCGTGGTGCTCGGTACCAGTTTTTCGAAGTTGCCACCGGTGGCGCTGCTGATGGTCGCCTGCACGGTGCCGGCGTCTCTGTAGACGTCGTCAGCTGGCGCTGGAACGTTCACCGTGCCGGTGGTTTCGCCCGCTTTGATGGTGATCACGGCACCGTTCGACAGGGTCACGGTCACTGGCGAGCCTGCGGCGTTGGTCAATGTCGCGGTGTACGTAATCTGGCCACCTTCTGCCACCGAGTTACTGGCGCTGAGGGACAGGTTGGTGGTGTCGACGGTGTCGGTCACGGTGGTGCTGACCGGGGTCTTGTCGGCGACGAGATTTTCGAAGTTGCCGCCGCTGACGTTGGTGATCGAGTTGGTCAGCGGAGCGTTGCCGGTCAGCGCATCGTTCGGTGCGACGGCGGTTACGGTGCCGGTGGTCTGGCCGACGGCGATGGTGATGTTCTGGCCGTTGGCCAACGTCACGACAACTGGCGAACCGGTGACGGGGGCGCCGACGGTTGCGGTGTAGACGACGTTGCCGCCTTCTGCCGCTGTGGCGGTTGCGCTCAGTTTTACGGTGGTGGTGTCGACGGTGTCGGTGACGCTGGTCACTGCTGGCGCGGTGCTCGGTACCAGGTTTTCGAAGTTACCACCGGTCGCGGTTTTGATCGTGGCTTGCACGGAACCTGCATCTTTGTAGACGTCGTCGGAGGGTGCCGCAACGGTTGCAGTGCCGGTTGTTTCGCCAGCCTTGATGGTGATCACGGCGCCGTTCGACAGGGTGACGGTCACAGGCGAGCCAGCGGCGTTGGTCAGTGTCGCGGTGTAGGTGATCTGGCCACCTTCGGCCACGGAGCCGGTTGCGCTCAGTGACAGATTGGTGGTGTCGACGGTGTCGGTCACGGTGGTGCTGACCGGGGTCTTGTCGGCAACGAGGTTTTCGAAGTTACCGCCGGTTACGTTAGTGATCGAGTTGGTGATCGGAGCGTGGCCGGTCAGTGCATCGTTCGAAGCAACAGCGGTTGCAGTGCCGGTAGTCTGACCGACGCCGATGGTGATGGTCTGACCGTTGGCCAGAGTTACCACAACTGGTGAGCCGGTAACCGGAGCGCCGACGGTGGCGGTGTAAGTTACGGTGCCGCCTTCGGCTACCGAAGTATCGGCGGTCAATTTGACGGTCGACGTGTCGATGGTGTCGGTGACAGTCGTCACGGCTGGAGCAGTGCTCGGTACCAGGTTCTCGAAGTTGCCGCCGGTGGCTTTGGTGATCGTCGCCTGCACCGAGCCGGCATCTTTGTAGACGTCATCGGACGGTGCCGCAACGGTTGCAGTGCCGGTTGTTTCGCCAGCCTTGATGGTGATCACGGCGCCGTTCGACAGGGTGACGGTCACAGGCGAGCCAGCGGCGTTGGTCAGTGTCGCGGTGTAGGTGATCTGGCCACCTTCGGCCACGGAGCCGGTTGCGCTCAGTGACAGATTGGTGGTGTCGACGGTGTCGGTCACGGTGGTGCTGACCGGAGTCTTGTCGGCGACGAGATTTTCGAAGTTGCCACCGGTTACGCCAGTGATCGAGTTGGTGATCGGAGCGTGGCCGTTCAGTGCATCGTTCGAAGCAACAGCGGTTGTAGTGCCGGTAGTCTGGCCGACGCCGATGGTGATGGTCTGGCCGTTGGCCAGTGTCACGACCACAGGCGAGCCAGTAACTGGCGCACCGACGGTGGCGGTGTAAGTCACGGTGCCGCCTTCAGCCACCGAAGTATCGGCGGTCAGTTTTACCGTCGAGGTATCGATGGTGTCGGTGACCTGGGTGATCGCAGGCGTAGTGCTCGGAACGAGGTTCTCGAAGTTGCCACCGGTGGCACTGGTGATTGTCGCCTGCACGGAACCGGCGTCTTTGTAGACGTCATCGGACGGTGCCGGAACGGTCGCGGTGCCAGTGGTTTCGCCAGCCTTGATGGTGATCACGGCGCCATTCGACAGGGTCACGGTTACTGGTGAGCCAGCAGCATTGGTCAATGTCGCGGTGTAAGTGATCTGGCCACCTTCCGCCACCGAATTGCTGGCGCTCAAGGACAGATTTGTAGTGTCGGTAACGTCGGTGACAGAAGTCGAGACAGGTGTTTTGTCCGCAACCAGATCTTCGAAGTTGCCGCCGGTCACGCCAGTGATCGAGTTGGTCAGTGGAGCATTACCAGCCAACGCATCATTCGGCGCGGTGAAAGTCGCAGTCCCGGAAGTCTGGCCAACAGCGATAGTGATGTTCTGACCATTGGCCAGAGTCACAACCACAGGCGAGCCGGTGACTGGTGCGCCGACGGTGGCGGTGTAAGTCACGGTGCCGCCTTCAGCCACCGACGTATCAGCCGTCAGTTTGACGGTCGAAGTATCGATGGTGTCAGTGACCTGAGTGATCGCTGGAGTGGTGCTCGGCACGAGATTTTCGAAGTTACCACCGGTGGCACTGGTGATCGTCGCCTGGACGGAACCGGCGTCTTTGTAAACGTCATCGGACGGTGCCGGAACGGTCACATTACCGCTGGTTTCGCCAGCCTTGATGGTGATCACGGCGCCGTTCGACAAGGTCACGGTCACTGGTGAGCCAGCGGCGTTGGTCAATGTCGCGGTGTAAGTGATCTGGCCACCTTCCGCCACCGAATTGCTGGCGCTCAAGGACAGATTTGTAGTGTCGGCAACGTCGGTGACAGAAGTCGAAACCGGAGTTTTATCTGCAACCAGATCTTCGAAATTGCCGCCAGTTACGCCAGTGATCGAATTGGTGATCGGCGCATTACCGGCCAACGCATCGTTCGCAGCAACAGCGGTTGCGGTGCCAGTAGTCTGACCGACACCGATGGTGATGGTCTGGCCGTTAGCCAGAGTCACGACGACAGGGGAGCCAGTCACTGGTGCGCCGACGGTGGCGGTGTAAGTCACGGTGCCGCCTTCAGCCACCGACGTATCGGCGGTCAGCTTGACCGTCGAAGTGTCGATGGTGTCGGTGACATTGGTCACCGCTGGAACCGTGCTTGGTACCAGGTTCTCGAAGTTGCCACCGGTCGCGCTGGTGATCGTCGCCTGGACGGAACCGACGTCTTTGTAGACGTCATCGGACGGGGCCGGAACAGTTGCGGTGCCGGTGGTTTCGCCAGCCTTGATGGTGATCACCGCGCCGTTCGACAGGGTGACGGTTACAGGCGAGCCAGCGGCGTTGGTCAGGGTCGCGGTGTAAGTGATCTGGCCACCCTCCGCCACCGAGCCGGTGGCCGACAGGGACAGGTTGGTGGTGTCGACGGTGTCGGTCACGGTGGTGCTGACCGGGGTCTTGTCGGCGACGAGATTTTCGAAATTGCCGCCGGTTACGCCAGTGATCGAGTTGGTGATCGGAGCGTTGCCGGTCAGCGCATCGTTCGCAGCAACAGCGGTTGCGGTGCCAGTAGTCTGACCGACGCCGATGGTGATGGTCTGACCGTTGGCCAGAGTTACCACAACAGGCGAACCAGTAACTGGCGCACCAACGGTGGCGGTGTAAGTCACGGTGCCGCCTTCAGCCACCGAAGTGTCGGCCGTCAGTTTGACCGTCGAAGTGTCGATGGTATCGGTGACAGTCGTTACGGCCGGAGCTGTGCTCGGTACCAGGTTTTCGAAATTGCCGCCGGTAGCGCTGGTGATCGTTGCCTGAACAGAGCCGGCGTCTTTGTAGACGTCGTCGGACGGTGCAGGAACAGTTGCGGTGCCGGTGGTTTCGCCAGCCTTGATGGTGATCACGGCACCGTTCGACAGGGTCACGATCACTGGCGAGCCAGCGGCGTTGGTCAGTGTAGCGGTGTAAACAATCGAACCACCTTCGGCCACAGAACCGGTCGCACTCAGCGAAAGGTTGGTGGTGTCGGCAACGTCGGTGACGGAAGTCGAAACCGGAGTTTTATCCGCCACCAGATTTTCGAAATTGCCACCGCTGACGTTGGTGATCGAGTTGGTGATCGGAGCATTACCGGTCAGCGCATCGTTCGCAGCAACAGCGGTTGCGGTGCCAGTAGTCTGACCGACGCCGATGGTGATGGTCTGACCGTTGGCCAGAGTTACCACAACAGGTGAGCCGGTGACCGGAGCACCCACAGTGGCGGTGTAGGTGACCGTGCCGCCTTCAGCGACGGAGGTATCGGCGGTCAATTTGACGGTCGAGGTATCGATGGTGTCGGTGACTGTCGTCACCGCTGGAGCAGTGCTCGGTACCAGGTTTTCGAAATTGCCACCGGTAGCGCTGGTGATCGTTGCCTGGACGGAACCAGCGTCTTTGTAGACGTCATCGGACGGCGCAGGAACGTTCACGGTGCCGGTGGTCTTGCCGGCGTCGATAGTGATCACAGCGCCGTTCGACAGGGTCACGGTCACTGGCGAGCCAGCGGCGTTGGTCAATGTCGCGGTGTAAGTGATCTGGCCACCTTCAGCCACCGAGTTACTGGCGCTCAAGGACAGATTTGTAGTGTCGGTAACGTCGGTGACAGTGGTCGAGACCGGAGTTTTGTCCGCCACCAGATCTTCGAAATTGCCACCGGTTACGCCAGTGATCGAGTTGGTGATCGGCGCATTACCGGCCAACGCATCGTTCGCAGCAACAGCGGTTGCGGTGCCGGTGGTCTGGCCGACGGCGATGGTGATGTTCTGGCCGTTGGCCAATGTCACGACAACTGGCGAACCGGTGACGGGTGCGCCGACGGTTGCGGTGTAGGTGATAGTGCCGCCTTCGGTCACCGACGTATCGGCGGTCAGTTTGACCGTCGAAGTGTCGATGGTGTCGGTGACCTGGGTGATCGCAGGGGTAGTGCTCGGAACGAGGTTCTCGAAGTTCCCGCCGGTAGCGCTGGTGATCGTCGCCTGCACGGAACCAGCATCTTTGTAGACGTCATCGGACGGTGCCGGAACGGTTGCGGTGCCGGTGGTTTCGCCAGCCTTGATGGTGATCACAGCGCCGTTCGACAGGGTCACGGTCACTGGTGAGCCAGCGGCATTGGTCAGTGTCGCGGTGTAGGTGATCTGGCCACCTTCAGCCACCGAGTTGCTGGCGCTGAGCGACAGATTGGTGGTGTCGTTGACATCCGTAACAGTGGTCGAAACCGGTGTTTTGTCCGCCACCAGATCTTCGAAGTTGCCACCGCTGACGTTGGTGATCGAGTTGGTGATCGGAGCATTACCGGTCAGCGCATCGTTCGCAGCAACAGCAGTTGCAGTGCCAGTAGTCTGACCAACGCCGATGGTGATGGTCTGGCCGTTGGCCAGAGTTACCACAACTGGTGAGCCGGTAACCGGAGCGCCGACGGTGGCGGTGTAAGTCACGGTACCGCCTTCAGCCACCGACGTATCGGCGGTCAGTTTGACCGTCGAAGTGTCGATGGTATCGGCGACATTCGTCACCGCTGGAACCGCGCTTGGCACCAGGTTCTCGAAGTTGCCGCCCGTAGCATCCTCGATGGTCACTTCGACTTTGCCGGCATCTTTATAGACGTCATCTTTCGGTGCGTCGACGGTCACGGTGCCGGTGGTTTTGCCCGCGTCGATAGTGATCGTGGCTCCGTTCGACAGGGTCACGGTCACCGGTGTGCCGGCCGGATTGGTCAGGGTTGCGGTGTAGGTGATCTGGCCGCCTTCGGCGACCGAATCGCTGGCGCTCAGGTTCAGGTTGGTGGTGTCGGTGGTGTCGGAAACCTCGGTGTCGGCGGACTTGCCGTCGACCACCAGTTTTTCGTAGTTGCCACCGGTGGCGCCATCAATGGTCACGCTCAGCGAGCTGCCGCCCGCCAATGGGCTGTTCGGCGCGACGTAGTTGACGCTGCCGGTGGTTTCGCCAACGGCGATGGTGATGGTCTGGCCGTTGGACAGGCTGACGATGACCGGAGAGCCGGTCACTGGCGCGCCCACGGTCGCGGTGTAGACCACGGTTTCGCCTTCGGCGACGTTCGCAGTGGCGCTCAGCGACACGGTGGTGGTGTCGATGGTGTCGTTGACCGTGGTCACCGCCGGCTCTTTGCTGGTGACGAGGTTTTCGAAGTTGCCGCCGGTTGCGCTCTGGATGGTCGCTTCAACGCTGCCGGCGTCTTTATAGACGTCGTCTTTCGGAGCATCGACAGTCACGGTGCCGGTGGTCTTGCCGGCCTCGATGAGGATAGTCGCACCGTTCGACAGGGTCACGGTGACCGGTGTGCCAGCGGCGTTGCTCAAAGTCGCGGTGTAGGTGATCTGGCCGCCTTCGTTCACCGCGCCGGTCGCGCTGAGCGACAGGTTGGTGGTGTCGACGGTGTCGGTCACGGTGGTGCTGACCGGGGTCTGGTCGGCCACAAGATTTTCGAAATTACCGCCGCTGACGTTGGTGATCGAGTTGGTCAGCGGCGCGTGGCCGGCGAGGACGTCGTTCGGCACGGTGGTGCTCACGCTGCCGCTGGTCTTGCCGACTTCGATAGTGATGTTCTGACCATTGGCCAGGGTCACGACCACAGGCGAACCGGTGACCGGCGCGCCGACGGTGGCGGTGTAGGTGACGGTGCCACCTTCGGCTGCGGTTTCGGTGGCGGTCAGTTTGACCGTCGAGGTGTCGACGGTGTCGGTGACATCAGTGACCGCTGGCGTGGTGCTTGGCACCAGGTTTTCGAAGTTGCCGCCAGTGGCGTCCTTGATCGTGACTTCAACTTTGCCGGCGTCTTTGTAGACGTCATCGGCAGGTGCCGGAACGGTGACGGTGCCGGTGGATTTGCCAGCCTCGATGGTGATCACCGCGCCGTTGCTCAGATTCACGGTCACGGGGGTACCGGCCGGGTTGCTCAGGGTCGCGGTGTAGACAATCGAACCGCCCTCGGCCACGGAGCCGGTTGCGGACAGCGACAGGTTGGTGGTGTCGGCGACGTCGGTTACCGAGGTCACCGCCGGGGTCTGGTCAGCCACGAGATTTTCGTAATTGCCACCACTGGCGCCGTCGATTTTCACGCTCAGGGTGTTGCCGCCGGCCTGTGCATCGTTCGGCGCGGTGAAGTTGACGCTGGCGCTGCTGGCGCCGACCGGAATGGTGATGGTCTGGCCGTTGGACAGAGTCACCAGCACTGGCGAACCGGTGACCGGGGCGGTCACGGACGCGGTATAGACAACCACGCCGCCTTCTACCGCGCTGGCGCTGGCGGTCAGCGAAACCGTGCTGTTGTCGATGGTGTCGGTGACATCAGTTACCGCAGGAGTCTTGTCGATCACCAGGTTTTCAAAGTTGCCGCCGCTGGTCTTGGTGATGCTCGCATCGACCTTGCCGGCGTCCTTGTACACGTCATCGGCGGGGGCGGCGATGGTTGCGCTGCCGGTGCTCGCGCCCTTGGCAATGTTGATCACCGCGCCGTTGCTCAGGGTCACGCTCATGGCGGTGCCGGCCGGATTGCTCAGGGTCGCGGTGTAGACGATCGAGCCGCCCTCGGCAACGCTGCCGGTGGCGCTCAGGCTGATGTTGGTGGTGTCGACGGCGTCGGTGACTTTGGTCACCACAGCCGAACGATCGGCCTCGACGCGCTCGAAATTGCCGCCGCTGTGGCTGGCGATCGCCGTTCGCACGTTGCTGCCATCGATGTACGGCGTATTGGCGGGCGCCGGGAAATTCACCGAACCGCTGGTAGCACCGGCCGCGATGTTGATCACCGCGCCGTTGGCCAGGGTCACGGTCATCGCAGTGCCGGCTGGGTTGCTCAGGGTCGCGGTGTAGGTGATCTGGCCACCTTCGCTGACGGTATCGCTGGCGGTCAGGGTCAGTGCGGTTGTGTCGACGGTGTCGTTGACCGTGGTGCTGACCGGAGTCTTGCTGACGTCGAGTTTCTCGAAGTTGCCACCGCTGGCGTCGGTCATGGTTACGGTGAGCTTGCTGACGTCCTTGTAGACGTCATCGCTCGGTGCGGCAATCGTCACCGAACCGCTGGTCTTGCCGGCTTCGATGGTGATGGTCTGGCCATTGCTCAGGTTGACGGTCACCGGCGTCTGCGCGGCGTTTGTCAGCGTTGCGGTGTAAGTGATCGAAGAGCCTTCGAGCACATAGCTTTCTGCGCTGAGGGTCAGGTGCGTGGTGTTGACCGTGTCGGCAACGTTGGTCACCGCAGGCGTAGTGCTCGGCACCAGATTTTCGAAGTTGCCGCCGGTGGCGTCCTTGATCGTCACTTCGACTTTGCCGGCGTCTTTGTAGACGTCATCGGCAGGTGCCGGAACGGTCACGGCACCGGTGGTCTTGCCGGCTTCAATGGTGATGACCGAGCCGTTGCTCAGGTTGACGGTGACCGGCGTACCGGCCGGGTTGCTCAGCGTCGCGGTGTAGGTGATCTGCCCGCCTTCGTTGACGTTGCCGGTGGCAGTCAGCGCGACGCTGGTGGTGTCGACGGTGTCGGTCACAGTGGTGCTGACCGGGGTCTTGTCGGCGACCAGATTTTCGAAGTTGCCGCCGCTGACGTTGGTGATCGAGTTGGTCAGTGGTGCGTGACCGATCTGCACGTCATTCGATACCGGGGCGGTGACGCTGCCGGTGGTCTGGCCCACGGCGATGGTGATGCTCTGGCCGTTGGCCAGGGTCACGACAACAGGCGTGCCGGTGACGGGCGCGCCGACAGTGGCGGTGTAGGTGACGGTTCCGCCTTCGGCTACCGAAGTGTCGGCGGTCAATTTGACCGTCGAGGTATCGATGGTGTCGGTGACTTGAGTGACCGCTGGCGTGGTGCTCGGAACGAGGTTCTCGAAGTTGCCGCCGGTGGCGCTGGTGATTGTGGCCTGCACGGAGCCGGCGTCTTTGTAGACGTCGTCGGACGGAGCCGGGAAGGTCACATTACCGCTGGTTTCGCCTGCCTGGATGGTGATGACGGCGCCATTCGACAAGGTCACGGTCACTGGCGAGCCAGCAGCATTGGTCAAGGTCGCGGTGTAAGTGATCTGGCCGCCTTCAGCCACGGAAGCGGTCGCGCTCAGCGACAGATTGGTGGTGTCGGCCACGTCGGTGACGGTGGTCGAAACTGGAGTATTGTCCGCCACCAGGTTTTCGTAATTGCCGCCGCTTACGCCAGTGATCGAGTTGGTCAGCGGAGCGTTGCCGGTCAAGGCATCGTTCGGTGCAGTGTAGGTGATGGAGCCAGTGGTCTGGCCGACGGCGATGGTGATGTTCTGGCCGTTGGCCAACGTCACGACCACAGGCGAGCCGGTGACTGGCGCGCCGACGGTAGCGGTATAAGTCACGGTGCCGCCTTCGGCAACCGAGGTGTCTGCGCTCAGCTTCACCGTCGAGGTATCGACGGTGTCAGTGATTTCGGTCACTGCCGGCGTAGCGTTCGGCACCAGATTTTCGAAGTTGCCGCCGGTGGCGTCCTTGATGCTGACTTCGACCTGGCCGGCGTCCTTGTAGACGTCATCGGCAGGCGCTGGAACGGTAACGGTGCCGGTGGTTTTGCCGGCATCAATGGTGATCACCGAGCCGTTGCTCAGGGTCACGGTTACCGGTGTGCCGGCCGGATTCGTCAGCGTGGCGGTGTAGGTGATCTGGCCACCCTCGGCCACAGAACCGGTGGCGCTGAGGCTCAGGCCAGTGTCATCGACCGAGTCGGTAATCGTGGTAACGGCTGGCGTGGTGCTTGGCACCAGGTTTTCGAAGTTGCCACCGGTAGCGCCAGTGATGGTCGTGCTGACGGTGCTGCCGTTGCTGTACACATCATTGGCCGCAGTCGGCACGTTGACGGTGCCGACGGTCTCACCAGCTGCAATGGTAATGGTCGAGCCGTTCGACAGGGTGACGGTCACCGGCGTCTGCGCTGGATTGGTCAGTGTCGCGGTATAGGTGATCTGACCGCCTTCAACAATGTTGTTGGTCGCGGTCAGCGTCAGGCCGGTGTTGTCGACCGAGTCGGTGATCGTAGTGACTGCTGGCGTGGTGTTCGGCACCAGGTTTTCGAAGTTGCCGCCGGTAGCCCCGGTGATCGTCGTGCTGACGGTGCTGCCATTGTTGTAAACGTCATTGGCCGCAGTCGGCACGTTCACGGTGCCGACGGTCTCGCCGGCAGCAATGGTGATGGTCGAGCCGTTCGAAAGGGTGACGGTAACCGGCGTCTGCGCTGGATTAGTCAGCGTGGCGGTGTAAGTGATCTGACCGCCTTCAACGATGTTGTCGGTCGCGGTCAGGGTCAGGCCAGTGTCATCGACCGAATCGGTGATGGTGGTGACCGCAGGCGTGTTGCTTGGCACCAGGTTTTCGAAATTGCCACCGGTAGCGCCAGTGATGGTGGTGCTGACGGTGCTGCCATTGTTGTAGACGTCGTTGGCCGCAGTCGGCACGTTGACGGTGCCCACGGTTTCGCCAGCAGCAATGGTGATGGTCGAACCGTTGGACAGGGTGACGGTTACCGGGGTTTGTGCCGGGTTGGTCAACGTCGCGGTGTAAGTGATCTGGCCGCCTTCAACAATGTTATTCGTCGCAGTCAGGGTCAGACCGGTGTTATCAACCGAATCAATGATCGTGGTAACGGCTGGCGTGGTGTTTGGCACCAGGTTTTCGAAGTTGCCGCCGGTAGCCCCGGTGATCGTCGTGCTGACGGTGCTGCCGTTGTTGTAAACGTCATTGGCCGCAGTCGGCACGTTGACGGTGCCGACGGTCTCACCAGCTGCAATAGTAATGGTCGAGCCGTTGGACAGGGTGACGGTCACCGGCGTCTGCGCTGGATTGGTCAGTGTCGCGGTATAGGTGATCTGACCGCCTTCAACAATGTTATTGGTCGCGGTCAGAGTCAAACCGGTGTTGTCGACCGAATCGGTGATGGTGGTAACGGCTGGCGTGGTGTTCGGCACCAGGTTTTCGAAATTGCCGCCAGTTGCGCCAGTGATCGTGGTGCTGACGGTGCTGCCATTGTTGTACACGTCGTTGGCCGCAGTCGGCACGTTGACGGTACCAACGGTTTCGCCAGCCGCAATGGTGATGGTCGAGCCGTTCGACAGAGTGACGGTCACCGGGGTTTGCGCCGGGTTGGTCAACGTCGCGGTGTAGGTGATCTGACCGCCTTCAACAATGTTGTTGGTCGCTGTCAGGGTCAGGCCAGTGTTATCGACCGAGTCGGTGATCGTAGTTACTGCTGGCGTCGGATTCGGCACCAGATTTTCGAAATTGCCACCGGTAGCCCCGGTGATCGTCGTCGTAACGGTGCTGCCGTTGTTATAGACGTCGTTCGCTGGCGTCGGCACGTTAACAGTGCCGGTAGTCTGGCCAGCGCCAATGGTAATGGTCGAGCCGTTCGACAGCGTGACGGTTACCGGAGTTTGCGCCGGGTTGGTCAAAGTCGCCGTATAGGTAATCTGGCCGCCTTCGGTCACGCTCGAACCAGCCGTCAACGTGACGGTAGTGGTATCGACGGTGTCGGTGACCTGCGTGGTCGCCGGGATAGTTGGCGGGGTCACGGTGATGCCGTTGCCGCCGCTGGTGCCGGTGACGGTCACGTCGATCTGGGTCGGGTCGTTGTAGACCGTGTCGTTCGGCGCCAGCGGCACGTTGACGGTGCCAGTGGTGGCGCCGGCCGGGATGACGATCACTGCGCCATTGGACAGGGTGATGGTCAGGTCGGTCAGCGGCGCCTGGGTCAGGGTCGCGGTGTACACCAGCACTCCGCCGGCTTCGGTGATGGTCGGCGTGGCGCTGAGGCTCAGGGTCGAGTCACGCAGCGCGTTGGTGGTGGTGTCGGTGGTCAGGCCACCGGTGGTGTCCTGCGCGATTTGCCCGGCAGAATTGATGCCCGCCGTGGGGAAGCCGATGGTCGGATCGACGCGGCCAGCGGTGGCGTCGAGCATGACGAAGCTGTGACCGCCACCGGCAGCACCACCGGTACCTGCGGCGGTCGGGCCGGCCGCGGTGGATTCGAGTGCGGTGGTCGGGTCGACACCGGCGGCGATGGCTTGCTGCAGTTCTTCTACAGAAGGCGCAGCCTGCGCGGTGGCTTCGGCCAGGTCAGTGCTGGAGTCAGGCGAGCTGGCGCTCCACTGGGTGTCACGGCCCAGATCGAGCATGCGGCCATCGGCCAGTTCCAGCGACACCGCGCCGGACAGGCCGGTATCGATCTGGTCGCCGACATACAGGCGATCGCCTTCAACGAGTACGCGACGCACGCCCTCTGGGGACACCACGAAAACCTGACCGACAATGCTTTTGACGACGGCAACAACACTGCTCATTGAAGACTCTCCGGGGTGTCACATTCAGTTGACTTCCATGGACCTGACGGGCGTCGGCGCCACTTCAGTCTGGACGTACTTTCTATAAATGGATAACTTATTGACGCTGTATTTCCGTCAATAATCTGGCTATAAATTATCGCGATTAACTTTATGCCAAACTATTGACCTTCTGGGAGCCATCCTAAACAATCGCCCCACTAATGTCACATTGATATTTCCGCGGCGACCTGTCCTCCAGCCTGTCATCCAGTTCCTGTTTTGAACTTTCCGACATACGGTCTTTCGGGTTGCCATCATCCGACGCAGCGCCACGTTTCTGCTGTGATTCAAGACAAGAAGTTCCGGGAAAATTCCAACCATGCGTTCGCTTTTGCTCCTTGCCGCTCCCTTCGCTCTCGCCGCCTCATTCGTACAAGCACAATCCTTACCAGAAGCCATGCAACAGGCGCTGGATGTCCATCCGGAGATTCAGGCGGGGGTCAACAGTCGATTGGCGGCGGATTATCAGTTAAAGGCTGCGAAAGGGGGATACCTGCCCAAGGTCGATCTGCTCGGCGGTTATGGCCGTGAAGGCACTGACAGTGTGACCACTCGAGCGAACGGTGGAAGCAATCACTGGGAGACGTTGAACCGCAGCGAGTCAAGTTTACGTCTCTCGCAAATGGTTTTTGACGGTTTCGCGACGTCCAACGAAGTTGCGCGTCAACAAGCCAACGTCAGCTCCCGTGCTTACTCGTTGCTGGGCACTTCCGAACGCACTGCGCTGACCGTCGCCCAGGTTTATCTGGACGTGCTGACCCGTCGCGAATTCGTGCGTCTGGCCGAGGAAAACCTCAAGAGCCACCAGCGCATCTACGATCAGATCCAGCTGCGCACCCAGCGCGGCGTCGGCAGCGGTGCCGACCTTGATCAGGCCGAGGCCCGTATGGCCCAGGCCCGCAACAATCTGATCACCGAACAGACCAACCTCGCCGACGCGGAAACCAACTTCCTCAGCGCCGTCGGCCAGATGCCCGACCAGCTCGAGCGCCCGGCGCCGTTCATGGCGATGATGCCGGCCAACCTCAATGAAGCCCGCGCGCAGATGCTGGAAAACAGCCCGATCCTGCGTTCCGCCGAGTCGGATATTGCCGCTGCCGAGAAGCAGTTCGCCACCGCCAAATCGACCTTCTACCCGCGCTTCGACGCCGAGCTGGGCCGTACCGCCGATAACGATATCGACGGCCAGAACGGCCACAACAATGAATGGCAGGCCATGCTGCGCATGCGCTTCAACCTGTATTCCGGTGGCAGCAACAAGGCCGATCTGGAATCCAAGTCGTACCTGGCCAACCAGGCGCTGGACATCCGCAACAACGCCCTGCGTCAGTTGAACGAAGAGCTCGGCCTGGCCTGGAACGCCCTGAACAACGCCAACGCTCAGGTGCCGATCGCTCAGCAATACGTCGATCGCAGCACTTCGGTGCGTACTGCCTACCAGCGTCAATTCAGCCTCGGCGAACGCACCCTGCTGGACTTGCTCGACAGCGAAAACGAGCTGTTCACCGCCTCGCGGCGTCTGGCGGAAATCAAGAACATTCAGTTATTTACTCAGTACCGAATCAAGGCGACCATGGGCCAATTGCTCAAAAGCCAGGGAGTGGTCGCGCCGTTGGCATCCGTTGTGCAGAACGACGTGAAGCCCAAGGTCCAGCTGCCTGGGATGAACTGAGTTATCCCTTTCAACTGTTAAAGAGTGTCGAGCGTGGAATCAGAAGTCAGTCGAGTTCAACTCAGCCATGATCCACGCGCGTTGCATGACGATCCGTTGCTGGATGGTCTGCTCGCCCTGTGCATGCTGCACCAGAAGCCTGCCAGCGCGGCGATGCTGACCACCGGCCTGCCGCTGCCCAAACAACGTTTGAGTGTCGAGTTGCTGCCGCGCGCAGCGGCCCGCGCCGGGCTGCAGGGGCGGGTGTTGCAGCGCAAGCTCGAAGAAATTCCGGCGATCGCCATGCCCGCTCTGTTGCTGCTCAAGGATGGCCGCAGTGCCGTCCTGCTCGGCTGGCAGGGCGACAACGAAGCACGCGTGCTGCTGAGCGAAAGCGATGGCGGCGAATCGGTGGTCAGCCGCGAACTGCTGAGCGACGATTACACCGGCAAAGTCTTCTTCGCCCAGCCGCAGCACAAATTCGACGTCAACCACGGCACGCTGATCCCGCGCGCACGCTCGTGGTTTCGCGACACCCTCAAGCGTTCGCGCTGGCTCTACGCCGATGCGATCGCCGCGAGTTTCCTGATCAACATCATCGCCATGGCCGCGCCGCTGTTCGTGATGAACGTCTACGACCGCGTGGTACCGAACCAGGCCGAAGCAACCCTTTGGGTGCTGGCGCTGGGCATCACCGGCGCCTACATCTTCGACCTGATCCTCAAGAGCCTGCGCAGCCTGTGCCTGGATCTGGCCGGGAAGAAAACCGACCTGATCATCTCCGCCACGCTGTTCGAGCGCATTGTCGGCATGGCGATGAAATACCGCCCGGCGCGGGTCGGCAGTTTTGCCCAGAACATCCACGAGTTTCAGAGCCTGCGCGACTTTCTCGCCTCGCTGACCCTGACCAGTCTGATCGACCTGCCGTTTACCATCCTGATTTTCATCGTCATCGCCATTCTCGGCGGGCATCTGGTGTGGATTCCGGTGCTGGCGTTCCCGATTGCCCTGTTGATCGGCTACGCCTTGCAGAAGCCGCTGATCGCGACCATGGAGCGCACCATGGCGCTGGGCGCTGAGCGCCAGTCGAGCCTGATCGAAACCCTCGCCGGCCTGGACGCGGTCAAGGTCAACAACGCTGAAAGCGAGCGCCAGTATCAGTGGGAGCAGACCATCGGCACCCTCAGCCGTCTCGAGCTGCGAGTGAAAATGCTCTCCGGTCTGGCAATGAACATCACCTTGCTGATCCAGCAATTGGCCGGGGTGATCATGATCGTCTTCGGCGTGTACCAGATCATCGCCGGCAACCTGAGCATGGGCGGGCTGATCGCCTGTTATATGCTCAGTGGCCGCGCGCTGAGCCCGCTGGCGTCGCTATCCGGCCTGCTCACGCGCTATCAACAGGCGCGGGTGACCATGACTTCGGTCGACCAGATGATGGAGCTGCCCCAGGAACGCAACTTCGAGGAGCGCCCGCTGAGCCGCAAGGTTCTGCAGGGTGCGATCGAATGCCGTCAGCTCAGCTTCACCTATCCGGACCAGCAGAACCCGGCGCTGAAGAACATCAACCTGGTGATCCGTCCCGGCGAGAAGATCGGCATCATCGGCCGCAGTGGTTCGGGCAAGAGTTCGCTGGCGAAACTGCTGGTGGGCCTGTACCAACCGGACGACGGTGCCTTGCTGGTCGACGGCGTGGACATCCGCCAGATCGACGTCAGCGAACTGCGTTACAACATCGGTTACGTGCCGCAGGACATTCAGCTGCTGTCCGGCACCCTGCGTGACAACCTGGTGTCCGGCGCGCGTTACGTCGAAGACGAGCTGGTGCTGCAAGCCGCCGAACTGGCCGGCGTCCACGAATTCGCCCGTCTGCACCCGCAAGGCTACGAGCTGCAAGTCGGCGAGCGTGGGCAAAACCTCTCCGGCGGTCAGCGGCAGAACGTCGCCCTGGCCCGGGCGCTGTTGCTCAATCCGCCGATTCTGCTGATGGATGAGCCAACCAGTGCGATGGACAACACCGGCGAAGAACGCCTCAAGCAACGCCTCGCAGCAGTGATTGAAAACAAGACCGTGGTGCTGGTCACGCACCGGGCATCGCTGTTGTCGCTGGTCGATCGGCTGCTGGTGATCGATCGCGGGCAAATTCTCGCCGACGGCCCGAAAGCCGCCGTGATGGAAGCGTTGAAGAAGGGGCAGATCAGTGTTGCTTAAGTCCGGTGTCAAGGAGTCGATCCGTCGCTACTTCAAGGGCTCTGCCTCGCTGCAGGGTCAGCCGCTGCCGGAGGTCAACAAGGCGCTGATCGAAGACGCCCCGCGCGTCGTGCGCCTGACCATCTGGGCGATCATCGGCTTCTTCGTGTTCCTCATGCTCTGGGCCAACTTCGCCGTGATCGACGAAGTAACCAAGGGCGACGGCAAGGCGATTCCGTCGTCGAAGATCCAGAAAATCCAGAACCTGGAGGGCGGTATCGTCTCCGAGCTGTTCGTCAAGGAAGGCCAGATCGTTGAGGCCGGCGCGCCGCTGATTCGTCTCGACGACACGCGTTTTGCCTCCAACGTCGGCGAAACCGAGGCTGATCGCCTGTCGATGCTGCTGCGGGTCGAGCGCCTGAGCGCGGAAGTCGATGATCGTCCGCTGAATTTCCCCGAGGACGTGCTCAAAGCCGTGCCGGGCCAGGCGAAAAGCGAAGAGTCGCTGTACATCAGCCGCCGTCAGCAGTTGCACGATGAAATCGGCGGCTTGCAGGAGCAGTTGATCCAGCGTCAGCAGGAGCTGCGCGAGTTCAGTTCCAAGCAGGCGCAGTACCGTCAGCAACTCGGCTTGCAGCGTCAGGAAATCAACATGTCCGAGCCGCTGGTGGCGCAGGGCGCGGTCTCGCCGGTGGAAGTGTTGCGTCTCAAGCGTGCCGAAGTGGAAACCCGTGGCCAGCTCGATGCGACCACGCTGGCCATTCCGCGCGCGGAATCGGCGATCAAGGAAGTGCAGCGCAAGATCGACGAAACCCGCGGCAAATTCCGCAGCGAAGCGCTGACCCAGCTCAACGAAGCGCGCACCGATCTGAACAAGGCCCAGGCCACCGGCAAGGCGCTGGAAGACCGCGTCAGCCGTACGCTGGTTACCTCACCTGTGCGGGGTATCGTCAACAAGTTGCTGGTCAACACCATCGGCGGCGTGATCCAGCCGGGCAGCGACATGGTCGAAATCGTGCCGCTGGATGACACCCTGCTGGTCGAAGCCAAGATCCGCCCGCAGGACATCGCGTTCCTGCATCCGGGTCAGGAAGCAATCGTCAAATTCACCGCCTATGACTACACCATTTACGGCGGGCTCAAGGCGCAGCTAGAGCAGATCGGTGCGGATACCATCACCGACGAAGACAAGAAAACCACTTACTACGTGATCAAAGTGCGCACCGAGCGCAGCCACTTGGGCACGGATGAAAAGCCACTGCTGATCATCCCGGGGATGGTGGCGTCGGTGGATATCATCACTGGCAAGAAGTCGGTGTTGAGCTATTTGCTGAAGCCGATTATCCGCGCACGGGCTGAGGCGTTGCACGAGCGCTAGATTTTCGGCGCTGGTGACGGCCTATTCGCGAGCAGGCTCGCTCCCACAGGAGATTGCATTCCAACTGTGGGAGCGAGCCTGCTCGCGAAGGCGTCCTCCGAAGCGCTACATATCCGTCGGTAAGTGACACAAATGGTCACCCACGCCCTCACCATTCGCCATATCGTTATTCATTAACGGTATTTAATTTCCAATTCTTATAGCTATAAAGTCACCCACCTGCGTACCTGCCGACCAATCGGCGCGCCGCACGACCTGAACCGACACGCAATCCAGCGTGAGTGTCTGATCGACGAGCGCGTCCATGAGCGCGCCGCGCGTGGGAGATGATTGATGTCCGCCGCTACTGCCACCGAAAGCGCCGCAACTGCCGCGCCACAAGTTTTTGAAATTCGCCCCTTCAGCGGTGCCGTCGGCGCCGAGATCGTTGGCCTCGACCTGCGCCGGCCGGTCAATGATCAGGACTTCGCGCGCATTCATCGCGCGCACTTGGATTACCACGTCGTGGTCTTTCGCGATCAGCAGATCACCCCGCAACAGCAAATCGATTTCAGCCGCCGCTTCGGCGTGTTGCAGATCCACGTGCTCAAGCAATTCCTCTTGGCCAATCACCCGGAAATCCTCATCGTTTCCAACATCATCGAGAACGGCCAGAACATCGGTCTCGGAGACGCTGGCAAGTTCTGGCATTCCGATCTCTCCTATAAAGAGCTGCCGAGTCTCGGCTCGATGCTGCACGCCCAAGAGCTGCCCGCCGAGGGTGGCGACACGCTGTTCGCCGACATGCACAAAGCCTGGGACGACTTGCCCGCTGCGTTGCGCACTGCGGTCGAAGGACGTTCCGCTGCGCATTCCTATACCGCGCGCTACAGCGAAACCAAGTTCGAGGGTAACTGGCGCCCGACCCTGACCCCGGAACAGCTGGCTCAGGTCGCCGAAGTGGTGCACCCGGTGGTGCGCACTCATCCGGAAAACGGCCGCAAGGCCTTGTTCGTCAGCGAAGGCTTCACCACGCGCATCGTCGGTCTGCCGGAAGACGAAAGTCGTCAGTTGCTCGGCGAACTCTTCGCCCACAGCGTGCTGCCGCAAAACATCTACCGCCATCAGTGGGAACCGCATGACCTGGTGTTCTGGGACAACCGCTCGCTGATCCACCTCGCCGCCGGCTGCCCCGCGCATCTGCGCCGCAAGCTGTATCGCACGACTATCCAGGGCGACGCGCCTTTCTGATTTGCCGGAGATCGATCATGAACGCCCCTTTGCCAGGCCACGCGGCCAGCAGCCCGATCGCCCGCAGCGAAGCGTTGCTGGCCGTCGATCACGTCAGCCTTGAATACCGCACGCCGCAGCGGGTGGTGCGCGCTACCCATCAAGTCAGTTTCGCCGTCGACCCGGCTGACCGGTTCGTCCTGCTTGGCCCGTCCGGTTGCGGGAAATCGACCTTGCTCAAGGCTGTCGCCGGATTCATCCAGCCTTGCGAAGGCGAGATCCGCCTGCAAGGCCAGCGCGTCGATGCGCCGGGGCCGGATCGCATTGTGGTGTTTCAGGAATTCGATCAGCTGCCGCCGTGGAAAACCGTCAAGCAGAACGTGATGTTCCCGTTGCTCGCCTCGCGCACCTTGAACAAGAAAGAAGCCGAAGAGCGTGCGTTGCATTATCTGGAAAAGGTCGGCCTCGCAGCATTCGCCGACGCCTATCCACACACCTTGTCCGGCGGCATGAAAGCGCGGGTAGCGATCGCCCGGGCCTTGGCCATGCAGCCGAAAATTCTTTTGATGGACGAACCCTTCGCTGCACTCGATGCGTTGACCCGCCGCAAGATGCAGGAGGAATTGCTGCTGCTCTGGGAAGAGGTGCGCTTCACCCTGCTGTTCGTCACTCATTCGATCGAAGAAGCCTTGGTGGTCGGCAATCGCATCCTCTTGTTGTCGCCACATCCAGGCCGGGTGCGCGCCGAAGTGCACAGCCATCAATACGACCTGCACAGCCTCGGCGGCGTGGCGTTTCAGGAGTCGGCGCGGCGCATTCATCGTCTGCTGTTCGATGAGGGCCAAGCGCCGGAGACCGAACGTGATCACGACTTCAACGATATTCGCATCGCTTATTGAGCGGTCAGGAGGACTACCCGATGAGCCATTCATCATCCGTGCGTGAAGAATTCGAAACCGTGCTCGAGCCGCTGACCGCAGTGCCGGTCGAGCGCGAATTGCCGCTTGCGACGCGCCTTTGGCAACAGGGCTGGTTGCGCAAAAGCCTGATCCTGATCGTATTGGCGATCATCTGGGAGGTAGTCGCGCGGATTCAGAACAACGACCTGATGCTGCCGAGTTTTCTGCAAACCGCACATGCCTTGTTCGACGGGCTGCTCAGTGGCGAGTTGCTGGCCAAGGTGTGGATATCCCTGGTGGTGCTGATCAAGGGCTACCTGATCGGCATTGTCCTCGCCTTTGCCCTGACGACATTGGCGGTCTCGACCCAGTTGGGACGTGATCTGCTCAGCACCATGACTTCGATGTTCAACCCGTTGCCGGCGATTGCCCTGTTGCCGTTGGCGCTGCTCTGGTTTGGCTTGGGCCAGAACAGTCTGATTTTCGTGCTGGTGCATTCGGTGCTGTGGGCGTTGGCGCTGAATACCTATGCCGGATTTCTCGGCGTCTCCGAAACGCTGCGTATGGCCGGGCGCAATTATGGTCTCAAGGGGTTGCGCCTTGTGTTGTTCATACTGATTCCGGCGGCGCTGCCTTCGATTCTCGCCGGTTTGAAGATTGGCTGGGCGTTCGCCTGGCGCACCTTGATCGCTGCCGAACTGGTGTTTGGCGCGACCAGTGGCAAGGGCGGGCTGGGCTGGTACATCTTTCAGAATCGCAATGAGCTGTACACCGACAAGGTGTTTGCCGGGTTGGCGGTGGTGATCCTGATTGGTTTGCTGGTGGAGAATCTGGTGTTTGCCACCCTTGAGCGGGTGACCGTCAAGCGCTGGGGTATGCAGCGCTGATTTCTTCGTTGGCTGGGCCGGCCTCTTCGCGAGCAGGCTCGCCCCCACATGAGAACGCATTCCAAGGTGGGAGCGAGCCTGCTCGCGAAGAGGGCAGCGCTGGCATCGTCACTCTTGAGGGATGTTTGTTAGCATTGCGCCCGGATCAATCCAGATCAGCCAAGAGTGCTCAGCATGCAACTCCCGGACATGAACCTTCTGGTCGCCCTCGATGCCTTGCTCGACGAGGGCAGTGTGGTCGGCGCGGCGCGGCGGATGAACCTCAGCCCGGCGGCCATGAGCCGCACGCTGACGCGGATTCGCGAAGCCATCGGCGATCCGATCCTGGTGCGCGCCGGGCGTGGTCTGGTGCCGACCCCCAAAGCCCTCGAACTGCGCGAACAGGTGCGCGACGTGGTCGAGCAGGCGGCGCTGCTGTTTCGCTCCGCCGACAGCGTCGAACTGGGCACCTTGCGTCGACGTTTCAGCATCCGCGCCAATGATTTCTTTGTCGGCGTTTACGGCGGCAAGCTGTTCGATACCCTCGACCAACTCGCCCCGCATTGCGAATTACGCTTCGTCCCGGAAGGCGATGGCGACGATGAGGCGCTGCGCGAAGGACGCATCGATCTGAGCGTCAGCAACACCCGTCCGCTTACGCCGGAGGTTAAGGTACAGAACCTGTTCTCCACGCATTTCGTCGGCCTGGTGCGCGGGAACCATCCGCTGCTCGACGGCGAAATCACCGCTGAGCGCTACGCCGGTTTTTCCCACATCAGCATGTCGCGGCGTGGCATCGCTCGCGGCCCGATCGACACGGCGTTGAATGCTTTGGGGCTGGAGCGCCGGGTGGCGGTGATCGCGCCGAGCTTCCACGCGGCGATGTTTGCCTTGCCCGACTCCGACCTGATCCTGCCGGTGCCCAAAGAAGCACTGCTCAGCGTGCGGCGGTTGGGCCTGAAACTGCGTTCATTCGATCTGCCGATTCCGCTGCCTATGCTGATGCTGACCCAGGCCTGGCACCCGCGCTTCGACAAGGACCCGGCCCACCGCTGGCTGCGTGAAACCCTCAAGACCTGCTGCGATGAAACGTGGCTGGCGGCACAGCCGTAAATCATCAGGCACCATCGAATCCCTGTGGGAGCGAGCAAGCTCGCTCCCACATAGGCATTCACCGTTGTGTCTGATGCACTTATAACCTGCCAATAAGTCAATTTTCGTCAGCAGTAAGCCCCACTAAAATGCTCCGGTATTTTCACCCCCGGAGCTTTTCATTCATGACATCCCTGACGGTCTCGGCGCCTCTCGCCGCGACCAGCCCGGCGACGGCGGCTGCGCCTGCGGTGTTCGGGGCGCGGATCATCATTGGTCTGGTCGGCGTGCTGTTGGCCGTGCTGGTCTCTGGCCTCAACGAGATGGTCACCAAAGTCGCACTCGCCGACATTCGCGGCGCGCTGCACATCGGCTACGACGAAGGCACCTGGCTGGTCGCCAGCTACACGGCCACGTCGGTCGCGGCCATGGCCTTCGCGCCGTGGTGCTCGGTGACCTTCTCGCTGCGTCGCTTCACGCTGTGCGCCATCGGTCTGTTTACCCTGCTCGGCGTGCTGTGCCCGTTCGCCCCGAACTACGAAAGTCTGCTGCTGATGCGCATCCTCCAAGGCCTCGCCGGCGGTGCATTGCCGCCGATGCTGATGACCGTCGCGCTGCGCTTTCTCCCGGCGAACATCAAACTGTACGGACTGGCCGGCTACGCACTGACCGCGACTTTCGGCCCGGGACTCGGCACGCCGCTGGCCGGTCTGTGGACCGAATACGTCGGCTGGCAGTGGACCTTCTGGCAGATCATCGTGCCGTGCCTGATCGCCATGGCCGCAGTGGCTTACGGATTGCCCCAGGATCCGCTGCGCTTGGAGCGCCTCAAGTCGTTCAACTGGAAAGGCCTGCTGCTGGGCTTTCCGGCGATCTGCATGCTGGTGATCGGTCTGTTGCAGGGCAATCGACTGGACTGGTTCGAGTCGAATCTGATCTGTGGATTGCTTGGTGCCGGTTCGCTGCTGCTGGTGGCGTTTCTGATCAATGAATGGTCGCAGCCGATTCCGTTTTTCAAGCTGCAGATGCTCGGCATCCGCAACCTGTTGTTTGCGTTGATCACCCTCGCCGGGGTGCTGATCGTGCTGCTGGCGGTGGTGCTGATTCCGTCGAGTTATCTGGCCCAGGTGCAGGGTTATCGTCCGGCGCAAACCGCGCCGATCATGCTCATTGCCGCGCTGCCGCAGTTGATCGCGCTGCCGCTGGTGGCAGCGCTGTGCAATTTGCGCTGGGTCGATTGCCGCTGGGTGCTCGGCATTGGTCTGAGCATGCTCGCGCTGTCCTGCCTGGGCGGTTCGCACCTCACTTCGGCGTGGATTCGCGATGATTTCTACGTCCTGCAATGGCTGCAGATTTTCGGCCAGCCGATGGCGGTGTTGCCGCTGCTGATGTTGTCGACCGGCAGCATCACGCCGATAGAAGGGCCGTTCGCGTCGGCGTGGTTCAACACCGTCAAGGGCCTTGCCGCCGTGGTCGCCACCGGCGTCATCGAAGCGCTGACCACCGCGCGCCTGCATTTTCATTCGACCATCTTGGTCGACAGCCTCGGCAATTCGCCGCTGGCCAATCACAGCGATCCGGGCCTCGCTCACCGCGTGCATGAGCAGGCGGTGGTGCTGACTTCGTCCGATTTGTACCTGTGCATGGCTGGCGTCGCCGTGGCGTTGATTCTGCTGATTTTCTGGCTGCCGACGCGGATTTATCCGCCGCGCGCGCCGACCTGATCGCTGTACTGAAACTGAAGGTTTTTTATGACTCAATCCAAGCAAAAACTCGCGGTGGCCGTGGCTACCGCGCTGGCGGTGGGCGTGCTGGTATATCTGGCAATGCCCGGGCTGTTCGGCCAACGCACCGAGCAAACCACCAACGACGCCTTCGTCTCCGCCGACTACACGCTGGTGGTGCCGCGCGTGGCCGGGTTCATCAAGCAGGTGCTGGTCGAAGACAACCAACAGGTCAAGGCTGGGCAGTTGCTGGCGTTGATCGATGACCGTGATTTGCGCGCAGCGGCGGAGGCGGCGGATGCGCAAACCCTGGTCGCGCGGGCGCAGTTGCAGAACGCCAACGCGACTCTCGAGCGGCAGGCTTCGCTGATCGCTCAGGCGCAGGCCACCGTGGTCTCGGCCAAAGCGGAAATGGCTTTTGCGCAGCAGGAACTGAACCGCTACAACCATCTCGCCGGTGTCGGCGCTGGCACCGTGCAGAACGCGCAGCAGGCGCGCACGCGCATCGATCAGGCCTCGGCGCGCCTCGACACCGCGACCGCGAAGCTGGCGGCCGAACGCAAGCAGGTCGAAATTCTCACCGCCAAGCGCAACGCCGCCGAAGGCAATCTGAAACACGCGCAGGCGGCGCTGGAGATTGCCAGTTTCAACCTCTCTTACACGCGCATCACCGCGCCGCAGGACGGCATGATCGGCGAGCGTGCGGTGCGCGTCGGCGCCTACGTCACCCCGGGCAGCAAGCTGTTGGCGGTGGTGCCGTTGCAGCAGGCCTATGTGGTGGCCAATTTTCAGGAAACCCAGTTGACCGACGTGCAGCCCGGGCAGGATGTGCAAGTGCGGGTCGACAGCTTGGGCGGTGAAGCCCTGACTGGCCGCGTCGAGAGCATTGCGCCGGCAACGGGCGTGACCTTTGCGGCGGTGAAACCTGACAACGCGACGGGCAACTTCACCAAGGTTGTGCAGCGGATTCCGGTGAAGATCGTGCTGGAACCGGGCCAGCCACTGGCCGAGCGGTTGCGGGTGGGGATGTCGGTCGAGGCGAGTATTGATACCGCCAGCTCAAAGGCGTCCGGGCGCGAGGTGACGCAGCGATGATCGGTGTTGAATCGGCTGTCGCCTTCGCGAGCAGGCTCGCTCCCGCAGGGACAACGCATTCCAGAATGTGGGAGCGAGCCTGCTCGCGAAAAAGCCAGTGGCAGCAGCTAACCTTCAGTGCCTTGCTCACGATGAGTCTCACCGCCTGCACTGTCGGCCCAGACTTCCAGAAACCCGAAGCCCCTCAGCCTGCCGACTGGGCCAAACCCGCCCGGTCCGCCCCAAGCCAGGCCGTTAGCGAACCCCTGAACGAACGCTGGTGGGAAACCTTCCACGACCCGCAACTTTCCGCGCTCACCCAGCGCGCGCTGAACAACAACCTCGACCTGCAACTGGCCAGCAGCCGCCTGCAACAAAGCCGCGCCGCGCGCCAGGTGATCACCGCCGAGCGTTATCCGCACAGCTCAGCCAGCGGCAGCTACGGGCGCAAACGCAACAGTGGCAAAGGCTTGAACGATCCATCGGGAAATAACGGCGACGAGGCTTTCAATCTGTGGGATGCCGGTTTCTCCGCCTCATGGGAACTGGACTTCTGGGGTCGCGTGCGCCGTGAAACCGAAGCCGCTGATGCCAATCTCGAAGTGGCAGAAAACGACCGTCGTGACGTACTGCTGACCGTGCTCGCCGACACCGCGCAAAACTACATTCAGCTGCGCGGGGTGCAGAGCACCCGCGCCGTCACCGAGCAGAACCTCGACGTCGCCCGCCACAGCCTGAAACTCTCGCAGCTGCGGCTGGCCGATGGTGTGGCGACCGACCTGGACGTCGCCGAAGCCGCCGCGCAAGTCGCCGCCATCGAGGCACGGCTGCCGGCGCTCGAGCAGCGTCAGGCGCAACTGATCAACGCGATCAGTCTGCTGATGGGCGAACCGCCGCAGGCCCTCGCTCAAGCGTTATCCACAGACGCGGCAGTGCCGCAGTCGCCACTGCAAGTCGCCATCGGCCTGCCATCGCAATTGGCCGAACGCCGCCCCGATATCCGCCAGGCCGAAGCGCGTCTGCACGCCGCCACCGCCAACATCGGCGTGGCCAAGGGCGATTTCTATCCGCGCATCACCCTGTCCGGCAACCTCGGTTCCCAGGCCATGCAGCTGAGCGATTTCGGTTCATGGGGCTCGCGTGCCTTTGCCATCGGCCCGCAATTCAGCCTGCCGTTGTTCGACGGCGGACGCCTGCGCGGCATGCTGCAACTGCGTGAAGCCCAACAGCAGGAAGCGGCCATCGCCTACCAGCAAACCGTGCTGCGTGCCTGGCATGAAATCGATGATCAACTGACCGCCTACAAGGCCAGCCAGCGCCGTCGCGACAGCCTCGCCGAAGCCGTGCATCAGAACCAGATCGCCCTGCGTACTGCGCAACAGCAATACGTCGAAGGCGTGGTCGATTTCGTCAACGTCCTCACCGTGCAAAGCGCCTTGCTCGCCACGCAGGAACAATGGGTGGAAAGCTCGACCGGCGTTTCCCTGGCGATGGTCGGTTTGTACAAGGCGCTGGGCGGCGGATGGCAGTCGGTCTATCCGGCAGCGCAACTGGCCGCAGGCTCACCTGACGTCGCCAGACCCTGAACCCGCCGCGACAGCTATGATCAACTCCACTGCAGCGAACGGCCTAACGCCGGACCTGAATTGCAGAGGAGTTGCATCATGGAAAATCCGCAGCACAGTCTACCGGCCCTGTTCAAACAACTCGGCCTTGATGACGATCCGACCGGCATCGACCAATTCATCGCCAGCCATTCGCCGCTCAAGCCGGAATTGCATCTGGCTGACGCGTTTTTCTGGACAACAGGTCAGGCGCAGTTTCTGCGCGAGGAGATTCTCGACGATGCGGATTGGGCGGAAGTGGTGGATCAGTTGAATGTGATGTTGCGTAAGGGGCGGGCTGATTACTTCGGCTGAGGCCAAGTCCGTGCCGTATGCACCAGCGCCATGATCCAGACGGCATCTCTCTCCGTTTGATAGACAAGACGGTAACTGGGATGCGGAATCAGCTCACGCGTACCGGCAATGATGCCGGCACGGCCAATCAACGGATTGTCGGAAAGGCGATGAACCGCTTCGCTGAAGCGCAGATCCATTTCGATGGCCGCTCTTGGGTTGGCGGCCTGCAAGTAGTCCCAAATGTCTGCACGATCCTGTGCGGCGGCTGGCGTCCATATGATTTTCATAGGTGATCTTTTGCCTGCCTGCGCTTTGCCGCGAACGCTGCTTCTACGTCTTCGTTGTTCAATCCGTCTCCGGCACGTACGGATTCCCGAGCGATTTCAACCTTGCGTTGCAGGAACGCTTCATATTCGCGGGCCTCTCGCTGGGTTTGAACATACTGACGCATCATGTCTCGCATGATTTGCGACGCCGGCCGGTGTGCCGCTTCGGCTTCCGCCATGAACTCCTCCCGCAGCTCCGGCTCCAGTTTCATTGTGAAAACGGCTTGTTTTGACATGTTGGGCTCCTGAATTTGGTGATGACAACGTATATACCTTGTCAGTATCGAAGGAGATAGCTTTGAGTCAGATAGGGCGACTAACGGAGAGATTTGTTTCAAAACTTGACTGAAATTCCCCTCCAATGCGATATTGATAGTTAGCAAACTAACAGTGTCCTTTATCCCGTGTCCGATTCCCTCGACAGTCTCCAGATGAACATCAGCAGCGCCATGGTGGTGGCCGCCCGGCATTGGCGGAAGATCTGCCAGACCACGCTGGTCAACTATGGAATTTCCGAAGCCTGCGCCGTGCCCTTGTTGATGATCGGGCGTTTGGGCGAGGGCGTGCGTCAGGTGCAAGTCGCTCAGGCTGCGGGGATGGAGAGTCCTTCGCTGGTGCGCTTGCTCGATCAGCTGTGCCACGCCGGTTACGTCTGTCGCACCGAAGATGCTCTGGATCGCCGCGCCAAGTGCCTGAGCCTTACCGATACCGGCCGCGAGCTGGTGCAAGCGGTCGAAGCCGAGCTGGTGCGCTTGCGTCATGAGGTGCTGGAAGGCATCGAGCGCAGCGATCTGGAAGCTACGCTTCGGGTACTGAGGGCTTTTGAGGCGGCGAGTTCGCCTGTGGTGGTCAATTCTTGAACGGTTTTTTCACTGGCATGCCGCCGGCCCGTGACTGGTTTTACGGGGTCCGTACCTTTGCAGCGTCGATGATTGCGTTGTACATCGCCTTGCTCATGCAAATGCCGCGTCCGTATTGGGCGATGGCCACGGTGTATATCGTCTCCAGCCCGTTTCTCGGCCCGACCAGCTCCAAAGCGCTGTACCGCGCGGCGGGCACTTTCCTGGGCGCGGCGGCGGCGGTGCTGTTCGTGCCGATGTTCGTACAGAGCCCCTATGTGCTGGTGGTGGTGATCGCGTTGTGGACCGGCATTCTGCTGTTCATGTCCCTGCATCTGCGCACGGCCAACAGCTATGCGCTGATGCTGGCCGGCTACACCTTGCCGCTGATTGCCCTGCCGGTGGTCGATAATCCGCTGGCGGTGTGGGATGTGGCCGAGGCGCGTACCGAAGAGATTTTCCTTGGCATCGCCGTCGCTGCGGTGGTCGGTGCGATGTTCTGGCCGCGACGGCTGGCGCCGGTGTTCAACGATGCCGTGAGCAAGTGGTTCGCCGATGCGACGAGCTACAGCCTGAAGTTTCTCAGCCGCGATGTGCAGCCGGAAGAAGTCACCGCGCTGCGCATGGCCATGGTCGCCAATTTCAACAGCCTCGAGTTGATGATCGGCCAGTTGCCCCACGAAGGCGCGCGGCCACAAACCGTGCGTAACACCAAGGAGCTGCGCGGGCGCATGATTCACCTGTTGCCGGTGATCGATGCCCTTGAGGATTCGCTGTACGCCCTCGAACGCCGCACCCCGGAACTGGTGGAGAAATTCCAGCCGTTGCTGACCGCGACCCGGGAATGGCTGGGCCACGCGGACGCCAATCTCGAGCGCTGGCAAGCACTCAGAGATCAACTTGACGCGTTGCAACCGAGCGCCGAAGCGCTGGAGGAGCGCAAGCAGTTGCTGTTCTCCAACGCCATCTACCGCCTCGGTGAATTCATCGATCTGTGGCAGGACTGCCGCAGCCTGCAGGATGCGATTCTGTGCGAGCGCCAGGACAGCTGGCGCGCGGTGTACCGGCACTGGCGCCTGGGCCGGTTGACGCCGTTCATCGATCGCGGGCTGATGCTTTACTCGGTGACCTCGACCATTCTGGCGATCATTGTTGCTTCGGTGCTGTGGATCCTGCTCGGCTGGCCGGACGGCGGCAGCGCGGTGATCCTGGCAGCGGTGGCGTGCAGCTTCTTTGCCTCGATGGACGACCCGGCGCCGCAGATTTACCGGTTCTTTTTCTGGACCGGGATGTCGGTGCTGTTCGCCAGTCTTTATCTGTTTCTGATTCTGCCCAACCTGCACGACTTCCCGATGCTGGTGCTGGCGTTTGCCGTGCCGTTCATTTGCGTCGGCACGCTGACCGTGCAGCCGCGATTTTACCTCGGCATGCTGCTGACGCTGGTCAATACCTCGTCTTTCATCAGTATTCAGGGCGCCTACGACGCGGACTTTTTTGCCTTTGCCAACTCCAACCTCGCCGGGCCGCTGGGGCTGTTGTTCGCTTTCATCTGGACGCTGGTGGCGCGACCGTTCGGTGCCGAACTGGCGGCCAAGCGTCTGACCCGATTCAGTTGGAAAGACATTGTCAGCATGACCGAGCCAGCCAGCCTCGCCGAGCATCGGCATTTGGGCGTGCAGCTGCTCGACCGGCTGATGCAGCACCTGCCGCGTCTGGCCCTGACCGGTCAGGACACCGGCATCGCCATGCGCGAAGTGCGTGTCGGTCTGAATATGCTCGATCTGCTTGCCTACACCCCGCGCGTCACCGGCGTGCCAAACGCCCTGCTGCGACAAGTGGTGGGCGAGGTCGGCGAGTATTTCCGCGCCTGCCTCAAAGCCGACGAACGCCTGCCGGCACCGAGCGGTCTGCTGATGACCCTTGATCGCACCCGCCGTGCGCTGAACGGCCAGGGCGACGATGAAACCCGTCGACACCTTTTGCACGCCTTGAGCGGTCTGCGTCTGGCCTTGCTGCCCGGTGTCGAGTTCGTCTCCAGCGCCGAGCCCGAAGAACCGCTGCCCGATGGAGCGCCCCTATGATCGGTGATCTGGATATCAGCGGCATTTTCCTGCCGACCCTGCTGGTGCTGATGGGCATCACTTACGTGCTGTTTTTGTTGGTGCATGGCGTGCTGCAACGCCTGCACTTTTACTGTCTGGTCTGGCACCGGGCATTGTTCAACGTGGCGCTCTACGCCGTGCTGCTGTACGGCGTGGACTCACTCAGTCGATACCTGATGACATGAAAAAACCGTTTCTGACCATCGGTCGCGTGGTTCTGACCCTGCTGATCGTGACTTTTGCCGTTGTCCTCGTCTGGCGCATGGTGATGTATTACATGTTCGCACCGTGGACGCGAGACGGCCACATTCGCGCCGACATCATCCAGATCGCCCCGGACGTGTCCGGGCTGATCCAGCAGGTTGAGGTAAAGGACAACCAGTTGATCAAGCGTGGCCAGGTGCTGTTCAGCATCGACCAGGACCGCTTCAAACTGGCCCTGCGTCAGGCCAAGGCCGCCGTTGCCGATCGCGAAGAAACCCTCGCCCAGGCCCAGCGTGAAGCCAAGCGTAACCGTGGCCTCGGCAACCTGGTGCCGGCCGAACAGCTGGAAGAAAGCCAGTCGCGCGTCGCCCGTGCACAGTCGGCATTGGCCGAAGCCTTGGTGGCGGTCGACAGTGCGCAGCTCAACCTCGATCGCTCGGTGATCCGCAGCCCGGTCGACGGTTACGTCAACGACCGCGCGCCGCGTCCGCAGGAGTTCGTCACCGCCGGGCGCCCGGTGTTGTCGGTGGTCGACAGCAACTCCTTCCACATCGACGGCTATTTTGAAGAAACCAAACTCGACGGCATCCACGTCGGGCAATCGGTGGATATTCGCGTGATCGGTGACCGCGCCAGGTTGCGCGGGCATGTCGAAAGCATCGTCGCCGGCATCGAAGACCGCGACCGCACCAGCGGCAGCAACCTGCTGCCCAACGTCAACCCGGCGTTCAGTTGGGTACGCCTGGCGCAGCGGATTCCGGTGCGCATCGCTTTTGATGAGGTGCCGGCTGACTTCCGCATGATCGCCGGGCGTACCGCCACTGTGTCGATCATCGACGATCAGCATGAGGAGCCGCAGCCATGAGCAGGGCCTGGTTGATCGCCGGGTTGGGCGTGATGCTCTCGGCCTGTCAGATGATCGGCCCGGATTATCAGGTGCCCACTGACGCGGCGGTGCAGCGCAAGGATATTCAGGGTGAGCTGGCAGTCGCCGGCAAACCGGTAATCTCGGCGCCGGTGCCGGCGGACTGGTGGCGGCTGTATAAAGACCCGCGCCTCGATCAACTGGTGCAGCAGGCCATGGCGTCCAACACCGATTTGCGTGTAGCGGCTGCGAACCTGTCGCGGGCACGTGCTCAGGTGGATGAAGCCGAGGCCGCTGGTGGCTGGAGCGGCGGGGTGAAAATGGGCGCGCAACGTTTGCAGGAATCCGGTCAGGCGTTCCTGCTGCCGGAGAAAGTCCCGGTGGCCAACATTGCCGATATCGGCATCAGCGCTTCGTACCAGTTCGACCTGTGGGGCACCTTGCAGCGCGGCATCGAAGCGGCCAAAGCCAATGCCGATGCGACTCAGGCCGCCGCCGACACGGCGCGCATCACCTTGGTGGCGGACGTGGTTCGTGCTTACACCCAGGTCTGCGCAGCCAACGAAGAGCGGGAAATCGCCGAGCACTCTCTCGATCTGCAATCGCAGAGCACCACGCTGATCCAGCGCCTGCGCGATGCCGGGCGGGGCGACGAGACTCAGGTCACCCGTTCGCAGACCCAATTCAAATCCCTGCGCGCCGACTTGCCGCGCTATGAAGCAGCGCGTCAGGCCGGGCTGTTCCGTCTGTCGATGCTGCTGGCCAAACCGGTCGAACAGTTGCCGGCAGGTACCGCCAGTTGCGCCGAGTTGCCGAAGATCGCGCAACTGGTGCCGGTCGGTGACGGCGCTGCGCTGCTCAAGCGCCGCCCGGATATTCGTCAGGCCGAGCGGCGTCTCGCAGCGGCAACCGCCGGCATCGGTATCGCCACTGGCGAGCTGTACCCGGACATCAGCATCGGCGCGACCATCGGCACCGTCGGCATCATTGATGACCTTGGCGACCCGTCGACCAACCGCTGGGGCTTTGGCCCGTCGCTGAGCTGGAAAGTACCGACCAACGGCGCCCGTGCGCACATTCGTGAAGCCGAGGCCAACACTCAAGGCGCGCTGGCGCATTTCGACGGCGTGGTGCTCAACGCCATCCGCGAGACCCAGACCGGTCTGGCCCAGTACAGCGCGCTGCTGCAACGCCGCGATGCGCTGGCCGAAGCCGAACAGTCGGCGAAGCTCGCCGCCGAGCAGACGCACCGCTTCTTCCAGGCCGGCCGCGAGTCGTTCCTTGCCGACCTGCAAGCAACCCGCACCTACACCGATGTCACCGCGCAACTTGCCGCCGCCAACACCCAGGTCGCGATGAGCCAGATCGATTTGTTCCTCGCCCTGGGCGGTGGCTGGGAAAGCGGACGAACGAACACCTCGAGCGCCAGCAAACCCTGAGGCCGTTGCTATGCTTTGAAGTGTTGGAGGGGCGCCCCATGCCAAGCGCTCCTGCAATGCACATTGCTCGTGCTGGCCCAGGGGAAACCAATAATGAAAAACCCTTACGCTCTCGGCTTCTGGTGCGCTCTGGTGGCACTGGTGCTGCTCTCGGCCACGTATTTCTACGGGATCATGCTGGCCCACCAGATCGATACGGCGATGATCTTCCTCGACAGCGCCGTTGCACTGATCGCGGTGATGGCGATCGTCGTCGTCGCGTGGACCTCGATTCAGCTGCAACGGGTCAAGAAGCGCCAGCTCGAACGGGGCAAGATGCTCGTGCTGATCTGGGACACCAAAGTTGCCCTGCGCCGGGTCGAAACCGTGTTCGACCGCTACTTCTGGGGCAGCTACTGGCAGCCCGGGCGAACCTTCGCCGAAGTCATGGGCGAGCTCACCGGCACGCCGCTGGAAAAAAGCCTCGAAGCCCTGAAAAAGCAATGCCTGGAACTCGACAAGCAGATCGCCGATGACGGCTGGCACTGGCTGAACAACGCCCGCGAGCTGTCCGACGTCGCCACGGCCATGGCCCGCGAACGCTATCAGCTGGATTTCTGCGATGTGCGGGCGGATACCACCGGCGGAGCGGTGATCGATCGCGACTTTGAAGTGCTGGTGTATACCTGGACCGCGCGGCTGAAGAGCTTTGATCATCAGCTGGATGAAATCGAGGTTCAGTATTCCTGATTTGCTGTGAATCCACCGACCTCTTCGCGAGCAGGCTCGCTCCCACAGGTACGGCACTGTCCTGGTGGGAGCGAGCCTGCTCGCGAAGAGCCCGCAAAAACACCGAAACTCTTCGCTCCTGCCGACTGTCCATTCCCCCCATAGACACTCTTTAACCTTTAAACATTGGGCCGTCTTCCGCGCCCGGTGCTAATCTCCACCGCTTAATTGCGCACAGTCGAGCCGTGACCCGATCCCGGGTTCAAGGAAGACGACTTCATCCACAGCCACGGAAACCGATCAGGTCATTCATGAATAAATCAGCAGGCGTGCTTCTCGGAATTGTTGTTGCCATCGGCGCGATCAGCGCAGGCGGGGCCTGGTACACCGGGACCAAGATCGAAGGCGTACTGAACAACGCCGTGACCAACGCCAACAAAGAGTTGCAGACCGCCATGGCCGGCTCCAACGGCACCGCGTCGCTGGAACTGGTGTCGCTGGAACGCCACACCTTCACCAGCACAGCGCACTATCGCCTCAAGGGCGAAGGCGAAATGTTCGGTGATGCGCCGGTCGAGCTGCTGTTCGTCGACCACATCGAACACGGCCCGCTGCCGTTCTCACGTCTGGTTTCGCTGAAGTGGCTGCCGGTCATGGCCACCAGCAACTACGAGCTGGAAAAGAGCCCGTCCACGGAAAAATGGTTCGCCGCCACCAACGGCGCCGCGCCGCTCAAGGGCGTGACCAACATCGGTTACGACGAATCGACCACCAGCACTCTGAATCTGGTGCCGTTCGAAACTGCGCTGGATGAGCAGTCGAGCCTGAAGTTTTCCGGTCTGAGCATGGACATCGCCGCCAGCGCCCAGGCGCAGAAGGTCAAGGCCGACGGCTACATGGACAATCTGAAACTGGTCACCGTGTCGGAAGACCAGGCGCCGGTGCAGGTCGAGCTCAACGGTCTGACCCTGGCCAGCAACCTCGCCAAGAGCAGCTACGGGTACTACACCGGGGAAAACACCCTGGAAGTGACCAGCAGCAAAACCACCTTCGGCGCCAAGCCGATGGTGCTGGGCGTGAAGAACTTCGAAATGAAGAACCGCACCGAAGAAAGCGGCAGCAACGCCTCGGGGCGTGCCGACTACAAAATCGGCGAAGTGACGCTCAACGACAAGAAAGTCGGTTCGGCGGCCATGGCCATGAGCCTGAAGAACCTCGACATTCCGTCGACCATGTCGCTGATGCAGATCTACCAGACCAAATTGCAGCCGTATGAAAAAGCTGCCGCCGAAGCTGCCGCACAGGGGTTGCCGGCACCGGAGCTGAATCTGACCGAAGCGGAAAACGCCCAGGTCAAAGCCGATCTGCAGAAGTTGCTGGCGGCCGGCCCGCAATTGGCGCTGGAGAATCTGTCGTTCAACACCGCCAACGGTGAAAGCCGCGCCAATCTGGTGATCGACCTGACCAAGCCGCAATCGATGGACCTGCCGCCGGATCAACTCGGCAAGCAACTGATCGCGCTGCTCGACCTGAACATTCAGGTGTCCAAGCCGATGCTCGTCGATTTGCTCAGCGTGCAGGCGCAACTCGATGGCCAGACTGACGCCAAAGCCATCGTCGATCAGTCCAAGGAAGCGGCAGACATGTTCGCCGGCATGGCGGTCGGCTCGCAATTGGCTGTCGCCGACGGCACCAACGTGGTGACCAAACTGCATTACGCGGCCAATCAGGTCGAATTCAACGGCCAGAAGATGACCGTCGAGCAGTTCATCGGCTTCCTCATGAGCAAGTTTGCCGGCGTCACCCAAGAGCAATAAGCCCACCGCGCGCCCTCCAGACGCCCGGCCCCTGTGTAAACAGGCGCCGGGCGTTTTGCTGTACGGGTTTTGTACAGACAGGCCGATTCTGAACAATTATTGCGTTGTGAAAATTCGACTACGCTTGCGTGCAGACTGCCTCACCAAGCTTGGCCGAGGGCTGTCATCGTCGGCCACCGTTACGAATGGGCAAGGAGGGCATTGCGACCCGGCTGGCCATGTAAGGATGCTGACAAATGCCGCGTATTGATGGCCCTGTATTACATCGTGGTTTGCGCCCTTTGTTCCGATTCGCCCTGTGCAGCCAGTTGCTCTGGCCAGTGCTGGCGTTGGCCGACACACCCTACGACGAGATGGTGCGCGATGCCCGCGCCGGGCACTACACGCCTGCGCTGACGGTTTTGCGTCAGGTGCCGCCGGGCCAGGCCAGCGACGGCCAGGTCAGCGATCACCTGCAAATCGCCAGTTGGGCCGGGCTCGATGCCGAAGTGGTCAAGGTCTATGAAACCCAGGGTCGCGACCGCGTCCTGCCGGTGCAGGCACTGACCGCCGCCGCGCGTGCCTATCGCAACCTCAAGCGCTGGGATCAGGCCACCCAGGTCTACAACAAAGCGCTGGCGCTGGAGCCGGACAACGCCGACCTGCAACTGGGCCTCGCGCTGACTCAGGCCGATGCCGGCAAGCCCGATCAGGCCGTCACCCGCGCCCAGGCGCTGGTTGCCGCCAAACCCGATGATCCTTCCCGCCGCCTGGCCTTGGGCTATGCCCTCGGCCGCGCCGGCAAACAATACGATGCGCTGTTTGAATTCGATCAAGCCTTCATCCGCGCCGGCAACAAACCGGAAGTCGCCCGCGAGTACGTGGTCGCCCTGCAAAAGGCCCGTCTGCCTGAACCGGCGCTGCGTCTGGCCAGTCAACGTCCCGGTTTGATTGATCCGGTGACCTTGCGCCGGCTCGAAGGTGATCTCGCCGCCGAACGCGTGCGCCTTGCCGAACTGGCCACCCGCAGCGAAAAGGAACGCTACGTCATTGCCGACCGCGCGCTGGCCGATTACGACAAATTGCTCGCGACCTGGACCCCTGACGCCACTGCCCACGATGACGTGACGCGCTGGCGCATCGACCGCATGGGCGCGCTCAAGGCCCGCGCGCGCACTGCCGACGTCATCAGCGAATATCAAAAGCTGCAAGCCGAGGGCGTGGAGATTCCGACTTACGCCCTGCGTTGGGTGGCGGCGTCTTATCTGGATCAACGCGAGCCTGAGATTGCCACTGATCTGTATCGCCAGGTGCTTTCAGCGCCGGACGCCGATGTCGGTGATCGTCTTGAGGACACCACTGCGCTGTACTACTCGCTGCTGGAAAGCGACCGCGCCGACGAAGCCCGCAAGGTCGCCGAGGACGCAGCGAAAGCCCAGCGTCCGCGTGTCGAGCTCAAGGGCTTGCCGATCGGCAACCCCAACGACGAATGGATGGATGCCCAGCAACTCGCCGCCCAGGCCGGCACCTACGGTTCCGATCTTCCGCACGGCGAAGAGCGCTTGCAGACGCTGGTCGATCAGGCACCGGGCAACCTTGGCTTGCGTCTGGCCCAGGCCGATCTCTACCTCGCCCGCCAGATGCCGCGCCGCGCGGAAAGCCAGCTCAAGGAAACCGAGAGCATGGCCCCGCGCGATGCCGGCCTGGAAGTCGCTCAGGCGCGCACCGCGATGGAGTTGCAGGAGTGGCGGCAGAACGGTGCGCTGGTCGACGACGTGGTTGCGCGCTATCCGGACAACCGCCAGGTGCAGCGCCTGGCTCGCGAACGGGAAGTGCATGACATGGCCGAACTGCGTGTCGAAGCCTACGGCGGCAAGGCCAACGGTGGCGGCAGCGGCGATGCCGGTGCGGTCAGCGGCAGCCGTGATTTCGGTATCCAGAGCACCCTTTACAGCCCACCGATCAACGAGGATTGGCGGGTGTTTGCCGGCGCCGGTTATGCCACCGGTGATTTCGCCGAAGGCACCGGCCACCATCGCTTCCAGCGCGTCGGCCTGGAACGGCGCACCCGTGACATGACCCTCGAAGCCGAGGTGTCGAATCACGATTACGGCTTCGGTGACAAACAGGGCGCGCGCCTGGCGATTGCCCGCGACATCAATGATCACTGGCAATACGGCGGCAGCCTCGAATACCTCTCGGCGGAAACCCCGCTGCGCGCGCTCAACAGCGATATCAAGGCCAACGGCGGCAGTGCGTTCCTGCGCTGGCGCGCCAACGAAAGCCGCGAGTGGCGCGTGTCGGTCAGCCCGTCGCACTTCAGCGATGGCAACAACCGCGTCGAAGCCTTGGTGACCGGGCGCGAGGGCATCTACACCGCGCCGAACATTCAGGTCGACGCCGGCCTGGAAGTCGGCACCAGCCACAACTCGAAATCCGACGACGTGCCGTACTTCAACCCCAAGTCGGACTTCAGCGTGATGCCGCTGGTCAACGTCAATCACGTGCTCTACCACCGCTACGAGACTTCCTGGAGCCAGCAATTCCAGGCCGGCGCGGGCACCTACAGCCAGCGCGACCACGGCACCGGCGGCATGGCATTGCTCGGTTACGGCCAACGGTACGCCTGGAACGACGTGTTCGATGTGGGCGGCATGTTCAGTGTGATCAACCGGCCTTACGACGGTGATCGGGAAACTGATCTGCGTCTGCTCGTCGACCTCACTTTCCGCTTCTAGAAGAGTTTGAAGATGCCTTTTATCTCGCGTTTCATCCTTCTGCTGGGAGCGCTGCTGGTCAGCGCCTGCGCCCAGCAAGCCCCGGCCTTCGCGCCGCCCTCCGAGCGCCCGGTCGCGGCCAGTGAACAACCGTGGCCAAAAAACCATGTGCTCGGCATTGCCTACCACGATGTCGAAGACCGTGATCCCGATCAGGCCGTGGTGGCGGTGCGCACCGAGCGCATGATCGAGCAGCTCGCCTGGCTGCGCGAGAACGGCTACAAACCAGTGACCGTCGACCAGATCATGGCCGCGCGCAAGGGTGGCCCGGAGCTTCCGGCGAGAGCGGTGCTGCTCAGTTTCGACGACGGTTATGCCAGCTTCTATACCCGCGTGCTGCCGGTGCTGCGCGCCTACAACTGGCCAGCCTTGCTGGCGCCGGTGGGCACCTGGATCGACACGCCGCTCAATCAACCGGTGGATTTCGCCGGCACGCCGCGTAACCGTGACAACTTCCTGACCTGGCAGCAGATCCGCGAAATTTCCAAGTCCGGTCTGGTAGAGATCGCCGCTCACACCGATGCCAACCACAAAGGCATCCTTGGCAACCCGCAGGGCAACCTGCAGCCGGCCGCCGCGACCCGGCGTTATGACCCGGTCACCAAACGCTATGAATCCGAAGCCGATTTCCAGGCACGCATTCGTACCGACGTGAAGAACATTTCCGAGAAGATCCGCAAGGCCACCGGTTACAAACCACGGGTCTGGGTCTGGCCGTACGGCACCGCCGACGGCACCTCGCTGACCGTGGTCGGCGAGGAGGGCTATGAAATGGCCCTGACCCTGGACGACGGCCTCGACACCCTCGATAACCTGATGAGCGGGCCGCGCTTTCTCGTCGCGTCCGATCCTGACGGCGAGCATTTCGCCAACAGCATCGTCTCGGTGCAGGCCGAAGCGCCGATGCGCGTGGTGCATGTCGATCTCGACAACGTCTACGACCCGGACCCGGCCCAGCAGGACATCAACCTCGGCAAACTGGTGCAGCGCATGGCTGATCTGGGCGCCAGCACGGTGTTCCTGCAAGCCTTCGCCGATCCCAAAGGCGATGGTCTGGTGCATTCGCTGTACTTCCCCAACCGTCACTTGCCGATGCGCGCGGACCTGTTCGACCGCGTCGCCTGGCAGTTGCGCACCCGTGCGCATGTGAAAGTCTTTGCATGGATGCCGGTGCTGAGTTTCGAACTGGATTCGAAACTGCCGCGTGTAACCCGCTGGGACCCGAAAACCGCCATCACCTCGGTCGACCCGAAGCAGTACAAACGCCTGTCACCGTTCAATCCCGAAGTGCGCAAGATCATCGGTGAAATCTATGAAGACGTGGCGCGGCTGACCTCGGTCGACGGCATTCTCTACCACGACGATGCGGTGCTTTCGGATTTCGAAGACGCCAGCCCGGATGCCTTGAAGGCGTACGCCGCTCAAGGTCTGCCGGGTTCGATTGCCGCGCTGCGCGACGATCCGGCAGCGATGCAACGCTGGACGCGTTTCAAGAGCCGCTACCTGATCGACTTCACCAACGAACTGACCGCGAAGGTCCGTGCGATTCGCGGCCCGCAAGTGCTGACCGCACGCAACATCTTCGCCGAGCCGATGCTCAATCCTGAAAGCGAAGCGTGGTTCGCGCAGAACCTCGATGACTTCCTCGCCACTTACGACTGGACGGCGCCGATGGCCATGCCATTGATGGAAAAACAGACGCTGGCCGAGTCCGGCCCGTGGCTGGAAGAACTGGTTGCCACGGTGAAGAAACGTCCCGGCGCGCTCAACCGCACCGTGTTCGAATTGCAGGCGCGTGACTGGAACCAGAAGGATCAGGCCGATATCGATGCCGTGCATCTGGCGGACTGGATGGGCCGGCTCAAGCGCCAGGGCGCGACCAGTTTCGGTTACTACCCGGACAACTTCCTCGACAACCTGCCAGACCTGAAAACCGTAAGGCCTGCACTCTCCAACAAATGGAATCCATAACATGCTGGATAGACTGTTAGCCCTGCTTGTTCTGGCGATTGTCCTTGGCGTTCCGCTGGGGCTGATCTTCCTCGTGACCGGCCAGTTCCTGATGTCGTTCGTGTTCTTCTACCCGCTGTTCATGTCCGGGTTGTGGATCGCCGGCGGTCTGTATTTCTGGCTGCACTGGGAGCGCCACTGGCCATGGCAGGACGACACGCTGCCGCCGCCGCTGGAAGGCGAGCCGCTGATTTCGATCCTGATTCCTTGCTACAACGAAGGCGATAACGCTGCCGATACCATTTACGCGGCGCTGGCCCAGCACTATCCGAACATCGAAGTGATCGCGATCAACGACGGCTCCAAGGACAACACCGCCGAAGTGCTCGATGCGCTGGCCAAGGAAGATCCGCGACTGCGGGTTCTGCATCTTGCGGAAAACCAGGGCAAGGCTGTGGCTCTGCGCATGGGCGCGATCGCTGCGCGCAGCGAGTATCTGGTGTGCATCGATGGCGACGCCTTGCTGGCGCCGAACACGGCGGCTTATCTGGTCGCGCCGATGCTGGATAACGCGCGTCTTGGCGCGGTCACCGGCAACCCGCGGATCCGCACGCGTTCGACGTTGATCGGGCGGGTGCAGGTCGGCGAGTTCTCCTCGATCATCGGCCTGATCAAACGTACGCAACGGGTGTTCGGGCGTATCTTCACCGTCTCCGGCGTGATCGTCGCGTTCCGTCGTACTGCGCTGAACCGGGTCGGCTACTGGAGCCCGGACATGATCACCGAAGACATCGACATCAGCTGGAAGCTGCAACTGGATCACTGGAGCATCTTCTACGAACCGCGTGCGCTGTGCTGGATCCTCATGCCGGAAACCCTCGGTGGCCTGTGGAAGCAGCGTCTGCGCTGGGCTCAGGGTGGCGCCGAAGTGCTGTTCAAGAACATTCGGGGCATCTGGCAGTACCGCCATCGCTACCTGTGGCCGCTGCTGTTCGAATACTGCCTGTCCACCGGTTGGGCGTTCACTTTCCTGCTGTCGGTGATTTTCTGGGGCATGGGCAAGTTCATGGTGATGCCCGACGCGATCGCCGTCGATCACCTGATGCCGCCGGCCTTCACCGGTCTGTTGCTGGCGTTCGTCTGCCTGGTGCAGTTCGCTGTCAGCATCGTCATTGACCGGCGCTATGAGCCGGGTCTGGGCAAGACCATGTTCTGGGTGGTCTGGTATCCGCTGGTGTTCTGGCTCGTCAGTCTGCTGACCACCCTGGTCAGTTTCCCCAAGGTGTTGTTCAGCCAACACAAAAAACGCGCGCGCTGGGTCAGTCCTGATCGGGGTATCAAACCGCTGGGCGACGACCAGGAGGAAGTCATCAAATGAAAATTATCCGGACTCGCCAACGGCCCTTTCTGGTGGTGATCGACGTGATCCTCACCGTCCTGGCCTGGGTCGGCCTGCTGTTCCTGCTGGTACGCGGGTTATGGCCATTGATCGAAACCAGCGGCGGCCCGCGCATCGATCATTCGGCGTTCGATGCCTTGGGGACTCTGCAGGTTTATATGTGGGTGGCGCTCGTCAACGCGGTGATCCTGATCGGTTGGGCGCGTTACCAGCAACGCAAAAGCCGCAGCTTCGCCCAGCGCCGTTTGCCGTCACCGGTGATTGGCGATGAAGGTCTGAGCAAGAGTTTCAAGCTGTGCGACGAGCGTTTCCAGAAATTGCGCACGCCGGGGGTGATGACCATTCACAACGACCAGGACGGCGACATCAGCCATGTCGAAACGCATTTTTGGCCGCTTCAGCAGCAAGCACTACCGGCGCCGCTGGCACCCCTGGAGCATCCACGGGTGATCTTTCTGCATGCCGAAGAAGACGACAGTCGCGAGCCGGTGAAGCGCCTGACCTGACCTCGTACAGCGCCGGTGTCAGGCCTGGATCAGCGTCCAGGCCTCTTTCATCCGCAAAGGTTGCTTCATGCGCTCAGCCAGCAACGCCATTGCGCGTTGCTTGTCGCAGGCCACCGCCGCAACGACGATGCCGTCTTTTGCAAACAGCCCAATGAACGGCGGCTTTTCCGGCTTGCCGTTGAACTCGACCTCGTCCCATTCCTGCGCGTGACCGAGATAGTCGTAGTTCTTGCCGAAGTGGTAGGTCCAGAAAAACGGCACATCCAGATAATGCTCCTCGCCACCCAGCATGTTGCTGGCGGCGATGCGTGCGTGTTGCTGGGCCAGGCGCCAATGCTCGATACGGGTTGGCTGGCCATTCAACGGAAACGTGGCGATATCGCCGATGGCCCACAGGCCATCGCTGACGCGCATGCCGTCATCAACACGCAACGATTGGTCTTCTTCCTTGGGCAATGATTCGAAAGGTTCAGTGGCCGGGTGAACGCCGACGCCGGCGAGAACCAGATCCGCCGCCAGGCGCAGACCGTTGTCGAGCAGCACGCCCTCGACCTTGTCCTCGCCAAGGATCTGCGTAGCCTCGTGTTCGCTGATGAACTTCACCCCGTGCTCTTCGTGCAACCCGCGAATCGCTTTGCCCACCGCTTCGCCGAACTGCTTGGCGAACGGGATTGCATGGCGTGCCAGCACGGTGACGTCGAGGCCGAACTCGCGCAGGGCCGACGCGCATTCGAGAGCAATAAAACTGTCGCCGATGATCACCGCGCGCTGGCCCGGTTGAGCGGCGTTGATGATCTGTTCAGCCTGTGCTTTCGAACGCAGGACGAAGACGTTGGCCAACTCGGCACCAGGCAGCTTCAACGGATTGGGCGCGCCACCGGTGGCGAGTACAGCGGCGTCGTAGCGCAGGATGCCGCCGTTGTTCAGATGGAGTGCTTTGCCTGGGGCGTCGAGTGAAGTCACTTCGCTTTGTACGCGTTCAATGCGTTGCGCTTGATAGAACGCCTCATCGCGTAGCGGCGGCACTTCTTTCGGTGACATCTCTCCAGCGAGAACAAATTTGCTCAGCACCGTGCGGTCGTAGCCGGCATCCGGTTCGCCGTCGACCAGCACGATGCGTCCGCCGAAACCCTTCTCCCGTAGCGCCGCCGCGCAAGCCGTGCCCGCCGCCCCGGCGCCGACCACCACGAACGTTCTTGGGTCGTCAGCGGGCGGGGTATGCGGATCGGGCAGGGGCTGGTCATCGACCCAGACTTCATCGCCGCGCAACTCCAGCGGATAGCGCTTGAGACTGTCCAGCGATGGCGGCTCGCACAGGCCACCGTCCTCGGCGCGGTACGCGGCCTTGTGCCAGGGGCAGATCAACCTGCCGTGACACATCGCCCCCTCGGCCAACGGTGCGCCGGCATGTGGACACAGGCCCTGAAACGCCCGCAACTCGCCGTTGGCACGCAGCAGGACGATCTTGCAGTCGCCGATTTCGACTTGCAGGCCACGGTCTTGCGGGACATCGGCTAAACGGGCGACACGGTGCAGGGACATGTTCGGCTTCCTCGCAGGCATTTTTCTTGTGAGTTGGCGGCGCCGCGCGAGGTTCAGCCATTTGCTACTGCCAAGGCACGAACGGTACAGCTATAGTCTGCGGGCCGACGACGGCCTCACTGCACAAGGTGCTCCCGGAATGACCCGATTGACCTCTCTCAACCCATGGCTGGCGGCCATCGCCGTGACCCTTTGCGTGCAGTTCCCGGCGCAGGCCCAGGAGCGCTTCACCCTGAGCATCCCCGGCGTGTCGGATAACCGTCTGTTCACCTCGGCAGCGGCAAGTGACGCACCCGGCTGCGGCGGCAAGAACCAGTCGCCAGCGCTGAGCTGGAATGCCGGCCCGGCCGGTACCCAGAGCTACGCCATCGTCATGCACGACCCGGATGGCCAGAAAGGCCTGGGCGTCGATCACTGGATTCACTACGGCATCAAACCCACCACCCACCAGATCGCGGCCGGCGTCGGTGCCAAATCCGCCCTCGAAGGCGTCGGCGGCACCAACAGCAAAGGCAACACCCACTACATGGGTCCGTGCCCGCCAGTGGGCGACAGCGCGCACCACTACATCATCCAGATCTACGCCCTCGACCTCGCCCCGGACGCCCTGCCTGCCGGCCTGACTCGCGCTGAGCTGATGGAAAAAATCAAAGGCCATGTGCTGCGTAACAGCAGCGCGGTGCGGCGTTATCACCGCTGAGGTTCGGCCGCTCACGGGCGGCTGACTGCTCTGATTCCCCAGCCATTTGGCATTGCCCCGCGAAAACGCGCACTATCGAGCCATTGCCAATGCGCTGGAGGACACCGTGGCAGCAAAAATCGACCGCATCGCCCAGCTACTCAACTGCCCGGAAAAGGGCGAACAAATGCGGCGTGCAGTAACCGAGACACGTAAGGAGTTTCTGCTGAATCAGCCGGAAGAAGACCTCGTTGAAGAAGACGAGGTATTCGACGAGGCTGAGGAGGAGGGGGATGACGACGATGAATATGACGAGTTTGACTGGACGACGGAGTGACGGCGTTCCAGCGATCCTGTCATCGCCCACAAAAAAGCCCCGGACCATCACAGTCCGGGGCTTTCTCGTATGATTCATGGTGCACCAGGCGGGATTCGAACCCACGACCCCTGCCTTCGGAGGGCAGTACTCTATCCAGCTGAGCTACTGGTGCAGCGGGCGACATCATACCTAGGTCGGCTCGGGGCGTCCATGCCGGGTTTGGCGGGTTTTGTCAGTGTGCGTGTCGGCGCAAAATCGCTGCATTCCTTAAAGCGGTAACGTCCTGCAAAACCCTCGCTTGGCGCTTTGGCGGGGTTGATCTAAGGTTTTTCCTGCGGCAGGGGTTTTCGGTACGTTGATCTGAAAAGCGGCATTTTTGTTCTTTTTTTCGAACGACCTATTGTCCTTTACCCCCTTTGAACCTACGATCCGTTTGAGATTTCAAACGCTCTTTGGCGGGATGTTGCAGCGCAAGTGCGCCCGGTCGTGCACTGTTGATGCGCCACAATCCGCTCACTGATTTCCCTGACGGCAGCCTTGCGAGGCGCCTTTCTACAATCATAATTTGCTCCGCGCAGGCCGCGGTGCTGTTAAGGAAAGCCGACATGCAGCTTAAAGACACCCAGTTGTTCCGCCAGCAAGCCTTCATCGATGGCGCTTGGGTCGATGCCGACAACGGTCAGACGATCAAGGTCAACAACCCGGCCACCAGCGAAATCCTCGGCACCGTGCCGAAGATGGGCGCCGCTGAAACCCGCCGTGCCATTGAGGCTGCTGACAAAGCGCTGCCGGCCTGGCGTGCACTGACCGCCAAAGAGCGTGCCGGCAAGCTGCGTCGCTGGTTCGAACTGATGATCGAGAACCAGGACGACCTCGCGCGCCTGATGACCCTCGAGCAAGGCAAGCCGATGGCCGAAGCCAAGGGCGAAATCGTTTACGCCGCATCGTTCATCGAGTGGTTCGCCGAAGAAGCCAAGCGCATCTACGGTGATGTGATTCCGGGCCATCAGCCGGACAAGCGCCTGATCGTCATCAAGCAGCCGATCGGCGTCACCGCCGCGATCACCCCGTGGAACTTCCCGGCGGCGATGATCACTCGTAAGGCCGGCCCGGCGCTGGCCGCCGGTTGCACCATGGTGCTCAAGCCAGCATCGCAAACTCCATTTTCCGCTTTCGCCCTGGCCGAACTGGCCCAGCGCGCGGGCATTCCTGCGGGCGTGTTCAGCGTGGTCTCCGGCAGCGCTGGCGACATCGGCAGCGAGCTGACCAGCAACCCGATCGTGCGCAAACTGTCCTTCACCGGCTCGACCGAAATCGGTCGCCAGTTGATGGCCGAATGCGCCAAGGACATCAAGAAAGTCTCGCTGGAACTGGGCGGCAACGCGCCGTTCATCGTGTTCGACGACGCCGATCTGGATAAGGCCGTCGAAGGCGCGATCATTTCCAAGTACCGCAACAACGGCCAGACCTGCGTCTGCGCCAACCGTCTGTACATTCAGGACGCGGTCTACGATGCGTTCGCCGAGAAGCTGAAAGTGGCGGTGGCCAAACTGAAGATCGGCAACGGTCTGGAAGACGGCACCACCACCGGCCCGCTGATCGACGAAAAAGCCGTGGCCAAGGTTCAGGAACACATCGCTGATGCCGTAAGCAAAGGCGCCACCGTACTGGCGGGCGGCAAGGCGATGGAAGGCAACTTCTTCGAGCCGACCATTCTGACCAACGTGCCGAAAAACGCGGCCGTGGCCAAGGAAGAAACCTTCGGTCCGCTGGCGCCGCTGTTCCGCTTCAAAGACGAAGCCGAAGTAATCGCCATGTCCAACGACACCGAATTCGGTCTGGCTTCTTACTTCTACGCGCGTGACCTCGGCCGTGTGTTCCGTGTCGCCGAAGCGCTGGAATACGGCATGGTGGGCGTCAACACTGGGCTGATCTCCAACGAAGTCGCGCCGTTTGGCGGCATCAAGGCTTCGGGCCTGGGCCGTGAAGGCTCCAAGTACGGCATCGAAGACTACCTGGAAATCAAATACCTCTGCCTGGGCATCTAAGCCGGGAAAGGGATCGCTGCAAACGCAAAGGGCACGAGAGCGCTGTCCCTTTGCGTCGTTTCAAACAGGAATTTTCTCTGCGGCCAGGAACGCCGTGGCAGTCGATCATCGCATGCTGCTACCGCCGATTTCTCCCGCTTCATCCTTGAACCACGCCGCCCGATGAGCGGCGAATGAGGACTGTAATGAGCAAGACTAACGCTGAACTGATGGCCCGCCGCACCAATGCCGTACCTCGTGGTGTTGGCCAGATTCACCCGATCTTCGCCGAGTCGGCAAAGAACGCCACCGTGACCGACGTTGAAGGTCGCGAGTTCATCGACTTCGCTGGCGGTATCGCTGTACTGAACACCGGCCACGTGCACCCGAAAATCATCGCCGCCGTGACTGAACAGCTGAACAAGCTGACCCACACCTGCTTCCAGGTACTGGCCTACGAGCCGTACGTTGAGCTGTGCGAAAAAATCAACGCCAAGGTGCCGGGTGACTTCGCCAAGAAAACCCTGCTGGTCACCACGGGTTCCGAAGCCGTCGAAAACGCCGTGAAGATCGCCCGTGCCGCCACTGGCCGCGCTGGCGTGATTGCCTTCACCGGCGCTTACCACGGTCGCACCATGATGACCCTGGGTTTGACCGGCAAAGTTGTGCCGTACTCGGCGGGCATGGGCCTGATGCCAGGCGGCATTTTCCGTGCGTTGTACCCGAACGAACTGCACGGCGTGAGCATCGACGATTCGATCGCTTCGATCGAGCGCATCTTCAAGAACGACGCCGAGCCGAAAGACATCGCTGCGATCATCATCGAGCCGGTGCAGGGCGAAGGCGGTTTCTACGTCGCGCCGAAGGAATTCATGAAGCGTCTGCGTGCGCTGTGCGACCAGCATGGCATCCTGCTGATCGCTGACGAAGTGCAGACTGGCGCTGGCCGTACCGGCACCTTCTTCGCCATGGAACAGATGGGCGTTGCCGCCGACCTGACCACTTTCGCCAAGTCCATCGCTGGCGGCTTCCCGCTGGCCGGCGTGTGCGGCAAGGCCGAATACATGGACGCCATTGCTCCGGGCGGCCTGGGCGGCACTTACGCCGGTAGCCCGATCGCTTGCGCCGCTGCGCTGGCAGTCATGGAAGTGTTTGAAGAAGAGCAACTGCTGGACCGCTGCAAGGCTGTCGGCGAGCGCCTGGTCACCGGTTTGAAGGCGATTCAGGCCAAGTACCCGGTCATCGGTGAAGTGCGTGCGCTGGGCGCAATGATCGCGGTCGAGCTGTTCGAAAACGGCGACAGCCACAAGCCGAACCCGACTGCCGTGGCTGCCGTGGTGGCCAAGGCGCGTGACAAGGGCCTGATCCTGCTGTCCTGCGGCACTTACGGTAACGTGCTGCGTGTGCTGGTTCCGCTGACGTCGCCAGACGAGCAACTGGACAAAGGCCTGGCGATCATCGAAGAGTGCTTCTCTGAACTCTGATCCGCTCGTGTGACCCGCTCGACAAAAACCCGCTTCGGCGGGTTTTTTTCGTCCCTTGAAACACATCGGACCTGTTTGCGCTGTATCGAATCGCCAGCATTGGCTAAGGTTCAGGCATTGCAAGGAGAGCGCGCATGACTGCCGTTGATTTACCCGCCGTACCCCGGGTGCTGATTGCCGAGGCTGATCCTTGGTCCCGTGACCTGCTCAAACAAGTGCTGCTCAATGTGCGCTGCGATGCGCGCCTGGATTTGTGTGCCGATGGCCAGCAGGCGATGTCGTTGCTCAGCGAGGTGCCCTATGACTTGGCCATCGTCGATTGGGAGCTGCCTGGCATCGACGGATTGCATGTGCTGCGCAGCGTCCGCCAGCGCAAACGCAATCCGCCGTTGCCGTTCATTCTGATGAGCAGCCGCAACGACAGCGCCAGCGTGCGCGAAGCGATTCCGCTGGCGCCGACGGCGTACCTGACCAAACCGTTGAACATGGAAGGCCTGACCGAGCGCTTGCAGGGGTTGCTGCTCAACGCTGGCGAAGCAGTGGTTTGCGAAATGCCGGCACTGGCGCCGGGCATGACCCTGTCGGTGTTCCTTGAACGGCGTCGCGAGCAGGCCGATGGCGCGCCGCTGATGACCGACGTGCAAGTGGCGGTCAAGCGCAGCCTCAATCCCGAGGGGCTGGACCTCAAGCTGCTGGAGGAAGAGGTCCGCACCGATCCGCAGATTACCGCCGTGCTGATCGCAGCCGCCAACAGTGCCGCGCAACACTACGGCGCGCCGGTGCAAACCCTGGCCCAGGCGCTGCACCGACTCGGCACCGGGCAGAGTATGAACCTGATTCTCGGCTTGGCGCTCAAACGTAGCGCGCGGCTCAGAGATCCATGCCTGGCGGATTACGCCGAGCGCTATTGGGGGCTGTCACTGCACACGGCGGAATACGCCCGCACGCTGGCGCGCCTGCTCGATCTGGATCAGGAGCGCTGCTATTGCGCGGGCATGCTGCATCGGCTCGGCGATCTGGCGCTGCTGCGCTGCTTGCAGGAATGGCAGCAAGCTGGCGGCGAATTGGACGAGTTGGAGGAGGTCGGTGAAGCGTTGGCGAAGTTTGGCGCCTCTTATGGCTCGGCATTGCGCACCCGCTGGCGTCTGCCGCTGGAGTTGCGCGAGTTGATTGCTTCGGCCTACCAGCTCGGTGGTGGAGTTTACAGTCGCGAGGCGCTGGTGATGCACATGGCCGCGCAGATGGCGCGGCTGACCGAGCACGAAGGCGTAGAGGAGCTGGCGAAGAGCCGGACGGCGCGGTTGCTCAAGATCGGGCTGCCGGAGTTGATGCGGATGCGCAAATGACAGATCACCACATTCCAATGTGGGAGCGAGCCTGCTCGCGAAGGCGGCGTGTCATTCAGCTTTGAGTTCACTGACAGAACGCTTTCGCGAGCAGGCTCGCTCCCACAGGTACAGCACCAGGCGTGGAAACCGGGATCAGGCCGCAATGATCCGGTTCTTGCCCTGCCGTTTCGCCTCGTACATCGCCGCATCCGCGCGGGCGAACAGGCTGTCCAGGCTCTTGTCTTCGTCGGTGAGGTTGGTCAGACCCTGGCTAACGGTGATGCTGAATGCTTGGCCGTCGTGGTTAAAGCGCAGTCGCTGGATCTCCTGTTGCAGGCGCTCTGCCACTTGCACCGCCATCTCCGGCGCACAGCCGGGGAACACCGCGGCGAACTCCTCACCGCCAATCCGTCCGAACAGGTCGCCACGGCGCAATGAGCCGCGCCCGCATTCGGCGATCCGTTGCAGCACATTGTCGCCTTCGGGGTGGCCGTAGCTGTCGTTGATCACTTTGAAATCGTCGATGTCCAGCAGCAGGAAGGCCAGCGGTGTGCCTTGGCGGCGCGCCTCGGCGAACTCGCGGTGGGCGCATTCGAAGAAGTGGCGGCGGTTGCTGCTTTGCGTCAGCACATCGGTGGTGGCCAAGCGTTGCAGCTCGGTTTCCATGTGTTTTTTGTCGGTGATGTCTTCGGCGATGCCGACGATGATCACCGGCTGCCCGGGCTCGTCCTGGCGATTGATAAAGCATTTGTCGCTGAGCCAGCGCACCTGGCCATCGGCCGCGATGATGCGGTACTCGCGATCTTCCACCGCACCTCGGTGCAGGACTTCGGCGAGGCTCTGCTCGGCGTACTCCAGATCATCGGGGTAAATGCTGTCGCGCCATTGGTTGTAGTCCGCCAGCAGAAGCGCGGCGGAACGGCCGAAGATCCGTTCATAGGCCGGACTGACGTACAAAACCTGGCGGGTTTCCCAGTTGAAAGCCCAGAGCACGGCGTTGACGCTGACCAGCAGCGAACTGATCAATTGTTCGCGCTCGCTCAGGCGCGCGACTTCGCCCTGCGCATGCATCAGCGCCATCAGCGTTTGCGCGGCCTCTGGCCATTGGGTGTAGGTTGTGTCTTTCTGGTTGTTGTTGACCATCGGCACAAATCTCAAAGGGCGCGCCGCAATGTCGACAACGGCCACAGGACAGCCCGCCGGGATGGCGAAGTGTCTTTGAGATAGAGGATTTTCGGCGAAGTTCCCGGCCATTACCGAGTCCCGCCGGGCGGCGGGGTTAAGGAGGCGACGTGTGCAACGAGGCTGCGATCTTCGAGATCGCAGCCTCATTGCCGGTCAGGCAGTCGCAGGACGCAGCGAGTAGGTTTTCAGCTGGTCAGCAAAGTCACGCAACGACTGAATGCCACTGGCCTCCGCCTCGTGAATCCATTCCTTGATGGCGGCCAGCATGTCGTGGCCATTGGAACTGGTCTTGACCCAGATCTGCTGCAAAGCCAGGCGTTTCTCGTAGATCACTTTCAGCGCATGGCTGTGTTCGAGCATGGTCTGGATGCGCAAGTGATGACGGTCTTCCAGCAGGCTGGTTTCCCGCGACAGCAGGCGTTTGGCCCGGTGGAACTGGTGGCGCACCGAATGATCGACCTTGGCCAGCTCTTGCTTGACCAGCGGGCCGATCACCAATTTGCGGTACTGGGCCATGATCTGGAAGCGGTTGTTGAGGATCGCCATGGCGGTGTCCATGTCCAGGCTGCCCTTGCCTTCGACGCGGTGGGCAATCGGTGCGACCCGCTGCACCTTGGCCAGACGCAGGAAGCAGAAGACCTTGATCCACGCCCAGCCGAGGTCGAATTCCCACTTCTTCACCGACAGCTTGGCCGAGTTGGGGTAGGTGTGATGGTTGTTGTGCAGCTCTTCACCGCCGATCAGGATGCCCCACGGCACCAGATTGGTGGCCGCGTCACGGCATTCGAAGTTGCGGTAGCCGACGGCATGGCCCAGACCGTTGATCACGCCAGCGGCCCACACCGGAATCCACATCATCTGGATGGCCCAGATGGTGATGCCGATGGTGCCGAACAGCAGCAGGTCGATCACGCCCATGATCGCCACACCCAGCAGTGGATAACGGCTGTAGAGGTTGCGTTCGATCCAGTCTTCCGGGCAGTTCTTGCCGTAGATGCGCAGGGTTTCCGGGTTCTGCGCTTCGCTGCGGTACAGCTCGGCGCCGGTGCGCAGTACGGTGGACAGACCCTTGATGACCGGGCTGTGCGGGTCATCCTCGGTTTCGCATTTGGCGTGGTGTTTGCGGTGGATGGCGGTCCACTCGCGGGTGTTCTGCGCCGTGGTCAGCCACAGCCAGAAACGGAAAAAGTGCTTGAGGCCCGCATTCAGCTCGAGCGAGCGATGGGCCGAGTAACGGTGCAGATAGACCGTGACGGCAACAATCGTCACATGGGTCATCAGCAGGGTGACCGCGACCAGTGACCAGGCCGACAAGCCAAGAAAACCTTCGTACCACATAGGCTATAGGGCCCTCGATAAAGATAAAAACAGCCGTTGCATTATCACTAAGCACACAGATAAAACCAGTCGCCCTTTCAGATAAGAAGTCGCTGAATGTTTCTTGACCTATAATTCCAACCTTTTTGTAGGGACATGGACGACCGAATGTCTGCGACTTACCGCGATGCCTTGCGTGCAGCGCTGCTCTACCTCGTACTCGCCGCCGTGTGGCTGCAGGTTTCCGATCATTTATTAAGCAGATTCTTCGATGACTCCAGTGCGCTGGCCCGCTGGCAACTGATCAACGGTTATTTGCTGGCAGCGCTCAGTGCCGGGCTGATTTTTCTCGCGCGGGCGCGGCTGTGTCGGTTTCTCGGCATCGGTGCCCGCCTGCGCGAGCGCCACAGCGACCGTGAGCGTCTGCGTCAGGCGGCCGCCGTGTTCGACTGCACTCGCGAAGGGGTGCTGGTTACCGACCACCGGGGCCTGATCGTCCACGTTAATCGCGCCTTCATCGAGATCACCGGCTATCGGCGCGATGAGGTGATCGGTCAGCAGCCCAGTCTGTTCAAGTCCGGTCATCATCCGCCGGGCTTCTATCAGGCGATGTTCGCCACCCTTGAGGCTGAAGGTGAATGGAGCGGTGAGATCTGGAACCGGCGCAAGACCGGCGAGATTTATCCACAGTGGCAGACCATTCGGGTGATTCACGATGATTTCGGCCGGCTCAGCCATTACGTGGCAGTGTTTTCCGACATCAGTGCGATCAAGGATTCCGAGTCCGAACTCAAACACCTGGCGCATCACGATCCGTTGACCGATCTGCCCAATCGCCTGCTGTTCAGCGACCGCGCCGAGCAGGCGTTGGCTTCCGCGCAGACACACAAGCGTGGCTGCGCGCTGCTGATGCTCGATCTGGATCATTTCAAGATGATCAACGACAGCCTCGGGCATAACGTCGGCGACCGATTGCTCAAAGCGGTGGCGACGCGGTTGCAGGCATTGTTCGGCCCCGGCATCACCCTCGCACGGCTCGGCGGTGACGAGTTCGCGGTGCTCGCGGAAAGTTGTCCACAGCCGGCCCAGGCCGCCGCGCTGGCGCAACGGACTCTGGACGCCTTGAAGGAGCCGGTGCTGGTAGATGGCAATCAACTGTTCATCAACGCGAGCATCGGCATCAGCCTGTTTCCCAGCGATGCCCTCAGCGCCGAGCAGTTGTTACGCAATGCCGACAGCGCGCTGTTCAAGGCCAAAAGCAGCGGGCGCAATGGCTACGCGCTGTACACCGAAGAACTGACCGCCCATGCCCAGCAACGGGTCGAAATCGCCTTCGAGCTGCGCCGTGCACTGGAGCAGGAGGAGTTGCGCGTCTACTACCAACCGGTGCATGACCTGCACAGCAGCCGTCTGATCGGCGTCGAGGCACTGGTGCGCTGGCAGCATCCGCAGCGCGGGCTGGTGTCGCCGGCGGAATTCATTCCGATTGCCGAGCGCACCGGGCTGATCGCCGAGATTGATGCCTGGGTGATGCAGCAGGCCTGCCGGCAGATGTGCCAATGGCAGCAGAGCGGTGTGGTGCTGGCGTTCGTCGCGGTGAATGTCTCCTCGCGGCTGTTTGCCCGACGTGAGCTTTACCAGCAGGTAGCGCAGGTGCTGCACGACACGGGGCTGGATCCGGCGTATCTGGAACTGGAAGTTACCGAAAGCGCGGTGATGGACGACCCGGAAGTGGCGCTGGAACAGATGTATCGCTTGCGCGAGCTGGGTGTGCGTCTGGCCATCGATGATTTCGGCACCGGCTATTCGTCGTTGCTGCGGCTCAAGCGCCTGCCGGTGCAGAAACTCAAGATTGATCAGGGCTTCGTCGCCGGGTTGCCGTGGGATGAGGATGACGTGGCGATTGTCCGGGTGATCATCGCGCTGGCGCGGAGCATGGGTATGCAGGTGCATGCCGAGGGGATCGAGCAGGCTGAGCAGGCGACATTCCTGTTGGCGCAGGAATGCGATCTGGGGCAGGGCTACTGGTTTGGGCGGCCGGTGTCTGCGGATCGGCTTGATTGGGCGAAAACGCCATTGATTGGCTGAATAGGCCTATATGGCTATCACCGACCTTGTGGTGAGGGGATTTATCCCCGTTGGGTCGCGTAGCGGCCCCAAGAAATGGGACTGCTACGCAGTCCATCGGGGATAAATCCCCTCGCCACAAGTTCTCTTGACGATTTCAAATCAGCGCAAACCCCTTGCCGTCTCTCATATTATTTTCTGGTTATATAAACATTCTTAAATAGTCTTTTTAAGAATATCCATGCCTCTCTTATATTGCTCCCACGCCGAACGCAGTGCCGCCCACTGCCAGGCAAATCCCCTTCAAAGGAGCAGCACCATGAGCGCATCCCTTCGCAGTGTTGACGGTCAGGACGAAAGCACCATCTTGCGAGAAATCCAGAGCGCCCTGCGCGATCTGCGGTTCGGCGCGGTGGAGATCACTGTGCACAACGCGCAAGTCGTACAGATCGAACGCAAAGAGAAATTTCGTTTGCAGCAACCCGGTAAACAACCGGGCTGAAATCAAAAGATCGCAGCCTGCGGCGGCTCTTATAGGGGGCTGTGTGCAGGAGCTGGCGAAGGCGGCGATCTTTCAACGGGACCCGATTCCAGCAATACATAAGAACAAGCCACCACCAGGAATTCCAGGAGCTTTCACCATGTCGTCGATTCGCCGTTATGCTTTGGCCGCGCTGGCCAGTGCCGTGTTTGCCGGTTCCGCCGTTGCCAAGGATTACGAGCTGCTCAACGTGTCGTATGACCCGACGCGCGAGCTGTATCAGGAATACAACGCCGAATTCATCAAGTTCTGGCAGCAGGATCATGCCGGCGACACGGTGAAAATCCAGCAGTCCCACGGTGGCTCGGGCAAGCAGGGCCGTGCGGTGATCGATGGCCTGCGGGCTGACGTGGTGACCCTGGCCCTGGCCGGTGACATCGATGAAATCGCCAAGCTCGGCAAGAGCCTGCCCGCCGACTGGCAGAAGCGTCTGCCGGAAGCGAGCACGCCGTACACCTCGACCATCGTGTTCCTGGTGCGCAAGGGCAACCCGAAAGGCATCAAGGACTGGGGCGATCTGGTCAAGAATGACGTGTCGGTGATCACGCCGAACCCGAAAACCTCGGGTGGCGCGCGCTGGAACTTCCTCGCCGCTTGGGCCTATGGCCTGAAAGCCAACGGCGGAGATGAAGCCAAGGCCAAGGAATACGTACAGACTCTGTTCAAGCACGTGCCGATCCTTGACACCGGCGCCCGTGGTTCGACCATCACCTTCGTCAACAACGGTCAGGGTGACGTGTTGCTGGCCTGGGAAAACGAAGCGTTTCTGGCGCTGAAAGAAGACGGCGGCGCAGACAAGTTCGACATCGTCGTGCCGTCGCTGTCGATCCTCGCCGAACCACCCGTGGCGGTGGTCGACAAGAATGCCGAGAAGAAGGGCAACGCGCAGATCGCCGAAGCCTACCTCAAGCATCTGTACAGCCCGGCCGGCCAGGAAATCGCCGCGAAAAACTTCTATCGTCCACGTGACAAGGACGTAGCGGCCAAGTACGCACAGCAGTTCCCGAAACTGGAACTGGTGACCATCGACAAGGACTTCGGCGGCTGGAAATCCGCGCAGCCGAAATTCTTCAACGACGGCGGCGTGTTCGACCAGATTTATCAGGCGCAGTAATCTCGACTTCAACCGGCCTGATGTCTGGGCACATGACATGTGGGACTGAGCTTTTGTAGTGGGGGGATAAATCTCCTCACCACAGGGCTCGCTCCCACATTGATGCGTTTTCAACCAGGGACTTTTATGTCGCGTCGTATCTCCCCCGTCATACCCGGCTTCGGGCTGACGCTGGGTTACACCTTGGTGTACCTCAGCCTGATTGTGCTTATCCCGCTGGCGGCGATGTTCGTCCACGCCGCCCAGCTGACCTGGGATCAGTTCTGGACGATCATCTCCGCACCGCGAGTACTGGCGGCATTGAAGCTGAGCTTCGGCACCGCGCTGTGCGCGGCGATCATCAACGGCATCATCGGCACGTTGCTGGCCTGGGTGCTGGTGCGCTACACCTTCCCCGGGCGCAAGGTGATCGACGCGATGATCGATCTGCCGTTCGCCCTGCCGACAGCCGTGGCCGGTATTGCGCTGACCGCGCTGTACGCGCCGGCCGGGCTGGTCGGGCAATTTGCCGCTGACCTCGGTTTCAAGATCGCCTACACCCCGCTGGGCATCACCCTCGCGCTGACCTTCGTCACGCTGCCGTTCGTGGTGCGCACGGTGCAGCCGGTGCTGGCCGATATTCCCCGTGAAGTCGAAGAAGCGGCGGCGTGCCTGGGTGCGAAGCCATGGCAGGTATTCCGCCACATTCTGGTTCCGGCACTGCTGCCCGCCTGGCTGACCGGTTTTGCGCTGGCGTTCGCGCGTGGCGTCGGCGAGTACGGTTCGGTGATTTTCATTGCCGGCAACATGCCGATGAAAACCGAGATCCTGCCGCTGCTGATCATGGTCAAACTCGACCAATACGATTACACCGGCGCTACCGCCATCGGCGTACTGATGCTGGTGGTTTCCTTCATCCTGTTGCTGCTGATTAACTTGCTGCAGCGGCGCATCGAAACTCCATAAGGAGGCGCGAACATGTCCCAATCGTCCATTGCGGCCGCCTCTTCGGCCAACGCTGCGCGCCGTGGCAGTGCCACTTCGTGCAGAATCCTGATCGGCCTTGGCTGGCTGATCTTTTTCCTGTTTCTGCTGCTGCCGTTGTTCATCGTCGTATCGCAAGGTCTGAAAAACGGCCTCGGCGCGTTCTTCACCGCGATTTTTGAACCGGACGCGCTTTCGGCATTGAAACTCACCGTGTTCGCCGTGCTGATCTCGGTGCCGCTGAACCTGGTGTTCGGCGTCAGTGCGGCATGGTGCGTGAGCAAATACTCGTTCCGTGGCAAGAGCATGCTGGTCACGCTGATCGACTTGCCGTTCTCGGTGTCGCCGGTGATCGCCGGTCTGGTCTACGTGCTGATGTTCGGTGCGCAGGGCCTGTTCGGGCCGTGGCTGCAGGATCACGACATCCAGATCGTTTTCGCCCTGCCGGGCATTGTGCTGGCGACGATTTTCGTCACCGTGCCGTTCGTGGCCCGTGAACTGATTCCGCTGATGCAGGAACAAGGCACCCAGGAAGAAGAGGCCGCGCGCCTGCTCGGGGCCAATGGCTGGCAGATGTTCTGGCACGTCACCGTGCCCAACATCAAGTGGGGCCTGATTTACGGCGTGGTGCTGTGCACGGCGCGGGCCATGGGTGAATTCGGTGCGGTGTCGGTGGTTTCCGGGCACATTCGCGGGGTGACCAACACCTTGCCGCTGCACGTCGAGATCCTCTACAACGAA
>Ga0308161_1000362_pt1 | contig 78827 bp, 73 predicted proteins | sample PhyFR2_FD_201034 | JGI IMG/M metagenome (GOLD analysis project Ga0308161, IMG submission 201034) | Phyllosphere microbial communities from UC Gill Tract Community Farm, Albany, California, United States - DLSLF.R2 | ecosystem: Host-associated > Plants > Phyllosphere > Unclassified | place: USA...
GGGGTGAGACGCTGCGGGAAGGCCGCGAGGATGCGGCCGGCGAGCGAGATGTCGCGGGTTTCGACGTCGACGCCCGCCTGCTTCGTGACGGCCTGCACGATGGGCAGGAACGACGCGGTGGCGAGAGCCGGCGCCTCGTCGGTGTACGTGTAGATGATGGTGGAATCGGGCACGTCAGATCTCTCCGTAGAGGCGGCCAGGGTTGTGTTTCAGCCTATCGCACCTCGGCAAAGTCTCTTGATGTCAAGATAATTCGGCGGTTCGACGCCCCGCCTCATGCGCGATTCGTCCGGGACTCTGCGGCATCCCGAAGGTTGCACACCCTCGTAGGCCCGATACCCTGGGCGCATGGCCGACCTGCGTCTCGTCGAACTGTCCGCCGCCACGATCGTGGCGGTCAACACGCTGTCGTTGAAGCCCGGCCAGGAGCAGTTCCTGGCGCCGGTGAGCTACGGCATCGCCGCCACCGTCATGAATCCCTCGACGTCATGGCAGCGGGTCGTGCTCGACGGCGACGAGGTCGTGGGCTTCGTCAGCGCCAACTTCGATCCCGAAGCGCACGAGGAACACTTCCGCTCCGTGCTGTGGCGCATCAACGTCGACGCCGACGAGCAGGGCCGCGGCGTCGGCAGCTACGCGATCGCGGCGGTGCTCTCCGAGGCTCGCGAGCGCGGCATGGACCACGTCGACGTCATCTACGAGCCCGGCGTCGGCGGCCCCGAGGCGTTCTTCCAGCGCGTGGGCTTCCAGCCCGTCGGCGAGACCGAGTACGGCGAGGTCATCGCGCGCGTGAGCGTCTGACGCGTCTCGCGGTGCGGCGTGCGGCGTTGCGGCGTGCGGCGTTGCGGCGTGCGGCGTGCGGCGTGCGGCGTGCGGCGTGCGTCTGAGTCCAGCAGATTCGGACAAGAACTCCAGATCCGGATCGAACTGTGGATTTCTTCCGAATCAGGGACGCATCTCCGAATCTGACGACACGGCCTTCCGCGAAACTCCTCCTCCACACCGATGAGGGATGCCAGGCCCTGCCCATCTCGGCTCTTCAGCCCGCGAGCGCGAAACCTTGTCAGGCACTGTGTCGTGATGGACATCGCGTCGCAGGTCACCCGTCTAGGCGGCATCGTTCACCGCCAGCAGCTGCTCGATGGGGGTATCCCGATTGGCGCGCTTCGCGCGGCCCTGGCACGCGGCGACGTCATCCGCGTGCGACGTTACTGGGTGGCGACGAACGGCGCGCCTGCCCTCCTCGTCGAGGCCGCGCGCGCGTCTGCCCGACTCGCCTGCGTGAGCGCTGCTGCACATCGCGGGTGGTGGATGCCGGAAGGATCAGCGAGCGAGGTCCATCTCGCGGTGCGCCCGGATGCCAAGGTGCCTCCGGGTACAACCGCGTTCATCCACTGGTCGGCCCCTCTCGTCCCGCAACCGTCCCATCGGCTCGTCGAATCGGTCCCGGACACGCTCGAGCACGTCGCCGCGTGCGCGACATACGAACAGGCACTCGTCGTGTGGGAGTCCGCATGCGTCCACGAGCACCTGCATCCCGAGGCACTCGCCCGCATTCGGTGGCGGTCCACGAAAGCACGCCGACTGGCCGCGGCGGCGCGAGGGAAGTCGGACTCCGGTTTGGAGACGCTGTTCGTCGTGAGGCTCGCTCCCTGGGGCGTCACCATTCGGCAACAAGTGGAGATCGCGGGGCACGACGTGGACGTCCTGATCGGCGAGCTGTTGGTGGTCCAGCTAGACGGCTTCGCGTTCCACTCCACACCAGCCGATCGCCAGCGAGACGTCGCGCACGACAGGGAGCTCCGAGCGCGCGGGTACACCGTCCTGCGTTTCACCTACCGTGATGTCGTTGCCGATTGGGAACGGGTGGAGCGCGTCATCGTGCAGCATCTTGCGCAAGGCCATCATCGCGCTGAGTGACAGGTGAGCAGGGGACTTCGCGCGTCCCGGCTCCCCCCCTCGCGGCGTCGCGGATCCGGAGAACCTCTTCGGATTCGGAGACGTCGGCGCATCTGGTCCGAATCCGCGACGGATCTCCGAATCTACGCACGTGCGGATGCGCCGAGAGCCGACGGTCCGGCGACGTGCCAGGCACCCCGAGCGTGCACCATCTCGGATGACGGATGCCACGCCCCCGCGGCGCGTGGGAGCGTGGCATCCGTCATCCGGCGCGTCAGACGAGCGAGTCCTGCCAGGCGGCGTGGAGCTGCGCGAACTTGCCGGTGCCCGCGATCAGGGCGGCGGGGGTGTCGTCCTCGATGATGCGACCATGCTCCATCACCAGCACGCGATCGGCGATCGCCACCGTCGAGAGACGGTGGGCGATGATGATCGCGGTGCGGTCGGCGAGCAGGGTCTGCAGCGCATCCTGGATCTGGCGCTCGCTCGGGATGTCGAGCGACGCCGTCGCCTCGTCGAGGATCAGCACCGCGGGGTTCGCGAGGAACGCCCGCGCGAACGAGATCAGCTGCCGCTGACCGGCCGAGACGCGTCCGCCGCGCTTGTTCACGTCGGTGTCGTAGCCGTCGGGGAGCTTCTCGATGAAACCGTCGGCGCCGACCGCGCGAGCTGCGGCGCGGATCTCATCCATCGTCGCGTCGGGCTTGCCGAGCGCGATGTTGTCGGCGACGGTCCCGCTGAACAGGTACGCCTCCTGCGTGACCATGACGATCGCACGACGCAGGTCCTTCGGGTGAAGGCGGCGCAGATCGACATCGTCGAGCGTCACGGCCCCCTCGGTGGGGTCGTAGAAGCGCGACACGAGCTTCGCCAGGGTCGACTTGCCCGCGCCGGTGGTCCCCACGAGGGCGATCGTCTGCCCGGCGGGGATGTCGAGCGAGAAGTTCGGCAGGATGACACGATCGTCGCTGTACCCGAAGGTCACTTCGTCGAAGCGGACGTGGCCCTTCGCGGTCCACAGGTCGACCGGGTCGGTCGGATCGGGGACCGTGGGCTCCTCTTCCAGCACGCCCGACACCTTCTCGAGCGCTGCCGTCGCCGACTGGTACGAGTTCAGGAAGAACGCCACCTCCTGCAGCGGCGAGAAGAAGTTCCGGACGTACAGCACGGCCGCCGTCAGCACGCCGATCTCGAGCGGACCGGCGATCACCCGGCCCCCGCCCCACAGGAGCACGAGCGCGACCGACACCGCGGCGACCGCCATGATGCCGGGTTCGAACGTCCCGAAGAGGCGGATCGAACGCATGTTGATGTCGCGGTAGTCGCCGGCGAGCTTGCCGAACTCCTCGTCGTTGCGCGGCTCCTTGCGGAACGCCTTCACGGCGCGAATACCCGTCATCGTCTCGACGAACTTCACGATGACCTGCGCGCTGATCACCCGCGACTCGCGATAGATGACCTGCGAGCGGCGGTAGAACCACCGCATGAGCAGGTACATCGGGATGCCCATGACCGTCAGGATCAGGCCGGACTGCCAGTCGATGAGGAACAGCGCGACCAGGGTGAACAGACCGTAGAGCACTCCCGAGACGAGTTCGTTGAGGCCGCCGTCGAGCAGCTCGCGGATCGTGTCGAGGTCGCTCGTCTGGCGCGAGATGATGCGGCCCGACGTGTAGGACTCGTGGAACTCCAGGCTCAGCTTCTGCGTGTGCAGGAAGATGCGCTTGCGCAGGTCGAGCATCACCGCCTGGGTCAGGCGGGCGGCGACCACGACGTACCAGCCGATGAGCACGGCGCCGCCGACTCCCGCCAGCAGGTAGATGCCCACGACGCCGATGGTCGGCATCCAGTCGGCCTGGTCGATGACCGCGGGCAGGGCGTTGTCGATGCCGTAGGCGATGAGGGCCGGGCCGGCGACGCGGAGCGCGGTCGACACGACGAGGACCGCCGCGGCGAGGACGAGCTGCCAGCGCAGCGGAGAGACGAGGGAACCGAGCAGGCGCAGCGAACGCTGGCGGATCGCCCGACTCTCGTCGCGCGTGTAGTCGGAGCGGTCTTCGCCGGTGGTCCCGGAGACGGTCGCGGTGGTCATCGGGTCGCCTCCTTCTCGGTCAGGGTGTCGTCGTCGTGCGCGCGGATCACATCGATCGCTCCGGTGCGCGCCTCGCGCTCGGCCTCCTCGAGGCTCGAGATGACGTAGCGGTAGTGCTCGCTCTCGCGCAGCAGGTCGGAGTGCGCGCCGACGGCCGTGATCCGGCCGTTCTCCAGCAGGGCGACCCGGTCGGCGAGCGTCACCGTCGAGGGACGGTGGGCGACGACCAGTGCGGTCGTCTCGCTGAGCACCTCGCGCAGAGCGTCCTCGACGAGCGCCTCGGTGTCGACGTCGAGAGCCGACAGCGGATCGTCGAGCACCAGCACGGCCGGTCGCGCGGCCACCGCGCGGGCCAGCGCCAGACGCTGTCGCTGCCCCCCGGACAGGCTGAGCCCCTCCTCGCCGATGACGGTGTCGAGACCGGCGGGAAGGTCGAGCACGAAGTGCGCCTGAGCGACCTCGAGCGCTTCCTTCAGCACCCGCTCCGCCTCGGCGGACCCCGGCTCGAGGTCTTCGCGCCCGAGCAGGACGTTGTCGCGCACGGTCTGCGAGAAGAGCGTCGCGTCTTCGAACGCCATACCGACGTGTCGACGCAGTTCGGCCAGGGTCAGGTCGCGCACATCGACGCCGTCGAGCAGCACGCGACCACCCGTGACGTCGTACAGGCGCCCGGGCAGGGTCGTGAGCGTCGTCTTGCCGGACCCGGTCAGGCCGACGAGCGCCATCGTCTCGCCGGGGCGCAGCACGAGGTCGACGCCGTCGATGAGATCCGGCTCGGAGGGGGCGGCATCCTGATACCGGAAGTGCACACCCTCGAAGGTGAGCTCGCCGCGGGGCTCCGCGATGGTGCGCGGGTTCTCGGGGTCGATGATCGTGTTCTGCTCGTCGAACACCTCGAAGATGCGGTCGGTCGCCGTGCGGGCGTCGAGAAGGAACGAGAAGAGGAAGCCGATCGACTCCATCGGCCAGCGGAGCACCGTCGCCATCGCGAAGAACGCCACGAGCTCGGCGACCTGCAACTGTCCGAGCTGGGTCAACACGATGCCGGCGCCCAGGCACACCGCGAAGGCGATGTCGGGCAGCAGCACCAGGAAGAACCAGATCCAGCCGACGGCGCGCGCTTTGTCGATCTCGGTCTCGCGCAGCGACTCGGCCTGCCGGGTGAACTTCTGGAGGGCGTGCCGCCCCCGACCGAACGCCTTCAGGACGCGGATGCCGTGGACGCTCTCTTCCACGGCGGTGGCGAGGTCTCCCGCTTGGTCCTGGCTCTGACGGGTCAGGGCACCGTAGCGCTTCTCGAAGCGGAAGCCGACGTAGATCACGGGGGCGGAGGTGACGAGGAACAGCGCACCGAGCAGCCAGTGCCAGCGGAAGAGCAGCACGGCGCCGATCGCGATGGTGAGAAGGTTGACCACGAGGAGGATCACCCCGAACGCGAGCCACCGGCGGAGCATGCTGATGTCCTGCATCATGCGCGAAAGCAGCTGTCCCGACTGCCAGCGGTCGTGGAACGCGACGGGCAGACGCTGCAGGCGCGCGTAGAACGACTGGCGCAGGTCGTACTCGACCTTGGTCGCCGGAGCGAGGACGAACCAGCGCCGCAGCCAGACCATCGCGGCTTCGGCGAGCCCGAGCGCGAGCACCGCGACCGAGCCCCAGACGAGGGCGACGGGGTCGAGCGAGGCGATGGGACCGGCGACGATCTGCTCGAGCACGAGCGGGATCGCCAGCGCGAGAAGGCTCGCGATGAGCGCGGTCACCGCTCCCGCGAGAAGGCGCGGGATGACGGGGCGCGCGATCGGCAGCAGCCGGGCGAGCGCGCGCGGAGTGGACAGGTGCGGACGGGGCGAAGCGGAAGTCATGATCCTCAAGAGGTCGAAGCGAGCGCCGGGATCGGGCGCGGAAAGGGATGCCGAAGGGCACCGGTGGTCAGCCGGAAGAGGCGCGGTGCGGCGCTCGAGCGCCGGCGGGAGGCCCTAGTGGCGCCCGTGAGGACGCGCGGAGAAGACGGAGGGCGCGGCGACACGGGCGACGGGGGCGTCGATGTGGTCCATGGCATCCTCCTTGAGGTGAGCGGAAGCTGTCCGGGGGTGTGACAGCCCTTCAGGCTATCTCTGAGAGAAGGCTGAGGGCAAGAGTCGGTTGGGGCGTGCACCGCGAGCGAGCGGCCGCGCCCCTCCCCCCTCACGCCGCCTCGCGCTCCAGCAGGCGCCGCTTGACGTCGGTCCCCCACGCGAATCCCCCCATCGTGCCGTCGCCGCGCAGCACGCGGTGACAGGGGACGAAGAGGGCCGGAGCGTTACGGGCGCAGATGGATGCCGCCGCCCGGACGGCCGCGGGAGAACCCAGCGCCGCGGCGAAGCCCGTGTAGGTGAGCGGCGCTCCCGGGGCGATGCGACGCAACGCCTCCCACCCGGCGCGCTGCAGGGGCGTGCCGAACTGCCGGACCTCGACCGCGTCGATCGCGGCGAGGTCTCCGTCGTAGTAGGCGCGCACCGCGTCTGCGGCGGCCGTGGTGCCCTCGACGACCTCGTCCGGACGGCGGTCCGGCCGAAGACGGGCGAGCACCGCCTCCACGTCGGACGTCCACCCCGAGACGACGACGCGTCCGTCCGCGTCGGCGAGGATCGCGAAGGGGCCGTCGGGCGTATCCAGGAACTGCAGGGTGGCGGTGCTCATCGGCGGGACTCGCTTTCGGGTGCGGTGAAGAGGGGCGTCGGGGCGTCCAGGGCGGGAGGCGGCGACGGATGGGGGTCGGGTGATCGTCGGCGGGCGGCTGCCTTCCCCGGACGGTGCACGGCCACGGCCGCCGCCGTCTCGGCGCCCGACAGACGCCAGGCCTGGGTCACGGGGGCGGCGTACCAGTAGTGGGCCATGGCGTAACTGCGCCACGGAGCCAGGCGCGCGGACCATTCGGCGAAGGCCCCGGGGTTGGACGGGAGACCGAGGGCCGCCGCCCCGGCCCGCGCGGCGACATCGCCGGGGAGGAGGACGTCGGGATCGCCGAGGACCCTCATGCGCACGTAGTCGGCCGTCCAGGGCCCGACCCCGCGGAGCGCGAGAAGTCGCGCGCGCTGCTCGACGCCGTCGTCGCCGGGCCCGAGGGTGAGGGACCCGTCCGCGAGAGCCTCCGCCACGGCCACGATCGCGCGCATCCGCGCACCGGGACCGCGCAGCACCTCGATTCCGCGGTCGGCGATCGCCGTGGCATCCGGAAACAGGGTCAGGGGTTCGGGACCGATCGCGACCGGCTCGCCGAGCTCAGCTGTCAACCGGCCCTGCATCGTGCGGGCCGAGGCCACGCTGATCTGCTGGCCGATCATCGCGCGCAGCAGCATCTCACCCGCGTCGATCGCGCCGGGAACGCGGACACCCGGGATCGCCGCCACGGCGGTCGCGAGTTCGGGATGCCGGGACAGTTCGGCGTCGACGGCCTGCGGATCGGCGTCGAGATCGAAGAGGCGCCGCACCCGCGCGATGAGGGTGCCCAGGTCGGCGAGCGCTGTGAGGCGTGCGCGGAGACGCAGCCGACCGTCGTCGGCGAGGCGCACCTCGAACCACGCGGGCCCGCCGGGCAGGCGCACGACCCGCGCGAACGAGCGGTCGCCGCCGACCTCGACGCCGGGGATCGCGTGCGCGCGCATCCACCCGAAGAGGCCCGTGGTGTCGATGGGACCGCGGACGGGGAGGGCGAGATCGATCTCACCCGCGGAGGCGTCGAGTCCCGACGCGCGCGACCGTCGCGCGCGCAGTTCGCGCGGCGGCATCCCGAACACCTCTCCGATCGTCTCGGTGAACTGACGGATGCTGGAGAACCCGGCCGAGAAGGCGACGTCGGCCGACGAGAGGTCGGTGCCCACCAGCAGTGTGCGCGCCGTGTGCGCCCGGTGCGCACGAGCGAGGGCGAGCGGGCCCGCCCCGAGTTCGGCCGTGAGGACGCGCGTGAGGTGCCGCGCCGAGTACCCGAGCCGCCGGGCGAGGCCCGGCACTCCTTCGCGGTCGACCACCCCGTCGGCGATCAGCCGCATGGCCCGCGCGGCGACGTCGCCGCGCACGTCCCAGAGCGGGGAGCCCGGCGCGGCTTCGGGCAGGCACCGCTTGCACGCGCGGTAGCCCGCCTCATGCGCCGCAGCAGACGTGGCGTAGAACGTCACGTTCGCCTCTTTCGGCGTGCGCGCGGGGCAGCTCGGCCGGCAGTAGATGCCCGTCGAGCGCACGGCCGTGACGAACTGCCCGTCGAAGCGCCGGTCGCGCGATTGGATCACGCGGTAGCGCTCGGTGAAACCCGGGGCGGTCGGGGCCGGGGCGTCCAGGGGGCGGAGGGTCATGGCATCCACCCTGCCACCGACCTCCGACATCGGCTGGCGGAAATCGGACACGGCCGTGAGGTGGGGCGAGACGGCCGCGCCCCACCCGATGTCGAGAAGGGCGCGGCCCGGGTCTCAGCTCTCCGCGATCACCAGCCCACCCGCGGGGACGACGACCGTGACCACTCCTGTCGCGGAGGTGGTCCGCACGAGCGCGCCCGACGCGTCGTAGACCTTCACGTTCGCGGAGACCCCATCGCCCCCGATCGTGGTGCGCTGCGGGGCGATCGCGCTCGAGTGCACGAGCTCGCTGCGGGCATCGCCGCCCAGCACCAGCCGCGAGATCCAGGGACGCACGAGGAGCCCGTCCAGCATCAGCTCTCCTCGCTGCACCGTCACGCGCACGTCGGCACCGTTCACCGCCGCCTTCAGCCCCTGCGGGAGGAGAGCGCCCGGCGTGGGCGAGATGCCCTGCGCGGGTCCATCGACCTTGAGCACTCCCGCTCCGCGCCACGTGGAGTGCGATGTCTCACCCGGTTCGGCGAAGACGACCGGCTCGATCCAGCGGCGGGTCTCCGACGGACCGAGGTCCCAGGTGGCGCTCTGCCTCGGCGACAGGGTGAGGGCGTCGCCCGACCAGCTCGACTCCCCGGTCCACGCCGTCGGCGTCGACACCGTGCCGTCGGTTCGCGTGGCATCCTCGGCTTCGACGAACGACAGACCGACCCGGCTCTCCACCGATGTCAGGGTCGTCGCCCGCGCGGCCACGTCGGGATGCGCGTCCAGGGCGAGCGCGGCCAGCAGCCCGTGGATCGTCGACTCGGCGCCGCTGTTGCGGTTCACCGTCCCGTCCGGCTGCAGGCCGTCGAAGGTCACGCCCGTCGCGGGGTCGTACATCCGCGCGCCGGCGTGGTTCGCGCCGAAGAACCACGCGGCCTGCATCCCTGCGAGCTCGGCGAACACCGACGATCCGGTCGTGTCGGCCAGGGCGAGGAGGGACTGCACACGCGCGTCGGCACCGTAGGCGATCTGCACGCGGTCGGTGGGGCTCGGGAACCAGCCGTTGTCGGGCCCGCCGGCCGTCATCAGCGTGGGGGTGAAGCTCAGGGCATCCGTGACGGCGGGGGCGACGAGCGCGTCGTCGCCGAAGAGGTCGCCCGCTTCGGCGAGCGCCGCGGGCATCTGCGCACCCCACGCGTGCCACATCGCGGGCGACTGCGCCCACGGGAGGATCGCACCGTAGGGCCATTGACGGGTGCTGCCGGATGCCATGGCCGCCACGCCCGCGGCCAGCTGTCGCGCCGCGGTCGCCGAGGACTCGTCACCGGCGCGCACGGCGGCGGTCAGTCCGAGCACGGCCTCGGCCGAGGCATCCGCCCCGTCGACGATCAGCCACGCGGGAACGCGCTTCCCGTCGGCCTCGGTGTACTGCCCGTACTTCGACAGCACGTCGCGTTCGATCGCGCCGCGGGAAAGGGCGAGGCGCTCCTTCAGGAACGCGGCGAAGCCGGGATCGTCGTCGACGAAGGCGGCGTAGCCCTCACCGAGCGCCCACACCGTGCGGGCCGTCCAGTAGCTCGGGCCGGAGTCCGAGGGGTCGGGCAGCTCGACCGGCTCGGCCGACGGGTTGAGGTCGCCGTCGGGCTGCATCCACAGCACGACGTTGCCGGCCGAGGGGCCGTCGGTCGTCTGGTGGTACGCGACCGTCCGCAGCAGCTCGTAGGCCTTGTGCCGGCTGTCGGCGTCGCCGGTCTGCTCCCAGTGCCGGAGGTAGACGACGGCGGCACGGGTGTTGTCGTCGGCGTTGAAGGCGCCCTGACCCCAGTCTCCGGTCGCAGCGTCGAGCGGACCCCCGCCGACGCGCTCGAAGGTGCCGCCGTCGCGGGCGTCGGCGTACGTCCACGGCGCGAGGAGGGTCGGTTCCTCGTGGAGACGATAGGTCGTGTGGCCGGCGACCGGCGCGGACGGGGTCGCCTCGCCGAGCAGGAAGTCGAGGTGGTCGAGGTTCGTCAGCGGCGCGGACGCGGGGACCTGCGCCGACGCCGGCACCGCGGTCAACGGCACCGCCAGCGCGATCGCGCCGAGCACCGCAGCGATGCGCGCACTCCATCGTGCGTTCATGGGGAGGGGATCCTTTCGAGGGGTGTCCACGCCGCGCCCGAGCCGTCACGGCGTCGAGCGCGGCGCGGGGATTCAATCGGTGCGCTCGAGCAGGGCGACGCCGATTTTGGAGTCGGCCATGCCGTAGAACACGAAGTGGCGGCCGTCGATCTCCTCGATCGCGGTCGGGAACACGACGTTGGGCACGATGCCGCTGCGCTCGTCGTCGGTCTCGGGGGCCAGGAGCGGCTCGGACGTGCGGGCGATCACGCGGCGGGGGTCGGCGGCATCCAGGATCAACGCTCCGGCGGCGTAGTTCACCTTCTGCTGCTGCGAGAACGCGCTGTCGATCACGCCGGTCACGCCGTGGTGCAGCACGAGCCAGCCCTCGGGGATGCGCAGGGGCGGCGGGCCGCCCCCGATCTTGACCTCTTCGAACGGGAACTGCGGGCCCGCGACGAAGTGGTGTTGCTCCCACAGCGCGAGGTTCGCCAGATCGTCTCGGACGGATGCCAACGGCACGTAGCTGATCCAGATCGACTGCCGCTCGTCCTCGACGCCCGCCGGCACCCGCACGCCCTGGCCGGGCTTGGTCTCGCCCAGGTCCCACATGGGGCGGTGCAGCACGGCGAGGGCCTCGGTGCCGTCGGGCGCCGTGACGGGCGCGGGGAAGAACACCGTGTCCTTGTTGTGGAACAGGTTGAGGTCCATGTCGAGGTCGTCCTGGTACCGGAAGAGCACCGGGCCGAGCCGCTTCCACTCGCGCAGGTCTTCCGACACGGCGACCGCCGTGCGGGGGCCGAGGGGGCCGTACGCGACGTACGTCATGACGTGCAGGCCCAGAGCGTCGATCCACGTCGTGCGGGGGTCTTCGGTGCCGGCGTTGTCGGCGCCGCGCTCCCAGCCGCGGTCGGGCTGCAGCACGACGCCTTCGCGCTCGACCGAGACGGGGACGCCGTCCTCGACGACGACGCGGGCGAGGCCCACGCGCGAGACGTTGCCCTCGGCCACGAGACGCGGGAGCAGGTAGAGCTCGCCGTCGGGCCCGCGACCGGATGCCGGATTGAGCACGCCCTCGGCCTCGTCGGCGTTGCCGGGCTCGGGCGTCATCACCACCCCGACGCGCGTGAGGCGGTAGGGGACGGGGGATTCGGGGGTCATTGTCATCCTTTCACTCCGGATCCGAGGTCGTTGGAGGTGAAGTAGCGCTGGAAGATCAGGAACAGCGCCACCGCGGGGGCGGCCAGCACCACGGCGCCGGCCATCATCGCGCCGAAGGGGTTGGCGGTGGAGGCCGCGATGGTGGAGATGAAGTTGGCGAGCGAGACGGCCAGCGGCTGCATCGACGCGTCCTTCGTGATGAGGAACGGCCAGAGGAACTCGTTCCACGGGCCGATGAACGTCAGCAGCACCGCGGTGAGCAGCGCCGGGCGCACCAGGGGGAGGGCGACGCTCCACAGCAGACGGAACTCCCCCGCGCCGTCGATGCGCGCGGCGTCGAACAGCTCCTTCGGCAGCTGCAGGAAGTACTGCCGGAAGATCACGACCGCCGTGGAGTTGATGAAGAACGGCAGGATCATGCCGAGGTAGCTGTCGCTGAGGCCGTAGTCGCGCGCGATCATCACGTACAGGGGGATCATCAGCAGCTGGAACGGCACGACCTGGACGAGAAGGACGAGCGCGAACGTCGCCGACCGGCCCCGCCACATCAGCACCGCCAGCGCGTACCCGGCCAGCACTCCGAAGACGAGGGTGCCGAGGATCACGCCGCCGGTGAAGATGCCCGAGTTCGCCAGCCCCTGCAGCAGGTTGATCCGGCCGTCGATCGCGGTGTAGTTCTCCGTCGTGAGGTTCGAGGGGTGCGGGAACGCCCCCGCGATCGAGGGGTCGGGGTTCGTCTGCAGCGATCCGACGACCATGTAATAGAAGGGGAAGAGGAACGCGAGCGCGCCCAGGGTCAGGACGCCGTAGGTGACGACTTTGCTTCTCACGATTCCTCCCTTCCGACGAACCGGCGCTGGAGCAGCGCGATGACGAGCACGAAGATGATGAGCACCACGCCGATGGCCGCGGCCACGTCGGGGTTCTGCTGCTCGATGCCCTTCTGGTAGATCAACAGGACGGGCGATGTGGACGCCCCGTTGGGTCCGCCGCCGTTCGTGAGCAGGTAGGGCTCGGTGAAGAGGTTGGCTCCCGTGATCGTCGAGAGCAGCACGACGAGGAAGGTCGCCGGGCGCACGCCCGGAACGGTCACCGCGAAGAACTGGCGGAGACGCCCTCCCCCGTCGACGGCGACCGACTCGTAGAGCTCCTTCTGCACGTTCTGCAGCGCCGCGAGGTAGAGCAGGATGTAGAACCCCAAGCCCTTCCAGGTGACGAACAGCGCGATGGTGGGCATCGCGAGGGCCGAGTTGACCAGCCACGACGGGGTCGGGGCGAGCGGGCCGAGCACGTTGTTGATCAGCCCCGTGTTGGAGAACAGGAAGAGCCACACGGCGACGACGGCGACGGATGCCGTGACGTACGGCACGTAGAACGCGACCCGGAAGAACGTCCGGGCGCGCACCACGCGGTCCAGCGCCGTGGCCAGAACGATCGACAGCACGACCGTCAGCGGCACGTTGATGAGAAGGAAGATCCCGACGTTGCCGAAGGAGCGCCAGACGTCGGGATCCGTCAGCGCGGTGACGTAGTTGTCGAACCCGACGAACGGCCGGTCGACCTGCGCACCCGGGGCGGTGAAGAAGTAGTCGTGGAACGACATCCACACCGCGAAGATCACGGGGTAGGCGAAGACGACCCCGACGAAGATCAGATACGGAGCGGAGAACAGGATGCCGAGCGGCTGCGCCCCGAACGGCCGGCGACGCTTCTTCCCGGCATCCGTCTCTCCCCCGGCACGACCGGACCGGCCGGGGTCTCCCCCGGTGCGGCCGGTCGTGCCGGCGAGATCGACGGTCATGTCACTTCCCCGCCGCGAGCTGGTCGATCTGGGTCTGGGCATCGGACAGGAAGCTCTTCACATCGCCCTCGCCGAAGATCACGGCCTTCGAGTACCCGTCGCGGAACGCCTGCCAGATCTCGACCGAGTTCTGCACGTTGGGCACCTCGACGGTGCGCGCGGCCTGGTCGCCGAACTGCTCGTACGCGGGGTTGGCCTGGAAGTAGTCGGCGTACGTGGTCGTCAGGTCCTTGCGCAGCGGCATCTGGCCCGTCTCGTTCAGCCAGGCGCCGTCCTGCTCCTCGCTCGTGGCGAACTTCAGCACGTCCCACGCGGTCGCCTTGTTCTGGCAGGCGGTGAAGAGACCCACGTTCTTGGCGTCGCTGAAGGTCCAGGTCTGGTCGGCGGCGACGCCCTTCTCGGTCGGGACGGGAACGGCTCCCCAGTTCACCTTGTCCTTGTAGACGGAGACGGCCCAGGGACCGACGATCGCCATCGCGGCCTTCCCGTCGGCGAACGCGTCGCCCTGGTACTGCTCGTTGCCGGCCAGCTGGTCGGCGTAGATCGTGCGCCAGAAGTCGGCGACGGCTTCTCCGTCTGCATCGTTGAACGTCGCCTTGCCGTCCTCGACGAGCTGCTTCCCTCCGGTCTGCGCGGCGTACAGCGGGTAGAAGTCGAACCACGACTGGAAGAACTCGCTGGTCGGCGCCGGGTTGATGGCGTAGTCCGAGACGCCCGCCGCCTTGAGCTTCTGCGCCGCGGCCAGGAACTCGTCGTACGTCGACAGCTGCGGCTTCTCGGGGTCGAGTCCGGCCTTCGCGAAGAGGTCCTTGTTGTAGAAGATCATGACCGGGTTGCTCTTCCACGGCAGCTGGTAGAAGCCGCCGTCGTCGGAGCGGTACTGGTCGGCGAGGTCGCCGCTGCGGTCGGTGATGTACTGCTCGCCGTCGGGGAAGTCCGACAGGTTCACGAGGCCGCCCTGCTTCTGGAAGCCCGGGACCGCCGCCGGTGAGGTGTTGAAGATCAGGCACGGGGCGTTTCCGGCGGTGATCGCGGCGCCGATGACCTCCTCGCTCGACGAGCCGGCGGGGATCTCCTGCGCCGTGACCTGCTGATCGGGGTGGTCGGCGTTCCAGGCCTGCACCATCTGCTCGCCCCAGGCGATCTCCGCGTCGTTGTTGGAGTACCAGATGGTGATGGGTCCGCGAGCGTCCATGCCGCCGCCTCCCGCGCCTCCGCCGCTACAGGCGGAGAGGGCCAGGATGCCGGTGGCAGCTACTGCTGTGGCGAGAATGCGTCGTCGCATGTCTTCCTCCTTGTGGGTGCGGGCGTGCCCGCGGGTGCGTCAGGGGGTGGGGGGTGCGCCCGTGTCGGTCGCTGCGCCCTGGGTTCGTGCGGTGGACGACGGGGGCGGGGCCGTCGAGGCCCGCACGATGAGCCGGGGATCCGGGAGCGTCAGCGCTTCGGGGTCGGCGCCCCCGATGGCGGCGAGGAGGGCGCGCGCCGCGGCGGCGCCCCACCCCCGCGCATCCGTGGCGACGCTCGTGAGCGCGGGGTGGACGTGCCGACCGATCTCGACGTCGTCGAAGCCGGTGATCGACAGGTCGTCGGGAACACGGAGCCCGCGCTGCTGCGCGCGCCCGAGACCGGCGATCGCCATGTTGTCGTTCGAGTAGACGATCGCGGTCGGCGGGGTGGCGGCATCCAGAAGCTCATCGGTCGCGCGCGCGCCGTCGGCCGCGCTGAAGTCGGTCTCGACGACACGGGCCCGGATGCCACGGGCCCGTGCCGCCCGCTCGAATGCGGCGGTGCGATGCCGGCCGTGGAGCATCGCGGACGGGCCGGCGACGTGGGCGATGTCGGCGTGTCCCAGATCGGCGAGGTGGTCGACCGCGAGACGGATGCCGGCTCCGTCGTCGACCGACACCGAGGTGAAGGGACAGGCGACGTCGGGCACGCCCAGCGTCACCGCGGCGATGCCGAGGCCCGCGACCAGCTCGATGCGCGGGTCGTCGGCACGGAGGTCGGAGAGGATGACGCCGTCGACGCGGCGATCGGCAGCGAGGCCGCGGTAGGTCTCGGCTTCGTGTCGGCCCGGCGTCGCCGCGGCGAGCACGAGCACCTGCCCCGAGACCGAGAACTCGTCCTCGACGCCCGCGATGAAGGACGGGAAGAAGGGATCGGCGGCGATGACGTCGGGGCTGCGACCGATCACGAGGCCGCACGCGAAGGACCGGCCGACGCTGAGGGAGCGCGCCCGCAGACTCGGGCTCCACCCCATGTCGGCCGCGACGGCGAGGATGCGTTCGCGCGTGTCCGGCGAGACGCCGGCACGTCCGTTGAGGGCGAACGACACGAGGCCCTTGCTGACGCCGGCGCGGCGCGCGACGTCGGCGATCGTGGGTCGCGTCTCGTTCGACATCCGTCACTCCGTCGTGGTCGGCCGGCCTAAACCGGTTCAGTATGCTCGAGCCTAAACCGGTTCAGGAATGCCGTCAACCCCTCACGCCCCAGCCGCGCCGGTGCGCGCGCCCGCCCCGCAACCCCTCCCCGATGTCGGACGTCCTCGATAGCGTGGCGGCATGAGCGACAGCGAATACGACCTCATCGTCATCGGAGCCGGCCCCGTGGGCGAGAACGTCGCCGATCGTGCCGTGCAGGCGGGCCTCACCGCGGTGATCGTCGAGTCCGAGCTCGTCGGCGGCGAGTGCTCGTACTGGGCGTGCATGCCGTCCAAGGCGCTGCTGCGCAGTGGCGCCGCGCTGCGCGCCGCGCGCGACGTCGATGGCGCGAAGCAGGCCGTGACCGGAGACCTCGACGTCGCCGCGGTCCTCCGCCGCCGCGACACGATGACGAGCGACTGGAACGACTCCGGCCAGGTCGAGTGGCTGCAGGGCGCGGGCATCGACCTCGTACGCGGACACGGGCGCCTCACGGGTGAGAAGACCGTCCAGGTCACCGCCGACGACGGCACGACGACCGACCTCGTCGCCCGACACGCCGTCGCCGTCTGCACCGGTTCGGCGGCGCTGCTGCCCGACATCCCCGGCCTCGCCGACATCTCGCCGTGGACGAGCCGCGAGGCCACCGCCGTCCAGAGCGTCCCCGCCTCTCTCGCGATCCTCGGCGGCGGGGTCGTCGGCGCCGAGATGGCCACGGCGTTCGCGAGCCTCGGCGCCGACGTCACGCTCATCGCCCGCTCCGGCCTCCTGAGCGGAACCGAGCCGTTCGCCGGCGACCTGGTCGCCGCGTCCCTCCGGGACCGCGGCGTCACGGTGAAGACGGGGACGGATGCCACGTCCGCTCGCCGCGACGACGACGGGCGCGCGGTGCTCGCGCTGTCCGACGGCACGACGGTCACCGCCGACGAGGTGCTGGTGGCGACCGGCCGGGTCCCCCGCACGACCGACCTCGGTCTGGAGACCGTCGGCCTCGCCCCCGGGGAGTGGATCGGGGTCGACGACACCCTCCGCGTGCCGGGGTCGGACTGGCTGTACGCCGTCGGCGATGTGAACCACCGCGCCCTCCTCACGCACCAGGGCAAGTACCAGGCGCGCGCCGCCGGCGACGTGATCGCCGCCCGCGCGCGGGGCGGAGAGGTCGACGACGCCCCGTGGGGCGCGCACGTCGCCACGGCCGATCACGACGCGGTGCCGCAGGTGACCTTCACCGACCCCGAGGTCGCGTCGGTCGGACTCACGGCGGCCGCGGCCGAGAAGCGCGGCCTGACCGTGAAGGTTCTCGACTACGACCTCGCCCACGTCGCCGGCTCGAGCGAGCAGTCCGACGCGTACGTCGGCCAGGCGCGCGCGATCGTCGACCTCGACCGCGGGGTGCTCGTCGGCGCGACCTTCGTCGGCCCCGACATCGCCGAGCTGCTCCACTCGGCGACCGTCGCCATCGTCGGAGAGGTGCCGGTGAAGCGCCTCTGGCATGCGGTGCCGTCGTACCCGACGGTGAGCGAAGTCTGGCTGCGCCTGCTCGAGACGCTGGGCCGCGACAGCGCGTAATCTGGCGCCATGCCTCGCACCGTCGCTCTCATCCGCGGGGTCGGTGGACCCACGGCGATGAAGATGGCCGCGCTGCGCGAGGTGTTGGCATCCGCGGGTCTCGGCGAGGTCGAGACGCTGCAGGTCGCGGGGAATCTGGTCCTGGATGCCGCCGGCCGCACCCCCGACGACATCGCCGCCGCGGTACGCGACGCCGTCCGCGGGGGCTTCGGCTTCGACCTCCCCGTGCTCGTGCGCTCGCACGCGGAGCTCGTCGACACGGTCGCGCGGAACCCCTTCGCCGACGCCGCCGAAGGTCGGTGGGTGCAGACGGTGTTCCTCGACGCTCCCCCGGCCGAACCGAGGCTCACGCTGCCGGACGGCATCCCGGAGGAGGCCGTGCTGGACGGACGCGAGGTGTTCGTCCGCTATCCCGAGGGCATCGGCGGGTCGAAGCTGCAGGCCGGTTGGTTCGAGAAGCGCCTCGGGGTCATCGGCACCGCCCGCAACGCGAACACGATCGCGAAGCTCGTCGCGCTGAGCGCCTGACGCCGCGCGCGCGTCGCCCCCGCTGCACGGGGCGGGTGCCGCATGGCGCCCGGAGACGCGAGAAACGCTCCGGGGCGCGTCGGGGCGCAGGGCGCGTTCATCGCGCGAGGCCGCCCACGTCGCAAAACACCGCCGCCCCCACGACCGGAGTCGCGAGGGCGGCGGGAACAGCGGTGCGTCAGTGGAAGAAGTGACGCTCGCCGGTGAAGAACATCGTCACGCCGGCCGCGCGCGCGGCGTCGACGACCTCGGCATCCCGGACCGATCCGCCGGGCTGGATGATCGCCGAGATGCCCGCGTCGATGAGCACCTGCGGGCCATCGGCGAAGGGGAAGAAGGCATCGGATGCCGCGATCGAGCCGTGGGCGCGGTCGCCCGCGCGCTCGACGGCGAGGCGGCACGAGTCGACGCGGTTGACCTGGCCCATGCCGATGCCGACGGTGGCCGAACCCTGCGCGAGCACGATCGCGTTCGACTTCACGGCGCGGCACGACTTCCACGCGAAGATGAGGCTCTCCATGTCGGCGTCCGCGGGACGCTCACCCGAGACGAGCTCCCAGTTCTTCGCGACCGACTCGATGTCGTCGGGGAAGCGGTCGGCATCCTGCAGCAGCAGCCCGCCGGACACCAGGCGGACGTCCATGCGCTCCTGCTGCCAGTCCGTGGGCAGCTGCAGCACGCGGAGGTTCTTCTTGAGCTTGAACACCTCCAGCGCCTCGGGCTCGAAGTCGGGCGCGATGATGACCTCGGTGAAGATGTCGCGGAGGTTCTCCGCCATCTTCAGCGTGACGGTGCGGTTGGCCGCGATCACGCCGCCGAAGGCCGACACCGGGTCGCACTCGTGCGCGCGCAGGTGCGCCGAGGCGATCGGGTCGAGCGCGTTCGGGGCGGCCACGGCGATGCCGCACGGGTTCGCGTGCTTGATGATCGCCACGGCGGGCTTGACCATGTCGAAGGCGGCGCGGAGCGCGGCGTCGGCGTCGACGTAGTTGTTGTACGACATCTCCTTGCCCTGCAGCTGCTCGGCCTGGGCGATGCCGTGCCCGCCGACGCGCGAGTAGATGGCGGCGCGCTGGTGCGAGTTCTCGCCGTAGCGCAGCGTCGACAGGCGCTCGGCCTGGATCGTCAGGTGCGCGGGCAGGTCGATGTCGTCGCCGAGCGTGCCCTCGGCGAACCACGTCGAGACCGCGGTGTCGTACGCGGCGGTGTGCGAGAAGGCGCGGGCGGCGAGCTCGCGACGCTGCACGAGGGTGGTTCCGCCCTGGGTCTGCAGCGCCTCGATGATCGCGGGGTACGACTCGGGCGAGACGACGATCGCGACGTTGGCGTGGTTCTTCGCCGAGGCGCGCACCATGGCGGGACCGCCGATGTCGATCTGCTCGACGACGTCGTCGCCCTCGGCACCGGATGCCACGGTCTCCACGAACGGGTAGAGGTTCACGACGACGAGTTCGAAGGGCCGGATGCCGAGATCATCCAGCTGCGCCTCGTGCGACGCGAGCCGCAGGTCGGCGAGGAGGCCCGCGTGCACGGAGGGGTGGAGGGTCTTCACGCGACCGTCGAGCGATTCCGGGAAACCGGTGACCGCCGACACGTCGGTGACGTCGTACCCGGCGTCGCGCAGCAGGGTGGCCGAGCCGCCGGTCGACACGATCTCGACGCCCGCGGCCGCGAGGGTCTCGCCGAGCTCGAGGAGACCGGTCTTGTCGCTCACCGACACCAGGGCACGGCGGATCGGGACGACGTCGCGGGGACGGTAGTCGGCGGGGTCGTGGCGGGGTCCGGCCATGGCTTTCGGCTCCTGTGTCTCGAGACGGGTTCGGATGCAGACGGGCCGGGTGCCCGTCGCACGGTTCAGGCGGTTCGGGATGCCGTGGCGGCGAGGTCGAGCTCGCCCTCGGCGATGCGCCGGACGACGTCGATCAGCAGACGTCGTTCGACGGGCTTGATGCGCTCGTGCAAGGCGTGCTCGTCGTCGCCGGGAAGGACGGGGATGCGCTCCTGAGCGAGGATCGGACCGGTGTCGACGCCCGAGTCGACGACGATGACGCTCGCCCCGGTCTGCGCGACACCGGCGGCGAGCGCGTCGCGTACGCCGTGAGCGCCCGGGAACTCGGGCAGGTAGGCCGGGTGGGTGTTGATGATGCGCGGCTCCCACGCGGCGACGAGGTCGGCGGGCAGCAGACGCATCATCCCGCTGAGCACGACGAGGTCGGGGTTCCAGACGGCCAGCTGCGCCCCGAGCTCGGCGCCCCACTCCTCACGCGACGGGAACGCGCTGAAGGGGACGAGGAAGGTCGGGATGCCGAAGTGCTCGGCGTGGGCGAAGCCGTCGGCCTCGCGATCCGCACCGACCGCGACCACGCGCGCCGGGAAGTCGGGGGCGGCGGCCGCCTCGAGCAGGGCGCGGAGGTTGGAGCCGGTGCCGGAGATGAGAACGGCGACCGTGAGCACGGAGGTCAGTCTACGCAGGTGCGACCGAGGCCGCCGAGCGCGGGACCGTCAGCTCGCGCACGCCCCGCACACAACCCGCGGCGGGCGACCGGCAGCCCCCGTCCGCGAAGCGCGGCCGGGTCAGCTCCGGCCCGCGGAGCCTCCGTCGCCCGGCTTCGCCCACGCCGCGCGGATGCGCGCGCGCACCTCGTCGTCGCTGAGCTCCCCCGCCGGGTCCGGATCCTCGGGCCCGCGGTACGCGCTCGGCCACACGTCGTGGGCGATCCCGGTCCCGGGCGCCGAGACCGTCGGCGCAGGCCCCGTCGCGTGCTCGTCGCGGTCGAACGGCACCTGCGCGCGCGGACTGAACGAGAACGCGGGCGTCTCGTCGCGCGTCTCCTCGCGGGGGTACGGGTCGACGTCGTCGAAGCCGTCGGCGCCGAAGCGCGGGCTCAGCAGGAGGATCGCCAGCCCCACCAGCACCTCGAGGCCGATGGAGAGGGCGAGGGGTCCCGGCTGCGGCCCGGTCTCCGCCAGCCGGCCGGGGCCGATCGAGCCGCGGGAGACCACAGCCATGAGGGCGGCGACGCCGCCCGTGAGCGTGGCCACCGCGATCGCCAGGACCAGGCGGGGGCCGACCGGCTCGGGGCCGGTGGTCCGGGGCATCCGGGATCGGAGGATCCACCCCGCGAGGGCGCCGATGCCGACGGGAAGGAGGACCAGCAGGAGCAGCCACGGCGAACTCGTGTCGGGGATCGCTCCGAGCACCGGGATGCCGGGGAGCGCACCGACCTGCGTGGCCGCCGGGGTGACCGCGCTGTCGGTGCCGACCGCGAACCCCGGTCCCGCGATGAACGCCACGGCCCAGAGCACGAGCGTCGGCAGGTACATGAGCTGGCACAGGGCGATCACGGTCGCGCCGATGGCATCCGCGTTGCTCGCTTGGAAGATCCCGATGACCTGCGTGGAGCGCGCGATGATACCCGCCACCACGACGACCCCGCCGGCGCCGACGAGTCCGAGGGTCGTCAGCGCGAGGCCGCGGAACGCGAGGGTCGGCACGCTCGCCCACGTTCCGGGCAGGCGCGAGAGCTGAGCGCGCAGGGCGTCGACCGGCCCGTCGTCGCCGACCCGCCAGGCACCGACGATCGCGCCGAGCAAGGAGGGGACCAAGAACAGCAAGGAGGGCAGCAGGATCGCCACCCACGTCTCGGATGCCACGAGCGCGGCGTTCCCGGTCAGCGCGACGACGCTCGCGATCGCGGCGAAGACGAGCGAGCCCGACAGCCATCCCGTGATCCCCGCCCCGGCTTCCGCGGCGCGCACGCCGGAGCGCGCGGCGAAGAGACCGGTGAACGCGGCGAAGGCCAGCGGCGCGAGCGACAGCGAGAAGGTCGCCAGCGAGGGGTCGATGCCGGTGGCGGCGAGGTAGGTGTCGGGCAGGGTCACCGTGAGCGGCACGAGGTGTCCGAGGTGCCAGATGGCGGCCGTCGTGGGCCAGAGCGCGGTCCAGTCGGGGTTGCCGCCGAGACCCGCCACCCAGAGCAGGGCGAGCGGGGCGAGCACGACGGCGATACCGCCGGCGGCGGCCAGGATGGCGTCGAGAGCGGCCAGGAGGGCGACGAGAAGGCGATGCATGGGCGTGTGAGACCCTACCCGCGCTCCCCCGACCCTCTCCTCAGGCGCGGCGGCGACGCCGTACTCCGCGACCACAGAAGCCCTTCATCATGGGATGGTGCGAACTCATCCGCTGTGGTTGCCTTTCGCGCCGGGAGCGAACCACGCCCGGCAGGGCGCGCGGGTTGCTCATCGCCAGACCGAGCCCGGCGCTCTGCAGCGCCCGTGCGGCGGCGTGGACGAGGCTTTCGAGACGGTCGCCGCCCGGATCCGCGACGCCCTCGGTTCGCGTGCGCTCCTCCTCCGTCACGTCGGCTCCACGGCCGTTCCGGGACTTCTCGCGAAGCCCGTCATCGACATCGACCTCACCGTCTCGGCGGTCGATGAGGAGGACGGCTACCTTCCCGCTCTCGAGCAGTGCGGCTTCCGGCTGATCTTCCGCGATGAGATGGCGGGCTCTCCCCACCGACATCTCACGCTCGCGATGCCCAATACGAACCTGCACGTCTGGGAGCCCGGTGCCATCGAGCCCGCGCGGCATGCCCTGTTCGTCGAGTGGCTCCGCGCGCACCCGGAGGATGCCGCCCGCTACTCCGCGGCGAAGCTCGACGCCGCCGCTTCACCCGGCCGCTACAACGATGCGAAAGCGGCTGCGGTCTACGACATCTATGAGCGCGCATTCGCGAACGATCCTCGCCACGCCCACGATCCGCATCCGCGACCACCCGGCGGCGGCGAGGAGTTCTAGGCCGCGGAGCGCGGTCGCACGTAGAAGCAGTCGGGGAACCGCGTCGCCGCCGCCTCCCACCCGTCGCTCGCCGCAGGGAGCGGGCGCGGCGCGAAGATCGACACGCGCTGGACCTCCCACGCGCCGCCGGTGTGCACGAGCCGGTGCTCGCCGTGGCGGGCATCGACGAGCTTCCACCCCTGCGCTCCCGCCGCCTCGAGGTGCGCCATCTCCTCGGCGCGGGTCACCGGGCCGAGGAGGCGCCCGTCCGCCGAGACGGGAGGCGTCCCGACGTAGTTCGGGTCGAAACGCTGTTGGACGGCCTGGCGGGAGACGCCGAGCAGCGCGCCGATCCGCGCCCAGCTGACGCCGGCGTCGTGGGCGGTGCGCGCCGCCTGGGCCTGCAACGCGTCGGCGACCCGCGAGATGTCGTGGAAGGCGGCGACGGCGGCGAGAAGACGCTCGGGGTCCTCGTCGCGGTCTGTCGGCGTTCCCGCGGCCGCAAGGCGGGACAGTTCCACAGCGAGGGCCGTCTCGCGCTCCGGCGCCCCGGCCGCTGTCGATGTCACCGGCCGAATCCCTCGTCGTCAGCCGGTCGCCACGACGTGGGACGGGCCGCGGCCCGGGCACGCTGGCGACCGCGCACGATCAACCAGACGACCCCCGCGAGAACCAGCGCCCACCCCGCCGCGCCGGCGATCAGACCGGGGATGCTCGCCCCGATCGTGAGGCTCACCGCGACGAGGACCAGACCCAGGGCCGCAGTGACGGCGAGGAGACCTCGCGCGGTTCGAATGGAGACGGAAGCGGTCATGCAGGCAAGGCTAGCTTGCCTCAGCGGGCGAGGCAAGGTTCACTTGCACCCTCAGAGGCGTCGCGCCTCCGCCCACCGCTCCCACACCACCGTCGCGAGCCGCGGGTCCGCACCGATCGGGGCGGTGGTGAGATCGGCATCCGCTCTCTCGATCACACGGGAGAAATGGCCGGGCGCGAGGACGTAGCTCGCCGCGACGGTGCGGCGACCGGCTTCGCGCGCCGCGTGCACGGCATCCGGGATCCGCGGTTCGGATGCCGCGGCGTACGCCGTCACGACCGGACCGTCAATCCCGGCCTCCGTCATCAGCTCCGCCATCCGCTCGACATCGACGACCGCGCCCGGGCGCGTGGACCCCGCGGCGGCGAGCACCACGGTGTCATCGGCGTCCGCCCCGGTCGCGCGCACGCGGTCCACGAGGATCTCGGCCAGCACGCGGTGAGGCCCGAGGGCGGGAGCCACGGGAAGGCCGCCCGCCGCCTCCACGAGGTCGACCTCGGTGTGGTACCCCGTCGACAGCAGCAGCGGCACGATGACGATGTCGTCCGTGCGCTCGCGCGCGGCGGCGACCACGTCCGTCACGTACGGCCCGTGCACGTCGACGTAGGCCTCGTGCACCTCGACGCCGGCGGGAGCGGTCGCCCGCAGCACCTCGAGCAGCTCGCGCACGACGACCCTCCCCTCCTCGAACCTCGTGCCGTGGGCGCAGGCGATGAGCACAGCGGTCATGCGTCCTCCTCGTCGATCACGTCGAGCCGGTAGCCGCGCTTGTACACGGTGCGGATGAGGTCGAGCCCGCCCAGCGCCTCGCGCGTGCGGGCGACGGCCACCTCGACCGCGTGCCCGCTCGCCTCCGAACTCGACAGCGCCGCGATGAGGTCGGCACGCGAGACCACCGCACCGGGCATCCGGCCGAGGGCCCGGAGGATCTCGACGCCCGTGCGCGGCAGGGGCGTGAAGGCGCCGTCGAGCACGATCCCGGACGACCGGATGCCGAGACGGCCGGCCGTGGTCGGGATCAGCGGAGCGTCCGCCCCGCCGTAGTGCGTCACGACCGCGCGCACGAGAGCCCCGAGCCGACCGCGATCGGGGATGAGCGGCGGGATCCCCGCCTCGATCAGCGGGCCCGCGGTGATGGGTCCGACGGCGGCGACCAGCACGTGGCCCCGGGCGGCACGGGATGCCACTCCGTCGAGCGCCTCGGCCCGTTCGGCCGCGAGGATCCACTCGCGGGCGGCGGGAGCCGAGGTGAACAGCACGGCGTCGATCTCTCCGCGCGCGACCTGCTGCGTCGACGCCGCGACGACCTCGGGGTCGGGTGGCGGCCCCCACCGGTAGATGGTGAGGCTCGTCACGCGCGCCCCGGCGGCTTCGAACGCTTCGTCGAGGCCGTCGGCACCCGAACCGTGATGCTGAACGGCGACGTGCAGCCCGTCGATCCCCTCGGCGACGAGGAAGTCACGCAGCTCGGCCGCGGTCTCGCTCTCGGCGACCCAGTCGGCTTCGAATCCCGCCTGCTGGATCGCGCCGCGGGCCTTGGGGCCGCGCGCGACGATGCGCGCGGCGTCGAGGACGGGCGCGAGCGCGTCATGGAGCCCCGCCTCGTCGGCCGTCTCCATCCAGGCGCGGAAGCCCACGCCGGTCGTGGCGACGACGACGTCGGGCGGGTCGTCGACGAGCGCCCGGGTCTGCGCGATGAGCTCCTCGTCGTCGACGTGCGGGACGATCGTGAGCGCGGGCGCCACGCGCACGCGCGCGCCGTGGCGTTCGAGCGCGGCGGACAGCTCCCCCGATCGGCGATCGACGGGAAGCAGCACGGTGCACCCCTGGAGCACCGTGCTGATCGTCCGCGCGGGTGTCGTCACCCGACCCCCTCGCTCTGGGCGACCGCCACCGGGAGCAGAAGGTCGGGCCGGGCGACCTCGCCGAACACCAGGACGGCGGGGTTGGCGAGGCGGTGGGTCTCGGCATCCTGGATCGACGTGGCGAGCGTCGTGCGGATCGTGCGCTGCGCGGGCGTGTGCCCGTTCTCGACGAACGCGACGGGGCGGTGCTCGGGAGCCCCCGCGGCACGGGCCGCCGCGACGAAACGCGGGAGGGCGCTCACGCCCATCAGTGCGACGACCGTGGCGGAGTCGTCGCGGAGGGCCGCGAGGGTCGCCTCGCTCGGCGTCTCCTGACCGTTCACAACGTGCAGGGTACCCGCCACGCCGCGATGGGTCACGGGCACACCCGCCGCGGACGGCACGGCGATCGCGCTCGAGATGCCCGGAACGACCTCGACCGGGATGCCGGCCGCCCGGCACGCGATGACCTCTTCGCCGCCGCGCCCGTAGACGAACGGGTCGCCGCCTTTGAGCCGCACGACCCGCAGGCCCCGGGCCGCCCGGTCGACGAGGATCGCGTTGATCTCGTCCTGCGGAACGGGGTGGTGCTGCGGGCGCTTGCCCACGTCGATCAGCTCGACATCGTCGCCGAGCTCGGCGAGCACACCGGTGGGGCCGAGGCGGTCGTGCACGACGACGTCGGCCTCGGCGAGCAGAGCGCGAGCGCGGACGGTCATCAGATCGACCGGGCCGGGGCCGCCGCCGACGAGCGCCACGCTCCCCACGAGCGGGCGACGTCGGCGGCGGAGCGGAAGAGCGCCTTCGGCGAGGCGCTGGGCGATGGCGTCGCGGACGGCGACGGTGCGGCGCGGGTCGGCGCCCGCGGTCGAGACGACGCCGACCATGACGTCGCCGCTGGTGGTCTCGGCGGCGAGGCGGGCGGTGCCCTTGCCCCCGTGCCCGGCGTTGACGCACCACACGCGGCGCGCCTCGGCGGCGTCGACGACGGCGGCGTCGACGGATGCCGAGCCCGTCGCCGTGTGGCAGAACCAGGCGTCGTCGAGGTCGTGGGGCGCGAAGGGACGGTCGTTCCACTCGATCTCGCCGGAGAGGGCGAGCGCGGCGAGGCCCGCGGTGACCACCGGCGCGACCACCCGCACGCGCGCGCCGGCCGCGCGGAGCCGCGCGATGCGCCGCTCGGCGACGGCGCCGCCGCCGACGCACACGACGAGCTTGTCGGTGAGGTCGAGTCCTGCGAGAGCGATCATCGGGGGTCTCCTTCCACGCCGCCCGCGGCGGGGGCGATCCTGACGAACACGGTGCCGTCGGTCACCGCGACCGGGTGGACCCGGACGCTCAGCGGCTCCTTGCCCTGCGTGTCGAGACACAGGCCCGTGCGCAGGTCGAAGACCTGCTTGTACATCGGGGATGCCACGGTGGGCACGCCCGCACGATCGCCGACGATGCCGCGCGACATCACCGCCGCGCCACTGAACGGGTCGATCTGGTCGGTGGCGTGGATCCGGCCGTCGTACGTACGGAACAGTGCGATCTGGTGCCCGTCGACGAGAGCTGCAGCCCCGCGCTCGACGAGCAGGTCGTCGACCCGGCAGATGCGGGTCCAGCCGGGCGCCGCGGCCGGCGCGGCCTCGGGCTCGAGGCGACGCGTGGTGGCCGGGGTCTCGGCATCCATGTCCCTGGTCTCCAGAATCGTCATGACCGCACCGCCAGCGTCGTGCCGCCGATGAAGACCGCGCCCGAGGAGCGCTCCTCCGCGGTGGCGGGTCGGGCCTGGCCGCGCTCGGCGACGTAGGCGAGCGAGGGGTCGGCCACCTCGGGGGCGTTCACGAAGCTCTGGAACCGCTTGAGCTTCTCGGGGTCGGCGAGGGTCGCGGCCCACTCGTCCTCGTAGGCGTCGATATGGGATGCCATGGCCCGATCGAGGTCGTCGGCGATGCCGAGCGAGTCCTCGAACACGACCGCCTTGAGCGCCTCGAGGCCACCCTCGTACTCCGCGGCCCACGGTGCGGTGCGCTGCAGTCGATCGGCGGTGCGGATGTAGAACATCAAGAAGCGGTCGATCGCCCGCAGCAGGGCGTCGTCGTCGAGTCCCTCGGCGAACAGCTCCGCGTGACGCGGGGTGAAGCCGCCGTTGCCGCCGACGTAGAGGTTCCAGCCGGCCTCGGTCGCGATCACCCCGATGTCTTTGCCGCGCGCCTCGGCGCACTCGCGCGCGCAGCCCGAGACGCCGAACTTCAGCTTGTGCGGCGAGCGCAGGCCCCGGTAGCGCAGCTCGAGCTGCACGGCCATGCCGACCGAGTCCTGCACCCCGTAGCGGCACCAGGTCGAGCCGACGCACGACTTCACCGTGCGCAGCGACTTGCCGTACGCGTGCCCCGACTCGAAGCCGGCGTCGACGAGGCGCTTCCAGATGTCGGGCAGCTGGTCGAGGCGGGCGCCGAACAGGTCGATGCGCTGGCCGCCGGTGATCTTCGTGTACAGCCCGAAGTCGCGCGCGACCTCGCCGATCACGACGAGGCCCTCGGGCGTGATCTCGCCACCGGGGATACGCGGGACGACGCTGTAGCTGCCGTCGCGCTGGATGTTGGCCATGACGTGGTCGTTGGTGTCCTGCATCGTCGCGAGCTCGCCGGCCATCACGTGCTCTGAGTACAGGCTCGCCAGGATGCTCGCCAGCGCCGGCTTGCAGATGTCGCAGCCGCGACCCGTGCCGAACCGCTCGACGATCGCCGTGAACGTCTTGAGGCCCGAGACGCGCACGGCGTCGAAGAGCTGCGCGCGGGTGAACGAGAAGTGCTCGCACAGGCCGTTCGAGACTTCCTTCCCGGATGCCGCCAGCTCCGTCGCCACGAGCTTCTTCACCAGCGTGAAGCACGAGCCGCACGCCGCCCCGGCCTTCGTGCAGGCCTTGACCTCGGCGGCATCCGCGCAATCGTGCTCGGTCACGGCATCGCGCACGGTTCCGGCGGTGACGCCGTTGCACGAGCAGACGATGGCATCCGCGGGCAGGTCGCCCTGCGGGGCCGGCGCGAGGTCCGACGGCATGAGGTACGCGGCCGGATCTCCCCCGAGCGCCCGGCCCACGAGCGGACGCAGCGAGGTGTACGCCGAGGCGTCGCCGACCAGGATGCCGCCGAGCAGCGTCCGCGCGTCGTCGCTCAGCACGAGCTTCTTGTACACGCCCGACACGGGGTCGGCGTAGGTGACGTCGAGGGCGTTCGGCGTCTCGGCGAACGCGTCGCCGAAGCTGGCGACCTCGACGCCCGAGAGCTTGAGCTTGGCCGAGGTGTCGAAGCCGTCGAACGCGGCTTCTCCCCCGAGCAGGCGGGTCGCGGCGACCTCGGCCATCGCGTAGCCGGGGGCGACCAGGCCGATGCATTGTCCGTCGAAGCTGGCGACCTCGCCGATCGCGAGGATCGAGGGGTCGGACGTGTCGCACCCGGCGTCGATGACGACGCCGCCGCGGGCGTCGACGGCGAGGTCGGCGGTGCGGGCGAGCTCGTCGCGGGGGCGCACACCGACGGTGAACACGACGATGTCGACGGCCTCCCACGTGCCGTCGCGCAGCTCCAGGCCGCACACGGCGCCGGACTTGTCGGCATCCACCCGGGTGGTCACCGACTGCGTGCGCACCTCGATGCCGCGCGCCTCGATGAGTCGCTGCAGCGCCTTCGCCCCGCCGAGGTCGAGCTGCGCCGACATCAGCCGCTCGTTCGACTGCAGCACGAAGGGCGAGACGCCCTCGGCCTGCAGAGCGCCGGCGGCCTCGAGCCCGAGCAGTCCCCCGCCGACGACGGCACCGCGCAAGGGACGGCCGAGTTGCGCCGAGCGCTTCGCGACCCAGGCGCGCATGCCGGCGACGTCGTCGAGCGTGCGATAGACGAAGCAGCCCCGGTGGTCGAAGCCGTCGAGCGCGAGGCGCGCGGCGTACGAGCCGGTGGCCAGGACGAGGCGGTCGTAGGAGTGGGTGGAACCGCCGGCCGTGGTGACGGTGCGGGCGGCGCGGTCGATCTTGGTGACGCGGGCGTCCGTCTCGACGCGGACCCGCTCGTGGTCGAGCACGGCGGGGTCGAGCGTCAGCTCATCGGGGGTCTTGCCGCTGAAGATCCCGGTCAAGCCGACCCGGTCGTAGGGGCTCCGGGCCTCGTCGCCGAGCACCGTGATCGACCAGCGCCCCTCGGTGTCGCGGCTGGTGAGGCTCTCGACGAAGCGGTGCGCCACCATTCCCGCGCCGACGACGACGACGGAGCCGGATGACGCGGGGTGGAGCATGCCGTCACGGTACGCGGCGGAGTTTGCCGACGCGTCAGCGTCATGTTTCGTTCCGGTTGCGGGGTTCGAGCGGGCCATGCCCCGACGCTAAGCAGCGGAGGTTTCCCCCGCCCTCGCCCCGGCGTTTCCCCCGGCGAACGTTTCTCTCACGCGGCGACGCGGTTCGTGTGAGGTTTGCGCCCGTGGCATCGGGAACCCGTTCCGCGCTGCGTGGCGACGCGCGCGCCGCCGTCGCGACGTCGAGTGTCCAGAACACCCGGACGATTTCGCGACCCCGTCCGGGTGTCTTGGACACTCGATCGCGACGTACGCCACAGGGGCGCTCGCCCACCTACACGGAGCGACCCGAGCGGGGCTTACTCGACCGGCTCCAGCACGAAGACCTCGATGCGCCGCTCGGTCTTCTTCTGGTACTCGTCGTAGTCGGGCCAGACCTCGGTCGCGTAGCCCCACCACTCCTCGCGCTCGGCCCCTTGGGCCTGGTGCGCGTCGTACTCCTTCTTCACGTCGCCGTCCTGGAGGGCGACGCGCGGGTTCTTCACGACGTTGTAGAACCACGCGGGGTGCTCCGGAGCCCCGCCCTTGGATGCCACGACCGCGTACTTGCCGTCGTGCTCGACGCGCATCAGGGCGGTCTTGCGCAGACCGCCGGTTTTGGCGCCGACCGTGGTGAGGACGATGATGGGTACGCCCCGCAACTCGGCGGCTTCCTGGCCTCCTGAGGCCTCGAACGCTTCGGCCTGCTGACGGGCCCATTCGCTGGTGCTGGGCAGATACTCTCCTGAGAGCGACATGTCACCACGATACGTCGGCGTCTCCCCCTCCGGTCCTCACCCTCCCCTGTTTCTTGGAGCCTTCATGAGCGCTTCTGCTCCCGAGACCACGGCCGCCCCCGAACCGAAGAACGGCCTCGACCGCTTCTTCGAGATCACCGCCCGCGGCTCGACCGTCGGCGCCGAGGTCCGCGGCGGCGTGGTCACGTTCGTGACGATGGCGTACATCGTCATCCTGAACCCGATCATCCTGTCGGGAACCCCCGACGTCGCCGGCAACGCCCTCGGCTTCCCGCAGGTCGCGGCCGTCACCGCGCTCACCGCCGGCGTCATGACGATGCTGTTCGGTCTCGTCACCCGCCTGCCGTTCGCGTTCGCCGCGGGCCTGGGCATCAACTCGTTCCTCGCCGTCGGCATCGTCGGTGAGGTCACGTGGCCCGAGGCCATGGGCCTCGTCGTCATCAACGGCCTCATCATCGTGCTGCTGGCGGTCACGGGCCTGCGCCGGATGATCTTCGAAGCCGTACCGCTCGCCCTCAAGACCGCGATCACCGTCGGCATCGGCCTCTTCATCGCGTTCATCGGCTTCGTCGACAGCGGACTCGTCACCTCGACCGGGCTCAACTCTCCCCCGGTCGGCCTCGGCGTGGGCGGTTCGATCGCCACGATCCCCACCGCGCTGTTCGTCCTCACGCTCGTCATCACCGCCGTGCTGCTGGTCCGCAAGGTCAAAGCCGCCCTTCTGATCGGCCTGCTCTCGGGCACGGTGATCGCCGTGATCGTCGAGGCGGTTGCGGGCCTGGGGGCCAAGGCCGCTGACAACGCCGGCGGCTGGGGCCTGAGCGTGCCGAAACTGCCCGCGCAGTGGGTGAGCCTGCCCGACCTGTCGCTCGTCGGTCAGGTCGACCTCGTCGGCTCGTTCGGTCGCATCGGCGTGCTCGCGGCGCTCATGCTCGTCTTCACGCTCGTGTTCACGAACTTCTTCGACGCGATGGGCACCATGACCGGCCTCTCCCGCGAGGCCGGCCTCGCCGCCCCCGACGGCACCTTCCCGCGCCTGCGCTCCGCGCTGGTCATCGAGGGCATCGGGGCCGTAGCGGGTGGCGCGACCTCGTCGTCGTCGAACACCGTGTTCATCGAGTCGGGCTCCGGCATCGGCGAGGGAGCCCGCACGGGCCTCGCGAACGTCGTCACGGGCGGGCTGTTCCTGCTCGCGATGTTCTTCACCCCGCTGACGAGCATCGTTCCGACCGAGATCGCCGCCGCGGCGCTGGTGATCGTCGGCGCGCTGATGATGGCGCAGATCCGCCACGTCGACCTCAGCGACATGTCCGTGCTCATCCCGGTGTTCCTCACGGTCACCGTGATGCCCCTCACCTACTCGATCGCCAACGGCATCGGCGCGGGCTTCGTCAGCTGGGTGCTCATCCAGGCCCTGTCCGGGCGCGCTCGCCGGGTGAGCCCACTGCTGTGGATCGTCGCCGCCGGCTTCGTCGTCTTCTTCGCGCGTGGTCCGGTGGAGGCGCTGCTGGGCTGAGCCTGGTGGTTCGCAGGGGCCCGGATGCCACGGCATCCGGGCCCCTCTTCGTATCCGCCGCAGCGACAGGCGCCTCCGCGGCGGCGAAACCGCACACGTTTCCCGAGGCCGCACCCGTCTGACGCTGATCCGATGCGTCCTCGGCAATCGGGTGCGGTCTCGCGCCGCGGCGGCCGCCCCCGCGGCGGCCCCGCCCGCGGCGGTGACGCCGCGTGGGCGATGGCCCGGTCGCGGCGGGGCTTCGTCGCCGAGGCCGCACTCGTTTCCCGAGGACGCACACGCTCGACGCTGATTCAATGCGTCCTCGGCAATCGGGTGCGGTCTCGCGCTGCGGCGGCCGATGGCTCCCGGAAACGCGAAGAGACGACCGCGACAGCCTGGCGCCCGGATCACGCGATCGAGCGAGACCGAACTCACGCGGGAAAGTGTTGCGCTTCGTGTCCGCGTCAGACCCTCTGCGCACTGTTTGGCCGAGGGCGGAGATAAGTAGCCGTCTGAATCACCGGCGCCAATCCGAACACCGCGAACACGGGATACAACCCGAGGATCGGCACCACGGTGATGATCCAGGTCAACGCTCCGTAGGTGTGCCCGATCGAGACAGCCACCGCGACGAGAAGGCTCAGGATGCCAGGAAGCATCGTCACGACACCGATGATGACGGCGCACCAGACGAGTTCGCCCACGATGAACCACCCCGGTCCCGCGTGCAGGAGCCACGCGAACATCGGATTGTTCTCGTAACCGGTCGCAGGGTCAGACCAGTACAGCGCGGACTGCCCGAGGAGTGTCGACACCGAATCGGTCAGCGAACACACGCACGCAGGGAGGGCGATCAGAGCCCTTTGACTCGGGCTCGGCTGCCGCCAAATGCTTCTGAGCACGCGCATGAGCATCCTTCCGACGTGACTTTCGCCGATGCTATGGCGCCGAAGTAGAGGACCAGCCCTCACGTCGTCCGCGCGCGGGGGATATTCATCCATGAAGCACATCAGGGATAGACCCGGCTCACCCGCTCAGACCACGCGGCGCGCCGGAGCTCTCACCACGCCAGATGCCGGGTCTCCTCGTCGTTACTAGCGGACCTTCGTCAACGGGTCGAGGAGCGGTGACAGTGCCGCGACGAGCTCGCGTGCGGGAGCGCGGTCATCGGCGCTAAAAGCCTCGAGTTCTCCCACCTCGATGCCGACGATCGCACTCTCCGCGAGGACGTCTGCGCAGGCGCGGAGCTCACCAAGGGTCAAGCCGCCCGGTACCGCGTAGTCTGTCGGCACGATGCCGGGGTCCAGCACGTCGCAGTCGATGTGGACGTACACGGGACGCCCCGCGATCATGCGCCGGAGGCGGTCGGCGAGGCCCGGTCCCGGCGGCACGGATGCCACCGTCCCCGCCTCGATGAGAGCGCGCTCGGCCGGGTCGGGGTCGCGCACTCCGACCAGAACGGCCTGGCTCATCGAGACTCCCGCCCCGAGCCCGGATTCCCACAGGCCCAACGGTCCGGCTAAGGCGAGTCCACCCAGGTACCCCGTCGTCGTCGTTCCGGGGGTGTGCAGGTCGGCGTGCGCGTCGAACCACACCACGAGGGCTTCGGGCCGATGCCGCGCGACGACCGGGAGGGTAGCCGGCGCGACCGCGCAGCGGCTCAACGCGATCACCGGCACCGCGCCCGCCTGAAACACCTCGTCGAGCTGGGCCGAGAGGCATAGAAGGTCGGAGCGGGCGGCATCCAACTCCTCCTCCCAACCACCGTTGATCGCGGGCTTCGGGGTGCCGACGGCGACGGATGGCACACCCAGTCGGTCCGCCAGAGTGTCGGCCAACAGCCTCGAGGCGAGCATCGCGCGGTCGTTGTGGTCTCCCGTGCGGGCGGCGAAATGGAGGAGGGAGATCGTCATGCCTCCACGCTAGAAATCAACGAAGTGCAGGCGCAATCAGCGATGAGTCAGCACTTCGCAGAATCCTTCAGCGATCTGCCTACGGCAGATACGCTATGTGCATGATCGACGATCTGGACCGCGAGATCCTTGCGCACTGCGCGTGAACAGCCGGGCGCCGCTCGCCGCGCTCGCTCGCGATCTGCACGTGAACCGCGCCACAGTCTCTGCGCGCATCGACCGACTGGCGGCGACCGGGGTGATCGAGGCGTTCACGATCAGGTTGAGCGACGAAGTCGACCGCGACAGTCTGCGCGGCACCACGCTCGTGGCATCCGAGCTCGCACACGGCCAGCACATCGTCCGGGCCGTCCGCGGACTGCCCGAGGTCGAGGAGCTGCACTCCACCCTGGGCATGTGGGACCTCGTCGTCCACCTCCGCGCCGACACCATGGAGCGCTTCGACGACGCCCTCGAACGCATCCGCGCGCTCCCCGGCGTCCGCGACACGCAGACGAGCCTCCTCTTCAATTCCCTCACGCGCCCGCCGTCGCGCTGACGCAGCAGCCTGCGCCGAGACCGCACACGTTTCCCGAGGCGCCGCGGCGTTCGCCCCCGCGGCGGTGACGCCGCGTGGGCGGCGGAGCGGGTCGCGGCGGGGTCTCGTCGCCGAGGCCGCACTCGTTCACCGAGGACGCATCCGTTCGGCACCCATCCAATGCGTCCTCGACAATCGGGGGCGGTCTCGCGCCGCGACGGTCGCCCCCGACACGCCAAGGGGCCCGGATGCCATGGCATCCGGGCCCCGAAAGCGAAACGTCAGAGCGCTTCGATGATCTCGCGCATCAGCGACGCGGTCTCGGACGGCGTCTTGCCGACCTTGACGCCGGCGGCCTCGAGGGCCTCCTTCTTCGCCTGAGCGGTACCGGCCGAGCCGGAGACGATGGCGCCGGCGTGGCCCATCGTCTTGCCCTCGGGCGCGGTGAAGCCGGCGACGTAGCCGACGACGGGCTTGGTCACGTTCTCGGCGATGTAGGCGGCGGCGCGCTCTTCGGCGTCTCCACCGATCTCGCCGATCATGACGATGGCCTTGGTCTCGGGGTCGGCCTCGAACGCCGCGAGGGCGTCGATGTGCGTCGTGCCGATGACCGGGTCGCCGCCGATGCCGATGGCGGTCGAGAAGCCGAGGTCGCGGAGCTCGAACATCATCTGGTACGTCAAGGTGCCCGACTTCGACACGAGACCGATGGGTCCCTTGCCGGTGATGTTCGCGGGCGTGATGCCCACGAGCGCCTCGCCGGGCGTGATGATGCCGGGGCAGTTCGGGCCGATGATGCGGGTCTTCTCGCCCTTCGACTTCGCGTAGGCCCAGGCCTCGGCGGTGTCGCCGACGGGCACGCCCTCGGTGATCACGACGAGGAGGGGGATCTCGGCGTCGATGGCCTCGACCATCGCGTCCTTCGTGAAGGCCGGGGGCACGAACGCGATCGACACGTCGGCGCCGGTCTCGCGGATGGCCTCTTCGACCGAGGCGAAGACGGGCAGTTCGACGTCGTTGCCCGAGGCGTCCTTGTGCGAGACCGTGGTGCCGGCCTTGCGGGCGTTCACGCCACCGACGACCTGGGTACCGGCCTTGAGCATGAGGGCGGTGTGCTTGGTGCCCTCGCCGCCGGTGATGCCCTGGACGATGACCTTGGAGTCCTTGTTGAGGTAGATCGACATGTTTCTGTCCCTATCCCTTACGCGTTGGCCAGTTCGGCGGCCTTGTCGGCGCCCTCGTCCATACCGGCGGCGAGGGTGACGAGCGGGTGGTTGGCGGCGGCGAGGATCTGGCGCCCCTCTTCGACCTGGTTGCCGTCGAGGCGCACGACGAGCGGCTTGGTGGCGGTGTCGCCGAGGATCTCGAGGGCCTTCACGATGCCCTCGGCCACGGCGACGCACGAGGTGATGCCGCCGAAGACGTTGACGAAGACGCTCTTGACCTGCTCGTCACCGAGGATGACGTCGAGGCCGGCGGCCATGACGGTCGCCGAGGCGCCGCCGCCGATGTCGAGGAAGTTGGCGGGCTTGACACCGTTGTGCTTCTCGCCGGCGTAGGCGACGACGTCGAGGGTGGACATGACCAGACCCGCGCCGTTGCCGATGATGCCGACCTGACCGTCGAGCTTGACGTAGTTGAGGTCGTGCTGCTTGGCCTTGGCCTCGAGCGGGTCGGCCGCGTCCTTGTCTTCCAGCGCCTCGTGGTCGGGGTGGCGGAAGCCGGCGTTCTCGTCGAGCGAGACCTTGCCGTCGAGGGCGATGATGTCGCCGTCTTCGCTCTGGATGAGGGGGTTCACCTCGACGAGCGTGGCGTCCTCGCCCTTGTAGACGTTGTAGAGCTTGACGAAGACGTCGGCGACCTTGGGCGCGAGCTCCTCGTCGAACTTGGCGGCGCGAGCGATCTCGAGCGCCTTCTCGGGGGTGATGCCTTCGATCGGGTCGACCTCGATGCGCGCGAGCGCGTCGGGACGCTCGACGGCGAGCTCCTCGATCTCCATGCCGCCCTCGACGCTCGAGAGCGAGAGGTAGGAGCGGTTCGAACGGTCGAGCAGCACCGAGAAGTAGAACTCCTTGGCGATGCGGGCACCGGCGGCGACCATGACGCGCTTGACGACGTGGCCCTTGATGTCGAGACCGAGGATGGCCTGAGCCGCCTCGAAGGCCTCGTCGGGGTTCTTGGCGACCTTCACGCCGCCGGCCTTGCCGCGGCCTCCGGTCTTGACCTGAGCCTTGACGACGACGACTCCACCGAGCTTCTCCGCGGCCGCCTTCGCCTCCTCAGGGGTGTCGGCGATGATGCCGGCGAGCACCGGCACCTCGTACTTTTCGAACAGATCACGTGCCTGGTACTCGTAGAGATCCACGGACAATCCTTCGCTGGGCGATCGGTGGTGGGAGGAGGCGAAAGTCTCTCGATATCAAGAGATCTGCGCCAATCGTCCACCCTACCCGACGGGGGTGAGAACGCCCGACGGTTGCCCCTTCGATGGGAGGGATGCCGGATGCCGAACCCTCGCGGCACATGACAACCTGAGGCTCGACTGACCACCCGAGCGCTCCCTGGAGGTTCCCGCATGCCCTCAGCCGTCACTCTCATTCGTTCATCGACCCTGTCGCAGGTCGCGCAGTACGCCTACGCGGCTACCGCTCCCGCCGAGGCGCGGCTCATCTTCCTGGCCGGGTCCTGCCCGTTGAGCACCGACGGCTCGACGGTGGGCGTCGGCGACTACGCCGCTCAAGCGGCATCCTGCATCGAGAACCTGCGCACCGCTCTCGCCGAGGCCGGCGCAGGAATCACGGACGTGATCAGCACCCGTGTGCTCGTGGCATCCTGGCGTCAGGCCGACCTCGTCACGGCGTGGGAGGTCGTCCGCGACGCCTTCGGCGACCATGACATTCCGAGCACGCTGCTCGGGGTCACCGTCCTCGGGTACGACGACCAATTGGTCGAGATCGAGGCCGTTGCCGCGGTTCTCGACTGAACATCCGACGGGTGGATGCGGATGCCCTGCTGCGCGCCGCGCCTCGAGTGACTTGTGGACACCGCCTCAGCGTTCCGAGATTCTCCCCGCCGAGATGGAGCGCATACCGAACCATGAGTCGACGATGAGGACGAACGCCCCGCCCGACAGCAGACCGTCGGCGATGCCCGCCGGAAGCATGAAGATCATGAGCACGAGGGTCACGATGCACATGACGAGGGTCACGGCGAGGCCCCACACGCGATCACGGAGAATTCCGATCCCGCCCAGTACTCGGAGGGCACCGAAGATCCCGCTCATGATCATCAGCAGGTAGAGGTTGTCTTGAAAGTACGGCAAGGCGAAGTGGAAGCGCTCGCCGATATCGCTCGGGTCGAGGCCCAGCAAGAGAAAGACGGGCAGCGCGAGAAAGGCGCCGATCTCCATCGCGATAGCCTGTGCGATCACAAGCCACGCCGCGACGCGGTACCGCGCGTCCAGGCGGTGCACACCGTCGCTCGTTTTGATCTCCTTCATCAACGGATCCGACGAGCGAGCTGACGCGAGCCCAGCGCGACGAAGACGACGAACACCGCGACCAGGACGCCCACGGCGAAGCCGGGAGTGACCGCGAAGTCACCGACCTTCGCCGAGATGCCATAGAAGGTCTTGACGGCGTCGACCGCCGGCCCCTCGTCCCCCGCGAGCGCCGACAGCGCCTGCGCGGTCATGGGCTCACGGATCAGCATCGCCGACTGCGCGAACGGGAGGGCGTTTATGCCGTTCACGATTCCGTCCGGAAGCGTCCCCACAGGGATGTACGCGCCGGCGAGGAAGCCGATGACCGTTCCCACCACGGTTGACAGAGCCGCGAATGCACCGGAACTGCGCAAGAAAGTGACTACGAAGCTCGACAGCGCGGCGAAGGCCAGGCTCGACAGAGCGACGTAGCCAAGCGTCTTCCCCGCCTCGCTCGCGGTCATCATCGAATCGCCCTGCGTGAGCAGGTACACCTGCCCGACGGCCAAGACGACCAGCGTCATGGCGAGCGAGATGAGGAAACTCGACAAGAGGTAACCCAGGATCAGCTCGACGCGGCGAATGGGCGATACCAGAAAGTCGCTGAATCGTCCGCTCGCTCGATCGTCGACGAAGACAGCGAGGGCTGCGAGCGCCGTCGTCAGAGTCGTGATCATGGTGATCCCGGCGAACACCCACGCGTTCACGAACCAGTTGATGTCACCACTCTCCGCGTTCGGAAAGCGCTCCGTCAGGTTGTCGACCTGCAGATTCCCAAGAAAGAGCGCATAAAGCGCGATGAGGATCAGCGCAGACAGAAGGGAGAAGAACACCCCCGCGCGGTCGCGGAAGAACAAGCGCAGGTTCCGGCCGGTGAGGATCGAGATCGATCTCATGCCACTCGACCCCCGGTCACATTGAGGAAGACGTCGTCCATCGTTCCGTGGCGGAACTCGAAGTCGACGACCTGTGGCGACTGAAGGAGCTCTCTCGCCTGCTCCGCCCGGTCGACAGGCACGCGCACGACGTCACCTATCTGTTCGCCGACGACACCTCGCGCATCGCACTCAGCGAGGAAGGAAGACACATTGGAGGCACGAACGGTCAAAACGCTGCGACTGAACGAGGATCGAAGCTCGGCCGGCGTACCCTCGGCCACGATCTCGCCGCGCGCGATGATGCACACCTGATCGGCCCTCTCGGTCTCTTCCATGTAGTGGGTCGTCAAGAACACGGTCGTCGCGTGGTCTGCGCGGAGCTGGCCGATCGCCGACCAGATCTGTTCGCGCGACTGCGGGTCGAGGCCCGCGGTGGGCTCGTCGAGGAAGACGACGCGCGGCCGATGGATGATCGCGCGCGCGATGTCGGCTCGGCGCTTCTGCCCGCCGGAGAGCAGGCCGTAGCGACGATCGAGGAAGTCTTCGAGGCCGATCAACTCTGTCAGTTCGCCGATTCTCGCCGACGCTTCACGTCGGCGGAGTCCGTAGAAGCCCGCCCGGATCGCAAGATTCTCCCGGACGGACAGGAGGGGGTCGAGAAGAGACCGCTGGAAGACCGCACCGATGACCTCGCGGACCCCGTTGGGGTCCTCCACCGCGTCGCGATCGTGCACGAGGATCGTGCCCGAGGTCGGACGCAGAACCGTCGTGATGCAGCCGATCGTCGTGCTCTTGCCTGCGCCGTTGGCGCCGAGGAATGCGAACAGCGATCCCGTAGGAACCTCGAAGGAGAGGTCTCGAACGGCCTCGAACGAGCCGTAGCTCTTCCGGAGGTGTTTCACCTGAGTGGACACACATACTCCCCGTTGCGGAAATCGAGCTCGGCTCGCCGTTCGCTATCGGGTTCGCCGACGCGGTTGTGAGGCCCTCCACCCGAGTGGCCTCATGCACGCATGCTAACGAGCCGCGTCTGCCCCCTCGTAACCGCTTCACCCGGGCGCCGCTGCGACCTCGCCTGGGGCGACCACTCCCCCGCGCTCGGCATCGTGACCAGCGACGGACGACCACCGCCCCGGCTCAGATCCAGCCCCGCTCCCGCGCGTGGATCGTCGCCTGCTGCCGACTCGCGAGCCCGAGCTTGCCGAGCACCGACGACACGTGGTTGCGCACCGTCCCGGCCGACAGGTGGAGCGCGGAAGCGATCTCGGCCACCGTCTCCCCGCGCGCGCCCGCGCGCAGCACGTCGAGCTCCCGGTCGGTGAGGGGGCTGCGTTCGTCGCTCAGGGCGTCGGCGGCGATCTCGGGGTCGACGTAGCGTCGCCCGGCGGCGACCTCGCGGATCACCGCGGCCACGTCATCCGCGGGTCGCGACTTCGGCAGGAAGCCGTCGACGCCCGCACCGAGCGCGCGCCGCAGGACGCCGGGCCGCGCATGACGCGTGACGATCACGCAGCGCGAGGGGACGCGCCGGAGGATCCGCGCAGCCGTGTCGACGCCGTCGAGACCGGGCATCTCGAGGTCGAGCAGGCACACGTCCGGCCGCAGCCGTTCCGCCTCGGCGATGGCGCTCTCGCCGTCGCGGCACTCCCCCACGACCTCGAGATCGGGCTCGAGTCGCAGGAGTGCGGCGAGCGCCGTGCGGATCATGTCTTCGTCATCGGCGATGAGCACCCGGATCATGCCGGCACCTCCTCGGGCACGCGAACGGTGATTCGGAAGAGGTCGCCGGAGTGTCCGGCATCCACTGTCCCTCCGACGGTGCGGACGCGCTCGGCGATCCCCGAGAGACCCGCTCCGTCTCCGACCGGGGACGCGGCGGCGCGCGCGTCGTTCTCGACGACCAGCACCCACGATCCCTGGTGCCGAGCGAGGGAGAGGGATGCCGACGCCCCGCCGCCGTGTTTGAGCACATTGGTCGTGGACTCGCGGATGACCGGGCCCAGCACGTCGGCCGGGGCTCGATCGGCCTCGGTGTCGACGAGGAGCTCGACGGTGAGGCCTGCGGCGCGGAGCAGGTCGGCGGCGTTGGCGAGCTCATCGGGCAGGGGCACCCCGCGGAAACGTGCCGCGAGGTCGCGGGTTCCGCGGCGCGCATCGTCGACGCTGGCACGGGCTGCCCGCACCTGCTCCACGGCCGCCTCCGGGTCGCGTCCCATCATCTTCTCGGCGAGCTCGAGCTGCAGCGCGATGACCTGGAGGTGGTGGCCCTGCAGGTCGTGCAGGTCGCTCGCGAGGCGCAAGCGCTCCTGGGCGGCGGCGAGGCGCCCCTCGGCGCGCCGGGCGCGGTCGAGCTCGCGCACGATGTCCCACCACCACAGTGACGTCGCGGTCAACGGGGGCAGCATCGCGATGAAGATCCCCATGCCGAGGACCTGGGCGACGTATCCCTCGGGGTTGAGCTGGGCGGCCTCGATCACCCACCCCGCGGCGATGACCAGCGTCAGCAGCACCACGAGACGGAGTCGAACCCCGGCCCGCCACCTCACCAGACACAGGGCCTGCGCCGAGAGAACAACCGCGAGCAGGAGCGACCCGGCGGCTCCTCCGGCGAGCGCGGCGGAGGCCACCCCGGCGAGCACGAGGGGCCACACGGGCCGCCGGGCGATCGTGTCGTTCTCGTCGAGCGGCTCGCGCCGGTAGTGCACGAGCAGCAGGATCGCGGATGCCACCGACCCGGCCGCACCGATCAGGTACAGCGCCGTGGTCAGAACGGGTTCGTTCAGAACCAGCACGAGCGTCCAGATGACCAGGACGAAGACCTGCAGCATCATGATCGAGACGACCGTGTACCACCACGTCACGCGGACGTCGCGGGCATAGGCCGCGGCGGGGGATGTGCTCACCCCGGCCACTGTACGGCCGTGACATTCGTCATGGGTGCGGCGTCCGGGCGTCACGGCTCCGGGGGTTCGGCCGGGTCACGGGGTCGCCGTAGTCTGGGGCGTGATGTTCAGCTTCATCGTGTCATTCCACTGACGGTCCTGCGCCCCGCCCCTCGCAGCTCCTGACCGACCAGGGCGGGGTTTCGCGCGCCGCGGCGCACCGCCCCTCGATCGCTGACCATCGGAGACTTCCCGTGTCCACCCACCGACCGTCCTACCGTGTCGTGCTGAGAACGCCCGGCATCCGTTCCGCCTTCCTCGCGAGCATCATCGGACGCCTCTCGCTCGCCACGTCCGGCCTCGCCCTCGTCTTCCTCCTCGAGGACGCCACCGCGTCGTTCACGATCGCCGGCATCGTGACCGCCGCCCTGGGGCTCGCGAACGTGGTCGCCACCCCCTGGCGATCGCGGCTCATCGACCGCTTCGGGCAGCTGCGTGTGCTTTCCACGCTGGGGGCGGCGCACGCGGCATCCCTCATCGCCCTCGCCCTCATGCCCACGGCTTCCCTCGCTGCGCTGGTGGCCGTGGGCGTCGTCGCGGGCGCCTCGTCGCCCCCGTTCGGTGCCACCATGCGCGTCGTGTGGTCGGCAGCTCTTCCTGCGGGACCCGCGCGCACACGGGGGTTCAGTCTCGACGCGGTGTCGGAAGAAGTGACCTTCGCCGTGGGGCCGCTTCTCGCATCCGCCTTGGTCGCCCTGTCCGGCCCTCTTTCCGCGCTCATCCTGTCGGCGGTGTGCGTCTCGGTCGGCAGCGGCCTGTTCGTGGTGAGCCGCTTGTCGCGCGCCCAACGAGGATCCCATCACGCCGATGCGACCGAACCGGCCTCGGTCAGCCCCCTGCGCACGCGCGGATTCGTCCCCGTCATCTGCGTGCTCACCGCGCCCGGCCTGATCCTCGGTGCGATCGAGCTCGCGGCCCCCGCCCTGGCGATCGACGCCCACGCGCCCGCCCTCGCGGGCGTTCTCCTGGCGGTGTTCGCCGGGTCGAGCGCTCTCGGCGGGCTTCTGTTCGGCACACTCCGCCTTCCGGGATCGCGCGCGACGCAGCTCGTCACCCTCGTCCTGGCGCTCCTCGTCTTCGCGAGCGCCGCCGGTCTCGTCGGCGGTGTCGTGGCCGGCATCGTCGGGTTCGCGCTGGCCGGGCTCTGCCTGGCGCCCATCCTCATCGTCGGCTACCTGGCCGCGGACGACCTCACGGATGCCCGGGTGAGGACGGAAGCGAGCAGCTGGATCAACACGGCGATCAACTTCGGTGCCGCTGTCGGGGCCGTCGTGTACGGCGTCCTCACCGACGTGGCCGCTCCCGGCTCGGCACTGACGGGGACCGCGATCGCGGCGGCCGTGATCGCGGGGGTCGCCGTGCCGTTCCTGTGGCGATCGCACCGCGCGGCGGGCCGGTCTCCTCAGGCCGAAGCACCCTGACATTCGTCATGGGTGCCCCCGCGCATCCTCCCGCTCACTCATGACACCGCGACACTGCCCCCGCCCGCCCGCTCTCGCTGAGATGGAATCACCGCGGACGAGCCGCGGTCCTCATCCCCCAGGAGCAGCCATGTCGAACCCCGTCTCCGACCTCGTCCTCGGTTTCCAGAACCTCGTCGCCGAGGTCCCCGACCTCGTCCAGCCCCTCGTCGTCGCCCTCGCCGGCGCGGTGCCCTTCATCGAGGGCGAGGGGGCGGCCGCCATCGGCATCATCGGCGGCATCCCTCCCGTCGTCGCCGCCCTGGCCGGCGCGATCGGCAACCTCCTCTGCGTCGCCGTCGTCGTGCTCGCGACCTCCCGCGTGCGCACCGCCGTGACCACGCGCCGAGGGGGCGCGGAGAAGCCGACCACGGCCCGGCACGAGAAGTTCGAGCGCGCGTACCACCGCTACGGAACGCCCGGAGTGAGCCTGCTCGGACCGCTCCTGCTGCCCACGCAGTTCACCGCGGCAGCTCTCACCTCGACCGGCGTTCCCCCGATGCGCGTGCTGGCGTGGCAGGCCGCCGCGATCGCGCTCTGGACGACGGTCATCACGCTCATCATCACGGGTGTCATCCGCGCGGTGGCGTGAGCGCCCGCCCGTTCACAGCCGATCCCGTGCGAGGTCTGATCGACCTCACGGCGACACGCGGTGGCGTCGCGACGACCGTGCTTCTTGAATGGAGAGGCTCCCGACCCGAGAAGGATGGCGCCCCATGCCCCCGCACACGTCGACCGTCACCGTGACCCTCGGAGAGCCGATCTACGCGCAAGCCTTGTTCTACACCGCGATGTTCTCGGGCAAGCCGTTCGCCGAAGCCCTCCTCGTCTACCGCCGGGGCGGGACGTACACGATCCTCTCCCCCGGTGAGGACCACCACGGATGCTGGGTCTCGGCCACCGCACCGCTGGATCCGCCGCGGCGCGTCAGCTTCATGTCGCTGCCGTCGGCGGACTGGGACGACGACATCGCCGCTCACACCCTGACGTTCGCCCCTGACACCGGTGCGTTCACGCAGGAGCTGCGCCTCCCCGGTGAGTCGGTCCCTCGCGCCCAGCACGGCTTCGCCGTCGCCGTCCCCTCCCCCGAGACGATCGACCCGGCGGCGGGGTGGGCGGCGCTGCGCGAGCAGCACCGTCAGACGTTCGAGCAGCTGCGGGCGCTGGCCTTCCCCGAGGGAGCCTGAGCGCCGGTCAGCGGGGGAGGCTCAGCGCCAGAACCCGCGGTGCGGCCGGGCGGCCTCCTCCTCGAGGTGCGGCCCCGAGACCTCTATCGGGCGAGTGCCGTGGGCGAAGACCTCGCGAGAGGGAAGGTCGAGCGCGGTGCCGTCGTCCTCCGGCCCGGCGAGGGTGATGAGTCCCGTTCCGGACAGCCCGTACACCACGCGGCCGATCCCCGCCCAGAAGATCGCGCCACAGCACATCGCGCAGGGTTCACACGAGGTGTAGAGAGTGGATGCCGGCAACTCGGCGGCATCCACCTCCTTCCACACGCGACGCACGAGGTTCGTCTCGGCGTGACCGGTGACGTCGCGATCGGTGAGCACGGTGTTCTCGGCCTCGACGACCCGGCCGTCGGCGGTCACGAGGAGCGCGCCGAACGGGTGGTTGCCGTGTTCGCGGGCGAGCCGCGACAGCTCGATCGCGCGGTGCAGGTGAGCGAGGTCGGTCGCGTCCAGGGTGTCGGCCATGGAGTCGATGATGGCGGGTCGAGGGCCGCGGCGGGAAGGAAGGCGGGTATTTCGGACCCGGGGCGGACCCTGAGCGATTCCTGGGCCGGGAATGACCGCGAGGCGGCCCGCACCGGAATCCCCCGACAAAGCCTTTCGTGTACGCCGGCGCGTCGCGCTGAGCCCCCGGGCCGTTAGTCTCAACGGATGACGTGCTCGCGCCCCACCTTCGCCGAAATCACGGAATGGGTCGCTGATTACGAAAAGCACGACCATGTCGCCCACGCCACGGTGCACGTCCTCCCCCAGGAAGACCCCGAACATCTCGAGTCGGGAATCGTCGCCGTCCACTTGAATCACGGCCCGGCGTCGCTCTATTTGAATGTCGACTGCGACCGGAAATGGACGGCTGCCCTCACGGAGCGGTCCGGGGAATTCCCGCTCTCGGGCGGACATCTCATCGCTCTCGGCGAAGAGCTCCTGACCACGGGCCGCCTCTGCGAATACCTGCAGTCGCGGACGAACTGACCCCGCCCCGGGCACCGGGCCCCGCATGAGCGGGGTGCGGACTCGTCCGCGGCCGTCGCGTCAGCGCCCGAGCAGGCGTGAGAAGAAGCCGCCCGTCGAGGGCTCCTTCTCGTGACCCCGGCAACGGTCTTTCTGGGGGACGCCTCGCATCACTTGGTCGACGTGCTGACCACACCCGGCCCACGTCGCCTTGCCACACGTCTTGCAGGTCACCTGTCGGCACATCCGCCGTCTCCATTCGTCGATACGCGACCGCACCATGCGATCACCGGGTCGAAATAATACCCCCCGGGGTATATTGGCACGCATGAGGACGATCATCATCGGCGGAGACGCGGCGGGCATGAGTGCGGCGACACGGCTCCGCAGGCTCGACGAGCACCGGCAGGTCACGGTCTACGAGCGGGGCGCTCACGTGTCCTTCGCGAACTGCGGGCTGCCGTATCACGTGGGCGGTGTGATCCCGGAGCGATCGTCGCTTCTCCTGCAGACGCCGGCGTCGCTCGCGAGCAGGTTCGCCATCGACGTGCACGTGCGACACGAGGTCGTGGCGATCGACACCGCCGCCCGGACCGTGACCGTCCGCGACCTCGAGGACGGAACGGACCGCGTCGAGGCGTACGACGACCTGATCATCGCCAGCGGAGCGACCGCGAGCCCGGGCGCCTCCGCGCCGCACGTCCCCACCCACACGCTCCGCAGCATCGACGACGTCGACCGCGTGCTCGAGGTGCTCGCCGACGCCGGGCCCGAACCGCGCGTCGTGGTGGTCGGCCCCGGGTTCATCGGGCTGGAGGCGGTGGAGAACCTCCATAGGCGTGGCGCCCGGGTGACGCTCGTGTCCCGCGGCCGTCAGGTTCTCTCTCCGCTCGATCCGGAGATGGCGACACCGGTGCTCGCCCTCCTCCGCGACGCGGGCGTCGACGTCCGACTCGGAGTGACGGTCGTGGGTGCCGATCCCGGCCGTGTGCACCTCAGCGACGGGGAGAGCATCGAGACCGCGCTGGTCGTCGAGGCGAGCGGCGTCCGACCGGACGCCGCTCTGGCCGAAGCGGCCGGCATCCGTCTCGGCGAGACCGGCGGCATCGCCGTCGATCACCGTCACCGCACCTCGGCTCCCCACGTGTGGGCGGTGGGCGACGGCGTCGAGAAGAGGGATCACGTCGACGGCATCCCGACCCTGGTGACCATGGCGGGCCTGGCGAACCGACACGGACGTGCCGCCGCCGACGACGTCGCCGGCAGGGCACCGGATGCCGCGGCTCCCGCGCTCGGCACGGCGATCCTCGGCCTGCTGGGGTCCACCGTCGCGCTCGTGGGCTGGAGCGAACGTCGCCTCGTCGCCGCGGGGCGTCCGCATCGGACCATCCACACCCACCCCGCCTCGCACGCGACCTACTACCCCGGCGCGGAGTCCATGGCGATCAAACTGCTCGTCGACGCCGAGACCGACCGGATCCTCGGCGCGCAGATCGTCGGCGGCGCGGGCGTCGACAAACGCATCGACGTCATCGCCGTCGCGATGGCCGCCGGCCTCACCGCCACCGCCCTCTCGCAGCTCGAACTCGCCTACGCACCGCAGTACGGATCCGCGAAGGACCCGGTGAACATGATCGGGTACGTGGCCGAGAATCTCGCGACGGGCACCACGCGCACGCTGCAATGGCACGAGCTCCCGTCCGCGGTCGACGCGGGCGCGGTCGTCGTCGACGTCCGCACCCCGGCCGAGTACGCGACGGGAGCCATCCCGGGGTCACGCAACATCCCGCTCGACGAGCTGCGCGCACGCCACGTAGAGCTGCTCGGCCGACCGGTCGTCGTGCACTGCCAGGTGGGGCAACGCGGTCACACCGCCGCGCGTCTCCTGACGCAGCTCGGCCATGACGTCCGTAATCTCGACGGTGGCTACCGCACCTGGGCGGCCGGCGCGGCCGCCTGACCTCACAACCGCTCGAAGGAGAAGCCATGCCACACCCCACCGCTGACGCCCGCCGGGACGACGCCGCATGAGCGACGCGGACCGCGCACTCCACGACCCTCAGGCCGTCCGGAAGATCGCCAACCGTCTCAAGCGCGCGCAGGGACAGCTCACCGGCGTCATCGCCGCGGTCGAGCGGGGCGGCGATTGCCGCGATGTCGTCACGCAACTGGCCGCCGTGAGCAGCGCGATCGATCGCGCCGGCTTCGCCATCATCTCCACCGCGATGCGCGAGTGCCTGACCGACGAGACGGCCGAGGACGGCTCGGCATCCGGAACCGACGGCACGAACCGCCTCACCGTTGACGAGTTGGAGAAGCTCTTCCTCAATCTCGCCTAGAGATCACGGGGGGGCGACGCCCCACTCGCCAGAACGGCCGCCAACCCCTCCCGCAGGTCGCGCACGAAGGCATCCGGCATCTCCATCGCGGGGAAATGACCTCCGGACTCCGGCGCGCGCCAGCGCACGATGTGGCGGAAACGCTCCTGCGCCCACGGCCGCGGATGCTTCTCGATGTCGTGGGGGTAGGTGGTGAGGGCCGCGGGCACCGTCACACGGAGGTCGGGGTCGAGGGACTGGTGGCTCTCGAAGTAGATGCGCGCCGCCGAGGCGCCGGTCGCGGTGAGCCAGTACAGGGTGACGTTGTCGAGGACGCGGTCGCGCGAGATGGTCTCGAACGGCGAATCCGCGGTGTCGCTCCACTCGAAGAACTTCTCGACGATCCAGGCGAGCAGCCCCACCGGCGAGTCGACGAGCGCGTACCCGATCGTCTGCGGCGCGGTCGCCATGACCTTCGCGTAGGCCAGGCGGTGCGCCTCGAAGGCGCGCGTCTGCTCGACCCACCGCCGTTCGGCGCAGTCCAGCACGTCGAGACTCAGGCCCGGAGGCGCGACGGGCGTCGTCGTGTGGATGCCGATGACTCGCTCCGGAAAGCGTCCCGCGAGGGCGATCGTGATGGGTCCGCCCCAGTCCCCGCCGTGCGCGAGGAAGCGGTCGTATCCCAGCCGCTCCATGAGGTCGACCCAGGCGGAGGCGATGCGCTCGGTGCCCCACCCCTCCTCCGTCGGCTTGCCCGAGAAGCCGAACCCCGGGAGCGACGGTGCGACCACGTGGAAGGCCGGGGTCTCGGCATCCCGAGGCTCGGCGAGGTCGTCGATGATGTCGACGAACTCGGCGACGCTTCCCGGCCACCCGTGGGTCAGGACGAGCGGGGTGGCATCGGGCCGCGACGAACGGCGATGGAGGAAATGGATGCCGAGACCGTCGACGACCGTGCGGTACTGGCCGATCTCGTGCAGGCGTCGCTCGAAGGCCCGCCAGTCGTACGTCGTTCGCCAGTACTCCACGAGCTCGACGAGGTCGGCGAGCGGCACGCCCTGGGTCCACCGGTCGCGGCCGCGGGCTGTGCGGGGAGTGGTCTCGCGCTCGGGGAAACGCGCGGATGCCAGGCGGGCACGCAGGTCGGCCAGCTCCCCCTCCGTCGCACGCGCCTCGAAACGTTCGATCATGGCGACCTCCCTGGTACGAACCGGCTATGACGGTTCTAACATGCGGATGCCATTACCGGAACCACCTATGCTGGTTCCATGCCCGATCGTGACCCGGAGTTCCGCGTCGGCTCCGTGCTCGCCACGAGCTTCACGGGGACACTGACCGAGCGACGCGGCACGCCCGTCGAGCGCATCCCCACGCCCGCGCGCCTCGCGGATTGGCTCGGCGAGATGGGCCTCGCCGTCGACGCCTGCTCCCCCGCCGACCTCACGGCGGCGATCGAGCTGCGCGAGGCGATCCATGCCGCCGCGACGGCCGGAGCCGAGGGGCGGCCGCACCCGCGCGACGCTGTCGAGGTGATCAACGGGTTCGCCGCGCGCGGCGGTGCCGTGGCCGCTCTGACGCGGGACGGCGACCGGCGGTGGGTCCTGGGCGATCCGGCATCCGTGTCCGCCGCGCTGGGGGTCGTCGCGTCCGACGCGATCGAGATCCTCGCCGGCGTGCGCCCCGGAGCGCTCGCCCTTTGCGCCTCGCCGACCTGCCGCGCGGTCTTCTTCGACACGAGTCGCGGTCGCACGCGCCGCTGGTGCGACATGAACACGTGCGGGAACCACGAGAAGAAGGCGCGGCTGAAGGCGCGGCGCGGCTGAGCATGCCGCTGTCTGCCCGCGCGCAGCGCGCGGAACGTCGCGGCGGCCTCGAGGACGCCCCCTGCTGGGACGATTGATGTTCCACCCGCACGAAGGAGACGACCGCATGACCGTCGAACCCGGTATCTACGAGCACTTCAAGGGCCAGCGCTACGAAGTGTTCGGCACAGCGAGGCACTCAGAGACCGAAGAGGTCTTCGTGTCCTACCGCAAGCTCTACGACGACTACTCGTTCTGGGTGCGCCCCGTGGAGATGTTCACCGAGACCGTCGAGCGGGATGGATACTCGGGGCCGAGGTTCCGCCGGATCGCCTGACCATCAAGGCCGCTGGACCCGTCGAGGAAACGCAGCACGCGCACCGAATCGCGCGAGCTCTGTCCAGAGGTCAGCGAGATTCGAGAGCGAGTCGCCCGGCGAGCAGCACGTACGTCGCCGCGAACGTGCGGCGCAGCCACGCCATGACCTTCGGCCGCGTGATGACCTGGGTGCGCATGGTCGCGGCGAAGACGCCGTAGAGCGCGAACACGACGAATGTCAGCGCCATGAACACGAGGCTGAGCCAGACCATATGCCAGGTGCCGTCGGCTTCGCCCGCGGGAACGAACTGCGGCAGGAAGGCGAAGAAGAAGATCGTGAGTTTCGGGTTGAGCAGGTTGATCAAGACGGCGGTTCGGATCACCCGCCAGAACGACACGGGCTCGGCGCTCGCATCGACATCGATGAGCGACGTGTCGCGGAAGGTCTGCCAGGCGAGGTAGAGCAAGTAGGCGACGCCCAGCCATTTGATGGTCTGGAACGCCACCGCCGACGCGTTCAGGATCGCGGCGAGTCCGGTGATCGCAGCGATCATGTGCGGGATCACACCGAGGGTGCAGCCGAAAGCGGCCACGACGCCGGCCTTCGTGCCGCGGGAAAGCCCGGCGGCGATGGAGTACACGGCCCCCGTGCCCGGGGTGGCGACCACGACGAGGGTGGTCAGCAGGAAGGCAATGCTCATCGAGGTTCCTCCGAGAGTCGTTGCCTCCGCACAGTACCGCGTTCGCGGGGTCGCTGACGCCGACGTTCTGCCGCGCGACCCGTCCGCGCCCGCTTGACTTCGAGCGCGCTCGAACTCTTAGCCTGACCGCATGACAGACGACGAGACGCTCCTGACCGTCGCGCAGATGGCGGAGGCGTCCGGGGTGACCGCGCACACGTTGCGCTACTACGAACGCGCCGGGCTCATCCGTCCCGTGGCGCGCAACGCCGGCAACCAGCGCCGGTACAGCGCGGCCGACGTCGAGTGGGTCGCTTTCCTGCTCCGCCTCCGCCAGACCGGCATGCCCATTGCACGGATGCGCGAGTACGCCGATCTGCGGCAGCTCGGCGACACGACGATCGAGGAGCGTCTCCACCTCCTCGAGGCCCACCAGATCGCGGTGCGCGAGCAGATGACCCTCCTCCGCACCCACGCCGACGCGCGGGACGCCAAGATGCGCGTCTACCGCCGCGCCCTCACCGCCGAACAAGGAGAGAAACCATGACGGATCGCCCGCAGAGGTTCGCCTCCGGCAAGAAGATTCTGGATGCCATCGACGGCGACGCCGGCGACAAGGTCATCGACGCACTCGCCGACGTCTCCCCCGAGCTGGCGCACCAGGTCGTCGCCTGGGCCTTCGGCGAGATCTACGCCCGCCCCACGCTGGAACCGAGGGAACGCCAGCTCGTCACCCTCGGCATCCTGACCGCCCTCGGCGGGTGCGAGCCCCAGCTCGACGTCCATGTGAACGCGTCGCTGAATGTCGGGCTCACCCCGCAGGAGATCACCGATGCCATGCTCCACGCCGCCGTCTCCCGCGGTTTCCCCCGGGCGCTGAACGCGACGTTCGCCGCGAAGAAGGTGTTCGCCGAGCGGGGGCTGCTGCCCGTGGAATGAAGAACGACTGAGGCCGAGCCCGCTCAGCCCCCGCCGTCGATCACGCAGAACCGGTTGCCCTCGGGGTCTTCCATGATGACGAAATCGGCATCCGGGGGTCGACGACTCCACTCCACCTCGCGAGCACCCAGCGCGGCGAGGCGCGCGACCTCGGCCGCCTGATCGTCGGCGTAGAGATCGAGGTGGATCCGAGGGGGCAGCACCCTCGTCGATCGCATCGCGTCGAGCGAGACGTTGGGCCCCTCCCCTTCGGACGGCCCGAGCAGCACGAAGTCGTCCGACGCGCTGCGGCGTTCGTATCCGAGCGCTGCCGTCCAGAACGCTTCCTGACGGGCGAGATCGTCGACGCGGATGACGATGGATCCCACGATCAACATTGCGAACTCCCTCCCTCTGCGGCGGCGGATCGGCGCCTTACGCCATGGTGTCCGCTCGCGCGCTCCGCGTCGAGGGTCGTGCCGCATGTCGTTGTCGGAGGCCCGAGCCGCGATGGGGCGTCATCGAGCAACCTCCTGAAAACCCTGTCGAAGCCCCCGGCCCCGACGTAGCATGCCGGTACGCCGGAGTCCCTTCGCGGCATCCGGTCCCTCCGTCACAACGAGCACACGGGAGAAGCAATGGACACGATGGCCATGATGAAGTCGATGGACATGGGCGAGATGACCATGGACATGGATGCCATGCAGGAATGCATGCAGTCCCTGAACGCGTGCGCAATGGCCGCGGCGATGTGCGCAGGCAGCGACATGATGCACGGTCCGGAGATGGCCACGTGCTGCGCCATGTGCTCGAACATGGTCGAGATGGCTCAGGCGACGATGCACATGATGATGCGTCCGGCCGGAATGAACATGGACGTGATGAGCGCCATGATGACCGCCTGCATGACCATGGGCAAGGCCTGCGCCGCCGAGTGCCGCGCCCACGCCGACATGGACGAGATGTGCCGCTACTGCGCGATGGCCTGCGACGACATGGTCATGAAGTGCGAGGCGATGATGGCCTCGATGTCGGCGTAATCCCGGACGTTCAGGCGACGCGCGCGGTCGTGACGACCGTCGCCGCGCTGAGCAGTTCAGCGACCGGGTGGTAGGCCACCGGCTCCCCCGCCGCGATGTCGACCGCCGGTCCCACGATCCGCAGCTTTACCGTCGTGCCATTCAGCAGCGCGACGATAGTTGTCGCGCCATCGGCGTCGACCACGAGTCCGTCCCACCACGCCGAGGGGTTCGAGGCTGCCATGCAGCGCTGGATCGGGTGGACTGTCGACGAGATCGTGCGGGACATGGCTTCACCTGCCTTCGGAGGGGTTGGTGAGATGAAGCTACGGGATGCCGAAGGGGCGGGCGATCTGGGGCGTAGTGGGGCGTAACACCGGGCTGAGAGACCCAGCGGCCACATGGCGCGCGGACTATCGGGCCGTACTGCCCGATGCAGACCCCATGACCAGTTCGGCAGCGATCCCGGTCGGCATCGGGAACCAGGCAAGGAAGGTCACTCCCTCGTCGGTGGCGTCGAAACGCGTGATGGTCTCGTTCGCCGGCTCGTAGAAGGTGTCGCCCGGGCGGAGAATCGACTCCTCTCCGGCGCCGACTTGGAAGATGGCCGATCCGGCCTCGATCACGCCGAACACGGGGCCGTTGTGCCAATGCGCACCGAGCTGGACGCCCGACGGAATGGTGATTCGCCGCACCTCGACCGAGGCGAAGCTCGGTGCGCCGTCGAGCGTGACGGTGTCGATGACGGTGCGTTCGATGCCTGTTTCACTCACACATCGATCATCGCGCGCGAAGTGCGCTACATCGGACGGGCATGCCATCTGCCGCCGCATCCGCGCGAACACGCGGAGGCACGAAGCACCTCCGGCCCGCCGCACCCAGCGATCAGAGCGTCCTTCGCGGCGACGTTCCGCTTCGCGACATGGTGGCGCTGGCCGAGTCCGACCTGAAGTTCACGATCGTCCTCTTCACGAAGTGCCAGGCGTGCGGGACAACCTGCTTCTACGGTCTGTGCATCCGCGGACAACCGACCTACAAGCCGACACGTGGCGGCGCCGAGAACGAGTGGCCGTGGTCGGAGGTGCCCGAACGCGAGCTGTGGGCGCGCTGATCCTGACACGGAGGGTGCATTGCCGAGCGTCACTGGTAGGTGACCGAGCAGCCAGTCACTCCCGTACAGATCTGCCGCCCAGTCCTTCGCGCGCTACAGATTGATAACTGCTGGCCGACTTTATTTGCCTGAATAGACCCAGCAGGACAGAATGCGAAAAGCGTGGAGCAGTCGCTCGCCGGGACCACCAACGGCCGTGCCACTATCAACGCGACAGATCGTACGTATGGGGGAACGATGGAGTTTCAGGACCGACTCGCGGCGCTTGCCACCAAGGTAAGCAACCAGGCATCAGCAATCGGCACGGAGGAGGCGACGAAGAACGCCTTTGTCATGCCCTTCATCTCGACCATCTTGGGATACGACGTTTTCGATCCACTTGAGGTAGTGCCTGAGTTCACCGCAGACGTCGGCATCAAGAAAGGTGAAAAGGTCGACTACGCGATTATGCGGGACGCCGAGGTCCAGATACTGATCGAGTGCAAGGCTTCGACGGGCGTCCCAAAAATCGAGCACGCATCTCAGCTCTTCCGATACTTTTCGACAACCAATGCACGTATCGCCGCTCTGACGAACGGCGTGGTGTGGCAGTTCTTTACGGACCTCGACGCTCCGAACAAGATGGACGCGAAACCGTTCCTCGTTCTCGACCTCCTCGACATCGACGACACGCTGATCCCGGAGGTTCAGAAGCTCAGCAAGGACAGCTTCGATCTCGACTCCATCATCAGCGCGGCCGAGGAACTCAAGTACGTCGGTGCCCTCAAGCGGGAGATTGCCGGGCAGTTCCGAGAGCCGAGCGACGAGTGGATCAAGTTCTTCACGCAGCGCGTCTACGACGGCTCCTTCACCGCAAAGGTCCGTGAGCAGTTCACGTCCCTCGTAACCAAGGCGTCACGGCAGTTCCTCACAGAAAGCGTCAACGACCGGTTGAAGACTGCCCTTGGAGCAGGCGCGGGTGTGGCGGTACCCATCGCCACGGACGCGCCATCGGCGGTTTCGAGCGAACCTGCAGCTCAGGCCGACCTCGATCGCGACACGGAAATCGAGACGACCCTTGAGGAACTCGAGGGCTACCAGATCGTGAAAGCTATCGCCTGCGGAGAGACAAAGCCTCATCGGATCACTCATCGCGACGCGAAGAGCTACTTCGCGGTGCTGCTCGACGACAACAACCGCAAACCAATTGCACGCCTGCACTTCAATGGACGGCAGAAATACCTAGGCCTGCTCGACGAGCAGAAGGTCGAGACGCGTTACCCGATCGACGAGCTCGACGAGATCTACGAGCATGCTGACTCCATCCGCCAAGCAGTCAGTCGGTATCGGTAACCACGGACGGCCAATGGCTCATGGACACCGGCCTCTCGCTGCGGAGGTGTCGGGGTGCGTCCCGAGGCGGCCGCATGGACGTGCTTCCTTCGTCCATCGGTGGCGGGGTGGACGAATACTTGGTGGGATGGACTGACTTACGCATCTCTGGCTGTTCGTGGGAACAGGCTCTTCAGTCACTCGGTGAGACGCATCCGCTGGGTGGCAGGTGCTGCCTTACGAAGAGTAAGAGAACATCACGGACCTGGCTCGTTCTCCGTTTCATCCTCGCGCGCAGACTGTCTGTCACGTTCCGCGGGCTCGTGACTGTCGGCGGTTGATGTGTCGTGTATCCGATTCCAGAACGGGATAAACGCCAGGCGGAGAACGAACCACCAGCAGTAGAGCGCGTGCACGGAGCCAACCCAGGCGTCGGTTACGAGTCCGTGCGCGAAGTCGTTCCGCAGATTTGGTCCGATCGGGCCACAGAACAGCGCCCGGATCTCGAATGCGATGTCCTCGCCAAAAATCTCGGCTACGGCCTCGCGCCCCATCAAAGCGGACAGGCCGATCTCGTGCTCCACGCCTCGATCCATTGTGCTGGTTTGTTGTCCGGCATTGCGGAGATGCAGTCTCACGATGTTCTCGACCTGCGGGGCGAGTAGCTGCGCGGCAGTGAGGAAATCGCCGTCGTACCCGTAGTACAACGCCTGCGCTATGAGCCGTTCCCTGTCCGACGGAACGATCGAGCTTCCGCGCATGATCGCAATGAAGTCTCCGAGCATCAAACGGTGCTCGTTGCTAAGCGCCATCCACGCGGGCGCGAGCATCCCCTGGACAGTCAAAGAAACCTTGATTTCATATGCCTGGATCATCTGGCGCCAGGTCGCTGGATCTTCGCCATAGATTGGCTCGCCACCTTGGCCGCCCGACCGGTGTACTACTCGACCGTCGCTCGCGACGTGGACGTTCGAGAAGAGGGTTTGGAGCGGATGCTCCGCCAGTAGTTTTTCTGCTCGGTCGCGCTCGTCTCGCAGCGAGCTGAAGGACGTCAGATTGACGAAAGCTCGAAGTGCTTCGAGAGCTTCCTTCCCGCTCACGGCCTTAACGCTGTGATCCCGGGCCTCTGACAGGTCAACCGACTCCGACTCGAACACCCCCATCGTTCCGAGCGTTGCCGCGCCCGCCGCTCGTATTCGTCTACCTAGCTCGGTCGTCAGCTCGGACACCCCGAGCGCCTCGCGCCGCTTTCGAGGGATCAGTCGAAGCGCCTTCATCGCTCGTTCATACAAGTACGCCGACCGCGGATGCGAATCGGTATCCGCTCCACCATTTAGACCCTCAGCCTCCGCGATCAAGCTGGTCACAACGGCTAGACGGTCAACCGAGACCTCATCTGAGTTTCCAGCGACTTCGTGCCACCTCGCAGCGCGGTTGCGGTAACCGCGCGCCGCCTCCGGTTCCGCCGATGAGGCAAGATCGCGCATCCGCTTTGCTAACGCGTCCGCCCTATTGCGCGCGAGACCATGCTTGTCGAGCAAGTCCGCAACCGACCCGGGGAACTCAGAAATGTCCGCGCTCAACGCGTGATCGGTCAGGGCTCGCGATAACCCCTCGAGACTGGCGGCCATCGCCTTGCCGCCGCGACGACCCACTAGAAGCGCTCGGTCCCACATGTCGCGATCCCGATTCCACCTTTCGCCTCCTAGAGTTGCTTCGATAACAGCGTCCATTTCGGCCTGATACCAACGCGCGCGATCCGCGCCCGCCGCGCTTCGGATGGCGAGCACGTCATACGCCCGCGCGCGAAGTAAGGCGTCGGGAAGGACATCCGCGACGGCCACGAGTACGTCGATCTGCCCATCTGCGAGGTCGCCCGGTACCGCTGTGCGGCCCTCGATCATGTTCAGCATCGGCTCATACGGAGCCGCCCAATCGTCGGCTCGCGGGCTGAAAGAAGCCACCTGACTAAGCAGGGTTGCCAGCTCCACAACATCACTCGAGCTTCCAATGTCCCGAGCCTCCCGGAGCCGAAGCCATAACGAAGGTAGCCGGTCCTCATCATCAGCCGGAGCTATTCGGAACACATTGGAGTCTGCTAGGTCGTGCAGTGCTGCTAGCCATCGTTCTGCGAACTCGCTATCAACTTTGCCGGGGTCGGTCATACCCAGCAAGCTATCGTTCGCCCTCGACACGCGGTGCACTTGGTCGCTGCTCGGCCGAAGGGCGGCACCTGGAGCTTTTCGACCTGGATGCATAACTGGCCGAAGCATGCGTGTGGATCGAGCACGGTAAAGACCCCGATGAACTGGGCGACTGGGGACTGTTCACACGCTCCCCGTGGATGGCGCAGGAGGAGTCCCGATGTGCCAGTCGAAGAGCCCCGCGACGACCACGAACGGCTGACAGCGGCGGTCATGGCCAGCGATGTGCACCTAATCGGTGCGGACGTGGCCGCGCTCGGCTTCCGGGCGTCACAGCTGCGAGGCTGACGCGCTCGCCATCGACGTGCGGAGCGGCGCGGCAGTCCGGCAGCGTCAAGAAAGGGCTACCGGCAGCGATAGTGTGCAGCACATGAGCGAGCCGATTTACGACGCAACGGACGTGTTCGTTTCAGGGACTTACCCGGAGCTGACGTTCAACGAGCGACTCGACACCGATCTCAAGAAGAAGGTGGTTGGGTACCTGCGGAAGGGCGCAGGGAAGTGCCTCCTGATTCACGGCTCCTCAAAGACTGGGAAGACGGTCCTCGTTGAGCGTTGGTTGTCACCGGAATCGGCGATCTGGATCAAGGGAGACGAGATCCACTCAATCGCGGACCTGTACCAAAGGATCGTCGATGAACTCGACCTCTTCACCGAGGTCTCCGCAGGCGACGCGTCCAGGGACAGAATCGCCGCGGGCACTGGCGTCGAGGGCGGTATTCCGGGGCTCCGGTTCAAGCTCAACGCAGATGGGGGAACAGAGTTCGAATCCTCCACGAGCCGCTCGCGAAAGTCGCTAGGGGTGAGCGTTGTCAAGACGGCCTTGCGCCAGAAGCCTGTTCCGATCGTCATTGACGACTTTCACTTCATGGATGGCCCCCTGCGACTCGACGTCGCTAAGGCAGTGAAGGACTTGGTCCGGATCACCCGTGTTGTACTCATTGCCATCCCGCATTCGACGTTCGAGCCCCTCCGAAAGCTGCCGGACATGGATTGGCGTGTGGAGACACTAGGTGTGACGCGGTGGGAGCCCGATGAGCTTTCCCAGATCGCTCAGGTCGGATTTGGCCTACTTGGCATCGTCGATCACAACGACGAGATCTCCTCTCGGCTCGCCACGGAAAGTCGCGGTGCCCCCGCAATCATGCAGACGCTGTGCCTCGAGTACGCGACCGAGATCGCCGGGGTCTGGCAGACCGCGGACCCGGCGCGCGACGCCCAGGCGCCCCAATCTTGGATCGCGTTCTTGCGCGCGGTTGCACAAGGTAAGAAGCCGATCGCGTTCGATGCCTTCGTCGAGGGCAAAGAAGTCCGGGGAACGAACCGGAACAAGCGTGTCCTCAAGACTGGGGAGGTCACAGATATCTACGGCGCTGTCCTCTACACGTTGTCGAAGATGAGTGCATTCGGATCGCTCACGAAGACTGACGTCGCGGACCGAATGCAAGAGCTTGTTGAGGATGCTCCGTCCACTCAGACGATCTCTGGCAATCTCACGAATCTGGCAGACATCGCGGAAAAAGTCCGGGGTCACGCTGATCCTGCACTCACGTACCAGGACCCCAATCTGCAAGTACTCGACCCGTTCCTGTCCTTCTTCCTCGCGCACGGGGACTGGGACCTCCCGGAGCCCCGTGTGAAAAGGTTGGAGGCTGCACTCCAGGACGAGGAGTGACATCAACGCCCCAGGTGAAACATTCCAGCGGTTTCCTGAGCCATAACCCGGCGTGTGGGCGCACACAGTACGGTGCAGGCGCGCTCATTGTCGCGGAGATGGGCGATGTGCGCATCCAACCGTCCACGGCGGTCGCATGCTGCTTCTTCGACGTGTGGATGTAGTGGTCGGTGCTCGTCATCGAGGCATGCCCCGCGCTCTGCTGGATCACCTTCCAGTCCTCGCCTATCTCAGCCACCAGCGAGAGGCTGATGTGCCGGATGTCGTGGACATGGAAGTTGGAGTGCCGTGCGGTCTCGCACGCTGCGTTCCAGGCCCGTTGAAGGCTGGCGCGCGGCATCCGGTGAGATCGTTCACCCGGTAACAGGGGAGTGTCCCCGAGTGCCTTCGGCATCGAGGCCAGAGCAATCCGGCGACGCTCCGTAAACTTGATCGCCTTGTGTTGCTTCGTCTTCGTGTCGGTGGTGGGGCGCTGCGCCGTGCGCTGCCGCGTCGAGGACACCATTCCGTGGCGTATGTCCGAGCGTTGAGCGCGACCAGCTCACCGAGCCGGTAGTGACCCGCGAACACCGCTTCCAGAGCTGGCCTGTAGACGGGCTCCACGTGGGCCAGCACGGCGTCGGTGCCGGCCATGGTCCAGTCCGGTGAGGTAGTGGACGCGTCGGCGCCTGCGTTCTCGATGTCGATCGGGACGACGGCGAGGAGATCCCACTTCACCGTCTGCTCCAGGATGCCCCGCAAGAGGTAGTAAGCGTTCCGTCGGTTCACTGAGTCGGAGCTGTGCTTCGCCCACCAGGTATCCACGGTGCTATTCGTGATCTGGTCGAGCTTCTTGGAGCCAAAAGTGGGCAGGAGCGTCGTCTTGAGGAGACTCGGATAGTTCCGGTAAGTGCCGACGGCGATCTGGGGCTCCTTCTACGTGAGCCACTGCTTGGTGAACTCGTCGAGGTGGACGTTGCGTTTCCGCGCTTTCCGTTAGGGTGCGCAAGCGTGTAACGCCCACGTAAACTCCCCCTCTCCCACCCCGCCCGGCGGAGTGAGCCACTCGTTACCTCCCCGCCCCCGACGACGCGGTCCCGGGTAATCCCTCCTCCCTACGCTGACGGCACGCCCCGCCCATGCGGAGCGCTGCACCTCCCCCGCATCGCCCATGGAGGACTCCGTGACCGTCACCGACCCGCGCCCCGAAACCGCAACGCCGCCCGCGGCCGCAACGCCGGCCGAAACAGCCCCGGCCGACGCAACCCTGAGCCACCGCCCCGGCCGCTGGATCGACAACTGGAACCCCGAGAACCCCACCCAGTGGGCAACCGTGGGCAAAGCCATCGCCGCCCGCAACCTGCGGTGGTCGATCTTCGCCGAGTTCCTCGGGTTCGTCGTGTGGCAGCTGTGGTCGGTCGTCGTCGTGTCGCTGCCGGCGGCGGGCTTCCAGCTCTCGACCGGTGAAATCTTCTGGCTCATCTCCATGCCGAGCCTCGTGGGCGCGACGCTGCGCATCCCCTACACGTTCATGGTTCCGCGCTTCGGCGGCCGCAACTGGACGATCGTCTCCGCCGGACTCCTGCTCATCCCGAGCATCGGCCTCGCCATCGCGGTGTCGAACCCGGCGACGCCCTTCGGCCTCCTGCTCCTCATCGCCGCGTTCGCCGGCTTCGGCGGGGGCAACTTCGCCAGCTCGATGTCGAACATCACGTTCTTCTACCCGGCCGCGCAGAAGGGATACGCCCTCGGACTCAACGCCGCCGGCGGCAACCTCGGCGCCTCGGTCGCGCAGTTCGTCGTCCCCATCGTCATCACCGTCGGCGCCGCCGCGACTCTCAACCTGCCGCTCGCGGGTCTCATCTGGGTGCCGCTGATCCTCGTCGCGATGGTCGGCGCCTACCTGCGCATGGACAACCTCTCCGCCGCGAAGGCCGACATCACGGCATCCCTCGCCGCTCTCAAAGAGCCGCACATGTGGGTGCTCTCGCTGCTGTACATCGGCACCTTCGGCTCGTTCATCGGCTTCGCGGGCGTCTTCCCGAAGCTGCTCGCCGACACGTTCCCCGACTTCACCGGCTTCACGATCGGCTCCGCCACAGTGACTTTGGCCTTCCTCGGCGCCCTCGTCGGCTCGCTCGCTCGCCCCTACGGCGGCAAGCTCGCCGACCGCTTCGGCGGCACTTACATCACGATCGGCGCCTTCACGGTGATGGGGCTCGGCATCCTGAGTGTGATCCTCACCCTGCCGATGCAGAACTTCGCGATCTTCCTGCTCTGCTTCCTCGTGCTGTTCGCGGCGGCGGGCATTGGCAACGGCTCGACGTACCGGATGATCCCGACGATCTTCGCCCTCAAGGCAAACGGCGGAATCGGCGCACAGCGCAAGGCCGCCGCCGCCCTCGGCCTCATCTCGGCGATCGGCGCCTACGGCGGCTTCTTCATCCCGCAGCTGCTCGGCTTCTCGAAGACGACGTTCGGCTCGTACACCCCCGCCCTCGGCTGGTTCGCCCTGGCGTACGTCGCGTTCCTCGCCCTCACCGCGGGCGTGTACCTCCGCCTGTCGAAGAAGACCGGAACGCGGATCTGACCCCATGAGCTCCGCCGACACCCACTGCCCCTACTGCGCATTGCAGTGCGCCATGACCGTCAGCCACGCGGGCGCCACGACGGTCACCGGGCGCGACTTCCCCACCAACCGGGGAGGGCTCTGCGCCAAGGGCTGGACGTCGGCGGAGCTCTTGGCATCCCCCCACCGTCTCCGGATGCCACTGATGCGGCGCCCCGACGGGACCCTCGCCGAGGTCACCTGGGATGAGGCACTGGATGCCGTGGCCGCGGCGTTCCGCAACACGAAGAAGACCCACGGCCCCGACGCCAACGCCATCTTCGGCGGCGGCGGCCTCACCAACGAGAAGGCGTACCAGCTCGGCAAGTTCGCCCGCGTCGCTCTCGGCACCTCGCGCATCGACTACAACGGTCGGTTCTGCATGTCGTCGGCCGCCGCGGCATCCAATCGGGCGTTCGGGATGGACCGGGGCCTCCCCTTCCCCGTCACCGACCTCGACGACGCCCAGACGATCCTGCTGCTCGGCTCGAACGTCGCCGCGACCATGCCCCCGTTCCTCGCGCACCTCGCCGGGGCGCGCGCAGCCGGCGGCCTGATCGTCGTCGACCCGCGCCGCTCGGCCACCGCGCGGCTCACCGAAGACGGTGCCGGCACGCACCTGCAGGCGGCCCCCGGCACCGACCTGCCGCTGCTCCTCGGCCTCACGCACATCGCCATCGCCGAGGGCCTTGCCGATCGCGCGTATATAGAGGAGCGCACGACGGGGTTCGACGCGGTGCGGCGATCGGTTGCCGCGTGGTGGCCCGAGCGCACCTCTTCGACCACGGGCGTTACGGTCGCCGACCTGAGAGCCACCGCCCGCCGCCTCGCCACGGGGCGCGCGTACATCCTCACCGGACGCGGCGTCGAACAGCACGTCGACGGCACCGCCACCGCGACCGCCGCGATCAACCTCGCGCTCGTGCTCGGCCTCGTCGGCCGCGAGGGCTCCGGATACGGCACCCTCACGGGCCAAGGCAACGGCCAGGGCGGACGCGAGCACGGCCAGAAGGCCGACCAACTGCCCGGCTACCGCTCCATCCGCGACCCCGACGCCCGCCGCCATGTCGCCGGGGTGTGGGGCATCGACCCCGACGAGATTCCGGATGCCGGCATCCCGGCCACCGCCCTCCTCGCCGAACTCGGCGGGCCGGTGAAGACGCTGCTCGTCGCCGGGTCGAACGTCGTCGTGTCGGCTCCCGACGTCGAGGCCGTGCGTTCGCGGCTCGCCGCCCTCGACACCCTCATCGTCTGCGACTTCTTCCTCAGCGAGACCGCCGAGCTCGCCGACATCGTGCTGCCGGTGCTGCAGTGGGCCGAAGAAGAAGGAACCATGACGTCGCTGGAGGGCCGGGTCATCCGGCGCCGACAGGCCGTGGCCGCGCCCGAGGGGGCACGCAGCGAGCTGTGGATCATGTCCGAGATCGCGCGGCGCCTGGGCGCGGCATCCACCTGGTCGACCGATCCGGCCGAGGTGTTCGACGAGCTCGCCCGCGCCTCGGAGGGCGGTATCGCCGATTACTCGGGCCTCTCGCACGCGCTGCTCGACACGGGCGTCGAGGCGTACTGGCCGTACCGCTCGTCGAGCACGCCGCGTCCCTTCACCGAGCGTTTCGCCCACGCCGACGGCCGCGCGCGACTCGTCCCCGTGGATGCCACTCCCCCGACGCCGACCGACCGCGGCGGCGAGCTGACGCTCGTCACCGGGCGCTACCTGCAGCAGTACCAGTCGGGCACGCAGACCCGCCGCGTCGCCGAGCTGAACGGCGCCCGCCCCGAGGCGCGGCTCGAGATCCATCCGGCGACGGCGTCGCGTCTCGGCATCCGGGAAGACGCCCTCGTCGCCGTCTCGAACGAGCGAGGCACCGTGCGGGCGCGGGCGACGGTGACGACCGACATCCGCCACGACACCGTCTTCCTGCCGTTCCACTACGCCGGCGACGAATGCGCCAACCGCCTGACCGAGGCGCTCGTCGACCCGACGTCGGCGATGCCGGAGTTCAAGCGCACGCGGGTGCGAGTGGCTCCGGATGCCGCCGCCCATGCCGCCGCGGTAACGGGCGTCCGCGCCGGGGCCGCGCCCGACTCCGGAGGCGCGCCGGTCGTGGTCTCGGAACACCCCGGCATCACCCGCACCGAGGAGGAAACCCATGTCTGAGCGTGTCGTGCTCGTGGGCTACGGCCCCGTCGGGGCGCGGCTGATCGACGGGCTGCTGCCCGCCGTGCGGGAGGGGCGCATCGACCTCACCGTGGTCGGAGCCGAACCCCACGACGTCTACAACCGCGTCCTGCTCGCCGAGTACGCGGTCGGCCGCACCGACCGCGCGGGCCTCGACATGGACGACCGGCGCGTCGCCGAAGAGGCCGGTGTGCGGTTCCATCTCGCGACGACGGTGGTGGGGGTGGATCGTCACCGCCGCGTGGTGCGCCTGCACGACGGCATCCGTATCGACTACGACCGGCTCGTGCTCGCGACCGGCGCCCGCGCGAACGTGCCGACGCTCGCCGGGATGGAACGCGCGCGGCGCGACCGCGCTGCCTCGCCGGGAACCCCCGACGAACTCGATCTCGGCGGAGCTCCGCTCCCCCGCGGGGTCGTCGCTCTCCGCGACTTGACCGACGCGGAGCACGTCCGCGCGGCCGTCTCCGCCGGGCAGCGGATCGTCGTCCTGGGCGCCGGAGTGCTCGGCATGGAGCTCGCGCTGGCCGCCGCCGAGGCCGGAGCCGAGGTCGTCGTGGCGTACCACTCCGCCGCACCGATGAACCGCACGCTCGACGAGAACGGCGGAAAGGTGCTGGCCGCCGCCGCCACCGCTGTCGGCGTGGAGATGGCGCACCACGCGCGCGCGGAGAGCATCCTCCTCCGCTCCGACGACCACGGACACGCGTGGTTCGACGGCCTCGTCTGCGCCGACGGCAAAGTGCTCGCGGGAGACTTGCTCGTGCTGTCATGCGGAGTCGCGGCGCGGACGGAAGTGGCATCCCTCGCCGGCCTCGCGACCTCGACGGGCGTCCTCGTCGACGGATCCTCGCGGTCGTGGACCGACCCCGACATCTTCGCGATCGGCGACTGCGCGCACGTCGCCGACCCCGCGGATGCCGACGCCCACGGCCGCGTTCCGGGCGGGCCGAGCGGACTCGTCGGACCGGGCTGGCGCCAAGCCGATCGGCTCGCCGCGCTGCTGTCGTCGGGCGTCGCGGAACCGGCGCCCGTCGAACGACCCGGTGTCGTCATGCTCAAGGCCGAGGGCATCGACGTGGTGGCCGGCGGCGCGGTCGACGCCGACCCCTTCTCGCACGCTCCCGGATGCCACGGCCCCCAGGTCACGCTGTGGGCCGACCCCGCGCGCGGCGCCTACGTGAAGCTCGTCACCGTCGAGGGCGTACTGACCGGCTTCGTCGCGGTCGGGATGCCGCGCACCGGCGCCGAGCTGACCCTCCTCTTCGAGCGGGGTTCGGAGCTGCCGGCCGACCGCTCGTCGCTGCTGCGGCTCGACGCGCCGGACGCGGGAATGGCGGTGGTCGCCGACCCCTTCGCCGCGGATGCCACCGTGTGCTGGTGCAACGGTGTGAGCGCCGGGGCCATCCGCGCGGCCGTCACGACCGGCGAGCCGACGGTCGCGTGCGTGAAGGCCGCGACCCGCGCCGGCACCGGCTGCGGCGGCTGCGTCGGTCGGATCAGCGAGCTGCTGGCGCGGGAGGCCGTTCCGGCGTAGCACCGGCGTGGGGCTCTCGCGGGCTGCCCCGCCCAGCGGTCGCCGACGCGCTCGGGCGCTGAGGGAGCCGGGCTCGTGCCGCGCTCCGGAGTTGTTCGATGCTTTCGCGCGAGCGGGACATCGGGACAGGTGGTGTTGCGCGATTGTTCCGGAGCCTGGGACGGGGTGGCGCCGACGTCCGCCCGATACCACCCCGAAACGCACGAGCAGTACGCTGCACGCATGCCTCCGATCGAGAACATGCTGGCCTTCGTGGCGGCATCCGTGGTCATCATCGTGATCCCGGGGCCGAGCGTGCTTTTCGTCATCGGTCGGTCGATCGCCCTGGGTCGTCGCGCGGGCGTCCTCAGCGTCGTCGGCAACGCCCTCGGCACGGTCCCCGCGGTGCTCGCCGTCGCGTTCGGGGTCGGCGCGATCGTCGCCTCATCCATCGTCGCGTTCACGGTGCTGAAGATCGTGGGGGCGATCTACCTGGTGTGGCTCGGCATCCAGGCCATCCGTCACCGGCACGCCGCCGTGGCCGGTGCCACCCGCGGCCCCGCATCCTCGTGGACGCTGCTGCGCCAAGGCTTCGTCGTGGGGCTCACCAACCCCAAGACGATCGCCTTCTTCGTCGCCGTGCTGCCCCAGTTCGTCGTGCCGCATGCCGGTGCCGTGTGGCTGCAGCTGCTCGTCCTCGGGCTGACGTTCCAGGTGATGGCCCTGACCTGCGACAGCGTGTGGGCTCTCGCCGCCGGCACCGCGCGCACGTGGTTCGCACGCTCGCCGAAGCGCATCTCGACGCTGTCCGGCACGGGTGGGGTCATGATGATCGGGCTGGGCGGCGCGCTGGCGCTGACCGGCGCGAAGAGCTGACCAAGCCCGGCGCTTTCCCGCTCCCAGAAACCTGTGCGTTAGCTGAGTACAGCCCCTAGGATGAGGGTCGTCGGCTCCTCGAGCCACCGCCGAGCCACCCGGCCGACGGCGTCGTCGACCCGGAGTCCCCCGTCTTGCGCACGTCCGTCGGTTTCGCCCTTGCCCTCATCCTCACCGCGGGCGGGGTCGCCCCCGCCGCTCTCGCCGCGACGCCCGCCGCGCCGGATTCCTGCCGCACGATCCCCGTCGACGCCGACGCGCCCCTGCGCGCCCACATCGCTCGTGAGACCTTCGGTGTCGACGGGACGGGGGTGAAGGTCGGTGTGATCTCCGACTCGTTCTCGTTCACCTCCGCTCCGGGTGCGACCGTCACGGACGACATCGCGAACGGCCTGCTGCCCGGGCCCGGGAACCCCTGCGGACACGAGACACCCGTGCACGTGCTGCGCGAGGCCGCCACGGGCTCGGACGAGGGACGCGCGATGGTGCAGCTCGTCCACGGCATCGCGCCGGGTGCCGAGCTCGCGTTCGCGTCCGTCGACGAAGGGCACGCGGCATCCGTCATCGAAGCGATCGACATGCTCGTCGCCGACGGGGCCGACATCATCGTGGACGACGTCGAACCCAAGAACGAGCCGGTGTTCCAACGCTCCCCCGTGGGGGAGGCCATCGTCCGCGCGAACGCGGTGGGCGTGGCGTACTTCGCGGCCGCCGGCAACTCCACCATGATCGCGACACATCCCCGCCCGAGTCAGACCGCCTCCCCGATCAACGGATGGGAGACGAGCGCCTACCGGCCGATGGCCTGCCCCGGCGAGGTCGTGACCGCTGCGCAGGCGCAGGGCTGGGACGCCCCCGTCGACTGCCTCGACGCCGATCCGGGCGAGGGCACGGATGCCACCCTCGGCTACACCGTTCCCGGCGCTGACGGCGTCACCGTCGACGTGCAGTGGGGCGAACCGCTCGACCGGGTCAGCGGCCTCCTGGTTCCGATCGTGACGGTCGACGGCGAGGCCCTCGCGACGCCCCCGACGCGGATGCGGGACGGCACACCCGGCTTCACCGTGACGTTGCCCACCTCCGCGACCCCGATGGAGGTCGAGATCGCGGTCGCGCGCATCGTGGTTCCGGATGCCGAGACCTCGCTCCCCCTGCCCCCGATCTCGGTCCTCTTCAGTCAGAACGCCGCCCTGCAGTCGGCCGAATATTGGCGTTCCACGGGCGATGACATCGTCGGCAGGACGAACACGGGACACCCCGGCGACCCCGCCACCCTCTCCATCGGCGCAGCACCCGCCACCGACCCGTTCGACGCGGAGTTCTTCAGCAGCTACGGCCCGGTCGTGTGGGCGTTCGGCCCCACCACCGCCGACCCGCCGTCGGCGATCCTCGACCCGCGCCCCGTCGTGACCAAGCCCGATGCGCTGTCGGTGGACCGCTCGCGCAATTCGGTCCTGGGCATGAGCACCGACGATCCCGACGTCAAGGTGTTCGTCGGGACCTCGGCAGCCGCACCGAACGCCGCCGCCGTCGCCGCGCTGGTGCTGTCGAAGGCGCCCGACCTCGGCCAGGAGGGGCTCCGTGCCCTCCTCACCTCGACGGCCACTCCCCTGGAGGCACCGAACACGTTCGTGTCCGCCGCGAACTCGGTGGGCGCCGGGCTGATCGATGCCGAGGCGGCCCTGGCCGCGCTGCCGCCCGCACCGACCCCCACCCCCAGCCCCACCTCCTCGCCGACGCCCACGCCCACGGCAACCACCCCCGCGCCGACGTCCACCCCGGAGACCGGCCCCTCGCGCCTCGCGAACAGCGGGATGGATGCCTCGGCGACCCTGCCGCTCGCCACCGGCGCGATCGTGCTGCTCATCGTCGGAGCCGCGGTGGTCATCGTCGTGCGCGCGCGGTCGCGCCGACGCTGAGACCCACCGCCGTTAGGCTTCGGGTGTGAGTGACGCCGCTGCCCCGTCGAGCCGCACGGCCGTGGTGGCCGCGGCGATCGACCTTTTCGCCGAACGCGGATACGACCAGACCTCGGTCGAGCAGATCGCGCAGGCGGCGGGCGTCTCGCGATCGACCTTCTTCCGGCAGTTCGGCGGCAAGGAGGACGTCGTCTTCGCCGACCACGAGGTGCTGCTCGACGAGACGCGCGCCTACCTCGCGCAGCCGCACGACGATCCCTGGGCCGCGGTGTGCGAAGCGTCGGTGCGGGTGTTCCGGCACTTCGCGGCCGACCCCGAGCTCGCGCGCCGCCGCTACGCGATCGTGCGCCAGGTGCCGGGCCTGCGCGACCGCGAGATCATCACCGTCTTCCGCTACGAGCGCCTGTTCGACGAGTACCTGCGCGACGCGCTCCCCGGCCTCGACCCCCTGGATGCCGTCGGCTTCGCCGCCCTCGTCACCGCTGTGCACAACCACGTGCTGCGTCGGCTCATGCGGGGCGCCCGGGTCCCGGCATCCGTTCTCCGCCGTGCCCTCGACGACGTCCTCCGCCGTTACGGGGTGCACCCCGACGGCGACGACGCGGCCGGCGACGACCTCATCGTCGCGGCGTTCCCCCGCCGCATGCCCACCGCCGAGGTGACGCGGCGCCTGCGCGCGTCTCTCGGCGAGTAACCGGTGCGGCGCGCCTGGGCGTCGAGTGTCCAGAACACGCCGCAATGGACTCGATCGTTGCGGCGTGTCTTGGACACTCGGCGGGCTCGCGTCGGACGCGCAAGCCGAAAGCGGAAGCGCGGCACCGCCGTCAGGCGACGGGCTTGGCCAGGTCCTCGATGACCTCGGCACCGGGGAGGGATGCCAGTACCTCGCCCGGCAGGAACAGCTTCGCGCCGCGGATCCCGGCGCCGACGACGGCCCGCGGCAGCGCCGCGACGCGCGCGTCGAGGAGGAGACGCCAGTCGGAGGGGATGCCGAGCGGCGTGATGCCGCCGTACTCCATGCCGGTCTGCGCGACGGCGTCCTCCATCGGGGCGAAGGTCGCCTTGCGGGCGTCGAGCAGGCGTCGAACCGCACCGTTGACGTCGAGGCGCGTCGTCGCGAGCGCGAGACACGCCGCGGTCGAGGTGACTCCGCCGCGCGTCCCCTGCACGACGAGGCAGTTCGCCGAGATGTCGAGGCTCTGTCCGTAGGCCGCGCAGAACGCGGCGGTGTCGGCCAGGGCCGGGTCGACCGCGGCCACCTCGATGCGCGCGCCCGTCGCGGGATCCAGCGCGGCGATCGCCGCCGCGACGGGGCCGGCCAACAGGTGCGGATTCTCGGCGGCGGGGAGGAACGTCAGGGCACTCACGCCCGCGACCCTACCGGTCGCGCGCCCGGACGACCCAGCGCGCGGCGCCGGCGTCCCCCGACTGTCCACGACACCCGGATGCCTCGCAGAACCGTCCGGGTGTCGTGGACAGCCGACGCGCGCCGCACCGTCGACCGCCCACGTGACACCCAGTACCAATATGCGCGATACTGGGAACCATGACCATCGATGCCGATGCCCGCACGCTCCCCGGCGAGCGCGTCTCGCACTACGACCTGCTCGACCGTCGAGACACGGACTACTACGCCGTCTTCGCCGACATCCCCGACGTCGATCGCACGGTCTGGGAGCGCGCGAAGGCCTTCTGCGATGAGGTCGGGACCCGCATGCAGGGCGAATGGGATGCCGCGACCTACCCCGTGGAGCTCCTGCGACGCATGGGCGAGCTCGAACTGTTCACCGACGGCATCGAGCACCCGGAGCTGCCCGCGAGCTCTCCTCTCGCGGCCGGTCTGGTGAACATGGAGGTGTCGCGTCACGACGGTTCGCTCGCCACGGCCCTCGCCGTTCAGGGCGGTCTCGCGCTGCGCACCCTCGCGCTCTTCGGCTCCCCCGAGCAGCAGGCACGCTGGCTGAAGCCCCTCGCCGACGGAACCGTCCTCGGCGCCTTCGCGCTGACCGAGCCCGACCACGGCTCCGACTCCGTCTCGCTCGAGACTACCGCGACCCGCACGACCGACAGCTGGTCGCTCAGCGGCACCAAGAAGTGGATCGGGAACGGCGCCTCGGGCGGGATCACCTTCGTCTGGGCCCGCGTCGAGGACGAGGGCGGCGACGACCACGGCAACGTCCGCTGCTTCCTCGTCGAGCAGGACACCCCGGGCTACACGGGCACCGTCATCACGGGGAAGGTGTCGCTCCGCGGCATCCATCAGGCCCATATCGCGATGGACGACGTGCGTCTCGCTCCGGATGCCGCCCTCCCCGGCACCCGCACCTTCAAGGATGCGTCGACCGTACTGTTCGCCACGCGCTCCGGCGTCGCGTGGTCGGCGCTCGGCCACGCGACGGCGTGCTACGAGATCGCGCGGACGTATGCCACCGAGCGCATGCAGTTCGGAAGGCCCCTCGCGAAGTTCCAGATGGTGCAGGAGCGCCTCACGCAGATGCTCGACGAGCTGACCGCGATGCAGCTCTACTGCCGTCGCCTCGCCGACCTCGAGGCATCCGGCGGGCTCCGCCCCACGCAGGCGTCCCTCGCCAAGTACCACAACACGCGCGCCGCGCGTCGGGTCGCCGCGATCGCGCGCGACCTGCTCGGCGGCAACGGCATCCTGCTCGAGAACGGCGTCATGCAGCACATGGCCGACATCGAGGCCATCCACACGTACGAGGGCACCGAGAGCGTGCAGGCACTCCTCCTCGGTCGCGACATCACCGGCATGAGCGCGTTCGTCTGATTCCGGCCGCCCGCGTGGGATGCCGCGAACGGAGGCCCTAATCCGCGGTTGTGAGCCGCGCAACCCGCCCGGCCGATGTCGGAGCTTCCCGCTAACGTCATCGCATGGGCCTGTTCTCTCGTCACCCCGCGCCGCGCGAGGCCATCACTTCCGTCGCTCAGGCCGTCCAGAGCCCGCCGCGCAGCCTCTGGGCCGACGGCTTCGGGCGTCTCGCGGTCCGCGCGCTGCAGATCATCGTCGTGGTGCTACTGGTCGCCGGCCTCATCTGGGGCATCCAGCAGGTGACGCTCGTCATCATCCCGCTGGTACTGGCGCTCATCTTCGCGTCGGCGTTCGGACCGGTCACGATGTGGTTGCGCCGCAAGGGCGTCCCCGCGGTGATCGCCACGCTGCTGACGCTGCTCGCCGTCGTCGTGGTGCTCGCGGCGCTCGGCTGGCTGGTCGTCAACGCGGTCATCAACCAGTGGGACTACCTGTCCTCTCAGGCGACGAAGGGCTTCGAGCAGGCCCAGGACTGGTATCACACGCTGCCGTTCGCGGTCTCCCCCGACCAGGTCAACCAGGTCGTGCAGGGGGTCCAGGACTTCGTCACGAGCTCGCAGTTCGGCACCGCCGCCGCGACCGGCGTCGGCGCGATCGCGTCGTTCGTCACCGGGTTCGTGCTCATGGTCGTCATCCTGTTCTTCTTCCTCAAGGACGGCCCGCGCATGTGGGAGTTCGTCCTGCGCCCGTTCCACGGCAGCCACTACGACCGCGCCCGCCGTATCGGCGACAAGACGGTGACCGTCCTCGGTTCGTACGTGCGCGGCACCGCCTCGGTCGCCGCGGTCGACGCGATCGGGATCTACATCGGTCTGCTGATCCTGCAGGTGCCGCTGGCGCTGCCCCTCGCCGTGCTCGTCTTCCTGCTCGCGTTCATCCCGATCGTCGGCGCCGTGACCGCGGGCATCCTCGCGGCACTGGTCGCGCTCGTCACCAACGGCCCGATCGTCGCGCTGATCGTCGTCGGAGTCGTCGTGCTCGTGAACCAGCTCGAGGGCAACTTCCTCCAGCCCGTCCTCATGGGTCGCACGATGAAGCTGCACTCCTTCGTCGTGCTGGTCGTGCTGGCCGGCGGCACCGCGATCGGCGGCATCCTGGGCACCCTGCTCGCGGTGCCGCTCACCGCCGTGGTGTGGGGCATCATCACGGTGTGGAACGGCCCCGAGGAGCCGGCCGAGTGGGCGCGCCGCAAGAAGCGCCGCAACCCCGTCCCGCTGGCCGGTGACGAGAGCTCGGACTGAGGCCATGCCGTACGAGATCCCGGCGCCGATGCTGGCGAAGGCGGTTCCCACGGTTCCCGACCACGAGAAAGTCGAGGGCGGGTTCAGCTACGAGCCCAAGTGGGACGGCTTCCGGGCGCTCGTGTCGTGGGACGGCACCGACGTCGAGATCGGCAGTCGGGGCGCCAAACCGCTCACTCGCTACTTCCCCGAGCTCGTCGCGGCGTTCGCCGAGATCCTGCCGGAGCCGTGCCTCATCGACGGCGAGGTGGTCGTCGCCCGCGGCGAGCCCGGTGCCCAACGCCTCGATTGGGAGGCGCTGTCGCAGCGCATCCACCCCGCCGCCTCACGCGTGACGATGCTGTCCGAAGAGACGCCGGCCATGTTCATCGCCTTCGACCTTCTCGCTCGCGGAGACCGCGACCTCCAGGCGGAGCCGTTCTCCGAGCGTCGCGCGCAGCTCGAAGACCTCCTCGGCGACGTGCCCCATCCTGTCCACGTCACGCGCACGACCGCCGATCCCGACCTCGCCCGCCGCTGGCTCGCCGAGTTCGAGGGCGCCGGACTCGACGGCGTCGTCGCGAAGCCGCTCGCCCAGCCGTATGCGCCGAACAAGCGGACGATGTTCAAGATCAAGCACGCCCGCACGGCCGACGTCGTCGCGCTCGGGTATCGCATCCACAAGTCGGGCCAGGGCGTCGGCTCGCTCCTCGTCGGGCTCTACGACGACGAGGGCCGCCTCCACGGCGTCGGGGGCGTCTCCGCCTGGACCGACAAGCGTCGCCTCGAGCTGATCGACGAGCTCGCCCCGCTGGTGGAGCGGGATGCCGACGGCGAAGCGGTCGTCGGAGAGACCGACCGCTCACGATTCTCGGCATCCAAAGATGTGTCGTTCGTCCGGCTGCGTCCGGAGCGAGTTCTCGAGGTGCGGTACGACCAGCTCGAGGGCATGCGCTTCCGCCACACCGTGCAGTTCGAGCGGTGGCGCCCCGACCGCGACGCGCGCTCGTGCACCTTCACGCAGCTCGAGACCGTGAGCGCGTACGATCTCGGCGGCGTGCTGGACTGAACCGCCGACGCGGCACGCGGGAGCGCGTGCGCACTGAGCCACGCGTCGCCCCCGCGCCCCGGCGCCGTGGTCCCGAGGACAGGGGGTGACACGAGAACAGGCCGCTGCAGCCCGCAAAAGCATGTTCTCGCCCGATCACCTGTTCTCGACGCACGTTACCGCACCGGGGGCGATACACCGCCTCCGCGCCCCCGCGTCACGCCCCGGGCGTCTTCGCCCGCGACGGCTGCACGCGAGGCGGCTCGCCCGGCATCTTGGGGAACTCGGGCGGGAAGGGCAGCTCCCCGAGGCCGTTGTCGAGGTCGCGCTGCCACCACTCCAGCAGGGTGTCGACCCGGCCCGGGTTCGCGGCGAAGTCCGCCCACGGATCGCCGATGGATGCCAGTCGCTCCGGGATCGACCGCACCGTGAACACGCTCGGGTCGAGGCCGTCGAGCTCGTCCCACCCGATCGGCGTCGACACGGTCGCTGTCGGCAGCGCGCGCGGCGAGTAGGCCCCGGCCATCGTGCGGTCGCGGTTCGCCTGGTTGAAGTCGACGAAGATGCGCTGACCCCGCTCCTCCTTCCACCAGTTGGTGGTCACGGCATCCGGCATCCGTCGTTCCAACTCACGCGCCGCGGCGATCACCGCGTGCCGCACGTCGAGGAACTCGTGCGTCGGCTCGATCGGACAGAACACGTGCAGCCCGCGGTTGCCACTCGTCTTGATCCAGGCCTCGAGGCCCGCCTCGCGCAGGACGGCGCGCAGCTCGTGCGCGGCGGTCACCGTCTCGGCGATGCCCGTGCCCGGCTGCGGGTCGAGGTCGATGCGCAGTTCGACGGGGTGGTCGGGGTCGCTCGCGAGCGAGGCCCACGGGTGGAACACGATCGTGTTCATCTGCGCGGCCCACACGGCGGACCCGATCTCGCTCAGGATGAGCTGCGGATGCCGCCGCCCACTGTTGTACGTGACCGTCACCGCCTCGACGAAGTCGGGCGCACCCTTCGGCGGGTTCTTCGAGAAGAAGCTCTCGCCGCCGATGCCGTCCGGGAAGCGTTCGAGCGACACGGGACGGTGTCCGTTGGCCGCGAGGAACGGGTCGGCTACGGCGAGGAAGTACTCCGCCAGCTCCCGCTTGGTGATGCCGAGCTCGGGCCACAGCACCCTGTCGGGGCTCGAGAGTCCGATCTCCCGATCTCCGTGGGGCCCGGGAGCGGTCAACGTGATGCGAGGGGATGCCATGCCCCGACGGTAGTGCGCCGGTCACCGCCGTGTCTGCCCCGTTGCGCTCGGGGCGTCGGGGTCCGAGGCACGCTCCCCGGCCTCGGGGCGCCGAAACCCCGGGGCACTCCGTTGCGGTGCGGAGTTCGCGGCCGCGGGTCCACGCGGGCGCGGGGCGGGCAACGCGGCCCGGGGTCCACGCGGACGCGGGGCGGGCGACGCGGCCCCGGGTCTACGCGGGCGCGGGGCGGGCAACGCGGCCCGGGGTCCACGCGGACGCGGGGCGGTCCTCCGCGAGCCCCGCGCCGGGCGACGCCGACGCCGGCTGTCCAGCCCGGGCCCGTGGCATCCTGTCGCCCCTACGCTCGAAGCATGACCTCCCCCGCCGCCCGCACCGCCCTGGACATCGCCGATTGGCGCCGCCGCGTGTTCGCCCTGTACGAGGCCGTGCGCGACGCCGACGACCCCGAGGACGCGCACGAGCTCTGGCGCATCGAACGCGACGCGCTGTTCGCCGGCCACCCCGCGACGCCGTTGCTCCCCGAGCAGCGCGCGGGGTTCGAGGGACTGCCGCTCGCACCCTACGACGCGGCGTGGCGGTTCGAAGCGCCGCTCCTCGAGGCCGAGGAAGCGTCGTTCGTCGCCATGACCGGAACCGACGGCGAAGTGGGGTTCGAACGTATCGGCCGGGTCGAGCTCACCGACACCGGGTCGCTCGACGTGTGGCGACTCACCTCGTACGGCGGCGGTCTGTTCATTCCGGTTCGGGATGCCGCAGCCGGGCGCCCGGGCGGAACCTACGGCGGCGGCCGCTACCTCATCGACACGATCAAGGGCGCCGACCTCGGCCGGGGCGCGACGCCCGAGACGCTCGTGATCGACTTCAACTTCGCGTACAACCCGTCGTGCGCGTACGACCCGATGTGGGCGTGCCCGCTGGCCCCGGCCGGGAACGTGCTCCCGGTGGCCGTGCCGGTCGGCGAGCTGTACGGCGTCTGAGGGCGCGGACGCCCGGGTCCACGGTATCCGCGGGCAGGCGCCATCTGACGACGACGGCATCCGGCAGGCACCACCTGACGGCGCGGAGGCCCGGGTTCCCGGCATCCGCCCGGGCGAAACTCCGGAGAAATCGGCGGCCCCCCGCCGCTCGGCCCGCGCGGGAGGGGCTGGGCTGCCACGACTCAGGAGTTTCGCCCGCGCACGCCGACGCATCCGGCCGGGCCCGCACGGCCCGGACCGGGAACGGCCGGCTTACTCCGCGAGCGCCAGGACCGGTGCGAGCTCGGCGCGCGACAGGCGGATCCACGGCCCGGCGGGGTCGACGAGAAGCCCCGTGAGCTCCTCGTCGCCGGCCAGAGCCTTCGCGAGCTGCTCGACCTTCAGCGGCACCGGCTGGTCACCGCGGCCGAGGGCGAGCAGTTCGAGCGGGTGCGAGAACACCTCGAGGAAACGCTCGCCCGTCGCGGAGCGCGACTCGGCCACGCCGACCGGTCCGCCCTCTTCGGTCTGGTTCACGGCGATCCACAGCGGCGCGCCGTCGACGACCGCGGAGACGATCGTGGATGCCGTCTCCTCGGTGCGCTTCTCGCTGAGCGCCGTCTTCACGCGGAGCTGCTCGTCGGCCTCGGAGACCATCCGCTCCAGCAACGCCGCGGGAAGAACCGCGCGGGCGTCGTCGGACGCGGGGTCGAGCACGATTCCGGCGTACGGCCCGCCGAGGACGTGACGCAGGAGCGCCATGACCGGCTGCCCCATCGCCGAAGTGTCGCGGTCGCCGTCGGCCTCGACGCTCTTGGTGAGGGCCTGACCGCTGCTGTACGCGAGGACGAGCTGCTCGTCGCCGCGCGTGGCGATCGCGAGCGGGAGGTCCTTCCCCTCGGCGAGCAGCGCGCGGGCGTCGCCCTTGACGCGGAGGAAGACGTGCCCCTGCAACAGCTGGCGGGCGACGTTCAGCAGCTGAGGAGTCTCGGGCTGGCCGGTGATCTCGGCCAGCGCCATCGCGAGCAGCGCGTTGTCGCGGAGCCCGGGGACAGACTCGAAGCCCTCGGGGGCCTCCATCGGCCCGGGCTGGCGGGTCGACGGACGTGCGGCGACCGGAGGCGTCGAGGGAGCCTCGGGGGCCGCGCCCACCCCGCGGAAGGACGAGGTCGAGATGGTGACGCTGGGGGTCGGCGCGGCGGCGGCAGCGGTGCCGTCGTCGGCGGAGTCGGTGGCGTCGCTCGGACGGGCAGGGTCGACGGGCTGCTCGCCCGGTTCGATCGTGGTGTCGGAGCGGTCGTCGGACTTGTTTCGGCGCGAGAAAAGAGCCATTGGGCCAGCCTAGCCGCGCGACTTCTCCCCGCGTCTCCCCCGGGGGAACTCGGAGGTGGACCGTCGGCTACAGCTTCGTGATCGGCGCGATCTTGATCAGCAGCTTCTTCGGCCCGACGGTGTCGAAGCGCACGTGCGCGACGCGCTTCGCGCCCTCGCCCGTGACGGCATCCACCCGTCCCTCCCCGAAGTCGTCGTGGCGGATGCGATCGCCGGAGGCGAGCACCATGTCACCGTTGTCGCGGACCTTCGCCGGGATCCTGTTCGGGAACTTGCTCGGGTCGGCCGGTGCGCGCTTCGGTAGCGGCACGAGCTCATCGCCGTAGCGGCTTCCCCCACCCGTCTGCCCCGGGCGCCGCCCGCGCGCGTTGAGCGCGCGCGACTGGGATCCGCCGCGGCCGTTCACGTCGCCCGGCGACTGCCGCCAGTCGATGAGGTCGGCCGGGATCTCCTGGAGGAACCGGCTCGGCATTGCGACGGTGACCTCGCCGAACTGCGCGCGGGTCATCGCGAGCGACACGTGCAGGCGCTTGCGGGCCCGCGTGATCCCGACGTAGAACAGACGCCGCTCCTCCTGCGGGCCACCGGGCTCGTTCGCCGAGATCCGGTGCGGCAGCAGGTCTTCCTCGACGCCGGTGAGGAACACGGCGTCGTATTCGAGGCCCTTCGCGGTGTGCAGCGTCATGAGCGAGACCGACCCGGACGCGTCGTCGAGGTCGTCGGCATCCGCCACCAGGGTGACCTCGGTGAGGAAGTCGATGACCGTTCCCTCGGGATTGTTCCGCGCGAACTCGCGCGTGACCGCGATGAGTTCGTCGAGGTTCTCGAGGCGCGCTTCGTCTTGCGGGTCTTTGCTGGCGCGCAGGGCATCGAAGTAGCCGCTCTTGTTGAGCAGCACCGTGAGGCCCTCGGTGACCGAGGTGGAGGGGGCGAGCTCTCCGGATGCCGGGAGCATGATCGCCGTGGCTTCGGTCAGCACCGCGTCGAGCTGATCGATGGCCTTCTGCAGCTTCGGTCCGACGCCGATCTGGGCCGAGTTGGCCAGGGCGTCGCGGAAGGTGATGTCGTGCTCCGCGGCGTAGCGGGCGATCGCCGTCTCGGTCACATCGCCGATGCCGCGTCGAGGACGGTTCAGGATACGGCGGACGGACATGCCGTCGGCCGGGTTGGCGACGGCGACGAGGTAGGCCAGCGCGTCCTTGATCTCGGCCCGCTCGTAGAACTTCGTGCCGCCCATGATCTTGTAGGGCACGGCCGACCGGATGAAGATCTCTTCCAGCGCACGCGACTGCGAGTTGGTGCGGTAGAAGACCGCCATACCGGAGTAGTCGACGCCCTTCTTGTGCAGGGCCTCGATCTCGTCGGCCACGAACTGCGCCTCGTCGTGCTGCGAGTAGCCGGTGAAGCCGATGATCGGGTCTCCCGCTCCGACGTCGGTCCAGAGCTTCTTGTCTTTGCGGTCGAAGTTGTTCGAGATGACCGCGTTGGCCGCCGACAGGATGTTCTGCGTCGACCGGTAGTTCTGCTCGAGCAGCACGACCTTGGCACCCGGGTAGTCGCGCTCGAACTCGCTGATGTTGCGGATGTCGGCGCCGCGGAACGCGTAGATCGACTGGTCGGAGTCGCCGACGACGGTGAGAGACGCCGCGTCCTCGCCGGCGGGCTCGGCGTCGAAGATCATCATCCCGCCGGAGGAGAACGGCTCGGCGTCGGAGCCCGGAGGCCGCGTCAGCTCGTGGATCAGGGCGTACTGCGCGTGATTGGTGTCCTGGTACTCGTCGACGAGGATGTGCCGGAAGCGTTTGCGGTAGCGGTCGGCGACCTGAGGGAACGCGCGGAACAGATAGACCGTCTGCGCGATCAGGTCGTCGAAGTCGAAGGCGTTGGCCCGCTGCAACTCGCGCTGGTACGACGCGAAGATCTCGACGAAGATGCGCTCGGCCGGGTCGCTCATGTTGGCGGAGCGGGCGTACGACTCGGCGTCGGCGAGCTCGTTCTTGAGTTTCGAGATGCGGCTCTGCGTGCCGGCCGGGGTCAGGCCGAACGAATCGCCCTCGTGCTCTTTCACGAGGCGCTTGATGAGCGCCCGCGAGTCGCCGGAGTCGTAGATCGTGAACGCTTTGGTGAAGCCGAACTGCTCGGCCTCGCGGCGGAGGATGCGCACGCACGCGGAGTGGAACGTCGAGATCCACATGCCGTCGGCCTTCTGGCCGATGAGCTGGTGCACGCGCTCGCGCATCTCGCCCGCGGCCTTGTTCGTGAAGGTGATCGCGAGGATCTGGCTGGGGTACGCCTCGCGGGTGCGCAAGAGCGAGGCGATGCGCCGGGTGAGGACGCTCGTCTTTCCCGAACCCGCACCGGCCACGATGAGCAGCGCCTGCCCGCGATAGGTCACGGCCTCGCGCTGGGGGCCGTTGAGACCCTGGAGGAGGTCGGCGTCGGGGCGGGCATCCGACGGTGCGGGACCGCCGACGATCAGGGGCGTGGAGGCGTCGGTCATGGCGCGTCCAAGTCTAG